>Ga0307512_10000472_pt1 | contig 58987 bp, 71 predicted proteins | sample 14_EM_MG_FD_200267 | JGI IMG/M metagenome (GOLD analysis project Ga0307512, IMG submission 200267) | Populus trichocarpa ectomycorrhiza microbial communities from riparian zone in the Pacific Northwest, United States - 14_EM | ecosystem: Host-associated > Plants > Roots > Unclassified | place... | reverse complement strand
TAGGTGCTCCTCAATCCTCATCGGAGCTCCACAGCCTAGATTGAACCTCTTCTATTCCATTCCACAATCAATTCCTCCTCTCAGCGCTCCTCTATCCCATTCCGCACTCTAGACCCCCTTATCCACGCTCCTCAGCCTGGGATGGGAGATCTTCAATTCCCACCGGCGCTCCTACTCTGGGATAAGCACTCCTCAATCCCATCGGTGCTCCGCTCCGCCTGGATTGGCTCTTCTCTGTTTCATTCCGCACTCCTTAACCCACCGTCTTTCGGCGCTCCTCAATTGCATTCCACACTCCTTAACCCCTCCTCAGTCGGCGCTCCTCAGCTTAAACTTGACGCTCTTCTTTTTCATTCCGCGCTTCTCCAACACCTTTTGTGGTACTCCTCCTTTCCACACAACACTCCGCATCTGGTGTTCCTCTTTTCCCCTGCTAGTTGTTCCCATTTTTCATCCGAATGTATCATATTGCCTCTCATACCCCCATTTAGGTTCGCAGCTAGCTAACATCTCATTACACCTGTGTTAGATATCACAAATTGAGCAAAACGACATTGGAATTCCATTTCATCCACTTGCCAGGAACAAATAATGAGCAAATTCAAGGAGTGCCTCTGGCTTCTTTGCGCCGTTGATGAATTGAGTGTTCCTGCTTTCATTGGCCCTGATAAGATGGGTGATGGAGAGGATGACATCAACACCATGTTTGATAGGTATTTTTAGATCGCTTAGTTGGGATATTGTTTCTGTATACTTGGGTTTATGTTTGAATCTCTCGCCTTTTTCTTTTGTTTCCTTAATGTAGCGAGGCACAAAATACAATGCTGAAGAAGATGACAGCTAAGATGGTTCAGAAGTGGTAATAAACAATAATCCATGCATCACATTCGCTGGTGAGGGAAGTCGATTGCTCATGTACATCCGAAGAGTCTCAGATAACTTCTGCAGTGCTCCCAATGAATTTTCATAAGAACCAAGGCATCTCTCAGAGTTTGTTTGTGATTCCCGCGTTGGTTCAGCGACACTGCCAGGTGCACCCATAGTTCTCTCAGGCATGCCGACATCAGCGAAATGTATTTAAGTCACTGGAAGACTCCAGGAGTGTCTGAGAGGATGTGGAGTGTAAACTTAGATGCTGTTAGGGGTTCTCTCTTAGCAGCGGTAATGATACATGAATGGATTGTATGCAAGTACATGTGACTATTCGTATAGAGATATGAGGTCATATGCAAAACACCTACTTGTGAAACAACATCTTGTTTGTCAGCTGAGTAGTCCTTAGCGGGATTATACTCAGGCCGCGTGTCGATCAATTAGTCAGGCACGGCTTGACTAGCGGATTCATTTCTGATGACACAATTATGTCGCCATTACTGGGAAGTGAAAAATCTTCAGCAGTGCGCATAATTATTGGCCACACCTACTATATCTTATCTAGCGGGACGACACACAGTTTAGTTGCGCTTACGCAGAATTACGTGTGCAGCAGACAATAACGCAATATGCGAGTAAGAGGGAATCTGCAAGCTCACGCGCTAAGTGGTGAGAACAACTTGCGGCTCTCCCCGGTCTACGGAAGGTCGAGACCTAATCATGCGGTGTCTGAGGGATTAATGACATTGGCTGATGATAAGAGGCCTGAAGCGACCCTGCTCATTGGTTTGAGTTAGTATGCATTGCAACGTCATACCGGTTTAATCAATACGAGGTATGCGTGTCATAATCTACGTTGGCAGAGGATCGGTCGGTCGCCGATTAAATCTCTGACGCAATGCCAAACATCCTTATCCAAGGTGAGGCATTTAATAGCGACGAGCTATTAAAGTTATATTGCGATAAGCACTGATAAGACTACAAGTCGTCAGATGTTCCAACTACTGAACAAGTGGGAAGCAAGATGTCTAAGTTGAAGTTACGAGTTGTCATATTAAGTGCGCACAATATCATGATATGAGGATGGCCCAGCGTGGGGGCGTAATGCCTTAAAACCACTCATACATGAACACAATAACCTAAAGGGAATTTGTGGCACTCTCAATGAGACATTAGTTTGATCTCGGTGATATGCTATCAAGCAAACTATGTGTCATGGCGGAGACCCGAAGGCAAGCTTGACCTGATGGCCCGACTATATAAGAACTCGCATTGTCCCCGACAATGAAAAGAACCAAGCTCTAGCAGCAATCCACAGTCAGACATTACAAGCGAAGAACACCTTAAACCATTATTAAGAATTCTATCTACACAAACTTCAAGATTACTTCTCTAAATCATTTACAAGAATTCTCCCTTTGTGTGCTCTGCCGAATTGACACAGTCTCAGTACGCACATCAAGCGGTCGTAGAAGTTATCGGCGATCAGTTACGTTATTTCGAAGAGCGGCGTTTAATCCACATTTACCGTGTGGTTTCACTGTACACAATTATTCTGGGTATCGAGTACGACGTGCACTGGTACATCACTACAGGGTTATTACCCTTCGAAGAATTCTCCGAAGAGTGTCCGTGGATGGACGAGGAAGAGTGGTGAGCTCTTACTAGTGGAACTAGATAAGAGGTTGAGTCTTGGGAAAGACGAGGAGAAATGGAGTTTAGATAGGCGGCTTTATTTAGTGTAATAAATGTTGTATTGATTATTGGGCCTAAATATCCCCGTAACAGATGCGTCAATTTCAGGAGAGTATCAGACCCTAGGAGGGCATTCCGGCCGGCCTTCAAAGTAACTGGGATCTCTGATGACTGGTACAGGAGTACCATGGGAGTCATAGTGATAAGTTTGGGAACACCTCAGAGCGCCGGAGAGAACTTTGGGTGCACCTGGGAGCACCTGGGAGTGCCGACGACAAGCCTGGGAGCACCTGGGAGCGCTGATGACAAGCCTGGGAGCACCTGGGACCGCGGATGACAAGCCTGGGAGCACCTGGGAGTGCCGACGACAAGTCTGGGAGCGCAGGCCACAAGTTGGGGAGCACCTCGAATCACAGTACAGCAGTCAGGGAAAAAAAACTTATTTTTTGGGATCGCGGCTGGTGCGCGTGGAAATCATCGCTACTACTTATCGTTCAATGATTTTTAAAACTTGTGTATTCAGTTTGTATTCTCATCTATGTATCTATGTATCTATGTATCTATATAGCTACCCATCTACACACGGTATATCTGGACTGGCTGCAGGCTGTGCTTGAGAGCAATTAGAGGTGCGCCTGAAAACGATGACCGTGTGAACTCAGAGATACACTCCGAGGCCGTGATGGAGCAAGTTTGGAGATCCACTTGGAGGTGGTAATCGAGCGTATTTGGAGATACAATTGGAGGCTATGATTGAGCAAGTTTGGAGATATGCACTTGGAGGCTGTAATCAAGTGAGTTTGGAGATGCAATTGGAGGCCGTGCTCGAGCGAGTTTGGAGATGCACTGGAGGCTGTGATCAAGCCAGTTAGGAGATATACACTTGGAGGCAAATGATTGCGCGACCTTGGAGGCTGTATTCGAGTGATTTTGGAGATACACTTGGAGGCCGTGATCGAGCGAGTTTGAAGATATGCACTTGGAGGCCATGATTGTGCGAACTTGGAGGGCGTAATAGAGCGATTTGGGACATACACTTGGAGGCCGCGATCGAGCGAGTTTGCAGATATGCACTTGGAAGCTGTGATCGAGCGAGATTGGACGAGTACTTGGAGGCGGTCCATGTACAGCGCGCCGGGTGGTGAGACTCTATTCATCAGTTAGTTAACTCCCAACCGTGGGAATGTGACAATGTGATTTCTCCTTTGAGCCCTCATGGAGGGCTGGCTGATGGTGATCGATGATGTAGGGAGGCACGCCGGAAGCTGATGCTACATTCAGAGGTCAACTTGTAATCAGGAGAATGAAGGGAAAGCAAACGATCTTGGGTGGATGCTGTACTCGGTGTATGCTGTACTCGGTGTATGCTGTACTCGGTGTATACTGTACTCGGTGTATGCTGTACTCGGCGTATGCTGTACTCGGTGTTTACTCCTGATCAAGGCATGGAGATATAAAAAGGGATGACTTAACTTTGTGTTCTGCGATGATGGTAGAGTTGTGGACGAGAAAGAGAGACAGAGGATGAAGATGGGAACGATATGGAGGATATGAGCGGATATGAGAAACCAGGGGTACGACATGCCTGATTGGGTTTAGAAGACCTCGTATTGTTGTAATTACACGCCGGATCGGGACTCGTATCTGCCGTATCAGGAATGGTAAATTGACTTGCACACAGAATTCTCTTGAGTCCCAGTTTCTCAGGATGATTTCCCATCTGCTCTCAAGTCTCTCTTTCTCGTCCTTAACTCTACCATCACCTAAGAACACGAAGTTAAGCCATCCCTTTCGATCACTCCATGCCATGATCATGAGTTAACACCGAGTACAGCATACACCAAGTACAGCATACACCAAGTACAGCATACACCCAGTACAGCATACACCCAGTACAGCATTCACCGAGTACAGCACACACCGAGTACTGCATACACTGAATACTGCATACACCGAGTACTGCATACACTGAGTACTGCATACACCGCGTACTGCATCATCCCAAGATTGACTGTCTCCTGCTCCCAGCCAGTCTCTCATCTCTCGGCAGACCATGTTGTACTGAATTCTCTACATTCCCACAATTATGAGTTAACCAATGCATAGAGTCTCAGCTCCCGTCGCGCCTCCCTCCTGAACTACCGCCTCCAGACTGACTGCCGTTAAGTACTCCTCCAATCTCGCTCAATTATGGCCTCCAAGTGCATCAACAAACCTGCTCGATCACGGCCTCCAATTGTTTCTCCAAACTCTCTCGATTACGGACTCCAAGTGCATATCTCCAAACTCACTCGATCACGGCCTCTAGGTGCATCTCCAAACTCGCTCGGTCACGGCCTCCAATTGTATCTCCAAACTCGCTCGATTATGGTGTCCTAGTGCCTCTCTCCACACTCGCTCGATCACGGCCTCCAAGTGCATCTCCAAACTCCCCCGATCACGGCCTCCAATTGTATCTCTAAACCCGCTCGAATCCGTCCTCCAAGTGCATGTCTCTAAACTCGCTCAATCACGGCCTCCAGGTGCATCTCCAAACTCGCTCAATCACGGCCTCCAGGTGTGTCTCCAAACTCGCTCAATCACGGCCTCCAATTGTATCTCCGATCTCCCTCGATTACGGCTTCCATGTTTGCACGATCGTGGTCTCCAAAGTGCATATCTCCAAACTCGCTCAATCACAGCCCTGGGTGCGTCTCCAAACTCACTCAATCACGGCCTCCAATTGTATCTTCAAACTCGCTTGATTACGGCCTCCAAGTTTGCACAATCATGGCCTCACAAGTGCATATCTCCAAACTTGCTCGATTACAGCCTCCAGGTGCATCTCCAAACTCGCTGTATCATGGCCTCTAAATGTATTTCCACACTCGCTCGATTCTGGCCTCCAAGTTCGCATGATCATGGCCTCCAAAGTGCATATCTCCAATCTCGCTCGATCACTGCCACCAGGTGCATCTCCAACCTCGCTCGATCACGGCCTCGCAGTGCATCTCCAAACTCAGTCGATCACAGCCTCCAACTATATTTCCAAACACACATGATTACGGCCTCCAAGTGCATCTCCGAACTTGCTTGATCATCGCCTCGGAGTGTTTGTCTGAGTTCACTCGATCACAGTGTGGTGAAATGGTGGAGCTAGAAGACAAACAGCCCATCATCAACACTCCACTGCACCTCGCATGGCATCCAAAGGGAATTCTTGAGAAACAGCGGTTCTTGCTTGAGGAGGGTAGGAAGAGGGTGAGAGGATATGGATGGATACCCGGCCATGATGAACCACACAAATTGCGTGGATCTATGAACGTTTGGAAAGAGTGCATGAGGAACCACACAAATTGCGTGGTTCTAAGACAGCTCGGGAAGAGTGCATGAGACCAAGAGCTGGGAAAGATAGAGTGTGTATTTCATATAATGAGATGACGTCTATCTACCACGGGGTGTGCCAAATATATACCCCCTGTTGCTGAGTCCATCTCCGTATGTATACATATGGAGAGACTTAGATAATACATGCCATAGTATGATGTAGCGAATCTTGCGACTGTAACAAAGACGAATATGATTAACAAATTGCTTTGTGGTTGCGGAACTCTATAATCGAATGCTGTGAGAATATGGCACCAAGTCTCCCGAAGATCTTGCGCAGAGGTTGCAGCTGCTCTTGACGTCTTCTGCAGACCTGCGCAGAGGTCTCCGCTGCTCTCAAAGTCTCCCGCAGACCTGCGCAGAGGTTTCAGCAGCTCCGAAATTTGACTATCCTAATATTCAAATCTCGGAGCATCCTGAATGCACCTCCATAACTGCAGGTGCTTTCAGGAGCACCTGACATCAGCGAAATGTATTTTAGTCTCTGGAAGACTCCAGGAGTGTCTGAGAGGATGTGGAGTGTAAACTTAGAAGCGTCAATTTCAGGAGTGTATCAGACCCTAGGAGGGTATTCCGGCAGGCCTTCAGAGTAACTGGGATCGCAGACGACCGGTACAGGAGTGACTGGGATCTCTGATGACTGATACAGCAGTACGATGGGAGTGATTGTGATAAGTTTGGAAGCACGTCCATCAGCACAATGTAAATTGGTCCGGAAGCAACACACAATCCTCCCAGACTCTCCGGGCAACCTCACCTGTGCTTCTAAGTACTTCTAGATGCTCCCAGACCCCCCTGCAGTTAAGCAAAGTGCTCTCAGACTCTGCAAGAGCATTCTCAGGTGCTCCTGAAAGCACCGGTAGTTATGGAGGTGCATTCAGGATGCTACGAGATTTGACTTATAGGATAGTCAAATTTTGGAGCTGCTGAGACCTCTGCGCGGATCTGCGGAAGACTTCGAGTGAAGCAAAGTCCGCTGCGCAGCTTCTGTGGGAGACTTGGTGCCGTATTCTCACAGCAGTGGTTCTTACATAACCACAAGGAATTTCGTCTTATTATATTCTTCTTTGTTACAGTCACAAGATTCGCGAAATCATAATATGGCATGCAATATCTAAGTCTCTCTATTTATATACATACAGTCAATCTGGCCGCAGATGGTACTCAACCATAATCGGAGAAGCACCTGGACACGCACATTGAGCATCTGAACAGAATTCAGGAGAATGAGCGGTTCTGGTTCGAGGAGCATAGGAATTGGGTGAGAAGATATGATACTACCCGGCATTGAGGATCCACACAATTGTATGGATCCACAAAATCTCGGACAGAGCGAGTGAGACTAACAGTTGGGAAAGATAGAGTGTGTATTTGCATTGTATGATAAGATGAGATGGAAATGAGATGATGTCTATGTACTCTCCGCGGTCTGTGGAATATATACTCCCCGTCACTCTGTCCACCTCCGTTACCCTTGTATCTCCATTCACGCAGCATCACTCCTTAAGGATCTACTTGGAGGCCGTGATCAAGCGTGTTTGGAGATGCACTTGCAGACTGAGATCGAGTGAACTCAGAGATGCACTTGGAGAGCGAGATCAAGCGAATTTGGAGATGCACTTGGAGACCGAGAGATCGAGTGAATTCAGAGATTCACTTGGAGGCTGTGATCCAGTGAACTCAGAGATGCACTTGGAGGCCGAGATCAAGTGAACACAGAGATGCACTTGGAGGCCATGATTGAGCGAGTTTGGAGATGCACTTGGAGGCCGAGATCGGGTGAACTCAGAGATGCACTTGGAAGCCGTAATTGAGCATGTCGGGAGATACACTTGGAGGCCATGATCAAACAACGTTGGAGGAGTACTTGGAGGTGGTTGATCTGGAAGCGATTGATCTGAAGGCGGTCAATCTGGAGGCAGTGAACCTGGAGGCAGTGAATCTGGAGGTGGTAGATCGGAAGGCATGTGCGATGGAAGCTGAGACTCTATTCATTGATTAACTCGTAATTGTGGGAATGTAGAGGATTGAGTACAACAAGGTCCGCTGGGAGCTTGAGAGACTGGCTGGGAGTGGGAGACAGTCGATCTTGGGATGATGCAGTACGTGGTGTATGCAGTACGCGGTGTATGCAGTACTCGGGGTATGCTGTACCCGGTGTATGCTGTACTCGGTTTCAACTCATGACCATGACATGGAGAGATAGAGAGGGATGACTTAACTTTGTGTTCTTAGGTGACGGTAGAGTTGAGGACGAAAAGGAGAGAGATGAGAAGAGATGGGGCAAATCATCATGAGAAACTGGGACTTAGAGAATATCATATGCGAGTCAATTTACGATCCCCGATACGACAGGTACAATTTCCAATCTGGCGTGTCATTACACTGATACGAGGTCTTCCCAACACAATCAGGCAAGTCGTATCCCCGATTTCTCATATCCGCTCGTATCCTCTACATCGTTCTCATCATCCCCCATTACTCTCTTTCTCATCCATAACTCTACCATCATCACAGAACACGAAGTTAAGTCATCTCTCTCTATCTCTCCATGTCATGATCATGAGTTGACACTGAGTACAGCATACACCGAGTACAGCATACACCGAGTACAGCATACACCGAGTACAGCATACACCGAGTACAGCATACACCGAGTACAGCATACACCGAGTACAGCATACACCGAGTACAGCATCTACCCAAAATAGTTTGTCTTCCCTTCATTCTCATGATTACGAGTTGACCCCTGAATGTAGCTTCAGCTTCCGGCATCCCTCCCTACACGATTGACCGCCATCAAACCAACTCTCCATGAGAGCTTAAAGGTAAAGTCACCTTGTCACAGCCCCACGGAGTTAACTAACTGACGAAAAGAGTCTCAGCACCCAGCGCGCCGTCCATCGACTGCCTCCAAGTACTCATCCAAACTCTCTCGATTACGGCCTCCAAGTTCACACGATCATGGCCTCCAAGCGCATATCTCCAAACTCGCTCGAATACGGCCTCCAAAGTGCATCTCCAGACTCGCTCGATCACGGCCTGCAAGTGTATCCCCAAACTCGCTCGATTACTGCCTCCAATTGCATCTCCACACTCGCTCGATCAAGGCCTCCAAGTGCACCTCCAAACTGGCTCGATCACGGCCTTGGAGTGTATCACTAAATTCACTCGATCGTCATTTTCAGGCGTACCTCGAATTGCACGAAAGCACCGCCTGCAGCCACAGTCCAGTACCGTGTGTAGATGGGTAGCTATATAGATACATAGATACATATATGAGAATACAAACTGAATACATGAGTTTTAAAAATCATTGAACGGTAAGTAGTAGCTATGATTTCCAGGTGCACCAGCAGCATTCCCAAAGAAAATGTTATTTTTCCGAGACTGCTCTACTGTGATTCAAGGCACTCCCAAACATGTCGTCGGTGCTCCCAGGTGCTCCCAGGATTGTCCTCGGCGCTCCCAGGCGTGTCGCCGGTGCTCCCAGGTGCACCCAAAGTTCTCTCCGGCGCTCCGAGGTGTTCCCAAACCTATCACAATCACTCCCATGGTACTCCTGTACCAGTCATCAGAGATCCCAGTTACTCTGAAGGCCGGCAGGAATGCCCTCCAAGGGTCTGATACTCTCCTGAAATTGACGCATCTAAGTTTACACTCCACATCCTCTCAGACACTCCTGGAGGCTTCCAGTGACTAAATTACATTTTGCTGATGTCCACATCCTCTCAGACACTCCTGGAGGCTTCCAGTGACTAAAATACATTTTGCTGATGTAGCAATGACTTCCTCATGACCATGAGGTCATTGGTTAGGGTCTCTCATTGCTTTTCTAAAGCCTGCTTTCCATATAGACCATACATTCTCAATTGGATTTATATCTTGTAAATGGGATGCCCAATCTGAACATATCATTTCATTTATCAATCTCCACCTCTGCATATATGCAAATATATGGTAGCTGACATCATCTTCAATGGTATGTACACCTGCATTCGACCCTTCCATTGCTTCATAGAGTGGTAGAACATGTGGAACCAAGACTTCATGAACATACTGCGAGGAATTCAGTCCAAGTCAATCAGTATTGCTTTCATGCATGTGTTTTTGTCACTGTCGTATGGGAACAAGCTGTGTATGTCCAGTAGATAGTGCTACCAACGGTTCCAAATTCCGGGTTTGGTTCAGGTTCCAGGTTGGGACCAAACCCGGACCGTTGCAACAGGTTTTACCACACCAAAAACCCGGACTGCTGCATTTGGGCCAGTTTCCATGCAAAACCCCGCTCCTCATATGTCAACATTTCTTGCTGCAATTAAGTATCTGAGATTTCATCGTATCGTGATATAATGTATACATGAAATACGTAGGTTAATACCCTCTTTCGTCTCTTGTTGTCCTTTTTGCCATCGGATCAATATTTGTTGAGTCACTATGGAAAACCAGTCATTGTAGCAGGATTTTCAGCATTATTTCACAGCGACTCAACGAATATTGGTCCAATCATTAATCAGAGAACATGAGATGAAAGAGGGCATCAAACTGCATAATTCACATATAGATTATGTCTCAATATGATGAAAATTGAAACATTTAATTTGAGTAAAAGTTGTAGAACCGGCAAAGTGGAACCACGGTCCGGTTCCGACCCGGCCCCAAACCTGGCGGTTGAAGCTGCGGTCCGGGTATCAACCCGGACCCACTAAGCCGGTTCAGTTTCTTGGTGCCGTCTGACCCGGACTGGGGCTCCAGTCCGGTTCCAAACCTGGGCCACAGCTAGGTAACCCGGAACTGTTGCTAATACTATCAGTAGATGAGTATCCCACAAAGAATTGTATAGTTACAAAGAACCCTTTAAAGCATAGTGCAAGATTGCGATTTTTAAAAGCTATGCCTGGTTTTCATCATAAAGTAGGTCGCTGTGGCATGGATTCAGTTGATAGGTAAACTTTGTCTGTATATATCTTGTTCCTGCACCACTCGACTGGCTTCAAAGTATACTGCCAAGCCCACCACTTCTGTTGTAATTGATTGCCAGGTGTCAACTAGAGTTTACATCTACATATCCATACTCTCCACTGCTGAGAGTGAAGTGTATCCCCAACCAATCAAATGCTGCAATTCAGTCCAGAATCTGCCATGATTTCGCATGATGTTGCATGAGGGTTGTGCTTTACTTGTACTGGTAGATGTCGCTTATTACAGTCTGATAATTTTTTTGGTCATCCACTGTGTGACTTGTTGATGACCTAGTTTTCTTTATTCCAATCATTGAAAACACGATAAATGGCAATTTTGCCAACTCCAGTTTGATGTTGGATTTCGCGATAGGAATGGCCTTCAGACTTTAGCTGAATAACTCAGATGTGTTCTTCGTGGGTTGACTCCCTTCTCCTGCCATCAGGACCGATGGGCATGATTGTGTGTGGAGTGGGAGCCTGAGAACGCGTCGGAGGTTGTCATGGTTCGCGATGTGAAACTAGCGCGGGTTCGCTCACTTTCTTCACTCGTCTGCCTGCTAACGGCTTGTTAGGTTTGGGCGCTGGACGCCCCTAATAAGGTGCCTGGGCCGTATGCATGAGGTGACGTCTCCTAGGCGTGCATACTTGTCTTAAGTTAACCTAAGACTAATCCAAAATTCACTTTCGTAAATTGTCACCAATTTATCCAATCAACAGTACCTGACTACAAATCCACTAGCAGCTAAGCGGTAAAGAGTGGGAATTCTTTCTTAGATTTGCTAAGAGCCTACGATCTCATTTCGGGAGCTACGATTTAGAAGACGTAATGGAATCCTAAAGAAGAAACAAATACAAGTAGATTAATGTTTCGTTAATAGCCCACCAAACCAAAGAGCAACACCTGGAATGCGAGCACTATTCAAAATCTAATTGGTGTCATGAGATCTTGCTTTGTTTCTTTAGATTCTATCCAGTTGTGTCGATCATGCCGTTCTCGTTAGCCTAACCATGGGTCAGTATGTGCCTTTAACAAAAAATATCACTGGTATGACCATTGCACCGCCTTTCTTGGCCTTGCCCTGTGCTTCACCGTCGCCCGCATGTGCATGTGGGCCAGCTTCACCACCAACTAGCACTTTATCCTTTTTCTCCTCGGCTTGTTTTGCTTGCAAAGCAGCGTCCTCAATCTGCTTCTTATCCGCCTCCCACTGGGCCTTGGGATTGGCGAAGTTGGCGTTCAATTTTGCCTGTCGTTCTTTTTCAGCTTTCTCTGCCGCCTCCTTTGTTTTACGCTCCTCTTCCATACGCTCCATATGTTTGAGATCATCAGCAGACGGCTCGTAAAGATGCCAGACAGTATAATGCGGAAGACCGACGACGGAGAACCTCATGCGTTTGGCCATCTGTGCGCCGTTAGTGTAGGAAACCAAAATTGTCCAACAGTGCACAACCTTTCCAAAGCCTTCTGTTTCTGCATGTTTCTCAAACGAAAAGGCTGGGAAATGAACACCAGCTCTAAAAACCTTTGCCTTGGCGAGGATACTAACACCTCCAACACCATCGATTTCCATCTCCACATCTGGATCACCGTAAGGATCTCGTAGATAAGCTAAGTGAGGGCGCCATGTGGCATATTCGGCATAACCTTCGACTATGACGGCGTCTTCATCCAGGGTATCTGCAAGGGCCAAAGCAGTTTCGGACTCCTGCCAAGAGTTAAGATCATAGGGCTGCTCGCCCCCGAGCCAGTCGGGAAGGGGTCGCCAAACGTCTGCAGTGCACAATAATGTCAGCACACACGAGAGTGAAGCGACCTGCTACTGCTGAATTGACCGGTCAAATGCTAGTGGGGGCATAAATTTTTTTTACAGGCTTGGATCTGCAGTGGGCAGAATTCTAACCACAGGATTCTTGCAATATTCAGATCGGAGGAAATTAGATAGACCTACTCGGTACTATGACATCCTTATTATGTCTCATGAGATCCTCCAGGATGGTTGGCGGAGCGGTTTCCACATCGGCATCCCGCCAATAAACCCAAGAATGGTATGGCCTCAATGCAGCACTCAGCAACCAATTTCGTGCCTGTGCCATGGTTTTTCGTCTACTAGCCTGTGCAGCAAAACCGTGTCTGTTCTCAACATCCTGTTTAACCTTCTGACCAAAATCCTTCTCAATGAGTGAAATCTCTCCGTATGGCATTCGACCATCCGGATCATTCTGAAGGTCCTGAAGGTACTCCTTTAGCTTTGGCAAGGTCTGATCCTTAGAATCTGAGACTAGGAAGGCAAGGTCGATCAAGTGATGCGGATAAGTAAGGTTGCGCATATGAGCGAAGAACATAGGAAGATGCGCCTCTGCATCACGAAGAGGAACACAAAACAAAATCCGCTCTTCGCGTTCCCAGCCCCGAGCGGAACCTTGAACATTGGAAAGATCGTAGTGCTTAACGGTGCCCAGTAATGGGTCGTCTCGAAGAATGAAGCCTAGCCCTAACGAGGGGAGTAGAATGTTCCGGAAGGAAGGGAATATGAGAAGAAGTATAACAGAGGAGATCAGGGCTATGGAGCCTATTTTAAGTACAAGTTGTCGTCGCCATCGTAACGCCGGTCGGGTTCTAGGTTGAAATCTTGGGAACCGGTCAACTCTTGTTCTCAACTTCGAAGGTAGAAGATAGTATAAGAATGCACACCTATGAGGTGAAATAGAAAATGTATTGGTAGGACTGTATGCATGACCGTTGGAATGGGCGTGGGAGTGCCTGGGCATCATCATCGGGCCGTTGAATGCATACAGCGGATTACTGTGTGGCGGCAGGAGAGCTCTTTCGAAGTGAGGAGCTTATCTGGCGTCTTATGGAAGTGGCTGTCAATAGATGCGCTTGATGGGCGTATGAAGGTGATAGAGTACTGAGGTTTTGTATTTCGGCGGAGGATCCAAGGGGCTGGCTGCTGAACTCAACAACGAGAAAAGAGCCGGGTAACGTAATAGCATGGGAAGTAAATCACTCCTAGCAGTGAATCACGCGATGGTATACCTAATCAACTGCAGCTGGCGAACTGTCTTCTGATGGGGCTAAGATTTTCTACACTTTTAACAGGTTTTGCAAAGTATTATAGCCGAGCGGATTTGGGACGGAAGAATCGGAGTACAAGTGAAAGGTATCTGAGGACTCTGCAAACAAATAAACAGGAAGTAAGTAGCTATACTAAACCCCCTGCCACGAACATGTACAATATTGATACACAGCAAAAATAGAACAAAAGGAATAGTAAATGATGAACAATGCCCCGAACTCCATTCCATGCCGAAACATGATCAATGCTGTCCTGCCCCATGGATATCATAGATCTGAATAATGAAATATTTACCGTTTCCCCTTCTTCGCTAGCTGCTGCTGCGCGGTCCTAGCTTCGGCTAGCCTTTTCTGCTCCTTTCTATGTTCACTTGCAGTGACATATCTCTGTACCAGGCGGTGATCGTCAATCTGATCCTTAGGAGTGGGTCAGAATCTGTCACGATGCGAAAACTGAAATTTGAACATACCTCCGTATCACCTTTCCTTTTAAGCGTTTTTGGCCAGACAAGGCCATAGATTTTGCTGTGCCTTTCACATCTGCGGCAGCTCCTGGGCACATACCACCGATCATTATGAATGAAGTATTCATGGCAGTCTGCACAAGTGCATTTTATGCAGTCGGAGTCGTAAAAGTTGATATAATCCCCTGGTACGCGTTTACGCACCGGCTCATATACAGTCGGTGGTGGAAGGGGTGCATACTTGCGCCGGAATGGTGCCTTGGCATTATCCTGGTGCGTTCGCTTCTGGTTCTTGTTGGATTCAGCAATTGACTTATTAAGCTGCATAAGCTCAGAATCGGATATCTCGGACAGCTCAGATTCTTCGTCAAGGGCTGCAACATCAACGGACTTTACAGCGTTTTTGGGCGAAGATGAGTGTCCAGCCACTGTAATCGATTCACTCGTGTCCGCAGGAACTGCTGTATCAGCGGCGACAAATTGGGCGTCCTCTTTACTGTGAGCTCTGGTTTTAGCTGAATTAGTGGAGACTACATTATCCCCCTGAGTTTTGAGATGGGGTATTGGAGTTTCGACACTCTGCGGAAAATCCTGAGAAGAATCGTTGGTTCCGCTTCGTCCAAGTAACGATGTTGACCTCTCCCTTCCCGGAGTTCCTTCATATGAAAGCACCCTTCCGAAATCTGGCGCCCGGTTTTCAAATGTTCGTGGTCCTGATGCCTGTGGACTGAGCGTTAATGGTTTGTGGAATCCGGGCGATTGAGCGAGTGCTAATAAAGACTCCGCGATATCTGCTGCCTCCGTCCTCGCCAATTCCGTATTGAGCGCCTTGAGAGTTGGAGTCTGCGCTGGCGTTCCCCCGCTCGTTGCCGGAGTCAGGGGAATATGAGCAGATGTGTGAGGCTTGGATTCAACTTTCATAGAAGCTACGGCCGATTTCATTGCCTTTGGATCCTCCGAAGTTGCCCTGTCACTATATGGTGGTGTCAAGACATCCTCTTTGTCAGATTTCCGCTTGGCTTTCTTCTCTGGCGGCGGAGGCAACTCTGGCGAAGCCTCGCCTTTCCGTTTTGACCGCGTTTTGCGCATCGCAGGCGCAACTGGTGCATCCCCCATATCGATATTTCTCCCATCTTCCTCTACGTCCACCTTTATTTCTGGCGCCCATCCATTCCTCACCTCTGCCTCGCATGTGCGACACAAGCACTCGCTGTTATTCTCCCCAAAGTAATCATTCGCATAGGATACCGTGATTTCTTCGCCCATCTCAATATCCCTCAGTACCAATAAGTGTATGTGATCTTTGTTGGTGGTGATAAACCTTGCATTAGGCTCGCAATCGTGGTTGACGAATCTTGCTGGTCCTAAAAGTAGGCTCATTCCCCCGACACGAGACGAGTAGATTATGCTGAAATCGGTCTTTCCCTGGGTACACTCATCTTCTTCCTCACCCGACATCTTCACCATTGCGCCGGTCAAATACTTAATCGTGTCCCCTTTGCAAAGGGGTTTCCGTGCAAGAATGCATGCCTCCGGTCTAGTGAGATTGTAACGATTGGTAGCCGATACTTCGAAAGGACAATCAGGGAGGTATATGGAAAGGTAACGGCGCGCATGTCTAGATTCCAGAAGAGAGCAAGCAATTGATTAGGAGAAGACGCCCTGACAGTAAAGGCGCCCAACATACTTTATAAAATCCGCCTTTAGGTTCTCGTTCTTAGAGATCTTGTTAAGATAGGTGCGTATGCCGTTTAGCCTGCACGCATTTCAGTCCACGGGACCGATCGGTTAAACGGTGCTAATGGATCGTACTCGAGGAGCTGCTGCAAGGAGGCTGCAACACTCCTGCTCTTAACAAGTTCATTCACTATAATTTTGGTAACCGCTTCCGTCTTGACTCCACGATTCGCGTGATATGTATGCTTCATTTTGCGAATGGTTGTCCAGTAGTACACCTGCAATGCACCAAAGGCCCAGTCAGTCGCGCGAAATGCAGATGGGGGGAGGCGGGCGCCGATGGTCATTTACATACACGATCGACCAAAGAATCCGTCAGTAAATCGTCGAACTCGGCCAGCTGCGTGAGTGACAACTGGTATCGCTCCGGCGTCGGCATAGTGACTCGGGCGTGAATGCCACGTGCGAACAAGTGAAAGGTAGGTGGATGACGGTAGTGTCAGATGGAAGGACCAATTGTTGGAGGGAAGGAGGAGGGGTTCATATTCGGAAAAGCGGAGACTGGAGTGGGAGTGGAGAGGAGAGGTGGAGAGGGAAGGGAAGGGAAAGTCGAGGGGGTCTTGAGGTGCTTTAAGGTGCATAATTTGATTTGATTTGATTGCTGGGGAGGGGGGATGGCGGAAGGCGTTCTGGAGAGCCTAACTACCGGTAGAGTAAAGGGTACAGCGGAGCAAGAACTAATGTGGCTCCTGAAGTCCTCAACCCTGCGAAAATAAAGCGGGAGGCAAGTGCCAGCAATCTCACTCGCATCTCGCATCTCGCATCACTCCCGTCGTCGTTTTCATTGTCGGCAACCTTGAACTTTTTCCCAGCTGCCGTCGGCACACCCGAACCCGAACCTCTCAACATCGCAACGTCTCAACAACCATTCTCACCGCTGGTCTCACATAGCCGGAATTCGCAAAGATGATTCAACTAAAGGTACATTGCCGTTGCCGTCGTTGGCGTTGTCGCTGTTGGTCGTTCTCTTTCGGCAAGCTAAATTGACCACATCAATCAACCAGTCAATGCTCAATTGCATCGATAACTCGGGCGCTGCTCTCGTCGAGTGTGTTCAGGTTTTAAAGATGAAGCGTGCAGCGAAAGTCGGTACGTGGAATGAATGAAACGACGGCACACATTCCGTTACGGATCAGCCCGTGCTAAAAGCCCCTACATCCAGGTGACAGGATTGTAGTCGTCGTTCAGAAACAGCGTAATCTCGGTGCAGAACTCACCGGAAGCGCCGCTGCTGCTCAGAAGGTTCGTCGAGGAGATATTTCGCATGCAGTCGTCGTGAGGACAGCGAAGAAGTACGGCCGTCGCGATGGCAGTGTTGTACGGTTCGACGATAATGCTTGCGTTTTGATCAACAAGGCCGGCGATCCGATGGGAACGAGATTAAACGGTATGGAGATGACTGCATGCGACTATGATGGGAGACTATTTCTAACAAACTCACAGGGGCTGTTGCTCAGGAACTACGAGGAAAACAATGGTCAAAGATTCTCTCATTGGCACCAACACATATATAGATATTCAAAGACTCTAAGCCTGCAGTTACGCTCCTTTAACAACCAATTGGAATATTTCAACCCGGTTATAGTTTGTAAATTGTCAATGTGATGTAATACTGGCAAACTGCTCGCCTGGAGGCATCTGAGAATGCACGATTTCTCCAACAGTGCGCGTTGTCCTTGAGTTGCGATTCTGCTGGCCCGGCAATAGATCATGATCATGGTTCGCATCCTCCCGTCAGGTTTCAGCGTGCTGGTAGCATTCAAGTGTTCATATAGGGGCTCTTCTAGCGTAATTATTGACATTGCTCCTGCTCGTCGTCGTCCAGCACTGGGGCTTTTGTCACTCATCTATTAAGAAGCGACAGTGATGCCTCCCAATCACTTCCAGCACAGTGCACTCCCATGCATTGGGTTAAGTTCCATGACGGATCGGTTGTCGAGAGCGCGGAGGATACTTAGAGAGAGACAGAGCATCACACGAGTGCCAACCAAATGGCCGACAATCACGGATATAGACGGACATCGTTGGAACGATAACGATGTCTGGGGATATAAAATAAGGTAACAGGGGCTAGGGTCGGGCATTTTCATATAGACTCTATTGCCTCTATGGCAACGTGTATCATTACTCCCACCTGCTTGTAGGATATAATAAAATCTGTAATTATAAACGCCAAGTCGCCGAACCATGTCCCAAAATGTTTTAATGATGAACACATCCACAACTGATGCAGACGTAGAAGAGTGACTGGATGCAGACTTAGCATCTAGCTCACACAAGGGGTTGGGGAATTAAATGCCTACTCACCATCTTGGTGTCTTCCGTTCTCTGTTGACTCTGAAAGAACACACTCTCCGACTCGCCACACCGCGGGCAAATCTTGACCGCTTTGGGTAGCTTCGCGCAGATGATAAGCACTCATCCTTCCACACGGGGACATACTCCAAAAAGCACCTACCGTAGGGTCGCTTCCGATGTCAGTAGTGACACCAGCAGTTTCACCGGCGTTACTAGAGAGGTTGTTTCTGAAAACGCAATAGGTGTTTGCCGGCTCAACGTTATGACAGGTACGGCAACGATACATCAACGTACTGCGCTGGCGATCCTACGGACTGTTAGAGATGGTGATATATGCCGGTAGAGGTCCAGAGACTATGGTGGGAGGCAAACCTCATGCGGGTAGAGCATATTACTACTGTAGAGCTGTCAGTCAGCTGAACACGAGATGCGGTGGACAGGACATGCGTACCATTCACGACAAAATCGAAACGCAACCTTCTCTCGGGCGGAGCGCTGTTGAGTATCCGGAGCTGGAGAGTCAATATCAGATGACATGTTAGCAGTATGTGTGGTGAGTGGGTGTGAGGTGAGGAAGAGGATGATGCTTAGATTCAAGTCAGGTTTAGCGTGTCCGGTGAATAAGCGGCACTGCCGAGAAAAAAGTTGGAGATACTTAGTTGCCTGACAACCAGTCAAAAGCTTCGTCAGTCTTTCTCCGCCAGTTCAATCGTAACAATACTCGTCTCTCTATCCGTAGACCTATAGCATCTCGCCGTCTTAATCCTCTCAATGTCTCTCACTTCAAGATGCTGTGCTCGACTAGCACGCACTTCTGCAGTCAAGTTCCCAGTGTCCGCACTCCCGGTTTCAAGACGGTGGAACTCAACTGTCACGACGGATCCCAAGATTGCGTCAATTGTCGATCAGATCTCGGGTTTGACTTTGTTGCAGACTGCTGAGTTGGTTTCTTCTCTCAAGGTATATCAACAAACTCACAGGCGAAAACTGCTGCTGTTGGACATGACGACTAATGCGACGTCCCACACCAGTCCCGCTTAAACATCCCCGACATGGCCCTCCAATCTTTTGCTGCCGCACCCGCTGTCGCACCCGCTGTCACTGCTGCAGAGGAGCTCGAGGAAGATGTTGTCCAGGAGAAAACCATGTTCAACGTTAAGCTTGCCAGCTTCGAGGCCTCCGCTAAGCCCAAAATTATCAAGGAAGTCAAGTCGTTGTTGGGATTATCGTTAGTGGACTCTAAGAAGTTTGTCGAGTCAGCACCGAAGATGTTGAAGGAGGGATTGTCGAAGGAGGATGCCGAGAAGATCCAGAAGACCCTACAGGACCTGGGTGCAAAGGTCGAGTTAGAGTAAGGGTCAGGATAAAGATTGTGTCAATATATGATTGCAATGGTCAATGTATAGTTGATGGAAACTTTTTGTACATCTAGATTCCCTGCATAGACATATTGTTGCGCCTTTGCCCATGTCATTCACCGTTTCCCTAACGCCGATTTAAAACAAACTCAGACACAGCTAGATGAAAAGCAGCGAGAAACAAGTACAATGTGCCTCAAATGATAGAGGATGCTAGAATTTCGTTCTCTTCCCTCATGATTTCGAAATCATCAGAATTCAGATCGCTAGCCTCTTCCCAAGCCTTCTCAAATTCTGGGTCTTCGGCTTCAAGTTGGGTCGCTGGGATCTGCCATATATTCTCTCTAAGTCGCTTATGCTGGAGACAAAGTCAGTCATTGGTAACATACAGGAACTGGGAGAGATGAAGCACCCGTTCACGATCTTCCTCCATCCGCTGTTGGATGAGACTGTCAGAAAACCTTCTCCGTTTCTGGCGATCGGCATGTTCGTCGTCATCGTCGTCGCCAGACACTGTATCGTCAGATGACTCGTCGACGGCTTTGTGCGCAGCCTCCCTCTCCGCCAACATCTCGGACATATCTTTCAGTATCTTCCTATCCACGATTCCCTTACGATTTAAACTTTGCAGAACCTATTCGCACCCTCCAAATCAACCTGTGGTTCCTCTCCCTGGTCATAACCATGCTCTGCGTACCTTTCTAACAGTTTCCGCATTCGCCGCACCGACTGGGTCGTTGGGCGCAACAGCATCAATAATGACACCAAGGTCACGCTGTATCATCTTCACATATGCGGGGTAGTCGGCTTTGAGCGACTGCTCACACAAGCTCTCAATAAAGTAGAGAACATTGACACGAACGTTCATGGAGCAGTCTTTCTTGAAGCTCGTTAGCAAACCCTCATTCTATCCTCTATGTAGAAAGCTCTCCTACCGACTGTAGTTGCTCTAAAATAACGCTGAACAAGTCTTCATCAACATCGCGATTCTTAAGCGCGAATTGTGCGCATTGTTTAGCAGCGACTGCAGAGGCAGTGAGGTTTGATATTAATTTGGTGAAGTGGAGGCGACACTGGAAAGCGTCCATTATCGTAGGTTCATTGGAATTGGCCGGGAATAACATTCTGGTAGCTCTTGTTAAGGGTTGTTGGTGGGCTGGATCACTGGCCGGGTAAACAGTGGTGTGGCTCCAATAACAGCTCTAGCAAGACCCTCTCTATGACATGTTCTAACACAACTTCAACTTCCGATGTTTCGACCCGAATTCTCAAACGACAGACTTGGAATACTTCATGGAATAACCCAGAATGAAAATTCCAATAGAGTATTTACATCATCTTCTTCCAAACACAAATCAGAGTCCAACACTTCCGAGTCGAAACGCGAGCGTTTGCGCTCAAAGTCGACTGATGTGAGCGACTACCACAGAAAGGATTCAGAGCTCCGGAAGTCCAAGTTTAGGTTCAAAAAGAAGCGGCGGCGAAGCGGTTCAAGGCACGGCGAAACGCAAAGTCGTCACACAGCAGGACACAATGAGACATCTAAACGGCGACGAAAGGAGTACCATACCCCATTAGACGACCCATCGCAGTATGACGATACCTACATTCCTAATACTGCGTCTTGGAAATATGCTGCAGACCCGGACGCTGCGTTCCGGGAATCTCTTTTCGATGCTATGGCAGATGACGAGGGTGCGGCATTCTGGGAGGGTGTTTATGGGCAACCCATTCATGTTTACGATCGTCCTGGAATCAAAGATGAGAGGGGTGAGTTGGAGAGAATAAGCGACGAAGAGTATGCGAAGTATGTTAGGAAGAAGATGTGGGAAAAGAGTCATGAACACATCATGGAGGAACGAGCACGACGGGACACGCTGAAGGAGAAGCGGAAGAAGGAGGAGGAGGAAGAGCAGTTGGAGTGGGAGCAGGAAGAACGGGAATGCCGGGTTAAAGAGAAGATGCGAAAGGAACAACGTGCAATACAGAAGATTCGCCAGCGTTGGGAGGATTATATGAAATACTGGGACCAACTAGGAAAAGGACTCGGCGACCCTACCAACATACCTTGGCCCGTAATTTCTGGTAAGGTGGAAGATGTTGCCAAGGAGGCGGTGGAAGAGTTTGTTCTGGCGGCACCTAGAGGTGGAAACCAGTCTCTGCAGGATGTTCTCAAGATGGAGAGGATTCGATGGCATCCCGACAAGGCCCAACAACGATGGGGCATGGATGCTCTTAATGAGGCAGAAATGAAAGCAATCACGATTGTCTTTCAAACTATAGATGCACTATGGGTGGAACGCCAGAATCGGGGCGATATATGATTGGCATTATTTGTCAATTGTTTTCGTTAGGTATTACTGCGCCTGCAACTCGAAGGATTGCTCTTTGTGTCCTCTTATGTAACTCGTTCACCGACAGCGTTGTAAGAGCGGTAGAATTTACATCAAAATGCCCAATTGCTGGAACCTCGAGACGGCGTGAATTATGTTATCTGCTGTACTGTAAAGCCCTAGCAGCAAGTTAGATAACAATGATAACGAGAATGGAGTATCTCTCTAAAGCCCATATTATTTGCAAACTGCTGTAAGTGGACTGTAGAGCAAATGAATGGCGAGTACACCCATTCGCCTGTATTTTCGTCGGAGCGATCGGATACTAAGCCAAAGCCAAACGTTGAAGGCGGGGCAGCGACCCCGCAATTACATATCTACGCCGCGCACCACTAGTACTTGAATTTCGTAACTTGTAGCTCATCCATCATTCATGAGCCCGGTGCCTTGAATTGCTTTGAAGATACACCGGTTTACCAGCTACACTGCGGATGAATCGCTCGACCGCTAGGAGCAGCATACCAACGGTTATCCAGCTCATCCGGCTCTGGCACCGGCCCTTTCTATAGCTCATTGTGTCGAGTAGCAAGTACTGGACGGGCCTCCATATCATTGACAGAGTCGGCGACGACGGCAGAGCAGCAGAAAGGTCCTCGGTAAGTAAGTACTTCCTTTACTTGCCTCCCCCAACTTCTTTTAATGTGCCAGCGCCCCCCTGCGCCAGAAATTCCCTACCCTCAACATCTTCAGTTTCATTTTTCACCTCTGCCGCACGGAAGCAAGTCTTTATTAGCTTCAAGGGCCATCTAAAGCTTACCGAGTTTCTTGATTTACAGACACAGAACGGAATACATTCCAATATCGGACGCGCAGAGCATCATCCGCGAATTCGTTGGTGGAATTGGCAACATCTTCTGCCCTCTTTCGCCAGTGTTTAGAATTGTATCTGCTCTTTCGTTGTTCACAAGCCATCACCACCAGCAACCCCGCCCTTCACATTCTCGGCTGAACTCACCACTTGTGTCTGTTTAAACCACACTGATACTCTCGCCCACTCGACACGCACAAAGGGATTGGAGGAGGCCACCAACCGGCGCCCCCCCTTTCTCGACAACAGTTTGGTCATCTTGTATGCCGACCCTAGGTTTCCTCAAGAAGAAGAAGAAAGAGAAAGATTCGTTGCATGCGAGAAAGGATAGCTCCCACTCTGCCGAAGTACGCAATCTTTCCGAGCCACCCACTCCAACTACTTCTACGTCCGCAACCACCTCGCACTCGTTCCGGGTTTCGACGGCCTCCCGCTCTTCAGTTTCAACCGCTCCACCTTCGACCCCGTCAACCCCCGCAATTTCTGAGCCAATGGCATTGGTCTCCGAACGACCAATGATATCAGACCAGCAACAGCAACAGCCTTACTCTCCCCCGCCGCCGCAACACCAGCATCAGAGTAATATCAATAACTTGATAAACCCTCCTCAGCCAAATGAGTATCAGAACAGTTCGGCACAGCACCCAACCCCTACTCGTGTGTCAGGGACGTCACAGCAAGATGGGGCACAACTACAACAGCAAACGCAAGTGCGATCCACGAAAGGCAAATACACACTGGGCGACTTTATGCTCCAGAGGACGCTGGGTACGGGAAGTTTTGGCCGTGTACATCTGGTCCAATCGCGACATAATCTCCGATTCTATGCGATTAAGGTGTTGAAGAAGGCGCAGGTGGTAAAAATGAAGCAAGTTGAGCACACCAATGATGAGAGGAAAATGTTGCAACAAGTGAAGCATCCTTTTTTGATCACGTTGTGGGGAACCTTCCAGGATAACAAGAATCTCTACATGGTGATGGATTTTATTGAGGGAGGCGAGCTTTTTAGTCTGTTAAGAAAATCTCAGGTATTTGGACTCAGTTGTTGAACATTGTTCGAAATCGATGTGAGCTTACCCAAACAGCGCTTTCCAAATCCTGTAGCAAAGTTCTACGCCGCCGAAGTTGCTCTCGCCCTCGAGTACCTACATTCCCACAGCATCATCTACCGGGATCTCAAGCCTGAAAATTTGCTTTTAGATCGCCACGGACATCTGAAGATTACAGATTTCGGTTTTGCGAAGGAAGTCCCAGATATCACATGGACGTTATGTGGTACACCGGATTACCTTGCACCTGAAGTCGTATCTTCCAAGGGATACAACAAGTCTGTTGATTGGTAAGTTGGTTTGAATCGGCGTATTTTAAACTTGCTCTGATTTTGTGTTGGTGGTGTTCAGGTGGTCATTAGGTATATTAATCTTCGAGATGTTGTGTGGGTACACACCTTTCTGGGACGGAGGCAGCCCAATGAAGATATACGAAAATATCCTCAAAGGGCGTGTAAAATATCCGGCATTTATACACCCAGATGCTCAAGACTTGCTGCAGCAGCTTATTACACCAGACTTAACGAAGCGATTAGGAAATTTGTTGCATGGCAGTGACGATATCAAGCACCACCAATGGTTCGCCGAAGTGAACTGGGAACGGTTGGCCAGAAAAGACATCGAGGCACCTTACGTGCCGCCCGTACGGGGAGGCGTTGGTGATGCTAGCCAGTTTGACCGCTACCCCGAAGATTCGGAGGACTACAGTAAAAACGATGGTATCGACCAATATGGACATTTGTTTCAAGATTTCTAAACTAACCCGCTGCTGCTTGGTGGGGACTTTCTTTTTTCGTCCGGTTTTTCATCTAATATTGCTACTGGGTTTCCTTTATTGCACTTCTTTTTCTCTCAGCGCTGGTTGGACGTTTTTGTTTTGACTTTGATGAATGTGTCATGTTGGGGAGGATGGGGTACAGGTTAAACGGTGTTCTTGGACTGAAAATCTGAGAGTGGTTGACCGCCGGTTTGTCTGGGGTTTGGGCGTCTCCTATGGTGCCAAATGCATAACATAGGTAGCGATTATGTGGACTGTACATCACAGTAGTGTGGGCGTTCTTTCTAAACATACGCGCTGCTGGTGGTTTACGTCAGTGAGCTCGCCTTATACTTCCCTTTTTGTGGAAGGTTTCATGTCAATCTACCGCCTCTGGCGTTCTGGAAATGACGGGATGGCTGTAGTGTATATAAAAAAGATCCGAATATTTATCAATTGAATGCCCGAGTTCAAGAACTGCATTCTACGCGGGCGACGACTACCGATGGTTGTTCCGTTCTGTTATCTCTTCAAGAGGACACAATAACCTAAACACTGGAGCATGGCGAAGTAACGGTGACTCCTGAGGGTATACTTAAGTAGGTATCCTGAGTAATAAATACCAGGTAATGGCCTGCCTTCCTGGTTGAAGAAGCTACATGTATGCAGGATTTTCAACACTAGATAGGGAAGGAGGTACTAAGGAGCGAGGCAACTTACCTCCACGACATGCCTTACTTTCCATTTGTACTGCATCCAGACGGCTCACGCGAGGTGGCGTTGGCAGTGGGTTTTCTGCAGGTTGGGCACTCTGCTGGTGAGACATTGTGTAGCACTCGGTGCGACCTCCGAACTCTCAGCCGATGATCGGCAGGTTCCGAAGCCATTAACTCCGAGGTCAATAAACATAGCTGCATCTCCAGCCTTAGTTTTTGCACTATGAAGCGAGCTGAACTTTAGTTGATGAAAGCAAGCTCCCGAGGTCCTTTCAGCACCCGGCAACTTTTTCAACGCGACACAGTAAATGTCTGCTTTATAAGGGCTTACTAGATTTAGGGAAGGATGAGTGTTGTCAGTCGTTTTCCTTTATCACCAATTTATCTATCAGCCTTTTGGTCAAACTTTTGGGGGCAGGAAGTGTCGTTTGGGTTGCTCTTGAACTTCGTAAGCTCAACAATGAATCTAGACTAAATGCTTATGAAAAGAGTTTTGCCCCCAAATAGGTACTGCCAACATGAATTTCGACAAAAATCAAAAATCAAAAATCAAAAGGAAAAAGTGCAGAAAAATAACCGACTGATTTTACAAGTTTTGTAGTACCAAATCCCTGCCCTAGTCCACCATGTGAGCGATGAGCCTCTGGTTCACATCTCCAATCACACAAGGGCTTGGCATCCCATTCCCAATCAAGCCTGGTTAGTAGTATTGAAATTTCACTTTATGGCAACTTTAATTCCAACCGCACAACTGCACCACCATGGACCGCTTCGCAAATGCCGCCAGCTGGAAACTCGAACAGACTTACGAGACACGCGGTCCACGAGTTCCAAAACGCCAGAAGAAAGAAAAGGGATCGACTCGGTTACCCATCAAGACCGCTTCTGGAATCGTCGTCCAACATGTTACTTCTGGTCCAGTAGTTGAGGAAGATGTAGACGAGGGAAATGAAGAAGAGGAGAGCGAGGAGGTGGTGGTTGAGGAGATGGTGATAGAGCAGGAACAGAAACTGAAAATACCAGAACGACAGAGGGTTTTGGAGGCAAAGGAGGAGCTTGCCAGGATCGCATTGGCCATTCAAGAGGACCCGGAGGAGAATGTAGGTTCTGCGCGCATCCTGCGATTGGGAGGAGTGCTGACGGATTGAAAGATTGCTATGTGTAAACGCATGAGAGAGATGACAGATGACCACAACCCGACGATTCAAAAGCTGGCGCTGGCCGCGCTCATGACTTTGTATAAAGACCTGATCCCAGGCTTCCGGATACGACCATTGAAGGAAGAGGAGCTGAAGGTTAAGGTCTCCAAGGACGTTAAGAAACTGCGGAGTTTTGAGCAGGGACTTCTGAGCGGGTATCAGGTCTATGTGGAGAAGCTAGGGAAACTTTTGAAAGGTATGCATCACGGACACACTCCCGGTATACGTTGCATTAGCTGACAGTTTGCGGTACACAGCATCACGAACGGATGGATCCCCGGCGGCGATGTCGGTCGCAAAAGTCGCTGTTAATTGTGCATGCCAATTGTTGATCCATGTTCCACATTTTAACTTCCGAGGAGAACTGTTAAAGATGATTGTGCAAGTACTGAGCGTCAAGACGGTTAATGAGAGCTTTGAAAAGTGTCGCACTACGCTGGAAGAGATATTCAGCACCGACGAGGACGGAAAGGTATCCTTTGAAGCGGTTCAAATGCTTACTCGGATGCTCAGGGCGAAACATTATAGAGTGCACGAGTCCGTTCTAAATTCCCTCCTGTCTTTGCGCTTATTGTCGGAATTAAACGTGAAGGCATCTACGGAGACAGTCGATAATCTGGGCCGGAAAAGAAAGAAGAAGGATCGCGAGTTCCGGACGAAAAAGTCGCGAAAGCTTGAGAAGGAGAAGAAAGAGGTTGAGAAGGAAATGAAGGAGGCCGAGGCGACGGTCTCGTATGAGGAGCGCGAGAGAATACAGAGCGAAACATTGAAGTTGGTGTTTGCGACGTACTTCAAGATTTTGAAGGAGAGGCCTCCAGGACTTATGGCCGCTACATTGGAGGGACTTGCGAAGTAAATATCCTTGGTTCGCTTTCCCGGTTTGAAACTGATGATATTCACTTAGGTTCGCCCACTTAATAAACTTGGACTTCTTTGGTGATCTCTTAGTGGCGCTCAAGGAGCTCATCGCAGAAGCAGAGGCTGAGCTAGAAGACGAGACTTCCTCCTCAGAATCCCGAAACGCCACCAGGGAAGCTCTCCTCTGTGTTATCACCGCGTTCGCCCTTCTCCAAGGCCAAGGCGAGAAAATGCTGAATGTAGATCTCAATTTCTTCACCTCCCACCTCTATTCCACCCTTTTGCCGCTATCACTCAATGCCGACATTGAGTTCTCCCATAAAACCCTGCGTCTACCCGATCCAGACCTTCCCATTGTGGCACCTACCTGCGTCAATGTTGCCACACAGATCGAAATGGTGATTCGCGCACTGGATGCACTCTTCTTCAAGCAGAATGGGGCTACAAATGTATCAAGGATGGCAGCATTTACGAAACGACTATTACTCACATCTCTACACATGCCCGAGAAATCGACCCTGGCGTCCGTTGGAGTGGTCAACAAACTTGGTAAGAAGTATCATCGACAACTGGCAGGCCTATTTTCGACTGAGGAGAGTGTGGGCGATGGTGTCTACCTCATGGAGGCAGATGAGCCAGAAATGAGTAACCCTTTTGCTGCAACAATTTGGGAAACTGTGTTACTGGAGAAACATTACAGCCCCGCAGTGAGCGAGGCAACGAAGGAGATGCAAAAGATTTTTGTACAGAAGCAGCGGTAGAAAAGTTGCTTGGTTTTTCTGTAAACATATATCCTTTACATATGTACATATACGTATCATTTGTTGGTTGGGTTGGAATTTGAACCACCAGTATATTTCGCGGTTGACGATTGAAGATCTCATAGGGCACCGACCGAGTAACGCCTTGTGAAGGCGAAAATATTCTAGTGGACGAGTAAGTAGTTCTGGCCGTACACGTGACGCAATTTCCATCGCCATCACCCGCCCGTTTCGTAGGGAAGAATGAAGCGAGAGACTAAGCGAGCTCACCACCGCCATCCTCGACTGTCTCTACCCATACCAACATCATGGCTTCACGAACACTAGTGACTCCCTGTGTGCGGGTTGCATCACAAAAGGTCTACTATTCTTGATCAATAATTGGTCAATTCAAGCTAATCCAACCATCGCTCAGAGAATTACTCCTGTGCTTCGCGCAGCAGTCACTGCCCGCCTGTTGAATGTCTCCTCCACCGCCTCCCAAGCAGCAGCCACCATTGCCCCCGCAGATCCAGGACATCCCCGTAACTCGGCGGAACCTCTCATTCCCAATACTCCCGTGCTACAACAGCACCTCTCCATCGCAGACCGCATCGCTCTCCGTTTTCGTGATTACCTTCCCAACACGACTGAAACGTACGTAGCCTTCGACGTTACGCGGGGGCTCTACACTGAATGCGCACTTCAAGCGGCCTACGCTGAAGGCGTTGACTTTTCAGACTCGGCAAAGTTCTGGTACGAGACTTGTAACCGGCCGCCGACGTTCCAGTCATGGTCGCAGGTCACGGTGTTGCACATGTGGATGCTTGCAGCGAGGATGAGGGCACTGGATAAGAACCGCGTGAAGGTCTGGCAGCAACATTTTATTGATCACTTCTTTTACGATAGCGAGGATAAGATGATGAAGCGGTACGGGATCAAGAGGGCCGGTGAGCGGAGCGGGTATATGAAGGATCTTTACCACCAGTACCGTGGTATGACGGCAGCGTTTGACGAGGGCCTATTTAAAGGGGATGCGGTTCTTGCTACTGCCATCTGGAGAAATATCTTCAATGCGGCAGATGGTGTGAATATTGAGGTTTTGGCAATGGTTACGAGCCATGTTAGACGTGTCCTCTCGAAGCTCGGGTCTGTGGATGACGAGGTGGTATTGACCGGTCGTGTTAAGTTTGGGTTACCGTCGGAGGAAAAGCCAGTGGTAAGGCAGAAGAGTCACTTCTTGGAGCGGGTGGAGAGCTCTATTCCGGAGAAGCAGACGGTATCTACAGCATCCTAAAGTTCAGGTATGCATTTGGTGTGGAATAAAAAAATGGGTAGGTCTCTGTATAATACGGAAAAATGTACTTGTATGTTCTTATGGAATGGTTCGGGATTAGAGCTGGTTAAATCGCCCATCGTCCCTTCGTGAATATCATCGGAAAACAGGCTTTTCTAAAGACTTATAGATTCTTCCGTCCTAATAAATTCAGTTGTATTTGTGCTCGGTTTTATTTGTCAGATTCGGGATATCCAGAGGAACTGATTTTTGCTGTTACCGCTCCCTATGATACCATCAAATCTGTTGACACATCAATTACACTTTGTGCTCGTCCAACCCCTTGATATCCTGCTTCATTATTCGTTAGTATTATTGGGCAGATCTCGCTCCAATTACTTATTCGCAGCTGGGTATTTTCACTGGTAATGGCAATCCAGAACTTCCTTGGCCTTGATTTCCATAAATGCGAGCCCATTAACTGGCCCTGAGCGATCTGAATTCCAACGTCTTCATCTTCATATTCATAAAATGATTGCTATTTAGGGTTAGGGTTGATACCGCGACTGTAAACTCTTAACTCTGATACCGTACCATTTTGCCCACAGAGTCTCACTCATGTTTTTAAGTTCTAAAGCTATTTGCAGCAACGTGATAGGGCAAAAACGCTAGATGTAAACTTGAATGTGCTTCCGTGAGTGCGTAAATCAAGTTTTAGTATGTTTATAGTTGATCATACCATGGGTGGCCTTACGGTTCTTAGTCTGCGAAATGTTGCCAATAACTATCCATCCAACCTTTCTGTCTCCTCCTTCATCTTCATTTCTTCCTCGGTCTTCAGTCAAGTTCACATACGTAACTTAGAGCATAGAATAAATAGCAGCGGGGAGATGGCCTTGAGCCAGTTTGCCCACTCCATTCAAGTTCCGAAAGCAAACAAAACCTGGGGGGGAAATTCCCTCTACCATCCATCCTCGCATTGTCCAGCCAATGCAAATTTAAGCGTTTAACTTACACTGTAGTGGTTATCTTGAACCACACAGACGTCATACTAGCTGAATCGTCAAGAAGTAATGGAATGGGGAATATATATATGTAGTTATAAAGGACGGAGTGGTGGTAGACTCCTCGACACATTAAGTCTCGACACATTAAGTAAGTACGATATAAGGCAAGCAGATTACGGCTCGACAGTATATGGATTGATTATTGGTATTCAGACATGTATCAAAAGCAGTCTTCCTTGTTGAACTCTTCCCACCGTGAAAAAAAAAAAATGTCGTAAAATCGTCAACGCAGTGTCTGATACCTAACCTTTATTTAATCCCATGTAACCCCAAACAAAAGAATAATAACTAGAGAAAGAAAAACCACCCCTAGACTGCCAACACCAGAGCAAAAGCTATCACAATTGGTCCAAGACCAACCGGAAAAAAGACCTTGACGTCATCTGAGCTCCTCAGTATGAGCTACGTCGCGAGTATCGCTACCAATCTCCGAACAACCCCATTCATCTTTTGGATAAGTTAGCTGATATGAACACTGATATGGAGGCAAAAGTTTAACCAGAGGCCACGTCATCAACATCTTCCTCATCTAGACCGAGACCCAAGTGGTCGATGAAAGTTTTCAGCTCTGCAGTTTCCATCAGTACTTGATAGATTATTCTGAAAATATAATATTCCATACCTTCGAGCCTGTCATTATATTGGGTTTCGTCCAGCTGAGAATCTTTGCACCGTGTGAGGATTCTCCATGCGGCGGAGAAGGTAGTTTCATCGAGTGGTTGACGGTTGTGGGGAAATTTATTGACTATGAACTGGAATAGTCCGTTTGCAAGGTCCATCACTGCTCGTCGAATGATATCGCTCTCGGACGATGGTTCCTCAAAGATAACTTGGTCGAGGAAATCTTCTACGGCGTCCCGCACATGTGAATCGTGGTAAACAATGAGAGCAGGTGCCCAACAACTGATACTCTCTATTATGGGAGACTTGATGCTCCGGTCTGGTCCATCCAGAGGCCAAAGGCTCTGGAAGAATCGGAGATGTTCCATACCCCCAGTCAGGCCAATTGTCGGGATTTCCTCAGCAACTTTGGCAATGATCTCGGCGATATAGGTCTGCGACTTTGTTGCCGCAACGAATGCGAGGAGACACTGTAGATAAGGTGTCGCATGAACGGCAGGATCGACCGAAATACTGTTTAGTAGCGTATTCTTCACCTCTTCAATAAATTCATGTTCTGCCGGAGCGGTGGGGGCTCTCAACATATCTGCTGTCATCTTTTCCATAGCTGATTGTGTTCCAGTTAGTTCCAGGAGTTTCGTATACACGACCAGCGCAGATGGTATCCGAGGGGGGGTCCACTTGAAATAGTTCTCTTCGGTTTGAGTGAGAGGCAGTGGAGACTCTGCTATACGCCTCTCACGAGCTTCGTCGCTTTTGCAAGGCTTCAGGAATGGGGAACACCTTTTCATCAACTGGCAGAGGAGTTCAGCGGGTCGAGCCGCAGGTAACCGCTGTTTGCTCATAATCTTGACAAAATTTTCAATCCTGAGTTCTACTCGTTTTGATGACCCAAGGTGATCGATCAAGATCATCTCGAGAAGCTTTCTCAGGATACCAACTTTGAGAAGATAATCTTTCTCGCAGTCGCCCCGCAAACAAAGATCAACCAAGAAGCCGAAGTAGTCATTCCAAGGTTTAACACCCTGTTGCAGACCGAGCCATGCGTCAGAAAAGCCCTTACAGACAGTGTATAGCATCGTTTGTTCTCGTGCAATAGGGCTTCTGTCATTGTCGTCAGGTATTCCATATAGCATCCAGTTGGTACGTCGTAAATGATCCAAAATAGATAGTATCATTTTAGTGACATATGAACGGATAGCCATGAATGGGTTGTCGAGAATTAAGCTGTGGATAATATGCGTTTCTGAAATCCACTCCAAAAAGGCCTTCGAACATTCCTCAGTCCGACAAGCAAACCCTTCCATGGATGCTGCTAGCGATTCCCATCCTGGAAAATCTTTGACTCTTGCACAAATTTGTTCAAATGACCGTTGAGCAAGGTTAAGCACTTCCAGATCGCTTTCGCCCTCAGATAGATCAGGAGGAACTTTGGAACGTGCGTCCACCAGTTCCTTCACAAATGCAACATAATCGCTACTAAACATGCTATATCGTCGTATAAGGTCCTCGTTTTCCTTTAGGATGTCCCTTCGAAGGGCAGGTGGAATTGATGGCTCCGGCAGTTGGCTCGACCCCCGCTTAGGTAAAGACGACGATCGCTGATAAAAAAGCATGTAGGCACTGAAAGACTTCGGAAGGACATATCCTGTTGCTGATATCCCGTCGCTGCCCCCATAGCAATTTTCTGGTATTGTCGAAGGATCGAAGGTACTGACCTCTGAGTCGTTGAATTCAAACCAGCTTGGGTTCTCTGTGGGTGATAAGCGATTTCGGATGTAAGAGTAATAATGGCCCGATTCAGCAGTTCCTGTATGAACTAATACACCGACCAACTCAAACTCATCAGTGTCCGAACTTCTGTCGATCCCCGATTCTACGGAACTAAGGTAGTCAATGGTATAAGGCTTCATATCCAGCTTTGTAGGGAACTCGAAACGGTCGTTGATTTTGCTTCGGTGCATGGTCTGCAGATCAAAATCGAAGCGCTTCAAATGGCAGATGAGATGATCAGGGATATCTTTGAGACAGGTCCTATTGTAGTTGATTAAATTCTACGCACCGCCTGGAGAAGAGGCACGATCTCACCTCTTGACAGCATCAACAAGTCTATCACACGTTGTACAACGGTATTTGTTATCTGAATTGTGGTTAACACTACCGAAATTGATGAATGGTACGACAACTAACCTCCCTCCATGATTTCACCCTCTACGTATGCCTTCAAACTCTCTTGAAGTGTATGCTTTCCCTTAATATCACACTGAATCGCAGAGAACGGCTCGGTACGTTCGGATATATGGGGGCATTCGTTCGATTTCACCTGCTGGACTAGATGACCGCCATAATACGATCTGAACGAAGACTTTAGCTGAGATGACGGCATCTCGCTTTCTAGCCTGTCAAATAGAAGGTTGAAAAATTCGTCGACGTCCATTTGGACATGTGGATCGATGGGGTCCCCAGCAAAGTCACGAAGGGACTCCACCAGGTCCCTGGGTTCCATAGCTCTGGCAAAACCAATCTGCATTCGAGCAAACAAGGCCTTCAAGCAGAAGGAGCTCCGACATTCCTTATCCGAAGATTCGACCGGCAATCGTAATGTGAAATCGCGGAAAGATTGGTTCATGAACAATTGTGTCAATAGAGAATTCAAATAGCAGGTATTTGACAGGTTGTGAACCCCAACAAGTCCTGTTGGAGCCCTTAACCATCTATCGCGGTCGACCCAGTACTCGTCAACCAATATACCATCTGACATCCTGTCAGCCATCAGATGAAAAGAGTTATAAGGACTAAGTACCATCCGGAAAAAGGGCGTTATTCAGCGCCACAATTCGATCAAGACTCTCTTGGTGGTTTATCACCAACTTCAATGTGAGCTTGTAAAGTTCCGCACGTGTTGAGTCGTGGAGACACGGGATACGTTCTACACCTGTTGTAGTTGCATCCGGGAATAATAGGTTCTGCCATGTGTCTTCAAGATGCCTAGGTTCAAAGTGTTACAAAGTGAAAGCGCAACCACGGTATGCGCATAAACCTACTCTGTTCCAGGGGTCAATCCTCTGCGCCGCATAAAGTTTATGCAGAGCCCCAAAAGCCGTGTAAATCCAAGAACCACATTGTCTTCTTTTGGTTGACCGATGATCTATTGAGAGGCATAAGTTGAATGAGAAGATAGAGCGACTCAAGAAACTTACCTCGGTAACTGGGCGAGAACGCAATTCGTCAAACCAGCCATCAAAGAGCACTTCAAGATTCAATGATTTGCAACTTGATATTCCGAGGAACCTGCTTTATTTAGCATTGGTATAGTTTACTATATCGGTCGACTTACTCGAAAGTCACTGCGGCGGCCCGAAACAACTGTTCCGAGTTATTTGGAGTCAAACGGCCCCTGCATGCTAGAATACCAGACAAGATTGGCCAGAAATACTCGGCATATTCTTGTGGACTGGTTTCACATCTATCAAACAATTCGGGATTAGCGGATTTACTATCCATGGCGAAGGAACTCACCGTGAAGGCTGGGTACATATGGCACTTATAGCTTCGCATAAACACTCACGAACCACAGAGCGTGAATCATCCACCAAAGCTTGGAATACTAGTTTTTGGATGTCAAAGCCTTGTGAACACTGCAACCATACCTGCGGACTGATTCGACACGATTCAAACAACACCTGAATGGCGTTAATATTGCAAACATCCACTCCGGGCAAATCTGCATATGTTGAATCCATGCATGTCCAAATAATTGAGAATAAACATTTCACAAAGATGTTTGGATATGGAAGAAGATGGAGGCATATGTCTTGCGGTATGGGCTCTGTTACATATGAATAAGCTTTAAATTTTACTAGAACAGGCGATACTACCTTGAAGTATGACTTTCAGCCGTTCAAGCAGTTCTTTTGTGACCACAACCCGGGCTTTGAGTGTTTGACTTGGTCGCTCGATAGCCTCGCCGGTCAAGGCTTCGCATAATCGTGATACGCAGGTGCGTAAAAATGGCGTAATATCATCCTGAGGAGGGATTAGAAGATAACGGCAGCGCTATTAATGCAACATACCTGAACAGCCTTCTGTTCTTCGAAGCAATGCCGTAAAGCAAAGAGTGAGTAAAGGCTTTTGTACGGTTTATCTGGAGGAAGTATCTCCGCTGATGGGGTCTGAGGATTGAGGAGCTGTTTCTTTACCAAGTCATTCGGGGAGAAGTTGTTCAAGAACGACCATGCCTATAAACTATCAGAAACGGTCTCGACGGTCAACAAGCAAAAGCCACACAAACCTTGACCGATAATAATTCGGGAAGCTCAAGAAGAGTATATAAAGCTTCAAAGTGTCGCATAATATCTGGTTGGACAGGGCCACCAATGTGTTTTGCGATACCTTGGACTGCGATTGGTGCCGTTACGTAAATCGTGACGACTGACGTATTTCGTACTCCAAGATCCTTTAGTGTTTTAGAGGGCTCATCAGCGAGCTTTAGCTCTCTCCCAGATAAAACAATCCTATGCTTTGCAGCGGTAATCCTATAAATTTGACAATGCAAATCATATGCGGTATTCAACGAGCCGATTTGGATGGGATGCGACTGTAACCTAGTCAGTAAAGCAATGCAGGTTATGACAAAGGTTTCCTACCGTCTGACTTCCGGTACACAAACGAAGTGTTATGTCGAGCGGTTCGCCCTTCAGTGGAAAAGTTTCCCCTTGATTCCCAGACACATAATACGGGCGACTCCTAAACCCTCTGACGAATTCATCCAAGAGATCTAGAGTTCGATGATATTTCCGGGTGATTTGATGCATTTCATCGGACAACGGACCATCGACCGACATCTCGTCGACACCATCACTAGCTAGTTTCGAAAGCTTTTCTCCGGTCGAAGTCAACAGTTCGATGCAGCGGTTAACTATTGCAACATGTGTCGCTTCAACAAAGTGTGAAGGGCTACGCATGATTATCGTAGACTGGTTGAATTAGCGTTAGGATTACCTGCTCGGAGGTCAGGTATTACATCTAGGTAAACATGGACAAGAAATGCGATCGTTGAAGCTGCCAATTTCTCATCATTTGAGTCCAAAATAATGCGCCAAAGTTGCTCAACACCTGCAATTTCAATCACTTTGACATCGTCTTCATCCATCGGAGCCTGGCGGGAGTCAGCTAGGTACGTAGTAAGGCGAGCCAACGAATACCTCGGGTTGCATTGTCCGGTTGAGATACTCCAAGGATTTCTTACAAAGATCCAATACGGACGGAGAGAAATAGGCGCAGTCCAGGGCAGGGAAAAACTCGCAATAGACGCTGTCCAGTAGTGGATGAGATTCCTGTGTCAATTAGACACCGATTGAATGTGACATGAGATTGACGGGGAGAAGTACGTCTAGTGAACTAAACTGATTGTAGAATTCACAGCCTAAGTCTCGCTCTGAAGATCCTAGGGCCTTCTCGCCGACTAGATACAACCACAACTGTGCATGCAGTTCCTTTGAGAGACATTTTGGTGAGACACAAAGCATGAAACTCAAAAGCTCGAGGCGCAACTTTAGTTTTCGTGTTCTCGGGATTGTCTCGACAGATCGATGCCCCTCTATGAATCCCACCAGCTCGGAAACGACCAGGGCTGCAAAGTCAAACTTGTCGACAAGGTATCCGACATCTTCCGGTGCTGTTGGACTATCTGCTCTGTGATTACGGGGCCTACGCCCTGTGGACATGTTAGCAAGGTTAAGAACGGGAGTTAATCTAGAAACATACGTAGGAACGCTAGGATGACACTGGTGCTGCCAGTTGCACTTCCGTTCATGGCTCGGATATCATCAACACATCGATCCAGAATCCGTCTTCGTACATTGCCTTCAGGTCCGAATTCCGCCAGGGCGGTCAGCTCATCATTTACCCTATCGAATATACCGAGTGCTTGTGCATTTTCATCGTGTTCGGAAGCGAGTCTCATGAGTCTTATCAGCATATCGTAAGGATCTTGGCCTAATCTCATCATCTCCTGTGGGATAAGTCAGATACAAATGTATTGAATAGTTGAGTGATTCGTCTCACCGTCTCGGCCCTCTGTCGGGGATCAGAGGCATAGAACTTTCGTATTCGATCTCCTAAACAGCCCACAAAGTTCATCATGCCCGAATCAAATGAGGTGAATGGTAAGCGTGATATCCGCCGACTTAATGAACCAAGGAGATCCGGGGTCATAGTGGACAACATGTCTTGATGCATCTTCAAAGTGGCCTTGACTATGCGCGGATCTTTGTTGTCTACCACCGGCTGCCAGAGACAATCTAGTAGGTCTTCGGTTATTCTTCTATTGACTACAAGGAAGGCAGGCACATTTCCACTCCGGTAAATGAGCTCAGAGTGCGATTCGGGCCCCACGATATACTCTAAAACCCTGTTCTCAAAGAGAAATGCAACTAGGAACCTGCTGACAACGTTTTAGCTACACAATCCCGGTTACAACGGAAAAAGAGGAGACAGAACCTCAGAATGGGGGCGTCCTCCCAAGCACGAACATGGTACTCCTTCCAAACCGCCAAAAGAGTATCTGTCATCGCTACCAAGCCGCGCAGGCGAATATCCATTCTACTGGTGCAGAGCATCTTATAATAAAAGGGGAATTTGTGTGCCCATTCGACAACAGACATAAGGGACTTGGCCCTAGGCTCCATGTAACTGTTGCCGCTCGTGAGGCACTCGCGAAGCTTGAGCGATAGTTTGGGGTTCGTGGGTTGCAAATGATGTATCTGCGCAGCCAAAGAACTGAAATCCTCCAGACGATTCAAAAAGTCCTTTATGTCGACCGCCTGTACATGTGACTCTAAAATATCAGATAGTGCTACCTCTAAAATCACCCAAAATTCTGTGATGTGCATCAGAATTTTATTCTTGATATCAGTCATGGTAACCGGTAGGATTTGCAGCGTTTTCAAAATTACCAAAGCTGCCGAACCAAGATGTTCAACCAAAGAAGGCTTTCTTGATTGCGACGGTATTCTTTCGTAAACAATAACCGCAAGCGATTTGAAGGCAGCCAAAAATCCCTCTGGCCCAACAAAACTGCGAATGACATCAGGAAATGTGTCTGTTATCTGAAATCCCGCGTTATTTATGATCTGATAGAGATGTCCGTGTCGCAACATGGAGATAATTGTGGCGAGATACGCTTCCGAGAAGAGTTGCATTTCTTCCTCCAACGGAATAGAGGCTAGTTTTGAACCTTCGTACCGAATGATTAATGCCGCTAGTCGGATGAAATCTGCAAAGAACTGGGTGGTGTGTCTGAGGCCATCCCTTCTGTAAAACATCGCATCAAACGGCACTTCCCGTGTAAGCAGATTCTCCACCAAAGTTGGAAGACTTTCGCATAATTCGTTTTGAGCTAGAAACAGGTGTTCAAAGCGGCTCTGATCAACATTTGCCGTGGTGACAAACCCGGATATAGCAATACTTATTTCTTCTAGCTCACGTATCGGGCACTCGCTCTTCTCGAATGCGGTAGCAATCCGGTTGAGCGCATCTCCGGAATCCTCATTGTCATCTATAAAATCAAACGAATCGGTGCCTGGGTCCATCTGTTTGATATGATACGAGAGATCCTCGTTCACATCCATCTCAACTTCTTCAACTTCGGGACTCGTGCTACGTAAGGTGTGGCTGTCGCTGTCCCCGTCGGAATGGGGCAGCTCCGGTGACTGTGATAATGACCGTTTGTGGGCGTCATGAGATTTAAAGTCTGTTTCAACCGCTATATCTTGTATTTCTCCATTGCTGGTCTGAGCTTGAGGTGCGCGTATCTGGATAGTTCTACTTGCTTCTGGAGCGGCTTCCGGATGAGTTTCATTCGTTGGTTTGGTACTTCCAATAACGGGAAGTCGCGGTTCGTTACCGTCGCTTGCGTCGGAATGGCGGAGTTGAGGTGAAGTCGCCTGGATTGCGATGGAGATACATTAGCCCATTTCCTAGCTCGGGAGCCACGTGGGATATGTCGGTGCAGGTCATATAATCACCAAGTTTTCTCTTTGTTCTTCTGAGCCTGCCATAACTGCGGGACGTTTTCTTGGCCTTGTCGTATCGTTGTCGTCGGTCGAGTTTCTGCGAGGAGCTGCAGGTTCATCTAGCATGTCTCTGGAGTTGTTGCTGCCAGGGCTGACGGGATCCAGAACCATGGAATTCGTGTCGGACTTTCCATTCTGATCCATGGAGTTACCAGCAAATGACAAGGACCACCTAGCAGTCTTAGCAGCCAGCAGCTCGATCAGCGGACTAGATTAGCCGCAGAAGGAATGGTAATTGTCTTGAATGTGAGTGTCCTGACGCTTCAAGCGAGAGGCCGATTTGGTAGTGGGTTTTCTTGTTGTGGTGCGGGGGGAGTGTGAATATTTCACTTCTGACCGATAGCTAGAGGTTGTGTTCTTGAGTAGGTAGTTTGACGCAAGTGACGAAAGACGGCGGCGAGGCAGGGATAGGTACTTAGAGTACTTAAGTACCTAGGCACGGATGATAGTAGCTTGTACTAGTGGGAAGGCTGAAGCCAAGAGGCAGAAGATACTTCCTGAAGTTAGTAGGAGGGTAACTTTGTCTGAAGAGTGGTGCTTTGACGGTGGGGTGAAGTTTGACCCCGCTTTCGCTTTCTTTAGCCGCGCCTTGAGAATACTGATACGAGACTGCCTAAATTACGAGTGGCTGGATACAACGAAGTAGTAGTCAGATTACTCAATTAAGCATGACAAGGTGCTCACTAATCTAAAGGTTTGTTGTTGAACAAAGCCAGATCGAATGGAAACGTCTAAAGCTCTTCGATTTCTTCTATATTTGACACTCTTCTATTACGAGCCTAAACGATCAAACACGCTAACCTCAGTCATCAACCTAACTAAGGAATCCGTCACAATTGCTCACTCCCTGTATTCTCCAGTTTGCTCTTCCGTATTCTACGCATAACGAATGCCATAAATGCAGCGCCTAGGGAACAGCAATCAAACACCATCAAACGAAACCTTACACCTCTTACGATGGGCCACGATCACACACCGACTAAAGTCAAGACGTTAATGAGCTAATCGGTTGATAAGAGGGAGGATGCGAAAAAGAAGGAAAAGGTATAACTAGGGGAGGGGGGCAAAGTAGCCAAGTGAGATTCGTGTGATTTGTGTTTGAGGATGTACGAGCGGAAGGTATAACTGGAGAACTGGAGATATATACGTCGGGTGACGGTATGATAATTTGTATTGTCACAGAGCGGAAACGATTTCGCTGGAAAAAAAAGAACCATAAAAAACCACTACAGAGCAGCGCCACGAGTAAAAAAAAAGAGCCAAATACAACACTGATACAATGGAATGCAAAGACAAAATCCCAAAATCCCTAGGAGACAAATCGAAGGAGATGATGAACGCATACCAGACACTAGGGCCAAGCTAAGCATTCAAAAGATTGAGAAACTATCGCACAAATGTTTATCGATACACTTGAGGTTGACTGGGAAGCACTGGGCGCCTGGTAGGATTTGGTGGTGGCTGGCGGCGATGGGTTGAGCTTTTCGGACCATTGGTATGTGTTGGGCCCTCATGTGGAGCACTCGGCTGCTGCCGCATCTGCTGCTGAGCAACGCGTAGTTTTTCGGTAGCCATATCTTTCTTTTCCCGCTCCGATTTGATCTTTGCTTCCCTTGCAAGAACTAGATGGCACCATCCTCGTGAATCCGGGACGTGTCCAATAGTCTCGCCCAGGATTTTGAGCCAGCCTTGTTTCTCTTCGGATGAGTCGGCATAGAAATCGATCACCTCGCCATTGGCGAACTTGACGCGGAAGCCTTCCTCGACAAACATATACCCTTCCTCATCTTCGGAAAACCCGGACTTCCTTCGAGTCTTGCCAGGTCCAGCCACCGTGTTTTCGACCAAGGTTTGACGGTCATTAATGAGTTTTACAGCTTTGCTCAGATTGATTGTTGCTCGGGGTTGACGAGTTTGCTCGTGGTACGCTGTCAACCGTGCACCTTTCAATTTGAAATATCTTCGGCGCCAGAACTCAAACAAAGTCAGTATGTATGTAGCAATCGATATTGTAATATACTTACAGGGCAATCCCCGCCTTGCTGAGAGAGGTTACCTTCCCACTCCCGGGCCATTATTGATTCGGCTTCTCTCAGTTCTCGAATAGCAGTGTTCATACTCTTGGGAAGATCCTTCTGCGGCAGCAGTATAAGCCCTGAATTGAATATGAACGGAAGGAGGCAACTCACGTCTGAAGAGGACCTTGGCTTTGGTACGAATAATAGCTGCACCTCGAGTTTGCCAATTTTATATGGTGCTTTCCGTGCAGGCTGCAAGCCGGCCTGCATGCCTTTCTTACTCTTGATACTTGCGGTGTCGACGGCCCATTCATTAAAGCAATGAATATCAGTAGTAAGTGGCCTTCCATACGCTCGACTTTCGAAATCCTTCAAGGATATGTAGGATCTGGCGAAAGATCCATCGCGGGCGACCAGACCATGCAGCAAATCCCATGCTGTCGCTGGTGCTGTCTCTTGCGATTGCTGCCGCTGTAGTTGCTGGTGTTGCAGTTGCTGCTGTAGGGCTTGTTGCTGCTGTAGGGCTTGTTGCTGCGTCTCTAGTGCTTTTCTCTTCTTTTGCGAAGAAAAGACCTTGCTGAATGTCGATTGTTTCGGCTTCTGTTGCTTTACAATGTGTGTTTTGGTTGCAGTCTTCGGTGGAGACTGAGGGGGCTGCTCTAACTTTGTTTGCAGAGTTAACTGGAACTCTAGCTCGTTAAGAACAACTCTAAACAACATTAGCATGTGCACCAGGTATCACTCGGATCAACTTACAATTCAAATTCCTGACCGATGGGAGCATTCTTTCCAAGTTCGAGCCAAGATGTTGTGACACAGTGCAGACCATTGTCGAGAGTTAGACAGAAATAGGTAGGTTGCCCTTGAGGAAGTGGGAGTGACAGGTCTTTCACGCTGATAACCTTGACAAATAGTCTCCCTCTTTCAATATTATCGCCTTCTGCTGACCCAACGCTCGATCTGCCCGTCTCGCTGACGCTGGGGAGCCTGGTACTAGTAACGGCCTCTCGTCCAGGCAGTGGTGGCGCAGGCCCTGTTGATGGCCGCCTACGCATTCCAACTAGTGAATCACGTTGACTGCGTCTTCGATGTGTTGATCTCCACGGCTCTACAGACCAAGACTGACCGCGAGCATGACCATGTCCGGGGCGCTCTGGAGTTGGATTCTTTTCGTCCTCAGGGTCCCGATTCGATGCATGAATAACTTTTGTGTTTTGCCTCATCAGATAACCGCGCTATGATAAATCAGCACAAACTCATCTTTAGGGTTTATAAGTAATACCTTTTGCTTTTCTATAACACGATCAAATTCATCATTTAAATCATCAAGCTTCAAATCAAACTCAAATTCACCCAACGCAGGAAGCGCCGTGGATATCTTCCTTTTCCTAGCACCCGAGACCCTCCTGTTGACAGTTTCGCTGTCTGACTGACCATTTACAGTAGAGCTAGCATCCAATTCCTCACCGTCGCTGCTATCTCCAGTGCTTTCACCTTCACTCCTATAGCCGGTTGGTATCCTAGGAACCGGAGGGAGACTTTGTTCTCCGCTAACATGTCGTCTGGCTGCCGCCATACCTGCCATGTCAGCGGGTGTGGCGCTAGCCCTCGTTTTAAGTTTACCACCGGGAGCACGGATCGTTGCGATTGACTCGGCAACTGGCGAAGGAGACCGTGTGCTGGGTGCCTTTTCGACTTCTTCGTGAACCCGTACTTCTGCCTCCTCCTCCTCATCTCTAGCCTCATCATCATCATCATCATCATCATCGTCGTCGTCATCATCGACATCGTCACCATCGTTATGCTCATACTCTTCCTCGTCATCGTCTGAATATTCGACCTTGTGCCTTATCACTGAACCGGTGTCTGATTCGTCGTCGTAAATTTCATCATCAGGCGTCTGTGCGAAGAACTCTCTAGCTGTGGTAGTCGATGGAGCGTCCGCCACCTTGGCTTCTGGCGGAGGCGATGGCGTCATGAATTGTGTAAGGCCCAGACCGCCTTCCAATAAAGAGGAGAAGTCTGGGAGACTAACCCTTGCATCTTCGTGAATCTCCAAGTCGGAGAGCTTATTCTCCAGCTCGAATTCTGGCTGAGCGGTGGCGGTGCTTGCAGGGCTACTAGGAATTGGAGTGGTACCTTGTCGAGGGGTATCGGGCTGGTCCTCTTCCTCCCGGTCACTGTAATTCGACTCCTGGTCACCATCGTCGTCGTACACTGACGCTTCCGACTCTGTAACTTGGTCAGGGTCGGGGGAGCGAGTTCCAAACCGAGAGGCCGGTCTCTCGGGAACGTTCTGGATATCAGGAACAGCATAAACATCCGTATCATCGTCGTCGGTGGGCTCTGGCTTGATATGAACTTCATCTTCATGCGCTGGTATCGATGAAGAATAGTACGTATAACGTGCACTGCCTCGACGTTCCCTATTCTCATCACAGTGAGAGCTTTGGTGTCTTCGCTCTTCAACTTGGCGACGGATTGATTCGCGAGATAATTGAGTTGGTTCGTAATCCGAGACTGACCCATATGTGCTCGGGTTGCTGTCAACATCGGGTTCGCGATTGGAATTAGGCGAGGATTCGTCACGGTCAGACGTGGTGCCCTCCTGTAGGAGTGCCGAGTTCGTGCGCTCCTGTTCTGCTGCCAGCACATCCTCCGTTGGCGGTTTATTCAATGCGGTTCCAAGGTTCTCATGAAACTCAGCTCCTCGACGAGACCTTCGCCTATCAGTATTTGACTCATAGCTTAGTCTTCGGGCAGGAGCATCGCCGCCCATCATCCGTCTCATTCGCTCTTCCAAGGGCATCGTTGCCTGGTTCTGCAACTCCGCCTTGGTGAGTGGAGGAGTTGGAAGAGGTCGAGCTCCGGATGGACTACCACTATCCGCGCGCGCGAGGCCAGGAATGGGCGGTAATGGTCGTCCGTTCGGCGAGGGTGTAGACTGGAAAGGTTCCTCATTGTCGTGATGCGACACAGGCTCTGGAATCATCCTCCAGGCGTCTGGTTCAATTACTGGCGTATTCTCTAAATCATCCTCATCTTCATACTCGTCGGAATCGTACTCTGCACGAGGCGATCCTTCGACAGACGGATCTGGCGTAACTAGCTCGTATTCTAGTACGTGTGGTTCGTCCCTATCCCAGCTCACAGACTTTGGTCGGCGAGTCGGACTACGGTTGAGGGAACCATCTTCGTCGTAGAAGTTTGTTTTATAGGAGGATAGTAGCGAGGATTTCGTGGGGGATGTGCGGTTAGGGCTGCTCAAAATGGAAGTAAGAGGGTTCGTTGGTGGCGTGGACGCCCTTGGAATGGAATCCCGCTTTGTAGGAGTTGATGGCAGAGGAATTCGGGATCTATCGCGGTCTATGATAGTCCCCCGAACTGATCCAGTACGGGAGATGCCAGGAACATTGGATGACGAAACTTGACCGGGATGGAAGCTCGACGGACGCACGATCTTTGAGTCGGCCTTGTTGAAGAGTTTGCTGTTGTTTTGAACGCGAGAAGCTCGCTTCAGTCTTTCTATCGAAGATCGGCGTGCGACACTCGGTGAGTTATCCTTGGAGGCTGGCTGGTCTCGCCCCTGCCAGAATGTCCTAGGGGATGCACTCTTTCCGGTAGATGAGGGGCTAGGGAAAGGAGACGAAGAGAGCGGGTCGTCATTGTCGCCAGCACCAGCCTGGTAACGTATGAATCAGTGTTGCTCTCACGAGGTAGACGAGGGGAAGAGCTTACTCTGCCGGCGCTATTTCGCCTTCCTTCCATAGGACTGATGTCGGACAAAGGACGACCAAAGGGTGGAAGTGGGAGCTGTTCTGCTTCAGATTCTGAGTCTGATGTGTTGCTCTTGTGGATTCGCAACGGAGTTATCTAAACTTGTTAGCAGCTAATTGCAGTAGTTGCAGCGCGAGAGGCTGGAAAATGAATTTCAATCACACTTACATCTACGCCAGACGCCGAAGGCATAGTGCCTGCAGTAGTTTTGGGTGTGTTTTGGCGCTACTCACTGTCGCTCTGCCACGTCGATGGGAGCTTGTACTCGTAGAGGCACTCTCTCCGTGAGGCGACAGCACGACACAAGATACAGTTAGTAATGTAGCTGTCAACGTGAGATGCCGCTGCTATGTCTTGAAACTATTGTAGAAATGAGTGTAGGCGATGAATATGTAATGAGAGTAAGAATGGGATGCCGGCCGGGTGAAATTGATTCAGAGAAGAGAAAGGGCGCGGGTGTGAGGAGGGGCGGGAGGGAGGGAGGAGGGAGGACGCAATGGAAGGACGAAGTTGAAGACGATAGGTGGAGCGGGGTGAGATCTGGGGCTAAGTTACTTATGCGGGATAGGGACCAGATATTTTCGGCCTGGGATGTAGTGGCTCTTGGAGTTGGAGAACCAATGCTGGTAAACAAACACTCGGCACCGCCGCAGCAAGTGTTGTCTTGACAACGCCGACGCCGATCAATCACTGCTTTTGGGCATGATCATCCTCGTTTCTTGTTTGACGAAATCGTGCAGGGATATACCTACTACCAGTGTACCAAAATACCAAAATACGATTGGATCGGGAAGTTGCTGCTGCATCAAGAGCAGATAGAGTGCTCTCTGCAGTGTGCAGCACATACTAGAGTGGGTGATGGATGCCTCGCAGTGTAAACAACACGCCTAAGTTTATCAGCCTCCGCTTCTGAGTTCCGTCCTTGTCTGGCACACAGCGTGCCTGGCCTTGGTGTTTGCAGTAGAGCTGCTGCCACACCGACGAAGTAGAGTCCACTGGCAATTGAAACAGATACAAAGCTCCTCGTACCTTATTAGTCTTATTGGAGTCGAAAGCTCTTCTTGTGCAATCCTTTTTACAGTCGAGCGTAATTACGAAGTCAGTATGCCAAATAAGACCGGAAAACAATAAATGGGAAAACGCTTACAACTTTAGGATAGGATCCCCCAACCCAGCAAATGCCCCATAAGCAGGCACTCACTCATGCATGCCCTACGCACTTGTCCTTTGCCGAGTTTCAATTGCGGTTTTGCGATTTTAAGTGTAAGTTTGGAATTCCAGATCAACGGCATGACGCAGCATTCGGTGCGGCAGATCGACGCTAGCTGTGGAGGAGCTCTATATGTTCCGAGATCCCCGGACGTTGTTGAGCCGCAACCTCGAGAAAAAAACCCCTGCTAACAATCCTCGTAGATTGGTATGATTATGAATCTCCCACCCAGCGGATGCGATCGTTAATGTGCTTTAGGCTGCGTAAATTTTTTTACTTCTATCTTCCGTTTACTGTCCGCCATTCTACGACTATGTTACGACTATCCTCGCAGTGCACTCGATGCCTTCATCAGGCTGGCTGTATCTGGACTACACCCACCATATTCATGCGTAGTATGAGTGGTGGCCCCAGACCGAAGAAGCGACACTCTCGCCACCTCCTTTCAAACAAGGTTGCCGTCAATGATAGGAGACGACCAAACACAGACGATTTTTCCGCCCCCGGTCTTAATCGGCTGACAGCAAACATATCGCCTCACATCCTGGGAAGGAACCGAGCGGACGTCGCAAATAGAGGCAGAGGCAGGAAGGCCGGAGGAAAAGGGAAAGCGAAGGAACCGCGGGAGATGAAACATATGAAGATGCACCAGGCACTTACGAATGTATCCCGGACAGCTAGAACCGTTACGCGCGAACGAATTGAATCATTAGACTCGTTCGGCGATTTTGGATTGCTTCCTTCAGTTAGGGAGGCTATTACCGCAGAGGTACTCGCGGGCCTCACAACGGTGGTACCGACAGCAGTGCAGAAACTTGTCATTCCCGCTTTACTAGGGAAAGAATCGGGACAGGAAGGAAGGCGTTCCGCTGTCACCGGCAATGCGAGACTGCAATCATATCTGATTGCTGCAGAGACAGGATCAGGCAAAACGTTGGCGTACACTATTCCTCTTCTAGATTCTATCAAACGTCACGAATTAGAGGAAGTAGAAGTAACGAGGCAAGCGGAGTTGTTGAAACCCAATCCTCCAGATGGCAATAATTTTGATATACCAGTGGTGGAAAAGAGCGAGCTTAATGGTAAACCAAGGGCCATAATTTTAGCTCCAACCGCGGAATTGGTAAATCAAGTTGGAGAGTTGGTCAAATTGTTTGCACATGTTGTAAAGCTTCGCACTGCCATCATCTCCCGCGATTTCTCAGCAAGAGTCATCAGGAACCGACTTTTTGGGGCGCCAGTTGATGTTGTGGTTTGCACACCACACTTGCTCAATAGCTTGACAGAAGTAAATCCGGCCCTATTTTCGAGATGCACCCACGTAGTAGTAGATGAGGCGGATTCTTTGTTTGATAGGTCTTTCTCGCCCATCACAACGGCACTCATCACTCGATGCAAGAATCTGCAAAAGCTGATACTGTGTTCTGCTACAATCCCACGGTCACTCGATGCCCGGATTCGCAAACTGTATCCAGACATGAAACGACTGGTCACCCCCAACTTACACGTTGTTCCTCGACGAATACAGCTTCAGGTGGTCGACTCGGACGATGAACTGTACCGTGGAAATAAGAACTTGGCGTGCGCTGATACACTCTACACCATTGCCAAAGATGGCACGGAAGCAGGATTTATGAAGAAAGTTATCGTCTTTGTTAATGTGCGCGAAACTGCGGCCGAGCTCGCAAAATATCTTCGTACCAAGGGAATCGATGCCATCGATTTCACCCGAGACAGTTCTGATCGTGCTCAAGCTGAAATCTTGGAGATTTTCACTAGTGAGAAGCAAGAAGTTGATGACGGTTTCGTTGGGAGACAGAGAATGAAGGTCTTAGTAACAACGGATATCGCAAGCAGAGGCGTGGATACCAAAACGGTTAAGAATGTCATACTTTACGATAAGCCCCACAGTGCTATAGATATGATTCATCGTATTGGGAGGACGGGACGGATGGGAAGGAGAGGGAGAGCGGTAATATTGATTGATAAACACACCAATAAAGGTTGGATAAAGGATATCAAGACGTAGGCTTTTGCGCTTCCCAACAAATGTAGTGCACTGCTAACTGATCCATAGGGCTATGCACATGGGTGGGCCTCTCATTTGATGGCGCAGAATCCTGCGACATGTTTGTCGTGATTAGCCATGTTATGTCAGAAATATTATACCGCCTAGAGATACTCTTCATTTCCGGGACGCGCCTACTTACCTCTGGGGCTCTTGTATGCAGCATCACCGGCGGCTAACCTACTGGAACGTGGGCCGTGAGATATTCCAATAATTCAACGTGCCAGTCTCAAACCCATATTTCAGTAATCTTTTCACTTTACTCTCCAAACTAGTAGCCGTGTGAAGTATCCATCTCACTGTCCATCCAACCATCCAAGATTTTCTGCTGTACATGGTGAAGCACACCTAACGGATACTCACCAACCTTAAAGCGATAGGAATTCACAATGATGCCGGAGTTAGTGCGGGTAGTCATGTTTGGCTACGCTCTTTGATGTCACTGGTAAGTTGTTCACAAGTCCGCACTGGGTACAGATCCGGTACACGTTGTGTTTCAAATGCTAACTACAACTGCCACTCGCCATGTTGTTTGGGGTAGAGCGTACAGTAGGTTTGGATAACCTAGCCCGGAGTTGTCACTCTAGCAAAGTAGGAACTGCACGGTAGCCCCTCCAAACTGCTCGTCCATAGGACCATGTCAATCAATTAGTCCTTACCTTTCAAACCTTTGGGGTCTCTAATCGAAAGGAGGGGTAAAGAGCCCGCTCAAATCCATCGTGTAGCTAGGTGGATAATTTATTTAGATCACTACGATGATGAACGGGCATACTGGGGAAGCGCATCTTCTTCGACATCAACCCGAACCCGGGTGACGTAACACACGAATGGTTTTAGCACAATTCACTGCAAGAAAAGCTGGAGCGCTTCACTGCGGCAGAAATCTCGCCGATCAAAACTTAATCCTTGGAGAAACATAAGCTAGTAATGTTTCGCCACTCGCTTCACGCCATATTCTGGAGAATGGACCATTCAGCTGCAGCTACTAAGCTTCGCCTTACGGTAGCTTGCAATGGTAGATGAGAAACCGAAATGCGGGCGTAGTGCTAGCTGCCGATCTGGTGGGCAGAAAGCACGAGTGAGCCACTATGAATAGTCCAGTGTAAAATCAAACTAACTTCCTCCTTCTCCACGATATCAAGACTATTATGTCATAAGTCACGTTTGATTAAGTGACTTGGGCTGGTTTCTATCTTGCCACCTGTCGAGTCACCTGTCTCTTTTGCGTCCCCATCTCGAGCTCGATGACTGGAAAATACTCGCCCGGATTTCCAAGTTATGGGACACATGAAACCCTAACCCAGATTTAATTGGTTAGTTGTCACCTAAAATGACACTTGGGCTCAGTTATGTACGGTTTTGAGTGTCCCATAACCTGAAAATTCGGCGAAGAAATATCTTTTATGTCATAGTTTCAATAATCATTAGTAATTTTTCTTTCCTATCAATCATGAATTCGAACTACAGTACCTGGTCGATGAAAATGGCGGATGCGGCAGCCGAAATGAATTCCAACACATAAAAGGTGATGCACGAGGTCTTTTAGTATAGAGATGCGATTTAGTCCATAGTTCCAGTGGGACATGTAATTGACAGGATAAGATCATTTGAGCTAGACGAAATACTATCCGTGCACGTTGCCCGATGCTTTCTAAGAACTGCAGTTTCGAAGCTTGAATGCTCGTCTCTCTATTACAGCTTGGAGGAGCAACTAGTCACACTCCGAGACTAAGGAGCAATCTAGTTGCGCATTTCCTGAACGGATATACAACTGTTTGTGCGGTCTGAAGTCAGTCCTCCCTCACTAAAAATAGGTAGTCTCGTTGTTTCCATGACAACACACCATACAGAAAGCATCAAGTTGATTGTTGACTTCCATAAGAGCTTTCTTCCCGCCACCACTTCTCCTCATCTACCATTACACACTCAACCACCGCTAAGATACTCCTCCTCGCACATCCATTAAATTCGCACCTCTGTGAAACGTAATTCGTTGACGTCTTTCCGATATAACGCTTAGCAATGTCTGTTAGGCAATTGGAAGCCCGCCTGGCAGGGACACACATCACCGACGGAGACGCAGCGAACACTGCCGTTACGACACACAAATCCAAAGTATTACCAACCGAACAATCCCATCAAAACTATCAGGAGCTGACATAACAGTCGCATTATTCTTCAAATCCTTCAGCAGGCCATGCTTCTCTACAACAGCAACAAAGCCACAACCGACACCCGCTGCTGAAGCTTGCCGTCCACAATCAAAATCAAAGCTCTTCGCAATCATGGCGACCATCAGACATGCCATCGCCCTCTTCTCGGAAAGGCGATGCGGCGGATTTGCGCGATCCTCGAAACTCATATGCCTCTGTTGGAATCCCTGCCTCGATGCCGCCGGCTAGAGAGTTTCATCTGGGAATGTTCGAAATTGGTAGGCCCTTAGGAAAAGGGAAGTTCGGACGTGTATATTTGGCGAAGGAACGAAAGAATGGATTCGTATGTGCACTTAAGGTTCTGCATAAGAACGAATTGCAGAAGAATAAGGTCGAGAAGCAATTGAGGCGAGAAATTGAGATCCAATCTAACCTTCGACATCCAAATATTCTGCAACTATATGGCCATTTTCACGACTCGAAACGTGTCTTTCTTATTCTGGAATTTGCAGGGCAGGGAGAGCTATACAAGATGCTGCAGAAGGCGAGGCGCTTCTCCGAGCCGCGGGCCGCCGAGGTTTGTAATCAATATTCTTTCATATTCGAATGCCCCGCTAACTTGCACGGTAGTATATTGCTCAGATGGCTGCTGCTCTTCAATATCTGCACAAAAAGCACGTCATACACCGGGACATCAAGCCTGAGAACATTCTTATTGGCATTCACGGTGAAATCAAACTGTCTGATTTTGGTTGGAGTGTACATGCGCCGAATTCAAGGTATAATATTTGTACGATCCATTCGGATCAGGAGTTGCTGATATTCTCGTATAATTAAAGGCGGACGACAATGTGCGGAACTCTTGACTATCTGCCCCCGGAAATGTTGAACGGAAGCCAGTATCATAACGAGAAGGTGGATCTCTGGTCACTTGGTGTCCTAACTTATGAGTTTCTTGTGGGTTCTGCGCCTTTCGAAGACACGCCGATTGAGACGCAAAAGCGGATTGTACGGGGAGATATGAAGACTCCAGATTTCATAAGCCCTGAGGCAGCTGACCTCATTCGGAAGGTTGGTTTGCTGTATCATTCCATGGTGCTATAAATACTGATTGTTCGCATAGCTTTTGGTTGTGAAGCCTGAGCAGCGGATTTCCCTGGAAGATATCACTAAGCACCCTTGGATTGTCAAGCATATGACTGGGAAAACAAAACGTACCCCAAGGGAATCGTAGCAATTTGCGTGCTGTCCAGCGTTTTTGGAGTTATACTATGTATCGGCAACACTCGTATTCTGACGTTCCGCAGAAAAAGGAGCGAGTTGCCATTTTCGTTATTTGCTCATGCATGTTCCAAGTTTCGTGACGTATTTTGTCGTTATCAGCGCAGATTCTCCTTAACACCAGTTTACAAATACTTATATCATCTTGTTTACAGTCACAGGGGATCAGTATAGTTCAGTTCAATGTATCGTACATAATCATACAAGTGGTATCACAGCCGAAGGCGACGATCACGCACTTCCCGCCAAACACTAGCGATAGATCTCACGGAAAGGTCGTGTATCTGCAAAACATGAGTCGAAAACTTGGTTCACCACCTGTGCCGCCTGCGCGTCATCCTTGCATTTTGGATGATTTCTGACAGACAAAGCTGCCCTCCTCCGTACACAGTCCTGGTGGTGTTGGGTAAAATCCCAGACACCTCTGGTGAATGCTTCCCTGGTCCATCGGCATTCTCCACTCAGGCTAGAAGCACGGATCTAGTCCAGTGTTAATCGCTAGAAACCGTGAAAGGACATATGTGGTCACTAACCTCTGTACACGCGTGGTGCTTCAGATCTTGCCAATCAACATTAAACCGTAGGTGATCGTACGCATGCACGAGCTCATGTGCAAGTGTGTCTTCCAGATGTCCGCGGTCCCGTAGGTGGTTCTGACACAACAATATGCCATATTTTGGCGAAAAACCTCCCGTCTGGAGCTGATTACACGGAAGGCATCGGATGTTGGATTTGTCTAATTTTCCGTTTGCTTGTTGGATGTTCTCTAGCATAAAGCGGATGATTGGACCTGCAAACAAGGGTGTTAGCAAGATCACGCTCGGAGATGAGGGGTTGGTGCACACGCACTGTTGTCTATTAGATACTGCAGATTCTTTTCACACTTTGCGCACTCAGCCTCCTTTCGCTTTCGGTGCCGATCCGATTCGAATTGCGCCCGCTCGCCGTCGGTCATTCCTAAGCCTGTTACATAAGAGAAGGTCTGCCGCCACCATTCCGGACCACCATGTGTGGGCTTGGCCGAGGAGTCGTTCGAGGAAGTCGAAGCAGCAGCGGAGGGACTTTGCGACGGCGGCGCCGGCGGTGGTAGTATGGGTTGATCAATCATTCCAGCGCGATGAGTGTTCCGTTGCGTGTTGCTGTGGAGAGAATAGCTTTGATGTTGTCAGCCAAACGCCAAGATTGGTGAATTTCTAGAAGTGCGGTCACCCCTACCTTGTACTACATAGAGTGGGGCCTCAGCCTTGCGCTCAAGTTTCGCTGACTCGCAGGCCTTATCGTTCGCAAGGCTGATTCTAAGTTAGCCCCTGCCCCGCAAGTGCGGGGTTCGTCCACCAGCGTGAGTGTGAGTAAAGTGGTGACGTCCATCACTAAATGCCTAGATAGGTCCTCTGCTTTATGGTGTAGAGTAAGTGTATAAAGGGACTAACTAAAACGATTGACTATTAATATCATGCAGGGTCTAGCGCACAGTGCACAGAGCAACAAAATGAATCCTTCCACTCCCACTACTATTACTCCGTCGCACTCGTCGTCTACTTTGAACCTCCTTGACGGCCATAACCATAAAGATATGAGGGGAAACAGATCTCTCATTATCGTTATCAAACTTGGTTAGTATTCTGCTCAGACGGAGCGACGGACCAGCGCTCATATTTTTCATCGTCCCACAGGAACCTCATCCATTTGCGACGAGAAGACCCACGAACCTTTGCTCTCGAACCTCTCGCTCATTGCTGAGACTTGCATCCGCCTACGAAGAGATGGTCATCGAGTGATTCTCGTTTCGTCTGGGGCAATTGGTATTGGGCTGAGGCGGTTAGATCTCGCCAAACGTCCAAAACATTTGGCGGCTGTACAGGTGTGACATTATCACAAACTTGAATCCGAAGTCACCTTACAAAATGTACAGGCAATTGCAGCTGTTGGTCAATGCCGACTGATTGCCCTATGGGACGAGCTCTTCTCGCACCTTCGACAACCCGTGGCCCAGATCCTGCTCACTAGGAATGATATCGCGGATGTTAGTTAGTATACCAAATGTTGCTTGTTCGGCCTGACACCCTAAAGCGAACACAATATCTCAATGCGGCAAATACCTTGAACGAATTGCTCACCATGGGAATCATTCCGATTGTGAACGAAAACGACACCCTGGCTGTCACTGTCAGTAGCAAAATTTGCTAAATGTTGAGTGATTATTTATGATTGTTGACCTGGACAGGAAATCAAATTCGGAGACAATGATACACTATCTGCCATTACGGCTGGAATGGTTAATGCTGACTATCTTTTCTTGATGACAGACGTTGACTGTTTATATACGAATAATCCACGGACTCATCCAGATGCCAAGCCGGTCGAAGTTGTCGAAGATATATCGAGCCTTGAGGTTGATGGTATCGTTTAACCGCTCCCCAAACAATTGATGGGGTGCTTGTTCTAAGTATTGCATAGTCTCGTCGGCTGGCTCCAGCTTAGGCACGGGAGGAATGTCCACCAAACTCACGGCAGCTCGATTGGCTACATCGGCTGGAGTGACTACAATCATCACGCGGTCATCGACTCCAAGCAATATCTTCCATATTGTGGCATACGTTCAGTCTCAAAAGACAGAATCTGCAGAGTCTACGCCAGCACTGTCGCGAAATACAAGCTCTCCCGCATTGTCGTCGCTGGCAAACCCTCAGGACTCTGTGGCAACCTCAACGCTGTATTCACCAACCCAGATTCCAGCCGCTGTACAGGAAAATGTTATCATCAATCCAACACCACGCCCGCAGTATCCTCTGCATACACGCTTTGTGGCAAAGCCTCGTGCAATACGCGATCGCTACTTCTGGATCTTGCACGGTCTTAAACCTCATGGAACATTAGTCATTGACGAAGGCGCCTACCGTGCTCTCACAAGACGTGACAAGGCTGGATTACTGCCAGCTGGCGTTCTTGACGTGCAAGGCACGTTCGCGCAACAGGAATGCGTTAGTGTTCGCGTCGGGTGCCATATTGAAGGAGGTGGATTCGAAGTACTTGGTCCTGAGGTTGGAAGGGCACTGGTTAATTATACAAGTGTGGAAATTGAAAGGGTGAAAGGACAGAGAAGTAGTCGGATCCAAGAACTTCTGGGTTATGCTGGTACGTATTTTCTAGCTTGCGGTGTAAGTATGGCTGATTGACTTTGCGTAGACTCAGAATATATTGCGTATCGGGATAATACAGCGTTTTTTGAACACACTAATTAGGAGTTGGTGCATTACTGAAGTATCTTAGGCGTCATTGGGGGTGGTATTTTTCATGACAATAATAGATCACAATAGCTTACTTACAATGCTAGACTGCAGATGATGTGATTTTTGCGCATACATTACTGAAAGGGGGGTTTTCCTCTGCTGTGTATTTCCTGAATGAAGGACATTCACAAAGAGAAACGATTTTGCTTAACACAGTCTACCGCTAACGTCTGAGACAGCGATCTCCGAAGGAAGATCAGCAGCCAAGGCCCAGTGGGAGGCCGACAAATGCAGTAAGCACTTCGGCTACAGACTGAAGGGCAGAGCAGGCAATAGGAGACCTATCCCAATGGCAAGTGCAAAGTCATTGGCAACAAGATTCTACCAACAAAAGTGCGGTCATGCACCTGCCAGAGCATACCTGAAACGATTCGGGCACTGAGAGGATGACAAGTGCTGATGGTGCGGGTGAACGGTGGCCCAAACACGGGAGCATCTCCTCTGGCACTGCAGCCGGTGGAAATACCAGCAGTAGGAGCTCTGGAAGAAGGTGGGAAAGGCAATGGGCTGGAAAGCTGGCCGATGCTGGTGGGCACAGGTGTTGGAGCTGTTTTCCATGGAGATATGTGACAAGGCTGTGATGGACTTCCTGGCGGCCACAGACGTCGGGAAGTTCCCGCCGTGGTGAGGCATGGAGGCCAGAGTGGCCAGTCTTTCTTTTGTCAGCAGAGACAAAGGGTAGTAGGTGGGAGCTCCGCCATCTAACCGGCTCGCCCGGAGGCAGAGGGGATAAGGGCCTGTCATACTCTAACTATAGTAAACACAGTATGAATAAACAACAACAATAACAACAACAACGTCTGAGACAGCCAGGTAGGATAAAACAGGAAGTCGGATGTCCGTGCGCGGATGGTATACCCCGCATATCTTACCCCGCCCTGTGTACGCACTTTCACCTACACCTCCGCACAATACAATGGCATGACTTAAACCATGGAGAGCAAAATCGAAGATTATGAAAGAGTGTATTGAGCATGCACTACTCAAACAAAGAAAGAAGGCATCTTCTTTTGGAACATTGTGGTGGAATTTGGTGTATTGGCTTCTATCCTAAATGACAGAGCACAGGGTAACAAGATTCAACAAGAACATGAACATCAGCAGACACTTCCTCCCAGCACTGAAAAGATATTACAAATGTATATGGCACACATATCAGAATGTGGATTTTGATTAAAATTGGAATAATTTAAGGCTGCACTACATTTATATTATTTGCCACAATAATACTGATTTAAGTATCTACTACTATAGCAACTGCAGATGCTAAATACTGTGAATTATAGGATGAAAATAGGATGAGAATTCCATCCAAAAACCATCTTATTCAAGTACAAAGATGGGATTTCTTATACTCTGACAATATTATAGTATATAAATTGTGTTGTTTCTACTACTCCACTAAAGTTTAAAAAATACCTAAATGGATATTCAGTAATATAATACCTAACTGAACTGTAGCTTTTCAGGGATTCTAGGTGTATCTTGGAGAAGATGAAGTACAATTTTACAATTGGCATATTTTAGAGCTCATTAGACTCTTGCAGTAACTTCCAGTATTGCTTCACTAGTAGAAATGACATTACACAACATGTGACTCACAGGCAAGCTGTTTTTGGGGCTGTAATTGATAACATATTTGATGTGTAGCACTATGATGTTCTTTGAACCTGTGCATTGACTAGATTACTATGATACATATGCAATTATCTGTCCCTGATACTATATATCATATGGCATTCAACACAACTGCCAAGTACACTTCATGTCAGGAAAACCTTCGGTGCAACCATAACCGACATATAGTATCCCTGTTACCACTGTATTAAGGTTGCTTCCTATACATTATGACTGCCTACCCTGTACTTTGGCCATTAGAGCGGAGTTATGAGAATATTATGCAGGTGTTACCATATCTAATATCGAATTACAGAATGAAGCAAATTTCTCATACTGCATGCATTCCATCAACCCCTTTTTTCAATTGTCATCTCCACCACCATCACCTTCACCGCCATCACCTTCACTACCATCACCATCACCACCATCACCATCACCACCATCACCATCACCACCATCACCATCACCACCATCACCATCACCACCATCACCATCACCACCATCACCATCACCACCATCACCATCACCACCATAACCATCACCATCATCACAATCACAAGCATCAGGTATTTTACACATCGATTATTCTTCAACACACTTTATATAACACCCCCCTACAAGCTAAGCCCGATCCACCACTACCAGCTTGCTCCCAGTGATGCCAGATTCACCGCTCAGACCAGTGAAGCCCGATCCACCGCTACCGCATCAGCACCGACCCAAGTTTCCGTCAGAAACACCCGTGTGTTCTGGACGGCTCTGATGGCTCTGACAGAACCTCGTACCATCTGACAGAGAATTACACGCTTTGTGTTGCTTATGTACCTCCTTTACGTTGCACACTCAATTCTGGTGACGTGTACACACGATCAGAAAGACACATGTGTTACAATCTTCACAGGGGCTGCAGAGATGCTGAAGCCATTTACACAACGCGTGGCGATGTTAATGCCTTTCTCCAGCCGAGTGCCACATTTTCATCAGCAAAAAACATTTCCGTCTGGGCGGTCTGGCTCCGTCAGAGTGGATGCGCTCTGTCAGAGCCGTCAGAGACACCCCGGTGGCGGATTACTCCGCGCCCGGCGTCAATACCATGCGTCGAGTTGCATATCGCCCTCCGATCGCCGTTTCGCCATTTCTTCTCGCTCTGTTGGTCTCCTATTTTGAACAAACACTCTGGCATTGTGGCCAACTGTGACCATACGTCGGAATGGGTTCATTGTGTACACGCTTGCATCGGGATTGCAATGCATAAGGATCCAAGCAATTGCGCGGATCCACGAAATCTCGCAAAGAGCGATTGAGACCAAAAGTTGGGAAACATAGAGTGTGTATTTTCGTTGTATGACAAGATGAGATGAAAATGAGATGCTGTCTATCTATCTACCCCGGGGTCTCCCGAATATATACTCCGCGTCGCTCATTCAACCTCCGTTACCTCTGTATCTCCGTACACCCAGCGTCGCTCCTTAACGATATACTGGAGGGCCGTGATCTAGCTAGTTTGGAGATGCACTTGGAAGCCGGGATCAAGTGAACTGAGAGATGCACTTGGAGGCCGTGATCGATCGAGTTTCGAGATGCACTGGGAGGCCGAGGTCGAGTGAACTCAGAGATGCACTTTGAGGCCGTGATTGAGCGAGATTGGAGATGCAATTGAAGGCCGGGATCGAGTGAACTGAGAGCTGCACTTGGAGGCCGTGCTCAGTCGAATTTGGAGATGCACTTGGAGGCTGTGATCGATCGAGTTTGGAGATGCACTGGGAGGCCGAGGTCGAGCGAACTCAGAGATGCACTTGGAGGCTGTGATCGATCGAGTTTGGAGATGCACTGGGAGGCCGAGGTCGAGTGAACTCAGAGATGCACATTGAGGCCGTGATCGAGCGAGTTTGGAGATGCAATTGGAGGCCGAGATCGAGTGAACTGAGAGCTGCACTTAGAGGCCAAGATCGAGCGAGTTTAGAGATGCACTTGGAGGCCGAGATCGAGTGAACTCAGAGGTGCACTCTCAGGCTGTGACCGAGTGAGTTTGGAGATGCACTTGCAGGCGATGAATGAGCGAGATTGGAGGAGTACTTGGAGGCGGTCGATTTGGAGGGAGGCGCGACGGCAGCTGGACTGTCGATCTTGGGATGATGCTGTACTTGGTGTATGCTGTACTCGGTGTTAACTCATGATTA
>Ga0307512_10000471_pt1 | contig 59023 bp, 47 predicted proteins | sample 14_EM_MG_FD_200267 | JGI IMG/M metagenome (GOLD analysis project Ga0307512, IMG submission 200267) | Populus trichocarpa ectomycorrhiza microbial communities from riparian zone in the Pacific Northwest, United States - 14_EM | ecosystem: Host-associated > Plants > Roots > Unclassified | place... | reverse complement strand
GCATCTAAGTTTACACTCCACATCCTCTCAGACCAGTGACTAAAATACATTTTGCTGATGCTATGCAACGCGACCCGTCGCCTGGGCGACGGGTAGCGTGTAATTCTCCGTCAGAGGGTACGAGGTTTCGTCAGAGCCGTCAGAGCCGTCCGGAACACCCGGGTGTTTCTGACGGAAACTAGCGTTGTTGCTGATGTTATACTCTGGGTGATTGTAAATCACTCATGGTTTCTATATGTGTTTACTAGAATGTAGTTCCCAAAAATATTGATCAATGGAACTGCACTGTGGACTTCCAATATGGTCACCTTTGATCACAGCGCCCATTTCTCAGTACTCTGCAATGCTACCACTTCGCCTCATTTAACATGACACGAAGTCTGCAATCAGCCCCTTCTGCATTCGAATCATGTCCAAGTTGCGGATATACCTGGCAAGGATAGAAATTCGCCCCAGGTAGTTATAGTTGATCTCAAATAGTTACAACAGTTCTCAGGACATGGTATATCATCACCACATACACCTGGAGTATCACCAGTACTACCAGGAAGCAATCCAGTCATTCAGCTGATATCCTCCACCTCTTCAACCCCAGAACCTCCTTCAGATGCACCAATGTGACCAACTATATATCTCTCAACCACACAATTACAGCCTGATACGGAACTGTAGAAACTGATATAACAAGTATTGCAATGTCGCCACCATGGAAGTAGCTCTCTTATCACAATTACGATACACATGATGAGACTGATGATATATTGGGTTGGGGGGGTGCAGAATGTAAATGCCCAATCCGCATTGAATAAACTAACATCTACTTGAACCAATTTGTTGAAAGAATCAGTAAGCCCAGCATTGGCAACTTCAACTACTGGAGAATAGTATTGGTGGCAGGATTCCTACACACAAATGATCACGGCATTGTCCTGCAAGAGAACTATTAGAAATAGCTCCGAAATTGACCGCTGCAGTTCTTAATGACTGTTGCTGATATGTTTGGTGAATTTCAAAAACTGGCTACAATTGAATATTGTTTACAATGCACACTGGATTTGGCAACAGCGAAGCAAGATGTTTTTGAAGTAATGTAGAAGCAAAGTTTGGGGGTTGTGAAAGAAAGGAAGGTAAGATGAAAAGCAATTAGTGGTCAATGTTGGAGAGAGCTCAGGCTAAATTGTCACAATGAACCTGTTAGACTTGCCCATACAACATGCTTGGTAGTAGTTTGCACGGTGCCAAACAACAATAATCACTTTAGCTTTTGTATGTGACTAAGAGCCATGTATACAGATACAAGAAAAAGGGAGGAGCGTGATAATATAATTGAAAAAACTAGTGGTCTCAAAGAGCCATAATATAAGACTACAATGTACCCATCCCATTTGAAGTGGGAACAATTTTACACTTGGTATATGGAATAATACACCCATAGGCAAATAATAAATGAATCCATATATAGTCAGATTTTGTCAAACTGTTGCTGTTCAGATATATTGACGTTAAAACAGGAATACAAGTTGATTTTATTTCTTATTAAAACCAAGTTACATTCAGGGAACAAGAATGTGAAGCACTTAATTTGATTGGTTCAGGTAGTCGCTGCTAGCTATTGCTAGGAATAAATCTTTATTCCTTCAAAGGCACAGAGGCCTAAGTATCACAGTAAATGTCAGTTGGAGTGGTAAGATTGCACACGACAGTGAGTTGGAATATATTGAGAAGTAGCTGGCAAGGTCTTTGATACTGATCTATATGCCATAGTGGAGAGCTACATACACTGTCACATTTCCTGCCTTGGGTTATGTGTTGCCATTGAATAATCCCCCTCTTTTCATTGAAGACCTCCTGACCCGCCAAAGTCAGTATACAAGTATAGATGCAAAAGCAACAGAGAATTAAACAATCACACTACATATGCATTTGTAACAACCAATAAGTCTCTCTGTTAGGGGTTCACCTTTAATAGAGGTATTGGTACTATTCTACTTCAAGAAATACATAACGGGTTATAAAACCGTATAGTACAAAACACCGATCTCAAATGGAGTAGTAAGCTGCCATACATATGATCCTCAGCAGGAGATGACATGCCTTGTGTCGATTTGACAGCGAGCCTGATTGCTGGTGGATTCATTGAAAGTTCACATTGTACGGTAGAACTGATTTGATGATACAATAACCTTGGCCAGTCGATAAGCCTACATGGCTTATAGTGATGCCAGATATTTCTTACCAAACTCATTCAAACTATCCTAAGGGGGACCAGAGGCCGCAGTTGCAAGAGTGCGACTGACATGTCAGGAAGACGACAGCCATTATGCGATTATGTGGGAGTTCAAGCCAATCCCTTGTGGAGCGGAACAACTTGAATACTCCCCGGCCAAAGAGAATGGTCTCGGCCTTAGCATGGTGTGTCTGATTGATGAAGACATTGCGCAAAGTCATTAAGACCCAATAAGCCTCCGACTCCCTGGCAGGGAACAAACGAGTAACGTTAAGTAGCAACAACTCTATGTTCCGTCAGAAACACCCAGGTGTTCCGGACGGCTCTGATGGCTCTGACAGAACCTCGTACCCTCTGACAGACAATTAAACGCTTCCTGTTGCATAGCATCAGCAAAATGTATTTCAGTCACTGGAAGCCTCCAGGAGTGTCTGAGAGGATGTGGAGTGTAAACTTATATGCGTCAATTTCAGCAGAGTATCAGACCCTAGGAGGGCATTCCTGCCGGCCTTCAGGGTAACTGGGAGCGCCGGCAACAAGCCTGGGAGCGCCGATGACAAGCCTGGGAGCGCCTGGGAGTGCTGGCGACAAACCTGGGAGCACTGGCGGCAAACCTGGGAGCGCCTGCGAGATGTCTGGGAGCACCTCGAATCACAGTCATGTATTCAGTTTGTATTCTCATCTATGTATATATGTATCCATATAGCTACCCATCTACACACGCTATATCTGGACTGGCTGCAGGCGGTGCTTGAGAGCAATTCGAGGTGCGCCTGAAAATGACGATCAAGTGAACTCAGAGATATACTCCGAGGCTGTGATCGAGCGAGTTTGGAGATGCACATGAGGTCAGTAAGCAAGCGTATTTGGACATACACTTGGAGGCTGTGATCGAGTGAACTTAGAGATGCACTCCGAAATGGTAACCGAGCGAGTTTGGAGATGCACTTGGAGGCCATGCTCATGCGGACTTGGAGGCCGTAATCGAGCCAGTTCGGAGATAAACATGGAGGCCGTGATCGAGCGAGGTTGGAGGTATGCCACTTGGAGGCCATGATCGTCCTAACTTGGAGGCCGTAATCGAGCGGGTTTGAAGATGCACTTGGAGGCCATCATCATGCGAACTTGCAAGCCGTAATCGAGAATGTTTGGAGATCCACTTCGAGGCCGTGATCAACTGAGTTTGGAGATGCACTTAGAGGCGGTGATCGAGTGATAATGGACAAGTACCTGGAGGCGGTCGATGGACGGCGCACTGGGTGATGAGACTCTATCCATCAGTTAGTCAACCTGCAACCATGGGAATGTGACAATGTGACCTCACATTTGAGCTCTCATGGAGAGCTGGCTGATGGCGGTGGATCGTGTAGGGATGTACGCCGGAAGCTGAAGCTGCATTCAGGGGTCATCTTGTAATCATGAGAATGAAGGGAAGACAAATAAACTTGGGTGGATGCTGTACTCGGTGTATGCAGTACTTGGGGTATGCTGTACTGGGTGTATGCTGTACTTGGTGTCAACACATGATCATATCATGAAGAGACAGAGAGGGATAATATAACTTTGTGTTCTGCGATGATGGTTGAGTTGAGGATGAGAAAGAGCGAGATGGGGGATGAAGATGAGAATGATATGGAGGATTCAAGCGGATATGAGAAATCAGCGGTACAACTTGCTTGATTGGGTTGGGAAGATCACGTATTGGAGTTATTACATGCCAGATCGGGACTCCTGCCTGCCATATTGGGGATGGTCAATTCACTCGCACACACACTTCTCTGAGCCCAAGTTTCTCATAATAATTTCCCCCATCTCTTCTGATCTCTCTCTTGCTTGTGCTCAACTCTACCATCACCTAAGAACACGAAGTTAAGTCATCCCTCTCTATCTCTCCATGCCATACTCATGAATCACTACAGAGTACAGCATACACCAAGTACAGCATCATCCCAAGATCGACTGTCTCTCACTCCCTGCCAGTTTCTCATCTCTCAGTGGATGTTGTACTCCACTCTCAACATTCCCACAATTACAAGTGAACCAATGAATAGAGTCTCAGCTGCCATCGCGCCACTCTCCGAATTGAGCGCCTTCAAGTACTCCTCCAATCCCGCTCGATCATAGCCTGTAACTGCATCTCCAAACTCGCTTGGTCACAGCCTCAGAGTGCATCTCCAAACTCGATCGATCACGGCCTCCAACTGCATCTTCTGAGTTCACTCGGCCTCGGCCTCCAAGTGCATCTCCGAACTCGCTTGATCACGGCCGCCAAGTGTATCTCCAGACTCGCTCGATTACGGCCTTCAAGTTCGCATGATCATGGCCTCCAAGTGCATCTCCGAACTCGCTCGATCCCCGACTCCACGTGCATCACTGAGTTCACTCAATCGCAGTCTCCAAGTGCATATCCAAACTCGCTGAATCACGGCCTCCGAGTGCATCTCTGAGTTCACTCGATCTCTGTCTCCAGGTGAATCTCAAACACGCTCAATCAAGTACATCTTGAAGGAGCGACAGCGGTTGTACAGAGATCCAGGGGTAAGGGAGGTGGACAGATTGGCGGGGAGTATATATTCGGCAGACCCCGGAGTAGGTACACATCATCCCATTTCCATCCCCTCTTATCATTCAATGAAAATTCACACTCTGTCTTTCCCAACTGTTGGTGTCACTCGCTCTGTCCGAGATTTCGTGGATCCTCACGACCGGGTAGTATCACACCTTCTTACCTTCCGACACTCCCAGAGCTTAATGTAGAAGGAATGCGAGGAGAGATTTTTGCAGTATCACCCATTGCATTGCAATCCCGATGCAAGCGTGTACCCAGTGAACCCATTTCGACGTATGGTCACAGTTGGCCCCAACGCCAGAGTGTTTCTTTACAATAGGAGATCGACAGAGCAAAAAGATCAGCGAACCGCGATCAGAGGGCGATATGCAATGCAACGCGTTGTATCGATGCCAGGCAGGGAGAAATCCGCCCCCGGGGTGTCTCTGTTGGCTCTGACGGAGCGCATCCACTCTGACGCAGCCATTCCGCCTGGACTGCAATGATTTCTGCTGATGTTAATCACTATCAGTTTCATAATACTGTTGTAATGAGTCAAATCAAATGACAACAGTGCAATGGTGGGTCGCCACGTAAGCCTCTGAAGCAGATAAGCGAAATAGCCCATATGGTGAAGGTTGTGTTTTGATTTATTAAGCAATCGGTTTAAAGCCCTCCAAATTACCACATCTGGCAACGGAGAGGTTTTGACTATCCGAAATGAACGAGTGGCAAGATATCTAATCTGAAGTTACTGTTTGATTAAATCTCATTGCTGAGGATGGCCTGATTCCTATCAGGAGCGTAATGCTTCAAACCAATCATGCCATTACATGATAACCTTTGGGCTACGTGGTTCTCTATCCAACAGCATGGCTCGTAATCATTGAGTACTCTAAGATATGACAGATGAGATCAAAGCTAAGGTTCGGACAGAAACTTCGGTAGTCCAGAAGATGCTATAACATAATGACCAGAGATTCGGCTTTTGGATGGGTGGCCCCACAGTTAGGAACGATACCTATCTGTGAAAGACCAAGCTGAAATATTATAAGTTTGAAGTTCTTATTATTATTATTATTATTATTATCAAGTATATTAGTATTATCTATTAGGATTATACGCGGTTCCCCTGCCCCATGACTAGACAAACCTTCAATAACGATTACGATATTATTGTGTATGCGTTCCCTCTACTAATAAGATGATTTAAGGAAGAAAATAATATCTTTGCTGCACAGTGTATTTGGTGGTTAGCAAGTATCATCCAATATACCGAGATATTTAAGTTCTATCTTGAATATCAAATAATCCCTTGAACATATGGTGAGGATTGTGTAGTAACACCACTTCCGAGGAGAGTACATGAGGAAACGATTATCCCTGATTCCGATATTCCTGAACCACAGTCAGATTTCGATACGGCGTATTGTTCTAAATCAACATCTCAATACATAGCAGAGGAGCGAAGTATTGTACCAGTCAATTGAAGAATGCCATCCGGCAGAATTTTTACACCTGTCAACCTTACAAATAAGGAGTTACGTCAATGATATTTGGGACTGAATAAAAAGCAACTACAGGCTTTGAGGACATCCTTAAGAAAAGACGGTTGAATAAAACAAGAGATTTAAGGATGAGTAGAATTGACATCTACTATTGAGTCTGTAAAAGACAAGGAATTGAGAGAAATTACGCAGAAGACGTAATATTGCCGATAGTATCTGAATGCCAGATTTTGCAAGGAACCAGTTGAGGGTTGTTGTGAAGATACATGTCAATTTAGATTGCACTATCACCGAGCAATATAGTACTGCTACAATAATAATCAATCACCAAGATTGATTATAATATCGTACGATGATAATTAATCAAAGAGATTAATTTTACGAGGTATATGTATTGTCAATATTGCATCACACCCTGATAGGATTTAGTTGCTATTTGTTTAATAGCTTCTGATACAACGATACATATTTGTTCTTTGTGCGTTTACAATCTTTATCGTTTACCTATTTACTTTGTCTGGAAATACGCATAAGACTTTTCAATATGGGCTACGGCAGAGTGTGACAAAGTACTTACTGAAGTATCCTAGTATACTTTTGAGGTATAGGTACTTAGGCCATACCGACCCCGTAACACTCTCCACTAACCAATACAGTGCAGGGTGACATTCAGGTGGATTGAGGGCCAGGGTAAGCCCAACCTCCATTGGTCAGTGGCAAAATCTGGTGCCAATGGCATTTATACCGGGGCAAGATCCCATCAGAAGAGCAGAGAATGAATTAACAAGAGTTCTATCAAAATGTCCAAACGATATCTGTGTCCTCCCCATGTCCACCCTCACTCTGGTTACTGCTACACCCCTGGAAGATTGGAATGCTCGAGGCGATACTCATCAACCAGATCTTGGGCATTTTCGATGTGCTCTACTGGTTCCTAGCTCATGTATATGTGTTTCTTGCTAGCTGATTTGATGCATTATTACAACATCATACAGTGCCAGCTAGAGTCGAGCATGCAATCGACATCCCATTCCACCCAGTCTGCAACTATCACTGGAAGTGGTTCTGAGGAGTGGTGACCTCTGGCTGGTGGTGTATAGAGGTTATGCAGCGATATATGGAAATGGTTGTGATTCAGCACTGGTCCTGGGAAATCAATTATGTAAGTAGACTAATTGATGAGCTTACTTACCTTGAATGGTCCAGTGTGGTTGAAATCGAGCATCTTTGAGTGGCTGGATGATTGCAAGTTGCTGATCAAGAGCCATACTTTGTCTCCAATTGTGAAAGACATCTCTTTATCCCCAGTATTTTAGTTTTGCTGTGCTTCTGTCTCAAAAATGTTTTTCCAGGAAATCCTGTCAGTCTCTTACAGAGCTTTCATTCATGATTCTGCCTGCAACAGTCACGTGACACTGGGAGCTTTCAGTAGCTGGAATTGCATTGTATGATGGTAGTTGTGGTTCACCCTGAAGGGTGCCATCTGCATACAATGGTGGACTGAGTTATTATACACAAATTCCACCAGTGGTAACAGTTGTACCCAGTGATCCTTGATGTAGTTGCAGTTGATTCGATGATACTAAACCATTGTGTTGGTCTGCTGCTCCGTCAGACTATCCATCACTAGGTGAACAGATATTAAATGTTTGTAACGTGTACTGACACAGGAAAGAACCCTTGCTCAAAATCAACAGGTCAATGCTTTGCCATGGTCAGTGGTGATATTGTCAGGCACACCCAGTTTACAGATTGCATGTTCAACACACATTTGTCCTAGCTCAGGAAAGGTAATTTCTATGCTGCAGTGGAGGATCAACACCGCTCTTTTCAAACAGTTGAAAACGACAAAGATTCCTGTGAATTTCAATACTGTGCATTTGGGCAAGTTGCAAAGAAAATCCATTGTAAGTCACTCCCAGGGACGAGACATTGGTGACAGTGGTATATTGAGTCCACAGCATATGTGACACTATGCTATATCTCGGTGGCACAATTCACAGCCAGGAGTATACTGCTGTACATCTGTCACCATCCCAAGCCAAGCAGATCTGGTGATATGTGGTCATCAGTCGTCCAGTCTCTGAATTGACTGGATCCAGGAATGTTATTGACAAGGCTAGTCACTAAACTGAGCAGTGCTACAGGCAGATATATCCTCCTCATGGAGATTGGAGTTCCATGAATTGATCTACATTAGCTCCCATTTGCAAAGAAAATAGTGACGATGGTTGGATGTATGTTGTTGGCTGAAAGGTCAGTCTGATGGGCTCCATTGATATCTCATAGATGGAAACCTGTTACGCCATTGGTGTTACAGTTATACTTCTGGGATCATAGAGAATCACTCAATGATACTTGATCTGGAATCACAAATTCTCACCCAGATTTCCAGACTGGATCTAACTTCCGGATTTGGTTACCTATTGGTCATATCTCTATTACCCAACCTTCATATCAACTGCTCCACAATGAGAGTGGAGCCAAGCGCAAAAACGATGTGTGTATCATCTTTTGATCAGCAATGGGTTCTACATCTCCATTTTCAATGGTCACTCCTTATTGGCAGGAAACCTTATTCCCAGTTGCCCACCAAACGTCTATTTCACTCATACTGAAATGGTTCATTCCTGATGAGATGATGTGTCGTTGATATCAGAGCACCAGGGCATCTCAAGATACGCAGAGTCATATTGCGGATAAGTACTTTACCAATAATGAAATATATTGGAGCCCTGGTGACTGTGTGGACATATGCGAATCAACCCTTATTTCTACCCCACTTTCTGGGTCTGGGTAAATCGGACATGGCATATGTCCTGATTGGCGTGGGATACTGTCCGTTCGGTATATGGCAAAACAACTTTGTTTCAGGTCACCCTATATTTGGCTCCAATGAAGCATAGTCAAATTAAGGGTTCTGTCATTTGCCGTGATTGTTAAAGCGTTATGTACCCGGTGGGCATATGACAGGGCACTCTCACCGGCTCTTGGTGACATGAACCCATTTGTTGATATTTGGCTTCAGATAAGCTCATATTCATACAAGGTATCGCCAATAACAATTATGTCACAATACCAGCACACTACCCTGATGATGTAGTAAATACTCCTGCGAGTTGGCACTTGCCTATCAAGGGTAGAGACCAAAAGATGATGAGCCAGTTACGTATGAGAACTCCCAAGCAGACTTTGGCAGTCTAACGATTGTTAAGGTTGTGAATTGCCTGATATACAATCAGCGGTACCGACATGGAGGAAGGACATTGATGTCATGCTATCTACAACAAGATTGATTTATAGATGCCTATTGACCTTCTCGACCAGGAGGTCAAGCCTTAACTTCATTCACTTGTATTATCTATTAGTTCTGCATCGAAGTCATTGAGGATACTTCTCCCATGAAGTCCAGAGTTGTATGTTCATTATTCAGTGCTATATCACAGATATATCTACCACCACTTTATACTTGGTTGTTCTTAGTACCTTCGTCAAGGCAAGTCATTGATCAGGAAGTGAGCAAAGACAATACTTTGGATTCCAATGGAAGTCCGAGGATCAGCCTAATAGCATGGTGGTTCAGAGGATACTTCTGTCAGGATACTCTTGAGTCGGCACTACTCCTTCTGCAGGGACGAAACTACTTTGCTGGTTCTGATAGACAAGTCAATACTTGGAGTCGTCGCACTCTTGGACAGTTAGTCTTTGAGCATAAGAGCTGGTTGTTGGGACAATACTTTTGAGTCGTCATTAGGGCGATACTCTTGAGTCGTGTACAACAGCATATGGATAGCTTCAGATGATACTCTTTAGCCAATACTATCTATTGGAGACAGAGAATGGAACAGTTACCTTGTGTCTATTTAGGGTGTTAATCCTTATATGAATCCTGAGTGATGCCTTATTCATGTTCTTCTTTACCAGTCTGACATGTATTAGGGGCTGTTATTGATCAGAACCTAGGGTGAATCTCCCAGTGTTACAAAACCACATCATTTGGTGATGGTGGATGCTGGCACGGAAGCCAGGAGTATTGCCAATGTATTGTGATAGCTGGTTGCATGGTTGAGTCTTCTCCATGCTCTATCGGCTGGGATCTCTTTGTCTTCCAGGTGTTTAATAATGAAGTTGTATGAAGATGACCAAGACCTCCTGATCATACATGTCGTGGTTCTGTTTGACACCAGGCCATTTTCGATACTTGAAGTCAAGCACACTGACAATCCTGATTCCATCTTACTGGTTGAGAATTCTGGCTACCGGAAAGCAGCAAGCAACAGCCTGTGGAATCAGCGGCAGTGCCAGTTAGAAGTACTTGAAGACGTGTGCAATGGTGAATACCCATTTCAACTTCCAGAACAAATGTTCAACATTCTGAGTCCATTCACATTTGAGCAGTTTTGTTGTCCTGGAATGCTGTGGTCGCTGTTTTGGGTCCAATACCAGATTTTTTACCTCTCCATAATTTCAAATAAATGACCGGTAGAAGCATGTGAACTAAACAGTCAGCTGCACAGGCCAGTCGGACTCTGGGGTCGGCCAGTCCTTGAAAATTAATAGTATGTCCATTTCTTTCCAATCTAATCAGTGCTATTGACCAACCTGAGAATGCTGACCACCATGAGCCCAAAATCCCAATGTTTGGATTTACCGCAAAAACCATCTGCTTGTAGTTATTCCAGCAAATGTCATACATTCTCCTCCTTAATCATTGAGCAGCTTAGTATCTTATCAAGGTTGCACACTGCAAAATAAGCAATATCAGCCTGTAAGTAGCCATTGATATTACTTTGGAACGCAGCTGATGCATTCCTCAACTGAACTGACATTACTCTGTACCGGAAGTGCTAGTTCTGAAGGTGAAAAGAGATTTCGACTGTTTCACATTTGTTGATTCGAATACGGTGAGAGGCATGGCAAAAGTCCAGTTTTATCATGATGTGTGCTCCACTATACCCATCAACCAGCTTAGTGATCAGTGTGGGAGGATAAAGGTTCATCACTGTGGCCGAATTGTGAGCCGAATAGTCTACCCACAGTAGCAGTCCACTATCTGTCTTCTTTGCAATCAGATTGGTGCCACCATTGGCAATGATGCTTGCTTGATGAATCGATCGACTAAATTTGTTTCAATATGGGCCTTGCATGCTCTCAACTTGACATCTAATGATTGTCGATTTAGCTGGATGGTAAATGGAAACTTGGGTCCAGATAGTTTGTATAGTCATTTGGCTGGTGTGGTGCAAGAGACTCAGCCTTACTGTACTGAAGATGTTCACATAGTCCTTGAATCTGAGGGGGATACGACTTCCATCATTAGAACGTTCTGTACCGGTTCCAACATCTGTGCATTTGCCTCCATCTGTGATTTGGGATTTGGCTAGAGTGTGAAAAACAGACACCAGCAATCTGCAAATGAATCAGTTTGCACCGGAATATGCTAAATCACAATATTCTAATAACCTCTCATAGTAACTTTCTGAGCTGGTAGCAGTCATTGATGTATATATGAGTGGGGTTCCACTGTGGCCACAACAACTACAGCTGCTGCTCCCTGCTTACTCATCCTGACCGTGGGTGAATTTTGTAAATCTCAGCTGGATTTTCCCAAGTGGTGACCTCCATCGAAGGTCCCAGCAGTCCACTGCATTCCCAAATGGGAAGAGTGACTGTCCCAATGATATAGTCGATCACTGAGAGATTGTCGTATGTGGTTGCTTGGAGTATCACAATATCTACCATATGTCTGTCCTCAGTGCACTGGCTTTGTATTACAGTTCAATCCACAGGGATCTCCAATGTCATGTTTATCAGAGGTGTACTCCCATGAATATCTTGGAGATATTAATCGTTACCTTTGTTATTCCAGTCTTCATACCACTATACTATCACACCTGATATGTGTGCATGCATTGGACCACATTGGGGTTCAAATGTAGTTAATTGAACAGTAGCACTACAGATATCCAGCTTGCAGGTCTTGAAACATGATAATTCTGAAACCAGATTTTGTGCCAACATCGGGATAATTAGCACCTCTAGTTTGTAGTCCAGGGCTAAATGATCCATATCTTGGACAGTCATTGCCATCATGTAGCTGAACTTCAGATGCATTATCACCTAACTGCCAATGCTGTTAGTTGTGATGTGCTCTGCTTCATGGGGTATTCTGAGTTTAATGAGCAGTGGTGAGACAATGAAAATACTAGAAGGGCCACCATTGATGAGTGTTTGGATTCTCTGTGATTCTTCTCATTGATCTCCTATATGATCTTCCTGCACAATCAGTGCAGCATCTGGTCTTGCCATTTCACACATTTCTTGCCTTGGTATGAGAGTATTGGGGCTCTGTAAGACAACTCTCAGCCATAGTGAAATCTGATGGGGTTGAATTTCCTCAAATGTTGTCATCAACTGCATTTTACTAATTGACTGTAATTCAGGTTTCGATTAATCCATCCTTTTCTGCCAATCTTGATACCTGGTAAGGTAACCCATTGTATTGGTTGATGAATCACAAAGGAGCACTGCTGTTTGATTTGATGCGTCTCTGGGATGGGACAGGTTATCATGGAGGTTGACACATTAATATATTAGACTGCAGAAAATATTGTTTAGGTAACCTGCTGCATACGAATTTTCCTTCTGACTTCCAAGATTGATTGAGTGCCAGTGAGATACATGGCGTGGAATTGTGTATACAGTGGCAAAATGGATTTTAGTCACTGGGAGCCTCCAGGAGTGTCTGAGAGAATGTGGAGTGTAAACTTAGAAGCATCAATTTCAGAAGAGTATCAGACCCTAGAAGGGCAATCTGGCTGGCCTTGGGGGTAACCGAAATCTCTGATGACTGGTACACAGGTACGATGGGAGTGATTGTGATCAGTTTGGGAACATGTTGGAGTGCGAGAGAGAACTTTGGGTTCCCATGGGGGTGTTGCCAAACAAATGCATGAATCACAAACACACTGTGAGAAATGCCGGGGTTCTGAGGGATATCGATTCAGACGACTGCAGGCGTTATCTAGGACACTCTGGATGTACACGAGCAAACTATTTCCTTCAACGGCGAACAGGATGCATATATTATTGTTCATTATCACTTCTGGATCATACTAGCTATCATCTTCTTTAACAATGTATTGTTTGCCTCACGACTTTAAAGAACCAAAGGAACCGACTAGTGATTCCAATATAAATGCAGCTACACCTAACCAATAACCCGACTAAGCGATGGAATGATATCAATCAAACATGGTGTCAATCTCTTCCACAACTTCTCCCATATCATCAGGGCCAACGAAAGCAGGAACACACAATTCATCAATGGCCCAAAGTAGCTGGAGGCATTCAATAGATTTGCCGATTATTCGTAACTGGCGAGTAGAGGAAATTTAATTCCAACGGCGTTTGGTTCGATTTGTGATATTCAACAAACGTGAAATGAGTTGATAGCTAGCTGCAAATCATGATGGGGATTTGAAAGGCAATATGATATATTTGAATGAAGAAGGGGAGCAACGACCAGGAAATGAGGAGGGCCAAATGTAGGCTGAAGAGAGCCAATGAGGATTGCGGAGCGCCTGTACTTGCGGAGGAGCACTGAAAAAAGGGAGTCAGGAGTGCGGAACTCAATAATGGAGTGACAATGCAGACCGAGGTGCAGCGATGGTTATAGAGGAGCTCACTTGCTGAGCAATCGTGGAAAGGGGTATAGAGCACGGAATGAATTAGAAGAGCACCAATCCATTCAGAAGAGCACCAATGGGGACTGTAGAGCACCGAAAACGTGGGGCAGGATAAGGTCTGCAGAATGGGATATTGGAGCAACGATCCAGAGCGTGGTGCGCCGATGGGAATCGGGAAGCTCCCAACCAAAACTGGACAGTGCGAAATGGGGGGGTATTGAGTGCGGAATGAAATCGAGGAGCACCAATCCAGCCAGAGGGGATCAAGGAATGACTTTCCTAAGGGAGGAGTGCTGAAAGAGGAGGAATTGACTGTGGAATGAAATAGAAGAGAGGCAATCTAGGCTGGGGAGTGCCGATGGGGATTGAGGAGCCACTATGCTGGCGGAGTTCTGCCACAGGGGGTATCAAGCGGCCCAGAGATGTGCGATTGATGAATGCAGTGGCTACCAGAGTACAATTGATCACTGGGGATGGGCAAAATGTACCTCAATCTTCATCTTGAGAAAACATAACTGTGGCCTTCTTTCCACTGCCATATTGAGACAGTGCACAATGACTAGCTGCAGGTGCCAGCGCAAAAGGCTGCAGAGCGAGATGTTGGAAATGCTGGAATGTTGTAACCTGGTGCCCCAAGCTATTGGTGGTGAAGAAAAATTGATGGTAAATTAGATCAAGCACTTCCATTCAGGTAAAGCATGATTTCTTATCATTGATGACCTTTCAGAGATAAACATTGTCAAACAGGAGTTGCTTTACCTGGATACGAAGTTCAGTCACAGAGGGCGGTTCGAACAGGGAACTGCGGACAACAGTTTGATATGCGCCAGCTGGCAACTGTTCTCAAATGGTACTTATCGTCAGATATAACTGTGTACATTTTGGGGCATAGTCAATATGGTAAATCTCATACAGGAGCATTGAACAGAATCCATGACTTCCAGTATCTCATGTTTCAGGATCTATTTTGAGAGATGTACCGCCAAGCAATTGACACAGTGATGGTGTACGTACAGAAGCATCTGCCAATGCCCACTGACGATCCTGAGCGTCAATCGCCTGTCTCCAAGCATTGTCAACCATCAAGTACAGGTTATCGGATAATATTGGCCAAGCTGTCTTCGTGAATACGATTGCCCCCATGAATCTTTTTGCCCCCTCAAATGTAGCCTTTTAGTGTTGGGGAATGTTGTGATCTGCACTGGTCTTGGGTTGTGGAACATTCTGGTCTCCACTAGACTTGGATAGTGGCAGCCCCTGGGTGAATGGTGAATGGTCAGACTCATATTATTGGTTGAGGAGGGTTGCCTTTGGGCATTTGAGCAGTGGTGGTGCCATTTCCCCAGCGGGTTGTCAGGGTATTGAGAGCAGAGAACGTGCAGTGACAGTATCAGCATGGCTCCGGTTCATTTCCAGGGGAACCCATTTTGTTCGTAATGACTTGTCCTGGAGCGCCTTGCACAGAAGTAATCCCTTGTGTTGTTGATCCAAATTGTAGTCTTCAATGTCAGACGATACGGGGCACTCCCCAGTGCACAGACTTTGGTCATCAGTAATCTCCTGATTGCTATGGTCATCCTGCTTCATCAAAGACATCGGATGCATTAGTCATCCTCAATCCAATGTGCAAAGGCAGATAGTTGGAAGGTATTCATTTGATGGACAGTGAAGATTGGCTGCTTTCTTGAATGTGAGTGCTCTCTCAAGGTGTGCTTCTTGATTCTTCTTTCAATAGTGATTACTCACCTGGCAGGGCATAGGCTCCATTTGCTGAAATGATGATAGGAAGTTGGGGAATGTGGGAGAGAGTGTATAAGTGGTAAATATAAGATTAAGTGCAATAGAATGACAGGAAAAGTGGAGTAAGAAATTGCATATAGTCGAGGAGGATGCAATTTGAGGCAAGCATTGAAGATTCAGGAGAGATGACTTCAATGATTCATTTGTATATTGAGGATGGTAGTCAGCCAATGCGATGGAGGATGTTTCCAGGTGCACCAGAATGGATGGATTCCTTGTCAGGTGTGCCAGAATAGATGGCTTCCTAATGCCAAATGTTAGCAACTCATATTCCCAACACTCTGTATGGATGCAAAAACTGGAGGTTGGCTAAGACCAATGCACATAGAATAGAACCAGACACACCTGAACCAGATGCACTGGAAGAAAACTCATGACATTAACTACCCCTTGGTTCTGGCCAAATGGAGCACTCAGAACCTGAATGAAGACATGTACCCCGGCATATAACTCCTCTAAATGTAGCAATTCTGATTGAATGTTCAAGGCTTTGAGGTGACCGCAAGGCATAGAATTGGTGCAGTATTGATAGTTTGCAGAACTCCGATAGATCAGGAACCTTGATTACGACGGCTGAGGGGTGAGAGTTCATACAGAGTTTGTTATCGATGGAGGAGAAACATCAATCTCTGTATGTGGTATATCTGCTGGAAGGGCACATATATTTTTACCGTTTTCTATTGTGTTAGGATATTGCAGCTAAGATATCAGTTGATAAGGCAATATTGTAAGAATAACTTCCCTTTCATGCGTTCATCGGGGCCATGTCTGCACAATATCCTTTACAACAATGAATGTTGCAGTTAATGGAGTAGGGAGAGAATTTGGTACACAAAAGAGATATACAGGCGTAGAGAAAGAATGGTAAGGTACAATGGATGATTCAGGGAAAATCCTATTGATTCAAGCACTCATCAATGCCAAGATTGCTAACAAATGGGTTATTATAACTCACCCACATTCTGAATTTACACCCAATATGTAGTAAGTTGTGCACCATTAAATCACATATTCATTGTGAGTCTCACCCCTATAATGTTGACTTAAAATAAATATTGGGGTTGGAGGCTATCTGCTACAATGGTATGAATGCATAGTAAGACGTCATCTCACAGCAGGCAGAGGAATGATGTGTGCATGCATGCAGTTCTGGGAATTGAGGTGCACCGAAGTTTAAATGCTTAGTCCTGGATCCAATGGCAGGGAATTGCAATCTCGGCTCTCTCTGACAGATAATGGCCCTGTCCGAAGCTGGCTTTGCTTAAGTCAAGGTTTCAAGACTCTCTCTGTTCGAACTTGTCGCTTGATGGAAATCGGTTCACATCATGCATTTTCATATACAAGTGTTGGGGCCCAAACATATGTTTAGTCACAACTGAGTTGAGTCTGCATTCAAAGCATTGAGAACTTAGGCCTCTTGTAGTAAGCGCGGTACATTGGTGAGCGGGAGTTGCCAGCCATCTTGAAGAATCATGGAGCATAATCTCCAATTTGAGATTCTCACTCTCCTGCGCCAGCTCTTTTGACAGAGCCCTAACATGCAGAACCTATTTTGGAATTTCGAAGCACAGGTCCAAGCATACTACTTAGTCAATATTATGTTAAGTGTGGTTACTAATTGGCCAGGGCTGTGCATTGATGGTTTAGTTGTGCAGGGCTACCTTCCTCCAACGCACATTTCACACGTAGCTGCCAGTTCAAGGCATTTTGACCGGTGGCCTTCACCCACTGGCCAAGCATAGATTCATATATCAGTAGAGGCCGAGCGGGATGAGCCGCCTGCACCAAAATGTGATGTCTCTTGATAGATGACAATCTGCGTGGACTGCGTGCACTGATTCAAGGTTGAAGAAAACATAACCAAAATGAAGCAAACACATATCTACTTTGCACTACAGGCTGTGATACATGCACTTCGTTGGCTTCTTTGTTCGTGTTGAGGCATGTCTGACCTGGAATGATGCATCCATGATGAGTTGCAACTGGTCAAAGTTGGCTTCAGACAGATCCAATAACCTCATTGTGGACTGGATTGCAGATCTCAGTTGCGCCCTAACTTCAATCATTGGCCAGCAAATACCCGGTAAAGAAAGCTTCAGCTTAGCCATGAGTACCCAAGCCGTGTCTCCATATCCAACACTCTGGGATGTAGAGGAGAGTAGTGCCTGAACTTTTATGATTTATCACCAAAAGCTGCAGCTTTGCCACAAATCAATAAGCCTGTGTCTCATATTCTGACCCAGGTACTTACTATAGCCTAGACTGTCTTTATTGCCAAATGGGATTGGCAAATATGCTGTGCTGGATCTAACATAACAATATGCCCAGGATTCTCCAGTGCACCAGAACTTCAATCACTGTCAGGCAAAAGTTGCAGCATTGCCACCAACAAGTGAGCCGGTGTCTGACATTGTGACAGCAGCACTCAACACCACCTAGACTGTGTTTGTTGCCAGTAAGACTGGTAAATATTCAGTGATCAATCGTTCTTAATGATATGTTCCCAGGACCCTCTGGCGCGCCGCACTATCCATTATAGGCCAGCAAAAGCTGCAGCTTTGCCACAAATACGCAAGCCATGTCTCCTATTCTGACCGAAGTTCTTCTTATGGCATAGACTCTCTTATTGCCAAATGTATTTGGCAAACATGGAGTGCTCAATCTGTCATAATGTGACTGAAGATGTTTGCTGAGATTTTTCTGCTGAATCTGAACTTCAATCACATGCCAGCAAAAAGCCGCGGCTTTGCAACGAATCAGCGAGCTGGTGTCTCCTATTCTGACACAGCTACTCAATATCGCCTTCACTGACTTAATTGCCAAATATGATTGGCAAATATGCTGTGCTCGATCTGGCGTAAGAAGAATGATAACATATGCCATGGATTCCTCAGCGCACCGGAGAGTGGTCGAATTATGCATTTTTTATTCTGTTGACTTCGAAATGTGTCCATCGCCTCAGGTTTGCAGTGCACCTCACATATGCAGGTGTCGAATGATTCGAAGCCCTTCGCTGCATCATACTGAAAGTTTGACTTATGACATTCATCATGAGCTAGGCCAGCCAGGAACGTGTAATATAGCTTATCAATTGAATTTATCTTATATTGGTCATTAATAATATTGAAGAACGCCAATGAAATCACACTCTAACAATTCCAACATCAGAATTATGATTCACTTGAAAATCACAGAGAGAAAGGATATGTGAATGCAGTATAGTGTGCCATTCAAACAATCTTTTTGACTATTTGTATCAATTGAGAAGATTATGTTGGTTGAAAGTCTAAAGAGGTGAACCTTGATGAAGCGTCTTCACAATCTCAGATGATAGTTCATCAGACTGTGATGTGTGTCCATTCTCAGTGAGCCTCTCCGTATGATCCGGACGAGACACCAGAATGTGGTCATTTATCAATGTCATAATGTTCGGACAACTCCTCAAGCCGTGCTGGACTCACATTTGGGCTAATCCAGTGTGTTGATGGAGGTCACTCACACAGTGACCATAGCCTCCTGGACCCATATTCAGGAACGATGTGTGTGGTACTCTGTTTCTCCCTAGCTGGACAACTCATGCAAATGCCTGCCGCTGCTCATTCAATACCCAGATTGTCTGAGTTATTACAGCATGGTTTGCAGCTGTAAGATTTAGGCCTATCCCAGGCACTTTGGGTGTTGTTACAAATACAGATGGATTTCTTGAATCCCAGTATATGAGCTGCATTTCTGTGCGTTGATCATTGCCCATTTCTGCATACAAGTGGCATATATCCGGAAGATCCACACAATACTGGGTTAGCCACCACTTCACATGACGAGCATAGCCAGGAAGGGGACAAAATACTACTGCCTTTTGTAGAGGAGGTGCGCAGGACAGTGCACTGTCATTTCTCTCTTGATGCATCTGCTGGGTCAGGCTTAGAATACCCTGCAGGATCTTGGACAAGAGTTGGCAGAAATGTCTCTCTCAGCCATCGGAAAGTTGGAGAATCCACCCAGGTATCACGTGGCCATTCATTTCACCACTGTCCAGAAACGCCATTGTGATCTTCGGTGTGTCCCAATAGTAACAAAGTACATGCTAGCCACCATCTATATACCCTCCTTGCTCCTGTAGCACCCCATGAGGTGTATCTCCCAAGCAGGGTCTTCGGTGTTGCTTGCACTTGCACAGTCTACTCAAGATCAATGCTGTGTGCATTCTCCTTCAGTATCAGAACAAGTGGTTGTCCATTGGCTAGTATCAATTCCGACCACCTCCTTGTCGTCCAAGGCTTTGAAAATTGTATCATCCGGTGCACCGCTTCCAGTTGAGCTGCGTTGTCTTATATCCAGATTGCATGCATTGAACTCTTCACAGTGGAATACAATGCCTCTGCTCCATGCGTTTTCATTACAGTATCATCCACTGGATCTTCAGGCGCACCTGAAAACAGCCACATTGTCTGATAGCACCAGTCATAGAGTGAATTGAATCCCAGTGTAGCTGTGACTTGAAGTTTGAATCAAATTTTCGCTTTTGTTGCAATTTGCCAGCCAACACTGTTTTTAGTCTTGTACCACTGGGACTTATCAAACATCCCATAACTCCATCAGCAGTATGAGTGTTGGCCATTGCTTGATAGTTTCGCTCTGGATGTCAAGGTATCATATGAAACAAGGTGGATAGTCCATCAGTTTTCTGGCGCATCAAGGCTGGTGTTCAGATCCTCCTGGGTGAGATTCGCATTTGCCTTGTTCAACAGGTTAACCAATTTGAAATCAGTGCCATATGTCATCTCGCGGATGACCCCCTTGAATGTCTGCCACTTGGGGCATTGTAACAACCAGGATTGTTTCAGGGGCTGAAGTAAGCACTGGATGCCACTGTCATGAAGTTGTCTGGATTCCTAATAGGCGGCGCGGCACTGAATTCAGTCTCTGTAATGGATACCACTTCAGTTCATCACCAATAATCCCAGGATAGTCATTCTGCGACATAATCACCCACTCTTCAATGGTATTCCCCCACATAATTGAAAGTGGCAACCCCATAACATCCTTCTCAGTCAGCAATTTGCATATTATAGCTGCTGCCACTGAGGTAAAGGTCATGCCAAGACCCAGTTCATTTGCCACAAGTAGTGTTAGCAACAGTTCAGGACAATGACTTTAGATCCGGGTATGGGTCCGAACCGAACCGTTGCGACATTGGTGGCCCCAGTTGTCAATAAACCAGAACTGTCAACTTGGGTACGGTTTGAGGGTACACTCCCAACCCGTCCGAACTGGGCGGGTTGTCAGCGGGTCCATATATAAATTCGTATAAGCCTCTTGTTTTTGCAGTGTGTGAATAGTATCTTATCAAAATCGGGTTGTCTACAACCAATAATATGTTTTTGCATGTTTTGCAGTTTGCAATATCGATTAATTGGGAATCCATGTGTTTCCTATAATAAATTGTATTTTTGCCTGTCAAGGCAGTCAATAATAGTGTTATGGGAGCGGCGATCGGCGCGATGCCTCGGTTACCAAATGTGAGGGACCTACAACTGTTGATGCTCCATTCAAGCTCAATTTCAGGATGCGGCCGGGAGCGTGTCACTGCTCTTTTTGCACTTACAGGCTGCCAATATCTCTCGAATGGATGCCTGCAACCGATCGGAAGATGAATAACTCAAGATGGAACGCCTAAATTCATTGATGCTCCGTTGACGCTCATTCTCAGAATGGGGCGGTGACCGTGTTGCTGTCTCTGTTGCCTACAGGAGCCGCCAATACGCCGGTTATGCATAACAGTGACCGAATCACTGTTCCATCACTGTACTTACAAGACCACAAATCTTGACGCCCCAGTGACGCTCATTGTCATACAATGTCCTTTCAACTTCTGCTGCCATCGTTAATCATTTTCATCATGATTTGAACTTATTCGTTGTCTTTCTGGCAGATAGAGACTCGGCCATGTGGCAAAGCCGAGCACAGTAATATTGTTGCACTGTTCACCATCAAACTACTAAAATTTATCTATCTTGCCAAAAGATGCATTGCGCCTGCTATACATCAGATTATGAACCAATATTTGCAAGCTACTGCTCACCATTCACCCATAATATATCTCTAACCGAAACTCTGGATCAAGCTACACAAAGAAGCTGGTGAAACATTGACCCATTCTGTCTTACAGTTTCTGGAGTCCCATATTCCTCCTCGTTTCGACTGCATTGACAGTCACCAACATCTTTTCAGCCTGTGTCTTGGACTTCCGTGTTGGCCGAATCAATCCGGGAACATTTGGTGTGGCACTCGCATCTCACTCCTCTGGGGATTCCAGATCCTCGATGCCATCGTCATGCTCTATATCAGATTCAACATCTGCCGCGCAATCGTCTTCTCTGTCATTTGGATTATCCAAGTCTCCATTCCAGTCAAGCCTATTTTTGGTGTCCGAAATGCTTTCAGTTGCACTATCCTGATCACATTCGACTGGATGACGGTTGATTCGTCAGAGTCGGCGGACATTTAATATTTGTGTTCATCCTCCTGGTAGGTCCTTTGCAGACAAAGGTGGTGGCAAAGATGATCTTTCTGACAATTTAAATGACGACTCACCATCAGGTTGAAGGAGTGACCAGGATGCTTTGACAATCTCTTCCATGTGCGAAATGTATCCTACAGCTGTCATCTACTAGTTTTGAGTGCGACATTCTTTCTGTGTAACACATAAGTTTTGGCTACCCTGCCACATCTCCAAAAAGTCGTGGACCTTGACCATTCTGTGCAATTTTCTTTCCTCTGCCTCTTTCTTCATTTGCAAGTCGTTTTCTGTGTCTGTCATATTCAATGCTGGGTCATCGCCTTCCAAGATCTGGTGATTGGCTTGAGCAAACTGCCTTCCAATGACTTTTTCGCGAAGGGTCTTGCCTGTGGTTTCTGACTGCCTCCAGCCATTGACATGTCGTCCAAGGGAAATACTGGCCACTACAGTGACGCCATGCGGTATGATAGAGACAATGTCGTGTGCAACATTGGAGAGATCTGCGTACTGTTGGCGCGTTTCCTCCTGTTGCCGCCACAAGTCGGTTATATCCGGTATCCAAAATGTACTGCTCATCCCCATTGGGTCGGAGTGGTAATCATTGAGATTTGGATCGCTTCGCCCCCGGTTGTTGGGTGCTTCAGGCGGAGAATTCAAACAGAGCCTGGCGGCGGTCACTGAGCGTGCTGCGCAATCGCTTCGTCCGGGTGTCGTTTCAGCCACAATGTTAGGAGTGAAGTATTTCTTATCATCGCGGGACAGATCATATGAATCAAGGGATCATTGACCGGATCCTGAAGCCGTAGCAGAGGGGACGAGATTGTTGCTCCGTACGATTTCGGGTGTATTGACCGGCACACGTCTATATTTGGCACTGTATTCATTCACCACTTACCTCAGAAAGGCCTGCTGGTATTGTGTCGGATAGGATGTCTCGTCCTCCAGGTTAATATCCATTCCCTTGTCCCACTTCCTAAACGATCGCAACTTCCAGAAAGGATCGAGGATATGTGCAGCAAGGAGAAGCATACCCGTCGGTGCAGTCACTTCAGTATGGTATTGGGACAGCTTCTGTCGTGCTAAGTTCACGGCAAAGAACAAGTGATCCTTCCATTGAGTCTTCTTCTTAGTCAAAGCTCGCTTGACACCATCCATTTGATGGAACATGTCATTGTGGACTGTGATAACGTGATGGAATGAGACCATATGCCTCCTCGACATCCATACGGTCCAAAATCAGAATGGCCTCAAAACTACTATGACGTACATGACAATGGTGCATTCATTCTGTGTTGTGGAAAGTGGCCGGTAATCACATTATATTGGATTTTGGAGCGACTCACAGGTGAATTCTAGTAATCGGTAGGCACGCTCAAGCCACTCCACTGTTGAGTTCCAACGTGTCTTCGCATCCATATTACGTAGTACTGCGATGCGGACTTTTGCTTTTTGACAGTCAATGAACTCATTTCAACAACCAGGTGTTAGTGTAATCAATACAGCAAGCATTCTCTGCTATATGAAGGTCAGTATCAGGACTTTCAAAATATCTTCAAATACGTACTTTCTCATTATCTTTGCTAAATGTGATCTCATGGCCGACTCCTTGTTGATTTGAGAATTGCCCTCTTTTCGCATTCATTCACTCATCCCAATGTCAATGCTTTCATTCTCACCAAATTGCTGATCGCGCTCATGGGCTTGCCAAGACTTGGTGCAGCCTTTTACACCCTGACTGCTCATGAATGAACCTAAAGCCAGTTGCTTGATGTGAGCCATGCATGGTATGTGGTTCCTCAATGCATGGCACTCGATTCCGGAGGCCTCAAGTGTTGATTGCAGCTCGTGAGTCATCGAGTAATTTGAGGAAGCATAATCACTCGTAATTCCTAGCAATCGGCCATCAGTAGGCCCAAAACTATGAAGCACGTCATTCAAATGTACGGCTAGCCTTGCTCCTGTGTGTTGGCCCATGAACTATGATCAGTAATTAGCTTTCGAAAACGGAAAAGAATAGGCGATCAACCTCATCAAATGTGAGTTGTATGTCACGCACTGCGCATTATTGATCCATATAGTACGCAAAGACCGACGTTATGGCTAGTTTGTTTGTTGATATCCATCAGTCCAATGCCAAACCAACTGTATTTCATGACAGCAAACGCTTCTTTATTGTATCAATGATCCGTGCGTATTCCCTCCGGCAAATGTTGCTAAAGGTTGTGGCAGACGGCAGTACTAGGTCACTTCTCAATGCTTTATATGACTGTCATCATAGGAGAGTTTATATAGCGTTCAATGGAATATGAGCTGAAACAGATTCAAGCATGAGGTAGCGGTTCCACGTGTCTTGGTGAAATTCGGAAGTTTCATAGTCCTTAGCTGCGAGTTTGGAGCATTTTGTCTCTCATTCCAGTCAATATGGATTAAGCTAGATGTCAAATATCATGTTCCTCTGCGAACTAACTACTGTAATTCTTCGACTACCTCAAGTCTTCAGCATGGCCAAAGCTGCTTCATCGACCGTCGAAGTAGTCAATTGGGTAACCTCCAAATGTGTTTATTCATTTAACTTTGCAACGTGAGCCTTTCCCAGCAAGTGTTTCCCCATTGAGCTGGATCCATGTTCTGATGGATGGTGAAGAACTTGATGACAAACGATACATATGATTCCAGGGCTGCTAGTCTCCGCAATTCCGCAGTGCAAATAACATCGCCACGGAGACGCATGGCTAGTGTTATTCCGAGCAACAGGAAGTTTCGAGCCTACATTCTTTGAAGCCCACCAAGCATCCAAGATGATTTGTAAAGTAATGTTGCTCAAATCACGAATAAAGACATGTTCAGTTTTGGAAGAGATCATAACTTCTAGCAATGATGTATTTAAAGATGTTGAATCTGACATGGCAGTAAGAATTGGAAAGCTGTGTAATCCGACTCGAGAGACTTCCGAAAGCTACATTATCGTGAAGCATAGCGCCAGTTCTTAAATATTGACTCCAGAGCTACAAGCGAAAACATCAGAACTGTGAGACATTGCATGCATATTTGTGAAGATGTATACATGGACATATTAAAAATACTGACCATGTAAAACTCAATTTAGTAACAATGTAATGCAGTTCATTGCTGCGTGGCTTACTGGGCCTACACCAGAATTGTTGACGCTCCATGGGAGCTCAATTGTAGGAGGCGGATGCGATATGGTCACAAGCATCGTTTCCAATGCAGGCTGCCGCTAGGTTTATTGTGGGTTAATGCTGTTCCACAGCCCTTAGATTATCCAAGATGCAAGATCAAAAATTGTTGAAGCTCTGTTGACGCTCCATTGACGCTCATTGTAGGACATAGTTACGATTTTGTTGCAAGTATTTTCGCCTAGAAAGGTGGCCGGTAGTTCAAATATGGATTACTGTGGTTGCACAGCCACTCAATTATGTAAAATGCAAGGCCTAAAATTGTTGACGCTCTGGTGACACTCATTTGTGGAACATAGCCACGATATTGTCGCAACCATTTTTGCCCAGCGATGCGGCCTATAGTTTGATTATGAGTTGATGTCGCCGCACATCCCATTCATTTTGCAAGATGCAACGCCTACCATTGTTGAATCTCCATTGACACTCATTTTTAGAGCATAGTGACGATGTCATTGAATGCATTTTTGCCTAGAACGGCGGCCGATGATTCAATTATGGATTAATGAGGTTGCAAAGCCGCTCGATAATTCAAGATGCGAGGCCTAAAAGTGTTGATGCTCCGTTGATGCTCATTTTTGAGATATAGCAGCAATGTTGTCACAATCATGGTTCCGTAGAAATGCGGCTTAAAGTTCGATTCCAGGTTAATGTCGCCACACAGCCCTCCGATATTCCACGATGCAAGGTCGAAAGTTATTGACGCTCAGTTGACGCTGAATATTAGGACATAGCCGCAATGTTGTCTCAACAGTTTTTGCCTAGAGAGGCGGCCGATAGTTCGATTATATGTTAATGTTGCTGCACAACCCTTGAATATTCCAAGTTGCAAGGCTAAAGATTATTGACTCGCCGTTGACACTCATATTTAGGATGGGTCAAAGACGGTGTCATTCGCCTTTTTCACATTAATGCCGACCGATAAATTCACTGTGGAGGGATCTGACAATGTAGCTCTCTGATTGTCGAATGAGTAAGACAAATAATCATTGACGCGCGGTTGACGCTCACATGAATCACATCGAAACGGCCATTTTACACTCAATAATTGGATACAACAAATCATATAGTCATCATTGACATCCAATATTGCTTATCTATGTATTATCATTTGCGTCCAGGAGCTTTGTGGCCTCTCAATCTCGGATTAACGTCTATCCATGTTGTCTGGGTGAGAGATGATGTGGCCCAATCACATTCTTGCGCTTTCGGCCGGCACTTTACGGCATGCGGATCATTTCACTAGTTTTGGGTAAGTATAGCTCGAGTTCCTCATCTTTACTGATCCAGATCCTTCTCCTCAATTTCCATGACGTGATATAAGTACTTTCGAATATCTCAACCATGTGCACCAGGTCTGTGTGGAGTGTTATGGAGTTGGATGCATAGATGAATGCAGCATGACGGACATCATTCAGAAAGATTCATATTGAGCACTGACCGCTCATGCTATGACTCATGTGACATCACTCACTTAGATTTTGTTAGTATATTTCGTCACTTATATAGCTTGTAGTTTCTCACATGACAGTAATTGGCACACAGAAATGGAACTTATTGGCCGTCGTACGGCCTGATTCGGATTCTAGCACTTTTGCATCGTGCGTTTGACTCTTGCGCAAGCACAGGAGAATTATCATGTCTCACAATTTGGTCACTGAACTCAAGAAAATTCTGACACGTAGCGAAATGGGTACAGATATTGCTTTTCACTGAGACATGACGTCAAAAATACATATTTGCCTCTTTATTCTTCCAATGATGCAGGAGCCGTCACCATGTCTTCATCCGAATCCGATTTCTATATGGTGATTAGCTGAGGAGGCGATATGCAGGGGAGAAAGCTTCTAAGTTCAACTGCATTCGCATTCTGAATGACTGATAAATTGCGATCTGCAGCGGGCGCAAGTCCGGAAATACTTATATTCAATAGCGGCTTCCCAGAATGTAGCGGAATATGACTACTTCCTGGTCGAGAAGTCCCTTGCGGTATTTGTGATATTCTGGGGACAAGGTCAAGACCGTCCATATGCTCTCCAAATGTCGTTGGTGCAGGTGAGGCTGCATCATCATCTGTTTGGGGTTTAACAACTGCGGGTACCCTCAAATCGGATGCGCCGTACTTGTTATCTCATTCGCAGACAGAGTGGGCTGCGCCCTCAGATCCAGGTTGTGTCAATTGGTCAAGTTTCATCTGCTTCTGCCGAAACCTCTCCATGCGCTGCTGTAGCATTTTGGAGATTGCGCGCATCACCCAGCCGGGTTCGTCATCCTCGCTAAGCTTGCCCTGCTCTGTCTCTTCTTCTTCCTCATCTTCCAAATCGTCCCCATCATTGGCACTTGAAAGATCATTGGGACTGTCTCCGATAGCCACCATCATCTCTTTACAAGTCTCTTCATGCTCTCAGTTTGTCAATCCCGCGTTTTCAGCTTTCCTTGTTTCTTCCTGCTCTTGCTCAACCGCAACCTCTGGTTCATCAACTCCTTTTCTTGCCCCACCAGTTTCTGTCTCAACATAAACCTCAATCGATTTTTCTTTCTCTTCATTGCTTGAACAGAGCATTTCTCGTCGATTCTCAGCCACAAGCGTCTTTTTGGATTGCAAGCAGTGCAATGCCCCAAGGGCTCGGACTCTATCTGCTTCTAAGCCGCTACTGCCTTCATTCGCTTCATGACGTCATTCTGTTCAGCGCTTTGTCGATATGCCATATGCGCCAGTTGGAAGTGGCGAACTGATCGTTTTTGGAGCATTGCCCTTTGTAGTTTGCGTTGACTTTGTTGTTGGGCGAGATGTTCTACTTTGCAGGGTATGGACAATATGGAGGCAAGCTGGGTCTTCTATGTCAAGGATGGTACATTTAATCATCTTGAACAAAGCAAAATCAGCCCATTGAATGTCAATAAATTGGGAATAGTTAGGCTAACTATACAACATGACTTGATTGTTAGCGTCAGTTTCATGTCATATCCCGAGGATAATTTGAGACAAACATCAGCAGACATCCTTTCGCTCGAACAATGGCCTATTTATATCTGACAATCATGCCATTTCGGGTGTCGTACAATGCACTTTATCGCTGTATACAAACACAACATCAGACCGACTTATTTCAAATTGCGGGGTGGTGGGGAACCCCTGCCACTTGCACCCATATGCAGCAGGATTCATCGTGAGTATAACAAATATATTGGTTGCTACTTATCGCATTCTGACATGATGCTAAATATATAGTCCTCAGGACTTCCCACATCTCTCTGTTATCATCTTCCACTCCTATTCCACCACAGCAACTCATAGATACACAACCCTCTCAGCCAAGTGAGAGCGAATCTGACTCAAGCCGATTGCTGGGCGCTACATTAAATCTGTCACAACTGGGCACCCAGCACAAACACAGTCACCAGTGAGTCCACCGCGATTCAGCCAATGTAGCCACAAAAAACATAACCCAGGATGCACATTTGAAAATCGTCCGTAAGACCGAAAGCAGCAACTAATTTCTTGATGGTTTCGAACATGTCTCCTACTATGGCAAGGCAAGGAGGTCGGGTACAGCTGGAACTGTCCGACAGGCGCCTGGCCTTGAAAATGGCCGAAATAGCCACAGACGTGTTTTCGCACGCCACGATAGAGAACCCACCAAACCTGATCAAGGTACGTTGGGCCGAGGTCCGAGAAAGAAGCAGCGGGGTGTCCAGATTGCTGGGCATATGAATGTGAAGACCGCGATGAAAACACACCTGGCTATGCTTCATCAACACCACACGGCCGGATGCCTTCCTTGCGAGAATCTCACTGCAAAGAATCGGCAGACATGCTGGAGATGCACAGGAACAGGCACACCTCCTCCAGGAATGCCAACCGCCCCAACCGGGAACAATTCCGGAGCTCAACGTTGCCAAATAGAGAATTTGCCAGCTGGATATGTGCATTCAAATATCTCTCATCCCGGCACTGAATTGTTTACTCTTGATGCATCTGCCCAGGATAGCCAGTATGATACAGAGTTTGATCCAGTTATGCTGACTGATGAAGGAACATCCACTGGTTAGTACACTATCTGCCGTGTGGTAATGCAGCTAACATCCATTGTGAAGACAAGAGCAGCCTATTCAGCGAACCTGCCAGTGATGATGAGCATTGATCGAATGGCACGGGATTTTGGAGATTATTATTATCAACAATTAGCGGACACTGTAAAGTATATTTTAAAGGATATATTTGGATGTATTATTAAAGAACAATGTAGTGATCGAGGAGAACTTAAATGAAAACGCTAGAAAGGCTGCCAACACGATGTGAATGATAGCCTACTCCAAATCAAATGATTGCATATTGTGGATACACCCATGGCAAAATGAGCGTCAATGGAGCGTCAACAATTTTAACTCATGTCCGTCACGTAAATGAGAATTGATTATGTCGTGGTCATACAGAATCGAAGTATTCGCCGACTCTATTGGCAAAAATTGTAGCGACAGGCTCCACTCCTCATCTTGAAAACGATCATCAATGGAGCGTCAACAATTGTTGGTCATGCGTCCTGGGTAATCAGCATGCCGATAGGTTGCAGACAGTCATTAAGGAATTATTGGCCACCATTATAGGTGACAAAGATTGCTATACCCTCCCTGCCTCATCTTGGAAATGAGCTTCAAAGGAGCGTCAATGATTGTTGGTCGTGTATCCTGGGTAATCTGGGTGGTGACAGGTCGCAGACAGTCAGAAACGAAGTAGTGGCGACCAATATACAAAAAGAGGATGTGAAACGCTCCCTGCCCCATCTTGACAATGAGCGTCAACAGAGTGTCAAGATTTTTCACCTTCCATCATGGTTAATCACAGCGCGATGTGGCCGTTACAGTCTATATACATCGTTTTGACTGTTTCTGCATCGTAAAAGGCTCAAGAATACTCAGTGGTAGCTCTGTATATGAAATAAGTTGTTACTGTCCCAGAGGATGTGGCGGGCATATCCTGCACATATCTGCCCACAAAGGCTGCCATATCCCAGTTTATGGATGCTTGTGATCAAGCTCCACTCAAATTACCGAAGATGCAACACCAATAATCGTTGACACTCCATTGACGCTTATTTTCAAGATGGGGTAGGGAGCATTTCAATTTCTCTTTTGGCAATAAAGGCGGCTGATAATTTGTTTATGACTGTGTGTAACCTGTTGGCCCCCAGATTACCCAAGATACATGACCAACAAACGGGGCGCTCTGTTGACGCAATTTTTCAGGATGTGGTAGGGTGGGTGTCTATGGTCATTCGAAACATTACGGTGGCCAATACATCAAAAACATACTGTGCCATACCAATGTCAATATTTCACGATTAACAGTGGCATATCTGAATGCAACTATAAATGGGGAACCTGAAACGCAGAACAGGAGATTGGACCCGATGGGTCTGGCTGAACGGGGCAAAACCTGCAGGTTGACGGGTACGGGTCCGGGATTGGCCCGCGAAGAGACTGTGGGTCAGGTTTTTGGACGGGTCTGAAACCGTACCCACCCGTTTCAGTGATCCATACCTGGACCACTGGCAGGTTACCCGGACACGTTGCTAACACTTGCCACCAGCCCTTCTGGCGTATCTGAATCCCAAACACATCTCTGTACAATGAACCATATTGCCTAGACCTGGTGCGCCAGACATTCGGTTCCAGGCAGGGCTGGAATAGTATACTTGTTGCCAGGGGGTCAGACAGCTTTCAATTGGCAAATCGGACGGACATCCAGATGCCTGACTACCTCATCGAGACACTCATCTTCTAATGCATTGTTGATTGACTCGCAAACAGTATTTGATACTGAACTGCTATAATCTGGATCCAGGATCTCTTCACCATTCTCCACTTACTCCTGAATGTCCCTGCCACCTTCGTGTGTTTTGTGTCTGTCCTCAATGATCTCTTTCGGTTGCTCCAATGTAAGTTGTCCAGATGGGCTCATACTCCGGTGCTCCCAAAATTCAACACAGTGTTAGGTATTTCACAGACATGTAACCATTGCAACTATTATATATGGATGGAATACAATCAATTCTATTCTTTCAATCAGAACTTACATTACTACAAGTATCATTTTCTTGCCCACCATCCTCCTCTACCTCCTCGCTTCCACCCACTTCAGAACCTTCCACAATCTATGTATAATAAGCAGCAGTTGGGCACATCTAGCCTCAACATGGCAAGCAGGGATTACATTCAACGGTTTGATTACATGCTTCGAGATCTCCTTCCGTGCAACTCTCGTGATTTCTACCAATACTATCTGCCCATTGAGTCGAAGTTTCAACTTGCAAGTATTTGAATGGCAACAGTTGTACAAAATCTGGCCATACATGGGGTCATTTATCATTTGCACAGGTGTATATGATCCCATCTACTCATTGTCCAACTTGTCCTGCACCAAGGAGTGCTTCAACAATGATTGTAGAATGTATGGCTCTTTTGGGCCTCAGTTTTTGTCGATGAAATCACTCAGCTCTTTCCACTCCTGCACATCTGTATACAAAGTGTGAAGTTGTTTGGGGGATTGAACAATATCATTAACATTTGATACCCAGCGAATCACAACCAAGAACATTGTATTTGGCAACTCTGGGAGGTTACTTATCGCCTTTTTGCCAGAGCAGACTTCCAAATCCATCGCTAATCACTTCTTCTCTTGCCTTCGGTTTCTCCTTGCCTCCTGAATTTCCCTTCCACATCTCTTCTGAATCATCTGAAACCACTGCTGCCAAATCCGTTCAGCATTATCGAAATGATCCAATGGCAGCCAGTTGTTGAATATTGCTAATACATCTCCAACTGCTGACTCCTAGCACAGGAGTCCATCTTGAAGGTGTTTTGAACAGATCTGCCCCTGGATAATGGACTGATGCTTCTTCTCCAGAAACCCAGCTACCGGTACATTCTTCCACCAGTTGGATGCACTGTATTTGGCCTGCCCCGTCCGGTTGGCAAAGTGCTTCAGGGGGAATTCCGTTTGCTTCCGGCGGATTGGGGGTTTACCTTCTGTACCACACAAGTACGAAGAATCATCACTCTCATGAGCAGCATCATATTCATCATTTGGAAACTCTGGCAATGGGAGCAAGTCTGCAATCCCTGGGACATTTGTGTACTGAGGCTCTGCTGGCAGCAGGAATCATTTCTTTCGGAGTGTGATGGGGGGGTCTCCCAGGTGCACCTGAAGAAGGTTTAGGTGGTGGATTCGAGCTGGAAGATGTTGGCCAATGGACTGGATTCTTTCCTGGGGGTCGTGGAGGCACTCGCAGTCAACCTGGAGATGATGGCCCATGTCTTGGAATCTGCGGAGGGGAGACCATTTGAGACCCGCCATAATCACCTTGGTGGAGGTCATTACATTCCCACCGTGGCCCATAATTTGGAAATCCTTGGCTTGCAATGGTGGTTGGTTGTGAACTGGGTGTCATGTTGAATGGAGAATGCTGATAAAACTGTGGAGCACCTGGCAAGGGCTGCTGTAATGGCAGGTAACTATACCCATGCGCCAGATTATATTGATTCATGTGTTTCCCCAATTGATTGTCTTTGTCAGTGGCAGTTTGTGAACTAGTATCTGATGATTCTGAATTGTCATCACGGCGCTGTTGCGTCCGAAATAGACCTCCCTGGGGAGCCATATTCGCTCCCATTGATGGAGATCCATTCTTCAACATTCTCTGTGAACACAGATGGTAGTAGAATACTATCAATGCAAGATGTGATATACAATCAATTGGAGTATGGTTGAGTATATTGCAGGTAGAAGTGACCTTAGGTGGAATGAAGCGCATCTGTTATCCCGTGCTGTTGTTACAGTCTGTGGTGTTTCACTACACCTTTGATCCATGAATCCAATCCGGATGAGAAAAAGAAACCTTAATCACACACATCCCGCCTTTCTTTGTTATATGCACGAATTCATGTCCTAGGATATTGGATAGACGCTCACCTTCGTACACTTCCATGACTTTAAAGGTCATAGATGGGATCGGATATGATATCTGCAGGTACCCAACAAGAACTATTGTCTGATATGAAGGTTAGAACATGTCGGGATATTACACATAAGTTGTGTGTGTATGACCTTGCAACCTCATTCAATAGGAGGCCGGTGAGTCAAGTAGCAAAAGTGCATGCTTCCTATTGAGCTCCATGTCTAAACATCATTGTTCTCCTCAGAATCCACACACCAGTCAAGGATCATTACTGAGGCAACCATCCTACCAGCCTATCAGATCGCTGTGCAGGCATACAGCTATCTCAGAATCTCACCTATTCATTGTCCTAAGATTATCCCCCTTCATTATTAGCTGCTCAGAAGCTCGAGTACAGGTATCACTCACGATGCCGCAATAAGGTAGCATAAGCCTCATTGTGGCGATTGCAGAGCTGACAAAGGAAACCTTCTCTTCTCTGTTAATGACTTTCAGCAGACAATGTGCAAGATTATTGTGTGGGTTATTGAATTGATATCCTGGTTCATGAACAAATCGGATTGGGAGGTGAATTTGTGTAACCCCTCCACCACATTTGGCGGGGTGCGATGCGGGTGTGGATGTGATACGCAAACGTGAGTAAGCTTTTTTTCAAACAACCATCCCGGTGGCTCCAAATCACTCTCTGAAGGATCATCGAGAGGTATCCAAATATGTTTTCACTGAACTTTTCTTGAATATGGTCAACACATGCCGGAATCATATTAAGGACTTTATCCGCAATATTAAATCACTCCACCAGAACCAACTCGAGGCTCACTATCAGCGATATCACCCAATATTGACGAATGAAGGGTTGTTACCTGACGGGATTCTGCCACCTGCAGGCTGGAATCGATCTGAGCCACAATTGTTCAACTTCAGTCTGTGCACCTGAATGGCCATCAATGAGCTAGTCAACTAAGTATCTACCTATAGACAATATACCTAGTGCACCGCTACCTGAAGATACTCCCGATGAAGAAGCTATAGACCCCCAGATGCCCGATCTGACATCTACCCGTGATCCAACAGTGACAAATGCAAATAGTCGGGTCATTGCAGTGGACAATGTGGGGGGGAGCATCTATGGCAAAGCAACTGGATTGTACAACAAGCATTGCAAGTACTCTGAACAGTGGAATCCATTACATCCATTTCAGTCAGCACATGACTTTCAACGGGCTAAATGATTTCGCCCGCAAACGCAAATGTGAATAGATGAACATTTCCGGGATGGACTGGATAACTTCAAACGGAATCATGTTGATCAGCAGATGCCCTGTGAAAGCTCCACTCTGAACTCGATTCCGGGCTCGGTCATGATAGTTGGATTGATGATCATTCGCATATCTTTGGAACATTATACTACAGGCATATTGTCAAATGTATACAGCTCCTTTTAGCACATCTCCCGTTTCAGGCTAACCTCAAATTTGAACCAGTGCTTCTTGGGGACTTGGATGATTGCCCAATATACCACAAGATGAACACGGGCAATTGGTGGTGGGATACACAAGATCACCTTCCTGCCAGAGTGACAATTGTGCCAGTCAGATGTGCATCTGACAAGACTCACTTGACCATGTTTCCTGGCGATCAGCATGCCAGTCCACTGTATCCCAGCACTGGTGATATTCGAAAGGATATCCGCTGCACACCCAATACACACACCTCGATTCTAGTTCAGCTGGTCCCCTATGCACCCAAAAGCTGCCAAAAACACTGACAAGTTATGGCATTCCTCCGTTGGAACTGTGCTATCCCCACTTGCACATCTTGACATTACTGGTCCCAAGTTGAAATGGAATATTGCTGATGGATTCCAGAGATAATGTTATCCTCTTTTGGCTGCCTGGGTCGGGGATTGTCCAGAACAAGTTATGCTTGCTCAAGTCAGATATAGCTCGGGCCTGATATGTGAAATTCTTAATGGTGCACTGATGGGGCATTCAACTTTTTGACCACTCAATAACTCAAGAGACCAGCAAGTGTTGTCAGAGCTTCTGGACACATTTAATAGCGATGTTCTGCACACTCTTGGTATTCATCAAATACAATACCAGTTCTGGCAATACCCTCTCTGCAATGTCTATCAGCTTTTGCAGCCTGGTGAATTGCATCGACTGCTCCTGGGTTGTGTTAAAGACTTATTGCACTGGCTGCTCAGATATGTGAATCCCTGAAATGTCAGGGATCAATTTGACAATCGATTCACATCGGCACAACGATATCCAGGCCTCCAGCAGTTCTCCAAACCATCCGAATCGATGACAAGCTGCTCCTGGCAGGGAACTGAGATCCGGGGCATGATTAGAACACTGGGTGTGAACGGCACTCCAATTCTTGACTGCTCCAAGGATGACGGGAATACTGCAGTTGAAACAGCCTCTGATGTAATGGCAATGGGAGCAGTATGGGCATTATGTGAATTCTATCTACTTGTTAGCCAACAAAATCACTCTGATCGATCTATCACAGCACTAGATGATGCACGGAAGCAATTTTACAAGAAGAAGGGTGCTTTTCAATAACTGACAATGTTGATGTCTGCAAAGGCCAAGGTCGCTGAACAATTGGGAACAGAATCCCAGCTGTTACAAGCAGAATAGATTCATAAAATCCTTGCAGCAATGAAAGTTCAGGTGTATGGGGCGGTCAATGTTACAACGACAAACTGAAGGCAAGATCAGGTGTGCCAGGATATAGCCAGACATGCGGCTACCAGCTGGTCAGATGCTGATGGGCAGAGGCCAAAAGACTGATTGCTACAAGAAATCCATCAGGTGACACCAGTTCAATGCAAGCTTCTCAATATATTATTCCTACATCATGAGCGACATCTATGGCAAGAAGTCTGAACTCCGGCAAACAGTCCCAGAAGATAATTCGCCATAAAACGTGCTCTATTGAAGACAGCTGCAGAAGGAGTGGTTTATGGGGCGGCACACATGACCTCTGACAAGCATGTGGAATATCAAGTCCGTCTATCTGATGCTGAGACTGAAGCCACCACCTGGCGCATCACTGATACGGACCGTGTTGCGAATCATCCCGAGAGGGAGATTCATGGTATCACGTCGAATGAGCAGATGAGGTTCAGGAAGGAATTGGCCATCCGCGTGTTCGAATTGGAAGCCTGTTGGTAGGCTGTTGGCATTCCGGAGTGCCGGAAATTCGTTGAATAGTGTGTAGTACAATTCAGATATCCAAGGAAGCATCTTGTGAGCCATACATTCGCGTCAATTTGGCAAATGGGTTCTGGCAATGATTGCACCACCGATATTTCTGAACAGCTACATATTGGCAATGTGAAAGGGGCATATTGATCGACCAACAAAGTCAATTACATTCGACAGATGCTCAAGCACTATGACTGGTTTAATGGTCATGACTATATTTAGGAGACACTTTCGTATATTGCCCTTCAAGGCTGGTACAATAATGAATGTGCCACAGTTTTCAATCTGTTATCCACTGCCGATAAATGGCGAACTACTCTCATAGCCCATCATTCACACCACCAGAATTGTCACAATGTGCCATCTTACCACGCAGTATCACAACAGGTAACACATTTGGGGGAATTTCATGTCTGCAGAGTGTGCAGAAGTATCGAATTGACACAATGAGAGATGCATCAGAAGATTGCAGAATTCTTAATTTTCGACTGCTAGCCAGTGCACAAATAGATTAGAACCGGGGACAGGAAGTTAGTGGACTGGTGCTCAGATATGATCAGAATGTACTCAAAGACAGTATATTCAAGAAGCTTCAGAATGGGCTGTCGTACTGCCGTCAACCATTTCACTGCCCTACATCTGTTTAGCGTCTAGTACTTGATTGCAAAGCAGAATTTACTGATGCAGACATATGGATCATGCCTGAATCTCATAACATCTGGGTCCAATATGAGGAAAGTGACCTTGATAACACCTTTCAAGGTCAACTTCCTTCTGTTCCTGTATTATACATTAGCTTTACTCCACAGAATCAGATCCTCCAATTTGAGGAGCGCCAGCCTGCCAGAAACACAATATAGACCTTTTCTAAGAGGTGCAAGAAAACTCAACAATGGATACTACATCCTCAAGCTCAAAGATATGCAGTGGTGATTCCAACAATGTACAAAAATCCACGTGGTTGGGCTGATTGTATTAATGGGTTCATCTGGGTTGTCAAACAGACTGACAAAATGCCCATTCTACCTGTCAGAGCAATTGTTGGACCAGCACATTTGGTATGACAGAATGCTGCATCAGATAGAATCGATAGTGCATAGCTTGTGAATAATCATGCTGATATAGATACCTACTGGACTGTATATTAAGTTACAATGCCTGAATCAAGATGTGCAGGCAGAAGATAGTTAATTGAATTGTACCATTTGATATAGACATTATGGTGATCACTCCTAGAGAGAATGGCTCCAGGTTTGCGGTCCACCGGAATAGTCTTGGACATGCAGCCAATACCCCCAATAGCTTTGAAATTTTCTCTTCCTAATAGTTTGATTGTGTAGCATTTTGAAGACCCCTATACACTCCTCAGGATGTTTTTGTATTCTATTCCCCAACTTCCAGAGCATTGAGGTGCACTGGTGAAGTAGTCTCAGAGCACCTATGAGCACATCGCTTTGCATTGAGCCTATCTGGGAGCATCTTGGAGCATCTGGCCGGATCAGTGTAGCTGTTCAGAGTGGCTGAGTTTTTCAGTTATCTTGTCCAAACCATTCTACATTTTGTTGATGTATCATGATTGTCTGACTTGGGGTAGTCAGGCTTCGGTGCTGTGGCTAGCTCCAACAAGGATGATTGGATGTTGCATTTCTTGCTGTGTTGTTGAGGAGACTCTGCTTACATCTGTTCAGCTGATAACACTGTGACTGCTGTGGCATCTTAAGATATGGCTTGAACTTTAATTCTGCCTCTTGGTCCAAAAGCTGTCCCATGTTGTTAAATATTCTATTCGTCAGGTTCAATGGCTACATCTTGGACTCGAATCGAAATCATAGTCTACGTGAAGATATTTTACACACGCTCTTGTACTCATGTGGGATTTATCTGACTGATCTCCAATTTGGTTGGATTGAATTGGTGTAGACACTCACTTGTTTGTTCGATTGTTGGAGATGGTGGTTATACTCTGCATTGCTGGATTCAGGTGCAAGTCCTTATCACTTACATGTACTTCATTTCTTCCCTGAAGACCTCAATGACTTCCACCCAGGGAGCTGGGTCCCTTATTACATTTTGCAGTCACTTGACCAGATTGGTTATCTGTGTCTGTTTCTGTACCAGATTGGGATGATTATTCCAGGAGTTTCGAATCCTGGCTGCATATATCACTCTGTTGAGCGCTCTGTGTGGGAATCAGTATTCATGCAATTGTAAATTAGACTGTAAAGTGTCTGGAATGTTTTCAACATCCTTTGCTGAGTTACCATAGTGGTCTAGATGGGTCATATTGAAGGTGTTTATTTTCATTGCATGTTATTGAATAGGCTCTCGGCAGTGTATGTGGTTCACTCTTATCAGGTAAGTTGTCTGCTGGCACTGGTCAGTTGTCTGCTTGTACCAGTGAGTAGTGTGTTCGAAGGTATTCTTGAGCATGCCTCACAGTTCTACCATCATCATTCCCTTGGGCCTGATCTCAGAGTGGATGGAAAGCAGGGCTGCAGATCTGCTCGAATTGTTGCCCAGACTGTCACTCAATCTTTCACGCATGGTGGCTGTGTTTTCTTCTTTGTCATGTAGACTCTCATTGTGAAAGTTGTCATCCTTATTTATAAAGACTTGTCGAGTGGAAAGGGGGTTACTTGGTGATGAGTCAATCCTACCATTTACATCCTCAACTGTATAATTGCAAGAGGCAATTGACCACTGGTGACTTTCGTAGGAGGGATGGTCGATAACTGTCAGTGAAATTGCCATGCATGTCGATCATGTCTGTGTGTTGTACCGTGTTTTTGTCAACTGACATAAATGTCCTGTATTCTGGAAAGTAAAAGGCATCAGATACCTGGATGTAGAAATATAGTATAAAGATATGCAGATCTGAATGTGCCTGTTGATACATAGTGTAGCTGTCCAGTTGCACACATGAGCAAGTCGGTATATATGGAGCAGAAAGTGGTAAGATATTTCATAATAATGAAGATACTGTAGTGGTGACCTATATACCCTGGCACTTACCTGGTCTAGAGCCACATATTGCTGTTACAATTCCAAAGAAATAAGAAGTTCTGCATAGAATAAAATAGTACAGGATGAGGAGACCAGTACTCAACCATCTGGTAGTCATCTTAATCTAAGTCCCAGTTGAAACAATGGAATTGGTTGTATTTCGCACATATTTAATCATTCTGAAGCTTCTCTATCAAATACCAAACTTCATGAAGATGTCAGGAGTAGTGTAGTTAGAGCCCATCTACCCAACTTGAATTGCAACAACTGAAAGAGATTATTGAGAAGTGACAGAATACAGACAAAGGTACAAGGCAGAATCTGGAGTAACCAGATGGTAAGGAGGTCCTCAAATCAGATAACTGCATTTCAATAATTAGCACAGTTCCAATTCAATTAGCAATAAATTTGGGTATACGCCTCTAGATGAGGAAGTGAAGTCACTGAATGGTTATGGAATATAACCATAGAGGATAAATAAGCACCTGGAAACATGTATTCAATTCCAGCCCTGGTTGTAACCACATATCAGACTCAACTAGTCTGGTTGGATTGAGATATTCCAGCGGTATAGTTACCAGTTTCATCAGATCTTGGCAAGTGATTTACATTGGCTACTGCAGCTTTGATTTGCACATTGCTAACTGAGCAAATTGTTGTGGGGTTGCTACGGATAATGTTCTGGGGGAATACATTGAATGATTAGGTTAATATGCAACAGATTGACTATCTCGGCATCAGCAGTGAAGAATGAGATTGCTATTCATTCTGGGGAATAATAGTAGTACCCCACTGCATTTTGGAAATCCAGACCACTTAACAACTGGGGTATTCTATACTGACCTGAGTTCTTGAACCAGTCTGGGTAGGTTGAATGCAGGAAGGGTCAGAAATATTCAAAAGTATCATCGATGGGATGACATGTGGGACTTCATTCAACTTGGAGAACTTGTTTGACTAGTGGATTGTAAATCCCACTGACAATAATCAGATTACCAGCATTGATGATCTTGAAACCTGATGTAATACACTTCTTGTTTCATTTAATACTGTAATATTCAAAGCACAACCTTCAGGCTATTGCCAAATCAACCACTGTTCATGAAGTTTTGAGATTCTTAATGAATCTCAACCATATAACATAGCAATCTGTTCAGCCTGCCAAATTGTGGTAACTGCTCAAATTGCATTCAAGCTGCAACTTACAGCTGTGATGGGATGCAATGCACCCTGTCTTTGGCATTATGAGAGGATGTGGCTGCATTCAGATACTTTTGAAGATCCTGAGGATAATACTGTTATTGAAAAGCATTGTGCAATGGAGTGTTATTAGACTGTAAAGGGTTATATACATGCCATTCTGATTGAAGACAATGAAGCCCAAAAGTATGCAGTGTACCAAGTAATACAAAGTGCAAAGCCCAAGATAATTATGAGGTTGTAGGAACTGTAACATCTAGAGGAGACACCACTGAGTGGAATTGTGAAGCTGAATGCAGAGTGTGTTGATCTCAAATGTACTGACAATGAGCAAGTTCAACCAAAGAGGGTTTCGGAGTGATACACTGTGCATATTGCTTTATGAGTACTGTGGGTACTTGATGGTGGCTAGAATATTTGTACTTAGTTCTGGGAGACTCTAAAGATGGCAATGACTTTTATGGACAGTTGTATAATGAATTGCATATTGGATAATTGGTTGGATTCTCCAATATAGCAATGGCTGAGAGAAACATTTCTGCCAATTATTATCATTGAACAAGCAGAGTGTTGTGAACATGATTGAGATGAAGTAGCAAATAAGGTATTCCTTTTTCAATATAAAGAAATGACTACATATTTACCAGTACACCTTCTATATAGATTGCTGTGCTCTTTTGTACTCTGGCTGGATTGGTTTGTCATTTGAAGTGGAGGTTACCAAAGTTTTATGTGGATAATTTTGATATTTTCTACATGTATGCAAAAATGGGCAACAATAATCACACAGAAATGCAGCTCAAGTTTCAAAATTCACCAAATTGCAGTGTCTTTATCACTACACCATAAATGGCTGGGAGTGGCCATAATGTTACAGCAGCATATCTGATTGTAATAACACTGCAAGTCTAGGTATCAAATGAGCAGTACTAGGTACTTGAATAGGTAGTCTGGCTGGGGTAAAACAGATATCCAGACTCATTGCAACTGATTACTGGTCCTGATGGCTATGATACCCAGGCAAGCAACCTCCACCAGTATTCAAAAGAGGTTCAAATGAAAGTCCTGCACCGTCTATTGAGTGAAGTTAAGGTCCTCACCTTAATAATACATACTATTCTGCTGTCTTCACAGAACTGTATAATGCTGCTTCTAGAGAATGGAAATACCTTGCCATTAGACAGGGAGGATGGTTTATAATAATATATCATCAATGTAGTGAAATTATGATATACCTATTCAAATATTCAACCAATACAATATTATCAGATTGCAATAGAGTCCAAATCTATCATTTGTTTAGCACATCTGTCAATTGAATTAATACGGGTTAGAGTATAACTCCATTTTATGTGCCACAATTATTAGTGAGTGATATGAGATAAAGTCCAGTGAAACTCACTCATGTGATGTATAAAAACAAAGCCTCTTTTGATGTTCAAATTGGTAAAGAAGTAGGTATTCCGGTTAAATAGTGGAGAGTTATTTTGAATATTTTTCTTGTGATGTAACTGACTGAGTCAAACTCAGCTGTATTATATATTGATCATTGACAAAATAATTATGAGACTACTGGACAGTTTCTATAAATTCAGACATCTGACTCTGCTTATCAAAAATCAATGCATACTATGGTACTATGATGCTTGGGTTAGTGATAGGAATCCTAATAATTTATCTGTGACATATTTAATATTTATCAGAAATTCAAGGCAATGTAAGAATTTCAATATTTAATAAACCCCAATGGTCAAATTAATTATTGTCTGGTATATCAGAGAATCATCATACACATTGCATGAGTTTCATCATGACAGATTTAGTACACCATTCTCAATTCACACTGTTATATACTGAGTGCCTGGGCAATAATGAGTTCATGTGTCAAAATATATATCCTGGCATAGGAAGTACTGGCCTATCTAATGATTGTGCAGCTGAATATTTCCTAGCTTATAATTGGAGTTCAGGTACACCACAGATCCACAATCCAGTAAAGCTTGATTGTCACAGATTACAAACCACCTAGAGATTGTATTTATGAAATCAAGTGGAACAAGCCAAAATATAGTATTGATGTATGATTCTAGTACAGGCATGCCTCCATGCTTTGCATCAGCCACCAGAGTGTACATGCCCACTTGGTACTGCACTGGAATATATCCTTTTGCTTTATTGAAAGTATATTTCCTTTCACCCAGAATGGTTTAAAATCTGTGGCTGCAATACAGACAGATTGATATCTATTAGACACTACACATTGAGATGCAGATGACTCATTCTGTTCAGCCTCAGCTAATATTTAAATTTACACTTGATTGGTATATACAGGCTGCCACTGAAATACCGTAGCCGAAATAATCCTTGTCAACCATTCTTTGAAGGAAGATAGCCACTACATACTTAGCTGTTAATACCCAGCCATGGTTTATTAGTAACCTCACATACATTAATGTTGACTAAGTAGTTCACATTGAGCTGTATTTTCAGCATCCTAAAATAGCTTCAGTTGTTTGGGTATCATCAATAGATACCATCCAACAACAGTATCCCAAATGGGTGTTTCTGCTCTGTGAATCAGCAGGGTACCAGCATTGCATACAAACTGTGTATACTAAACTTAATCAAACAGGCAGAATTTCAAAATCCTACTTCTGAAGAGTTAACCGGAATCTGACGAAATTGTATACTTGGGGCATTGATTACAATAACTGAAAATTGATTATATGATTTGATTTCTATCAAGAGTGTTCTAAGTGTGCCAATCTTGAAAGGCAATCTCGATTCAGTAACTCGGTCAGTGACTAGTAACTGGACTAAACTACTTTATATGGAATGATGAGATGCCTGATCAATGTGATTTCTACCAACTTCCATATGCAAACATGTACAAAGTCCACCATGTGATAACAGCTTGTGTCAACAATATAAGGCAAGCCAACAATTCCAGCCATTCACTTGAACACTGCATACTGGTTCAAGGTTGCTGTAGCTAAATTCCTCAGAACTACATGCAATAACACATCATTTCACTGTGATTTCTTATCAGTTTCTTATATATATCTTTCAACCCCATTTTCTATATTATGTCCACTATGTATCAGTGAGACTCATAATGAATTTGTTGTTCAGCGATGCATTGTTTAATAGAAATTATGCATAACATATGAATGTGAGTGTTTATATATGATTTATTTGCTAACATCATTGCATTGACGAGAACTGGAATCGATTAAAATTCCCATCAATCTTATTGTATCTGACTGTTTATTCTGTTTATTGAAACTCTTGTCTGTACACCTAAGTACACGTCACCTAATGATGACTGCATTCTGATTGGAAAGATATTTAGCAGATATAATCCAGATCAAGGGCAGAACATAATGTTCTACCCATGATGTTGCCTTATTATTCACAGAAATAGCTATGGAAACCTAATACATTTGAACATCATGATAATGGACTGTTCTTGCAATGAACATACCACACATAAAGGTTCAGATTTATCCGTTATCAGCGACGAACTCAGATGTATCACTTACCAGTCAACCATTGATACTCACCAAAATTCCCGCTCTATATAAGATCTGCATTTTCTGAATAAATCTACACTTCCATGCTCTGTAGCCACCTCAATTCCAATATGTACTACAAAAATGACTAGCTCTGGAGAAGGCATATTGAAGCGGAATTGGGATGAATTGTTTTCGCAGTACTCTATTTGGCTGGCTACACTGGGTCGTTAATGTTAGAACTATGAGACTAACTTGAGTTGTTCAGGTTAAACATATTTCATTTCTGATATGTTGGCTTAAACCTAACTCCAAATGTTACATCAATACAGTATATAATCACATTGGTTAGGTTGAGCATTGCGTATTACAAATTCAGCTATTCTGGTGCACCAGACACTTGCAGAATTACAAAACATTGCAGAAATCTGCAATATTATCATGCACTACTTAAATCAACTCTCCCAGACTCTTTCCAGACTGACTGCAAATTGCATCCACCTCAATCAAGTGCAACTTCTTTGCATTATTTTCCTGTTATTTATTTACACTGGATACTATATTTACCCATCTATACTGTCTATTTACATTCACCAACTAAATCTTCACATTATCAATCTGGTTTCCTTTGCCAGCCAGGTGAGGAATCACTACCGACAGAAGAATCAAAAACTACACCCTGAGAGCACTCATATATATATGGAACACACTGATGTTCATTGTCTATCGACTTGTTCACTTCGACTCCTACCAGCATGTACTTTACAGAAGATGACTACTCACTGGGAATCAATTGCCGCTGAGAAGCACAATGCAGATGCTAACCCGGTGATAAGAGATGATGATAGTGAGAACCGAACAGAGTCCATATTGTCTTCCACCATTACTGAAGATACTTCAGATTACACCTAGCACATTCTACCTCTATGCCGGGCTGGCAAGCACATGGTTTATCCAACTCGAATAGTATCACTGCCAATCAGATGGAGATATGATGATGCGGTCATAGGATACCCTGCACTTCAAACTTTCTGAAAACTAGTGGGGGCTAATACACCTCAATAGCTCAATGTTCAATATCAACCATCAAACAATTTTACATGTCTCTCTGTGAATGTGCTGAGGTGTTTCCAATATCTATATCTAGTGGGGACAAGAATATTCTGCAACCAAAGACTAGTGGAGATCACAATATTCACCTATAACAATATGCTGTTTGTGAGTTGGCAAAAAGGTTCAGGAAAGTAACTATATTCCTAAAGACTCCTTGGCTAAAAATATCAGATATGATTCATTTGATGGCTTACAGTGAGTGGAATACAAGCAATTGATACTCAGGATCATCAGCAGGTGGTAGCAGGTACTTTTCTAGATATACAATCTGTATGTCAATGGCTGGTGGTTCATCATTTGATACTGATTCTCAAATACAACAACCTTTGAATATTCATTTCTGTTGAATGCTCCTGAATTAAACTTACAATATTAACTATGGCCCATAATATATAATAGTTAAATGAAAGATTTGTACCATTTGAGGACAATTGGCAAATGAAGATCTTTTATCTGGGGTTCTTAGTAATCAAAGGCAATTAAATTCTGAGACTGAGATTTGAATGTAGGTTATAGAGTGTCTATTTTAATCTGCTTATTTCTCAAAGGTCATGGACTATAAGAAATCATTGTTCACTTAAATGGAAGTGTTGAATTTAGTTTACTAATAATTTTTCTTTACTATCAATAGCTTGGGGTACCAGCCTACCACATTTCAGTTCTTGCAACTCATAGCTCCACAGACTGGATGGCTGGCAGCCATAGCTGTTCAATATGTACATTCCGAATATGCCACTGGGAAGAACATATTGGTGGTATCGTTTGATGATGATCATCCAGGGACATTGTACTCTTTTCTGATTATCATGTTAACAGTGAAAGTCACTGTTCTCATTAATCAAACTTCACTGGGCCACATCATACTTCCCTCATATTTCAATTCACATCTATTAGACTAGGTGCCTAACCTACTGGCTGGACCATCCTTCGCGAGGAAATGTGCCCATGAATCCCCATAAGTACATCACAACCTGGATTCGTACTTCTCTATGTCAACCTCCACTTTACCATCACCTTCAACACTTCTCTGTCCCATTGAACACTCACCATCTGGTTGTACTCTTTTCCCGGTGGCACACACCATTTTCACATAAATTTACCGCAATATCTTTCAAACTCCATTTATGATACTCAGGCAGCTTACATGTTATTACACCTTTAATGGATATCATAAATTAAGCCAAGTGATTTTGGAATTGAATTTCACTCCCCCCTGCACCAGGTATGAATCATCACCAATCAAAAAGTGTACCTCTAAGTTCTTGGTGCATTGGACAAATTATGTATTCCATCTTTTGTGAGCCCTGATGTGATGGGAGAGAGAGTGAACAATATTGACTCAATGTTTAAATAATATCATATGAGTACTTAGTTGAGTTACTGTACCAGTCAATCCATTTTGAACTGTTAAATAAGCCATGCTTTTCTTTGATTCCTTAAAGTAGCAATTGCAAAATGAATCTCTTAAAGAAGATATTAGCTATTATAGAATGAGTTAAAAGTTAATAATGAACAATAATCAATAGATTATATTAGCCATAGAGGATAATCAATGTTCATGTACACCTGGTTAGTTTCAAATGATGTTGGCAGCACTTCAAATGAAAGTTCACCAGAGAAAAACATTTCCTTCCAGGCGGAATGGCTGAGTCGGAGTGTATGCGCTCCCTCAGAGCCGTCAGGGACACCCGGGTGGCAGATTACTCCTCACCCGGCGTCAATACCACACATCGCGTTGCATATTGTCCTCTGATTGCTGTTCCGCCGTTTCTTCTCGCTCTGTCGGTCTTCTATTTTAAACGAACACTCTGGCGTAGTGGCCAACTGTAACCATACGTCGAAATGGGTTCATTGGGTACATGCTTGCATCAGGATTGCAATGCAATAGGTGACTCTGCGAAAATCTCTGCTCTCGTTCCTTGTACATTATGCTCGAGGAGTGTAGGAAGGAGGTGAGTAGATATGATACTACCTGGCCGTGAGGATCCACACAATTGCGTAGATCCATGGAAAGAGCGAGTGATACCAGAAGTTGGGAATGTTAGAGTGTGTATTTTAATTGTATGACAAGATGAGATGAAAATGAGAAGCTGTCTATCTACCCCGGGATCTCCCGAATATATACTCCACGTCGCTCATTGCACCTCTGTTTACCCTGTATCTCCCTACACCCACCGTCACTCATTCCACCTCCGGTACCCCTGTATCTCCGTACACCCAACGTCACTCCTTAACGATATACTTGGAGCCAGTGGTCGATCGAGTGTAGAGATGCACTGGGAGGCCGTGATCCAGTGAGTTTGGAGATACACTTGGAGGCCGTGATCTATCGGGTTTGGAAATGCACTGGGATGCCGAGATAGAGTGAACTCAGAGATGCACTTGCAGGCCGTGATCAAGCGAGTTTGGAGATGCACTGGGAGGCCGAGAGGGAGTGAACGTAGAGAGGCACTTGGAGGCTGTGATCTATCGAGTTTGGAGACGCACTTGGAGGCTGTGACCGAGCAAGTTTGGAGATGCACTTGCAGGCTATGTTCGAGCGAGATTGGAAGAGTACTTCGAGGCGGTCAATTTGGAGGGTGGCGCAATGGCAGCTGAGACTCTATTCAGTGGTTAACTTGTAATTGCGGGAATGTGGAGAGTTCAGTACAACATCCACCGAGTGATGAGAAACTGGCTAGGAGCGGAACACTGTTGAGCTTGGGATGATGCAGTACTTGGTGTATGCTGTACTCGGTGTTCACTCGTGATTATTGCATGGAGAGATAGAAAGCGATGACTTAACTTTGTGTTCTTAGGTGATGGCAGAGTTGAGCACAAGAAAGAGAGAGATCAGAAGAGATGGGGGAAATCATCATGGAAAACTGGGACTTAAGAGAATTTCGTGTGCGACTCATTTGACCATCCCAGATACGGCAGGTATGAGTCCCAATCCAGCGGGTAATAACATTGACACGAGGTCTTCCAAACCCATCCAGGCAAGTTGGACCCCTGATTTCTCATAGCCGGTTGTATCCTCCGTATCGTTCTCATCTGCATCCCTCATCTCTCTCTTTCTCGTCCACAACTCTACCATCATCGCAAGAACACACAGTTAAGTCATCCCTCTCTATCTCTCCATGCCATCATCATGAGTCAACACTGAGTGCAGCATACACCGAGTACAGCATACACTGAGTACAGCATACACCGAGTACAGCATACACCGAGTACAGCATACACCGAGTACAGCATACACCGAGTACAGCATACACCTAAGATTGTCTGTGGTCCATTCATTCTCACGATTTCGAGTTGACCCCTGAATGTAGCTTTAGCTTCCGGCCTACCTCCCTACCGATCGACCGCCAACAGCCAGTCCTCCATATGAGCTTCAAAGGTAAAGTCACCTTGTCACATTCCCACGGTTGCGCGTTACCTAACTGACGAGTTGAGTCGCGGTGCACCGTCAATTGACCACCTCCAAGCACTTTTCCAATCTTGCTCGATCACGGGCTCCAAGATTACCCCCTATCTTGCTCAATCACGGCTTCCAAGTACTCGTCCAACCTCGCTCAATCACGGCCTTCAAGTGTATCTCCAAACTTGCTCGATCAACGCTTCCCAGGGCATCTCCTCCCTCGTTCGATCGAGGCCTCGAAGTGTATCTCCAGACTCCCTCCATTACGGTCTGCAAGTTTGCACGATCATGGCCTTCAAGTGTATCCCAATACTTGCTAAATCACGGCCGTCAAGTGCATCTCCAAACTCGCTTGATCGCGGCCTCCAAGTGTATCTCCAGACTCGCTCGATTACAGCCTGCAAGTTCGCACAATCATGGCCTCGCAGTGCATCTCCAAACTCGCTCGATTACGGGCTCAAAGTTAGCATGATCCTAACCTCCAAGTCCATATGTCCAAACTCGCTCGATCACGGCCTACAAGTGTATCTACAAATACACTCAATTACCGCCTCCAAATGCATCTCCAAAGTCGCTCGATCACGGCCTCAGAGTATATCTCTGGGTTCACTCGATTGTCATTTTCAGGCGCACCTCGAAACACTCTCAAGCACCACCTGCAGCCAGTCCAGATATACCGTGTGTAGATGGTGAGCTATATAGATACATAGATACATAGATGAGAACACAAAGTGAAGTTTTAAAAATCGTTGAATGATTGGTAGTAGCTATGATTTCCAGGCGCTCCAGCAGCATTCCCAAAGACGATGTTGTTCTTCCCAGACTGCTCTACTGCGATTCGAGGTGCCCCCAGACATGTCGCCGGCGCTCCCAGGTTTGTCGCTGGCGCTCTCAGTTACTCTGAAGGCCGGCAGGAATGCCCTCCCAGGGTCCGATACTCTCCTGAAATTGACGCATCTAAGTTTACACTCCACATCCTCTCACACACTGCTGGAGGCTTCCAATGACTAATATACATTCTACTGATGCTATGCAACGGGAAGCATGTAATTCTCCGTCAGCGAGTACGAGGTTCCGTCAGAGCCGTCAGAGCCGTCCAGAACACCCGGGTGTTTCTGATGGAAACTAGAGTTGTTGCTGATGTTTCAAGACTGGGATATTTGAGTTTGTTTATTAGACATTCCCATATTGGTTGGATGATATTTCCAAGGGTTATAAAATTCGGGCTGGCCAGTTGACATGCCTTCAAACATTCTGCCATTGCTTTCATTTTCTCGATACTTGTGTTAATACCTGTTCTAGTTGCTCCAAAGTCTTGCTCGACTGCTCTTCAACAGTCTGAATTTCTCACCAATTTTATTCTTGGAAGCTAATACGCTGACTGCTGTCAAGTACTTCCGCAGACCTCTGGTGACTAAAGTCCATTCTGCTGATGTTTGATAACTTCATTTGACAACAGAAAGTAGGGTGTAGTTGTAGCAGTTAAGATTCAGACAGATTTTAGGTATTCTGCCAACATCTTTGAAGACCTCCATCTATGTGACATTGCTTCCATTGGTTTCCTGACTACTTTTCTCCAACAGCCTTCTATTCTTTGAATTTCTCTAGAGCTTTCCACTTGAATGTTAATACGTACTCAGCCCTATACAAAGTGGCACATTGGATAATGTGAATAATGTATCGACCTACTCTGAGGTCTATTTCCAATGTACGGTGTATCTCCATGCAATGCAGCTACAGATTCTTTGTGGCAAGAGAAGTTGTATTTGTAGTCAAAGGTTTTCTTGTCCATTTGCATTAAATTCAACAGGTGCTATTCCACATCCATTCACATTGGATGTATCAGCAATAACATTTGAAAACCATTTCAAGGTCATTGGTCCTATATGTACGAAAGCATATTACAATAACTTGTGCTGCCCCATATTGTACCGAGATATATCCAGTGTAGTCTGAAGTGTAACCAGGTATAAGAATGTTTGCTGATGGGAGTATTATGTTATTGAATATATTACTTGATCCAGAACTCAATCCTGAATGAATTGTCCCATAATCCGATCTCCAATAGCAATCATCCTACATAGTGAAGTTTGGAAGTAGGGACTATAGTCATTCAGCAATGTGATTTTAACATTCTTGTCCATGATATTTTACTGTCAAAAGGGTGTGAGTGGTAATGGCTAATACACCACTGTTTGAATATGAATGATTCTGTGGTTCTATCTGGTAGTTGACAACTCAGCTAAACACTTCTAAATGTCACTGCAAATGGTAGCCCATTGATTTACTTAACTCTGTTCATAATTGGCAGATGATTGCTATAGGTAGACAATACAAATCAATGTTGAGAGATGTGAACTGTGCCGCTGCAATTGATGAACTATTCATAGTGGGGAGCATCGGATCAAGCCACCATTCAACACTTCTTGATGGTCATATTGAGAGTCAGTTTCACTGTTACTTCACTTTATCCACTATTGGCAGCTTTGGAAAGAAGACTACACATCTTGCACATGTATATCTTGGCAATATGCACTTTACTCTGGCTATGATAGCACATCTGCATGCCTTTCATTTTTCCATTATCTTGATTATCTCCCTTATACCATTATTCTTTGTTGCACCATTGCTGCCTTTCCCATCTTTGCCACCGTGTTCTGCAGTTGGTATTAGAAGTGTATCTGTTGTGAGCCCTTTGTTCTACTCGATGGCAGCATTCTGTCAATTGAGTTTAGTGATTATCTCATCTGGTATAGCTGTCATTTTACATCAACAAAATGTATTTTTGTCACTGGGAGCCTCTGGGAGTGTTTGGGAGTTGTCAGACCAGAATTCCAGGGTAGTCGAATCCCAGAGTTGTCTGGACCAATGCAGTGGCTTTCAGGTACACCAGGGAAGCGCTGGCAACAATTCTGTGAGAACATAGGAGGTCCGGTGACCACCAGTGGACCACCTGGGTACACTAGTGACAAGTCTGGGTGTGCTGGGGAGAAGCCTGGGATCACCTGGGAGGGTAGGTGACCAGCCTGGGAGCACCTCGAATCACTGTAGAGCAGTCTGGGAAAAACATCATCTTCTTTCGGAATGCTGCATGTGCCCCTGGGAATCATGGTTACTACTTATTGCTACATGATTTTTAAAACTCATGTATTCTGTTTGTATTTTCATCTATGTAGCTAGGTATCTATGTAGCTATCTATCTACCCATGGTATATCTCGCCTGGCTGCAGGCGGTGCTTGAGAGCAATTCAAGGTGCAGCTAAAGATGACACCGAAGAAAATTTAGAGTCGCACTTGCCAGCCGTCATTGACCAAGTGTGGAGATGCACCTGGAGGCCGAAATCAAAGGAACTAGGAGATGCACTTGGAGGGCGTAATCGAATGAGTTTGGAGTTGCACTTGAAGGCGATTATCTTGTGAACTTGAAAGCCATGATAGGGCAAGTTTGGATATGCACTTGGAGGTGATAATCGTCCAAACTTGGAGGCCATGATTGAGTGACTGAGGAGATGCACTGGGAGGTCATAATTGCCATGATTGAGCAAGTTTGGAGATGAACATGGAGGCTGTGATTGAGCGAGTTTGGTGATTCACTCGGAGGCTGTGATTGAGTGAGTCTGAAGATGCACTTGGTCGCCATAATTGACCAAACTGGGAGGGAATGATTCAGAGAATTTCGAGATGCACTTGGAGGTCATTATCGAGCAAAATTGGCGGAGATTTTGGAGCTAGTCAAGGTAGAGGTGGTCCAGTGGGAGGCATGACAGGTGGTCATACTCAATTCAACAGTTAGTTAACTCCCAACCGTGGGAATCTAACATGTTGATGTTACCTTTGAGCTCTCTCAATGACCTGGCTTGGGTCAGTTGATCTGTAGCGAAGCATGCCAGGAGATGCTGATACCATCTGCGGTCAAACTTGTAATTGTGAGAATGAAGGGAGACTGGTTGAGAGACATTCATACTTTGGTGGATGCTGTACTGGGTGTTAACTCATAATCATGGCATGGAGATATAGAGAGGGATCACTTAACTTCATTTTCTCATGTGATGGTACAGTTGAGGATGAGATATGGGGAGGGAGGATGAAGATGGGACCAATATGGAGGATACAAGGCAATGTGGGAAAACTGTGGCATGACTTGCCTGATTGGATATATAATGCCTCATATCAGTATTCTTACCTGCCATATTGGAAATGGTCAATTGACCTGCACATGACATTCTCTTTAGTCCCTGTTTCTCATGATGATTTCCCCCATCTCCTCTCATCTCTCTCATTCTCATCCTCAACTCTACCATGACCTGAGAACACAACATAAAGTCATCTGTGTCATTTTCCCTATACCATGTTCAAGAGGTAACACCGGGTACAGCATACACTGAGTGCGGCATCAATTCAACAATGACTGGTTCCCCTGCTTATAGGAAAGCTCTAATCTCTCATTGCTTATCTCTCCACCAACCTTGTGGTACTCTACTCTTCACAGCCCCACAATTACAAGTTAAGTAATGAATAGAGGCCCCGCTCCTGTCCTGCCTCCCAATTGACCTTCTCCTGATCGACCACTTCCAAGTACTCCTCCAATTCCATTCAATCATGGCCACCAGGTGCATCTCTGAGTTCAACCAATCATTGGCCTCCAAGTGTATCTCCCAACCCGTTCCATCATGGCCTCCAAGTGCATCTCCAAATTCACTCGTGTATGGCCTCCATGTGCATCTCTGAGTGTACTGGATCTCGGCCTCCAAGATCATCTCTGAGTTCACAGGATGTTGGCCTCTAAGAGCATCTCTGAGTTCACAGGATCCCGGCCTCTAAGTGCATCTCCAAACTCGCTCAATCTCAGTGTGGTGAATGGGCAGAGCTACCAAGCTGGGAGCCTATTATCCGTACTCTGCCATGTCTCTCACAACATCTGAAGAGTATCCGTGAGGATCAGTAGTTCTTTCTCCAAGAGTGTATGCGGATGGTGAGCTGATATGAAGGGGTACTCAATGATACTGAACCACACACATTGCGTGGATATTCGAAGGATTGGCAAGATTTCTTCAGGGACTGCATGAATTGCATCGATCTATGAAAGCTCAGCAAGAGTGCGTGGGGCTAAGAGCTGGGAAAGATTGATTCTGTACTGTGTAGAATGGGATGATGTCTATCTACCCTGTGGTCTCGCCAATATATCATCCCTGTCACTCAGTTCATCTCCGTTATGCCTGAATCACCTCACACCCCCCCCATCGCTCAATCAGTGTCTGTTTCCCTGGATTTCCATATGGCTCCCACCAGCTTCCCCCTGCCAAACTGAGTGGAGGTGGTGGTGAGAAATGAATTTTCCTACCACAATGGCATCCAAGAGCATCTCTAAGTTGTCAGAATCAGCATCTCCAGGTGCTCCTCTGATTATGCTTGAATACCGTCTGTGGCCAGATTGACCATATGTACATATACAGAGTAACTTAGATAGATGATAAATGCGATATTATGATTTACCAAATTGTGCGAGCTTAACAAAAACAAAGATGATTGAAGAAATGCTTTGTGCTGATGGAACCTTAAGAAGCACTGCTGTGACAATCCGGCACCAAGTCTCCTGCTGAGTTGCACCAAGGTCCCAGCTGCTCTCAAAGTCTGCTGCAGACCTTCCCAGCAATCTCAGCTTCTTCAAAAATTTCAGTTTCATATAAGTCCAATATCATAGAATCCTGAATGCATGTCCATAACTGCAAGTGCTTTCAGGAGCACCTGAGAATACTCTTCCAGAGTCTGAAAGCACTGTGTTTAGCTTCATGTGGGCCTGGGAGCATCAGGAAGTACTTAAGAGTACTGGTGAGATCAACTGGGGTGTTGGGGAGGTTTGCATGGGGCTTCTGGACTGACTTACATTGTGCTGATGATGGTGGCGACATTTCACTGTAATAATGTTGACTTTTACAATTCAACCACAGTTTGTATTGCATGTTATTTTCCTTTTAAATGGCAGAGCTTACAACCTGTAATGCTTGGGCAGATACTAGCAGAGTCCAGAATGTGCATATGCATGACAATGTGTGTCTATTCAATCATGTGAAGAGAGGTTGCAACTACATAAAGTCGATAAATGACTAATGGAGCTAACTCCACAAGATGTATATTGCAGTGTTATCTTCCATATTGTGATATCTGGACACCCATTCAGCTCAACATTATTATGTATTGCTTCTAACTAAGTCTGATTATATCAATGTATTGAAAGATGCAGAATAAGTAATACTTCCATTTGAAAATTGACATAGCATACAGTATTTATTACCAACAGCTCGCCTGGTCATCCAATCTTCCAAGACATTGATTTGATGTTACACAAAGAATTCCGCAATACAGCTGAATATACTTGGATGAGATATTCTGAAATGCGGAAGGTATATCGGTGATGGTGTGGAGCAATCAACATACACAAAATATTACCTAGTCTTGAAGCCACATGCAAGCTTTGTAGACAATCAAGTTAATTTCACCCAGATTTGTAAATGATTCCTCACACTCTCTGGCCCACTTGAAGTTAAACCAAAGATTTCCAGATAGTGTAGGAGTATTCTCAGCTAGTTTGGGAAGCACTAATTGTGATGGGTATGCATTCAGGATGCGACAAAATTTGACTCACAGGTTGGTCAAATGTTGCAGTAGCTGAGAACTCTGGACAGGTCAGCAGGAGGCCTTGAGAACAGCCAAGACAATCTGGGCAGATGTGCAGGAGATCGTAAACTCGGTCCTGTATTATCACTGCAGCAATACTTTGTATCCGGGGTCCAATAACTGTATGTCATTGTGTATATCATATATATATGTTAGATATTTGTATTTCACACTTACAACACTTCATATTGTGGCATGCATTATCTATCATAGTGTATGTTTATATATATACAGTCTATCTGGCTGCAAATAATAATTCAGTGCAATCAGAGGAGCACCTCAGGAGGATAATTGAGTATTGTAAGTGAATAACATGGGAGCTGTAATTGTACGAACATGGAGGCCAAGATTGGGTGAATCAAGAAATACACACAGAGACGGTAATCAAGCAAACCAGGTGTAATATTTGGAAGCTGGGACCCTGTGAACTGAGAAATATACTTGGAGGTACTGGCCATGTGAACTTGAAGGGTGTATTCAAGTTATCTTAAACATGTACTTTGATAGTGTGATTGTTGATTTTACATCTATTCTTAGAAGCATGGATGATGGCAGTCGGGTGATGGAGATGGACTTAGAGGCCAAAAATGTGTTTACTTAGTGATAGAACTTGGAGAGTGTAATCAAACAAGGCTCTAGTTGCACTTGGAGGACATGGTCGAGTGGGTATTGGGTATACACTTGGAGTCTATTGTCGTATACACAATGACATGTACATGCAGGCAGTGATTATGCATGTGTGAAGGTGAACTTGGAGGCCATCATTGTGTGGGTGGGGAGATGCACTAGCTCCAGATGATCAAATGAACTGAGAGGAGTTACTTGGGGGCTGTGATCGAGTGAACATAGAGATCAACATGGAGGCCCTGTTCAAGCAATCTTTGTAATGCACTTTGGGGCTGTAATCATGCAAGTTGAGATACACACTGGAGGCCGTGATCAAGCACATGTGGAAACTCAATTTGGGGGCAGTAATCGAGCAAAATTGGAGGTGTTCATAAATGCTGGCTCTGTGGAAGCAGTAGATTAAATGGGAGCCACAATGGGAACTGAGACTCAATTCATTAGTTAACTTGAGATTATGCAAATGTATAGAGTCGAGTTCAATATTGTGCACCAAGACATGAGACACTTGCTGAGAGTATGAGGCAGTTGATGTTGGGTTGATTCTGTACTTGGGTTGATTCTGTACTTGGGTTGATTCTGTTCTTGGGTTGATTCTGTACTGGGTGTAATTCTGCACATGGTCTGATTCTGAACTTTTTCTAATCCTGTACTTGGTTTGATTCTGTTTATGGTTTGATTCTGGAGTTGGTTTGAGTCTGCACTCAGTTTGAGTATGTATTCAAAAATAACTACTAATCATGAAATACAGAGATAGAGAGGTGCAACTTAACATTGTATTCTCCTGTAACAGTGGTGTTGTGGAGAAGAAAGAGGGCAATGCAAGATAGAGATGAAAGGAGATTGGGGAAATCATCATGAGAAATGGGGACTAAAGGGAATTATGCATGTAACTGAAAGTACCATACATGATGTGAAATGCATGACTCTTCATTCAGTAGGTATGTTCCCAAATCCAATATGGCCTAGACCCAATTAGGCAGATTTTACTACAGGTTTCCAGCATTGCCTTATTTGCTTCAGTGTTATTATTGCCATTATTTCAATATCTCTGTTTCTTGTTTACAACACTACCATCATATGGAAGTACAAAGTTAAGTCATCCCTTACTATCTCTCCATGCAATGGTCAGGAGTTCACACCATGTCTATAATAAATTATTGTACAGAATTACCCCCAGATTAACTCTCTTCTGCTCACAGCCCAACTCCCTCCATTCTCAGTATATCAAGTCAACACCTGAGTGTAGCCATCCCCCCCTGAGCCGAAATGCGAAGTTTACTCTTGGCACACACCAGAGATTGCATGATCACCAATGAATAGAGACTCAGCCACCAATTCATCCCCCTTCTGATTATCCAACTCCAAATCAACTACCACTAAGCGCACCTCCAATTGAGCACAATACGTGACTCCAAGAGCATCTCCAAATATGATCAATTATGGCCTCAAAGTCCATCTTCAAACTAGACTGATCACTGCCTTCAATTCAATCTCCAAGATCACATTATAACCACCTTCAAAGTGCATCTGTGAGTTCACAATATTATATTGTCCATGTGGATATCTAAGTGGACATAAGTATGGCTTTCAAGTGCATATCCATACTCACACAATTACAGCCTCCAAGTGTATCTCTAAGTTCACACCATAATACAAATCCAAGCACATCTGCATGTTACATCATTATACCCAACAGATTGATCTCTATATTCATGTGATTTAGCCATCACAGTGTATCTCTATGTCATTTCACCTGCTATCTCCAGGGGTGCATTCAATTGTGCACAAGTACCAACTGCGGCCTATCCCAAAGACCATATATAAATAGATAGATAGATATGCTGCAATGTAAACAAAAATACAAACTGAATACACATTGCAAAACTGTCTAAAAATGAGCAGTAACTATGATTTCCAGATGTATCTGCAGAATTCTTAAAGAATATATTGTTTTCCGCAGTCTGCTCTCAGTGGATTCTTCTGGCTGTTAAGTTTTTATTCTGTATTCCCTAATGCTCCTCATGTTGACATCAGTACTTCAGTGTCCTTCCAAATTTGTCACAAGTATATCCAGATACAGCTCAAGGTAACTGCATCTGGCCAGTCAACTTCCAAATGTGTTGCCTGCACTCCCATGTGTATCCAAAGGCTACTGCATCAGTCCAGTCAACTCCATTGCTTGACAGTTCCAGTCTGCCAGTCGAATAATTATCACACACTCGTAGAGGTTCCCTGTAACAAAATGCACCTGGTTGACAATCATACAACCATAGCTTGCTCACCTCTTACAGATTATTGGTAATTACCTGCAGTTATACCATGTTCTTTATTCCAGTATTCAAAGTCTACATCGAACAAATTCCGGCTAACTTATCTAGTGTCACCTTAGAAGTTCGTGCAGCAAACTACCAGTTCAGAACAGAATGTTCTCTAACAGCAGAAAGACTGCTTGTGAGGTTTCCAGAAGCATTATCATGACTGTCACATCCACCCAAAATTCAATGTTGATTAGAGCTGATAATTCATTCTCAATATTTGTGACAGCTCCACAACATTCTAATAGAACACGATTTCATCAGTCTATTTAATGTTGTATCCCTCAAAGCATATGAACGGCCGGGTACTTCATATCCAAACAGTGGTTACAATTTTCTGATCTTTTCAAAGTTGCATTCTGTTCAATTACTTGTACATAAAACCTATTATAATAACTCAGTACTAAACAATATACATAGTGAAAGTCATTATTTCATACCATTTGGACTTGATTGGTCAATACAGCCATCTTTATAGAATTTATAATTTAATCATTTTATTAATACTCTG
>Ga0307512_10000470_pt1 | contig 59054 bp, 64 predicted proteins | sample 14_EM_MG_FD_200267 | JGI IMG/M metagenome (GOLD analysis project Ga0307512, IMG submission 200267) | Populus trichocarpa ectomycorrhiza microbial communities from riparian zone in the Pacific Northwest, United States - 14_EM | ecosystem: Host-associated > Plants > Roots > Unclassified | place... | reverse complement strand
AGCAGGGACATAGACTTCGGGGAAGAGACACCTTCCGATCCGTACACCCGATATTCCCGTTTGCCAGCAGGTCGACCCAGATGCCAACTCATCCCCTTGGTGAATAGGACGACCAACACGCCAACTGAGCGACATGCCAAACAAGAGGTTAAGAGGGGTTGGAAATTGGGATAGGCCCATAAGGTCCGCCGCGAAGTATGATTTTTCTCTCAACTATCGAACCTCTACACTGTGACTATCCTGTGCCTCTAACTCTACTGTAAATTTCGTCTGTAAACCACAGCTATATCTACTAGGGCCACAGCTTCTGCTTCTGCCACTACCGCCGTTGCTATCACCCACACAGTTCCAACCACCACCACCACCACCACCACCACCACCACCACCACCACCGTCTCTGCTACCACCACCGCCTCAGTTTCTATCAGTTCTACTTCGACTGTGTAGATCAATGAAGGGTTCTCGTCTGGGGCAGGACTAAGAGGAATGAACCGTCCTGCGGTAGCAGTTGGGATGTAGTCTTGAATGCATACTTTAGCAAAAGGGAGCCCATAGGAATTTGATATTGTGAACTTGGTGCACTGGTCGACCGCTCTGCCAGAGGATTAACCCACACACCAAGTCTTCCTGTTGGCCAACAGGAATATTTGGAGTACGGGTTGGAACAGACTTGATAGTCACCGGCACTCACTCGCCCCTCATCCATCGACTTCAAAAAAGGGTAATTTCTCACTCATCACACTTGCACATTCATTTCGCCCTCTCATCTTATTACAACCATAGACTAAGTAGGTGCTTAAGTATCACATCCAAGGTATAAAACAGCCTCCTCCTCCAGTTCACTTCCACACCTCCCCTCTTCCCTTCTGGAAAACGAAAAGAATACATACAGCCCAAAGTTGGATATGATGATGATAATGATCGCCCCGCCCCGTTCCCGTTCCCGCCACCCGTCACGCGTCACGCCAAAGCCATAATTAAAAGCGAGCAAAAAGAACAGCACAGCATAGCGCACACACACAAAAATAAGAGGAAGATACAACGAATCTCTGAGGTACTCAGAATGAATGAATGAATGAATGTACGAACGAATGAAACGTTCCCTTCCACGCCTGCCCTTACCTGCCATATATGCATATTTTACTTTCCCAACAAAACAATGCGAAGCAACAGAAAACGCACATAAAACTCCCAAAAACCCCCCCGAGTGCCCTCGGGTGAAAGAGGAAAACAGTAGTACAACATAACCAGACGCCGTCTATACGAAAAGACAGACGGAGACAGCAGGGCTGCGGCTGAAAAGAGACATTAACTAGATCGTTACAATCATTACACAGGATATATGGTAGTATACTCTAGATTTTTTGAAGCTCCTTGATGAGAGGAGGGAGAGGAAGAGAAAGAAGTAGCACGCCTTTTTTTACTCGGCAACACAATCGGAGAGATTGATCAAAAGCTGCGCGAGACAGCGTTTGGTAGCCGCGTCATCTCGGAGAACTGAGGAGAAGGTTGCATCTCTCAGGGGCTCTGGGAGGCATTGCCGCAGAGCTTCTCTCGCCCGGGGGTTGTCAGATAGGCTGGTACCGAGTCATGTCAGCAAGCAGAAGCGGGTAACGATGTGAGGGCATACCGGAGGAAACACCGCACAACATGCTTAAGCAATCTCACGGTCTGCTGTTCGACCAACTGCGTGACCATGTTGCTCAGGACCGTGCCAACAGCATAGAACCGCTCGTATGTTTGGCAAATGTAGGATAGTCCAACATCATCTAACAAGATCTTCTGGACGATAAATATAGCCACCGTTTTGGACAACTCGGATCCCGTCTCCATGATCCTGAGGCAGAGGGGAATGATCTCGGTCGACAGGAGAAAATTGATAACATCCGTAGAATCATTCTTGACCAACGCGCCAATGACTCCGAGTGATGTCAACCGCAAATATTCGAATGGCCGAGATTTTGAGGTCGTATTAAGGAACGGGTATAGAAACAAGGGTATATGAGCTATAGATAGGCATTGGTTTTAGTCGATAGTCTTTCCCCCAACAAAGTCGCTTAACCTACCATTTAAAAACAGCCCTCGGGTATCGTTATGCGAAGCCACGCACTGAAGAAGAGCCAATGCGTTGCAGACTCTGTTAGAGGCGGTAGCGGTTAGGCTCGACGGCATGAGTAGCGGGTAGACCGAAATAATTTCTTGTAGCAGTGAAGTCATGACACCTATTCACCATCACCACCACAACCGTGTAAGCCTTTGTACTTCGGTCAAAGGATGAGGAAGGCGCGCACCAACAGAATGCCATAAGATCACAGCCAGATCCTCCACCTGTTCTCGTTTCTTGCTCAATTCCAACAACGCCGTTTCCCTCCGGTCACCCTGTACCAACTCCATGATCCACGTGTATATCTTGGTGTCCTCATCGGTGATTGCGCGAGTTGGCATCTGCATTCCACCAGTGGGAGCAGGTGCTGGAGACGGGTGGGTCGGCATAGCCATGCTCCTAGCAGTATATGCATTTATATGCTGCTGTTGTTGCTGCTGCTGAGCATGCTGCTGTTGGGTAATCCAGCCACTTTCAGGATGTGGAAAGTGCTGCTGCTGCGGATAGACCTGGTGGGATTGGAGCATTTTGTGGAAGCACTTTGGTTGGGGGCGAGTGGGTATTGGCGAAGTCGGCGGCGGCAGTGAGCGGTGAAGGAGGGGGTAGAGGAGGAGGAGGATGAGGATGATGATGAGGTGGACCTAGAGATGGAGTGAGCCGAATTGCTTGGCATTGCGGCTGATCGCGGGTACCTGCCCCACCACACTCCAACACTACAACCCTTGCGTTCGCTTTCTATTGCCGTCATAGCGCTGATGGGTAGTAGTGTTTGTTTGTTTGTTTGTTTGTATTGTTTGTTTGTCGGGTAGAGAACCTATAGGCACTCTTCTTCTGGAGGGACTCGTGAAACTGGTGGGGCTTCAATCCATTGGAGAGGTTTTCAAAGAGGGTCCCCGGTTTATGGTGGTTACGATAAGAATGCTTGGTTTGCCCTACCGTGCACAATGTTTACAATGTTTACTGGTGGAAATCACCATATGCATTAGCATTGGGGATTACACACCACCATGTTAACAAACTTTAGTGACACCTATTACATTCATTAATTATTATTCCCTACGTACCTGTGTATACTAATACAATGCCATAACATTCATTCCTTGATGTGCCATCATCCATTTTACCACGAATTTGAGAGTAAACGATAGGTACACAGAAAGCCCCCAGATCAAAACCGATCCAGTCCAACAACACATGTCGATGAATAATGTACCGAATAAGAGACAAGTCAATAAAGAAAAACACCAGGTCACCCCACCGCCATCCTGTAAACGTCGTTCCATTCACCATCCCACAACCCAATCAATCAATCATGCAATATCATAATTAAAATTCCCGCTCCTGCATGAATGGGATATCCGGATATCAAGAGTACATACTGGCCGCAACACACATAACATGAAGTTTCAGAACGGAGCAACACCAACTGCACCCGCTGAATAGGCACCAAAAAAGCCCATATAAAACAAGCAACTGCAAGGAGGAAGCAGAGTTGAAAAACCGATCAACCATGAAAAGCCAAAAACACAAATAAAAGATGCCCCATCGTTCGAGTCAGTGATATCCGCAAATCAGAAATTGGTGAATCAATAAGTTTAAAGAGAAAAAGCCAACGGAAAAGAAAAACTCTCAGACATTCTTTACAACCTCAACTCCGACAATATACGACTGGCTAAACCCTTATACTGCCAAGTGTTCGTTTTGTTGACGCTCTTGAATTGAATTCCGTGTAACGCGAGCAAAGGAACCTTCACAATGTAGATTTCGAACTGTAGGATCAGAGAACCACCCAGAACACCGTCGTTAACAGACTCATTTGATGCGTCACTGTTAGAGTAGCTGGTATCTGCTTTGTTGCGTCGGGATGCTTGCTTTGACGACGATCCCTGGTTGCTGCCATTGCTGGCTCCATACGACAATTTCCGTCTGTGTGACGATGGCACGGATACCATATTGGTCACTTCTGGGGTCTGAGAATCGTCCTCGACAACACTCTTGAGATCGATGCTGGGTCGATGGACGCACACAAAACCGCCCTTAATTTCCTTATAGGAAACACTGAGTTGGTCCAGTACCCTGATGATATCCTTGCGGATTTCCAGTGGGGGTTTAGTGGACGTTGTTTGCACGCTGAAGAGGCCTTTTAGGTAAACTGGCTTGACAAAGTCGGCAGATGGTGTAGAAGAGGCACCAGCGTCTCCACTGCCTGCGGATGTAGCAACATCCACACTGTCGTCTCCTGGAGTATCATCAGGATTTCCGGTAGTACTTGCCGACTCATCCCTTCTCGAGCGGCGGGTTTGAACACATTCCCGCTTCCCATGGCCGACTGATTTTGCTCGATGTGCAAACGACTTGTCACCACTCTCTGCCCGGCCTGACACTGAGCGATCTGAGCCACTGGTACCAGGAGGTTCCATAGAGTTCCTCGTCCGACTATATTTCTTGCGCCAATCGGCCTCAGATACGCTCGTAGAACGTCCTAATGGTTTTGTAGATTTTCTTGCACCATCCGCAGTCGTTGGAGGAGTCAAGAGATCTGGTTGACCTGGTTGGGATGAGTTGGCGTGTGCCAGAGGGCGAGACACCTCCCTCGGACGTCGGACTGAAAGACTCTTTCTTGTTAGATTGACCGGAGCTTGATCTGGGGCTTGCAGTGAGAGTGTCGGTGGCGGCGGTGGCTTGCTAGAATCTTTCTGAGATTCGCCCCGATTGGAGTTGTGTCGTCTTGTGCTTAACCGTCTGAGCATGCCCCCAACAGACAGATCTTTACGCAGAGGCTGCTGCTGAGGTTGCTCCACTTTCGTTGTAGGAGGTCCCATCGATGAAGGCGGAACAGACACTCCGCTAAGATTCACGCTCTTCATGGTTTCGGTGACTTCGTCATCTCCGTGCGTTCGAGCCCTGGGCCTTGTCCTACCGGACGTTGCAGTTGGCTCCCCCTTCAACTCGTAACTCGTCTCACTAGTGTGAGCGGCCTCAGGCTGCCTAGGTACCATATGTGCCAATTTTTCGACATCAGAGCCTGGGAATGGAGGTTGTGATCCAGGAGCAACTCTGTGACTATCCCGTTCCAGTTTTTCACGGACAAGATAGTACACAGAAACAAGAGGGTTGTAGGCATTGATTGGGTCTGTTGTTGTGTACGGAGTAAGTAGTTCGGTACTGGGGTTAATGAGTGTATCCTTCGAACTTGTTGATGATCGCCTCTTGTAAAAGTCAAATCCAAAAGTCTTTTTCTTGTCCGGGTAGGGCGAAGACATTGGTGCCTCACGCTGCGCCTGTTTGACAGCCATTTGATAATCATCGGAGCTGATCAGTTTCGTCAGCTGGACAGAAATCGCTTCCGATGATCCAAACTCGAATCCTGTCATGCCGTTTATAACTGCCGGGTCGAGAGGTAAAGTGAGAGGTTCCCTAGCAGGTAAATGGTTTTCTGGTGGACCGGAATAACCTTTCAGAAGCCAGGGATGCGTCATGATCTCTTGTAAGGAAGCGCGGTTTCTGGGGTCGGTCACCAGCATTCGAGAAAGAAGGTTCTTGCAGTCTTCATGCCATTTGTCAGCAAAATTGCCGTCGAGGGATCGAAGGGCACCTCCTACCATTGGTAAGCCATTGGGGGTATTCTACGGCCCCTCGTTTGATCTTCGCATGCAGTGCTGGCATATTCTGATCATCGAACGGCACTTTTCCACAAACAAGAACGTAAAGCACAATGCCAAAACTCCACACATCAACTTCCGGTCCGGTGTATAGCTTCGCTTGCAGAAGCTCTGGCGCCGCAAAGTACAAAGACCCACAAAATGTCTTGAGCTGTGATCGGGGAGAGAAAAGGTTGGAGAGACCAAAGTCAATAATCTTGATGTCGCCAGTTTTTGAAATAAGGATGTTTTCGATCTTCAAATCTCGATGAACAATAGAGTTTCTGTGACAATAATCTAGGGCACTTGCAATTTGCCTTCCGAACTTCCGGGCTTGCTTCTCCTTGAGTCTGCCGTGGGATATGATGTAGTCCAGCATCTGCCCGCCATTGACATATTCACATAACATGTACCAATGGTTGTTTGTCTTGATGACATCTCGCATGCCGCAGATATATGGGTGATCTAGAAGTGTGACAATAGCTGCCTCTCTAGCTGTACGTACTTCTTTGCTGTCGTCGTGACGGGGTGGATATGCCTGTCCTGTGGAAGGGTCGATACCTCGATCCTGTATGACTTGTCTCGGGACGATTTTGACAGCAACCTGTGGCACAAACACGATAAGTTTCTATGGAGGCTCAAATAAACACAACCAAAGTATTACATACCTGCTCCGAGCCATCTGCCTTCCGCGCTAATTTAACCTTTCCCATGCTTCCAGCGCCAATCGTTTTGCCGAGATTCCAGGTTCCACTTGGACCGTGAATAGACGTCTTTCTGGATCGCTGCATATGGTGCAACTGCCTAGGATCATCTATAGCCGGAGGCACATGGCTTGATGTTCCGTTGGTACCGCTGGTACCGCTGGCAGTGGTGGCCGGCATTGGTCGGTGGGACCCTCCTGTGGATGTAGGCATCAAGCGAGACGTTTCGGCGTCTCGAGCCGATAGATTCAGACCACCATTGTCGCCTCCCCGAGATGGTGGGCCAGCGTGCCTCGAGGTCGACGAGGGTTGTCGTTGATGGTGGTGGTGAGAGCTATGTTGCCGTTGAAGTATAACAGGGCTCTGGTGCGGTGCAGGAACTGACATTTCAGATGATAACCGCGATAACTGATGCCAAGAGTGACCGAGTGTGAAAGCCAGAGTATAAGGAAGGGACAATCGGATGAGCTCCTATAGCGCGCTCAAATGCAATTCGCGCAAGAAACGAAGCGCTCGAAACCAATGATAGCCTGCGCGTGGTCGTTCGATCGCAGTTTAGCCGGGGATATGAGAAGAGGTATAAAGTATCGCAAAGATAGCGACAAGGTACGGACGGAGAATGTCTGAAGACAAGTAATTATGCTGGCGAGAGGGCGGGAAATAACGGCTAACGGGGTTTCTTATAGCAGTTGTGAAGCCGCACGCATCGATGAGAGAACCACTGAATGAAGAGGGGTCAAGTGCACGACAAGCTACTTCTCGCCAACCGAGGAAGGTAGGCGGTGCGCAAGAAAGACGAGATGAACGACAAAGCCAGATATTGATATCGCCGAGACCTAGTCGGTGTGTAAAGGAAGGAGAGAGGAGGAGAAGAAGCTGAAGGTAAGGATAGTGAGGAGGATGACGACGAGGAGTGACCTCCGCTCACGGGTTCGGGGGTGGGATGGTATAGTGAGGCGAGAAGCAGGGACGGGGATGTTGATTGACTGAACAAGAGAATGACCGACGACCGAAGCAGCTGGTTGCACTAATGTACCTAGTCGACGTACATCATTGCGACATGAAAGTACATGTACCAATTTGTGGGGAAGACGTGGATCGCTTTAAAGAGCTTTACAAACGATGTTTTTACCTTATTCTTTTCAATGTCAAACATACCTCTGGCAAAGCATTTGGAATTGGAATTAGACTTGGGTTTGGATCCAAGCTCCCGATAAAGCTACGCCCTAGAGCTCTGCTGATTAGAGTAGTGCACTGGTACTCTCAGGTACCCGTATAGAACCCCGTCCGGTTATATCAGAGGCGAAACCGCGACTGCATACTACAAGCAATCTAGCTGCCAATGGCATGAAGTTGCTCCACTTAGTGTATCCCAATAACACGACACGAAACGTTTCGTGGGGTTGCCGCCAATCTCGCACCCTTTAGTTGTGATGTGATAAGCCTTGCTTCACTCGGCACGCTCCGTATGACACGCGCAATAATCCTCCTTGTCAAAGCCACGTTAGTTACCCGACTTCTTAACGACTCCGAACCACTAAACTTTAAACATCAGCAACCACAAATTATACCAAGTGCTATCTTCCTAGCCAGAGACCTGCGGTAGCATGGCTTACAAACGAGATCGCTCCGAATTCGAACAATCGTCGAATCAAAGCGCTCCATTTGCCCTATACGGCCGAGCTTTACCACCGTTAGATTCACATAATAGAGATGACGGCTCTTACGTACCGGTTTGGAAGCAAGAGGTGGTAGATGAGCGAGGCCGGAAGCGCCTCCACGGAGCTTTCACGGGTGGCTTCAGCGCTGGGTACGTTTCATTGAGGCTAGGATGAAGCTCGTGACTGATACAGATTAGGTACTTTAATACTGTAGGATCAAAAGAAGGTCAGCGCCAGACACTAGCATCTTACCCATCGTCGTCGCTAACCCTGATTCATCTTATCAGGATGGACACCTGCTACTTTCAAATCATCTCGGGCGACCCGCGCCAAAGCTGGCCCAGCTCGACCCGAAGACTTTATGGACGAGGAAGATCTTGCAGATGCGGAGGAAGCGCGGAGGCTCGAGACAAACAAGAATTTTGCAGGTATCGGCGGTCCGGAAGATGGTGGCCAGCCACGGTCATTGATAGACCTTTTGGTGCCGGCCATGCAGGATACGATGGGAACGAAGCTTCTCAAGAAGATGGGCTGGAAGGAAGGTCAAGGGGTTGGGCCTAAGACTATGAGAAAGGCCAGGAATTTTGACGGTAATACTGGTCAAGGTGCTGAAGGGAGCAAAGCTTTTCTCTTTGCTCCCGAGAACTCCAAGCTGGTGTCACTCAAACGAAAGGACAATACGGCGGGCCTTGGATATGCCGGGGAAGCTTCGATTACTAAGTCGGTAAGAGAAGATAAAGACGACGAAATTGGAATTGGCTCTATGTCAAGACCGTCATCTAAATTCAAGAAGCCCACCGGAGCCGCGTTTGGAGTCGGTGTGCTCAACGACGATGGAGAAGATGACGAGGATCCATATGAGATCCGGCCAAAGACCGCATACAATAAGGTTATTGGAGGAGACAAGCCAAAGAAGAAAGCAGCAGTATCTCGCCCTCTGAAAGGAAAGCACGTGTTTGTGCCAAAGAAAGCCACAGTCCTAAAGAGCTATCAAACTATTCGGAAATGTCACGACGGTCGGCTCCCTATCCCGGGGTTCATTCTCTCCGATGCACCTGTTCAGCTTCCAGAGCCTCGTTATCTTCCGCCGGTGGTGCCAGATGATTGGAAAGGAATGCAGGAGGAGACACCTGCACCAATCATTACCCTCTCTGATACCGACAAATCGGCGGCAAAGCTAGATCCACGTGCTCGCGGGGCTATACTTGGAGAAACCCCTTTACCAGGAAAATCCGTCTTTGATTTCTTAACACCTGATGCGCGGAATCGAATAGCAAATATAACAGGAAAGACCAATCTACCGCCGGGGTTGGGTGAAGCACCGGCATCAACGACTCGTGCTTCAATTGCGGACCTTGTCCCCAACATGGACAACGATGTTGCAATGTCTGCTCTGAGAGGCGGCTATATGCCCTACGGCGACGATCTTGAGAAGCGAGCGCGATATCGCTCCTTCTTAGAGGTACAGGCGGGACTGCGGGAGGGGCTTCCTGATAGGGTACGAACCAATCACCACCTCCACTTAAAACCACTGTCGCTGATTTGTACAGAAATACGGTATGAACATTCAGGACTGGGTCAAGGAAATGAACGAATTTGTTGGTGCAGCACGAATCTTCAAGCCTCTGACCGGTACGATGGCAACCCGGTTCACATCGTCGGCCTCTTCGAATATTCAAGGCAACATGGACAAAGGACTCGATACTGAAGTACTAGTTCACCGTCCCGCAGTAAAAGAGGAGGATCCAGCTGAAGCCGCAGCAAAAATTGGGATGTATGGTCCGCTCACTAGAAGTATAGTTGAGTTCACACCGTCCAGATTGTTGTGCAAGCGGTTTAATGTACAATATATGGGTCCTACTACAACCACGGATGAGGCTAGGCCGACAGCTGCGCTGACCTTTGGTGTGCGTGCTGAGGTTGGTGGTGGTGGTGGCGGTGTTGGTGATATTTCAGATCTTGCATCTACAATAACGAAGTCGGTAGTTGTGCAAGTGGATGTAGAAAAGAATGAGGCATTAGAGGGTGAGAAGGCTGCAGACGAGGTTTTCAAGAATATTTTTGGTGATTCGGATGATGAAGATTAAAAAGACTTTTAGATTGCTATGATTTTTTCACACCGCGGCGAGAGTTGCGGTTCCGAGTGCAATATTGTGATTGGAAGATCAACAGCCCAGTCATGTAACCTACTTCCTGCCTCCGTGAAACTGGAATCAGAAATCTTCTTTCGGGAATCTTCTTTCCAAAGCTTCCAGGATACACCAGAAGTTGTGCTCATGTTGGTTCATGTCAATTACAGTCACTCCATTCCTTGGCGAGCTAACTTTTGGAACCTCAAGTCGCGTTTCCCTGAAGCTAGACAGCTCATGACAATGACATCTGCTTCCCTCCTACTCGCACACGATATTGCGCGACCACATCACAGGCGAGCATTCCCATTCCTATGCTTGCGCGTCCATCTTCTCAGCAGGTATGGATTAGTAACGGTCGCTAACGAGCTTTCCGGTGGTAGGGAGTAGCTACTTTACGCGCCTCTTGCTCAGCTCAACTCTGCATTCCTCGGTTCCGGATTCAGCCATCATCATGCCTGCGGAAGCAGCAAACGGGAACTCGGTTCTAGACGGTCTCCGAAATATGGAGGAGCTGGCTGCTTTAGGGCAGTTTCTATTCTGTTTTGGTACTGACGTCCTCAGCCTCCCCGATTTCGACCGCGAGGTATGTGTACTATTACACATCTAGACTCACCCTTCTGATCTTATGGCAGGAGCTAGAAACAGAACTACTTACGCCTGAGTCGGCGCTTCTTGATAACATCAAAATGGCCTTACTAAAGATGGTCTCCTCACATCGAGGCCTTATACCAAGCCAGTTCGAGGAATACACTCGTCGTCAATATCTCAACCGTAAACCCGACGCGAACCCGTTCGGCGATGGTGCGGAGCCGATGAAGTTCTCTACTCTCGACGTGTTTGCGCGGGTTAAGGTGCTGCATCAGCTCTCGGTGTGGGTGTTTTTGCACCCAGATCGGGTACGAGATAAGATGAAGGATTCCGATGAGAAGGAGCAATTGACATGGGTGCGTGGAACACATGTAATTGAGGAAGGGGATAATATATAGGCTGACACCTCCGCCTCCCCGTTTACAGAGAATGGAGCCGTGTGGATACGATCGGAAGGGAAATACTTACTACATACTGGACGATAATCGTCTTTACCGAAGGTCGCCATGGATTCTGGAGTCACAGCCAGTCAAGAAAGCAAAGTCCAAGAAGAAGGGAACCAAGAGGCGGAGGGTATCAATAGCTGTGGAAGAAGATACCGATGAAACTGATGACCCCACTTCGAATGATAAAGGTAATGGTGTGTGGTCCTGTGTTTGCGTCTCGCCGCACGATTGGACGGTGTTTCTAGGTACTCTGGAGGGATCGAAGGATCCAGATGAAAGCGCACTATATACGTATCTTAAGGAAGATGTGATTCCAGAACTCACAAAAGCATGGATGGAAAAGGAGAAGCAGCGACAACTGCACGAGGCTGTTGCAAATAGGAAACGGTCGAGTCGTCTAGATGCTAAACTTACCCGTCAGAAAGAGGAGGAAGAGAAAGAGGCCGCCAGAATCCGAGAAGCAGAACTTGAGAAGAATGCCCGTCGTGAGAAGCTTGAAGCAGAGAGGAAAGAAAAGGTACCCAGTAGTGTGCCTGGACTTCTGTTCAACGAACGATACCGAACTTCATGCCTTTGACTTTCAGTGTCCATCCAGACGTTGACTGCCGTCTTTGGTGTTGTATAATCAAGTGAAGCAGAGCTGACTGTCATTCAGGAACGAGAAACCAGAGTGAAGATCCGTGAACAGAGGATTAAAGAGCGCGAACTTCGCAACCTGCAGAAGGATAACAGTAGTAGAGGCACATCTACTGATGATTCCTCCACTCCTGGTACGCGTCGGTCCTCCAGGCGCGCGAAGGAAAATACAAGCAAAGACACTACCGAGGACGAGAAGGAGTGGATCTTTGATTGTGTGTGCGGAGCGAATGGTATAAACTATGTATGTTGGGAGCTATATCATCGTCCAGTTGCAATTAGCTGACTTTCTGACTACTAGGAGGATGGAACCGAAATCATTGCCTGCGATTCTTGCGATGTCTGGCAACATCTTAGCTGTCAGAAGCTAGCACCAGGCGCGGAGAATGACGATTTTATCTGCGATCTCTGCAGACGTTATAAGCAAAGCGAAAATGGCCCGAAAGGACCCGACGGACTTCCCATGAGTCCCCAGATCATAAAGCTCCGCATGGGTCCTCTTTCACCGGAGAAGCCCAGGGGTCGATCACCCCCAAAGGTCCCGAATGATCAGGCTACCGTTGTTGGTGATATGATCCAAGTTCTACCACCAGAGACCGCCAACCGAGAAGTCCTGCCGTAAAATTTGTGAGATGTGGACTCGCAATGCGATCTGTGCAGCCGGCACGGCAATAGCATGGTGCTGGAACGGAGGATGGGTGGGTTTGGGATGAAACGGGGATTCCCCTTCAGATGTTCATCGCCGCTTTTGACTTGGCTCATATCCTTAATCACAAATTTGTTTTGCATCTCCCCTTGTAGATAGCGCAGTGGGTTTCAATAGATTTGAAGCCGTCGGGAGCCTTTGCATAGTTCGAGTGGTCTGCTCATCGGGATAAGTTCTCCCACCGGCTTGTCCGAAGCTGTGCATGCCTGAAACGGCACTTCATAGATGTCTCGTAGAAGGCCTCAGAAAGGCTTCAGAGTGCTTCGGGAAGGCTTCAGGAATGCATCCTCTGCATAAGTTGCAAAGCTTAGTAAGGAAAGCCTACAAGACTTCCGTGACTTGCCGTTTCACTCCTAAGTGCTATAATGGCCCGCATTAAGGGTTTCGAAGCGTTTCTTACGAATTTGGAAGGACTCTTTTGCACATTTCCTCGCCAAGCTGTTTGGCTGTGTCTTTTATTAGAAACATTTGAATTCGGGAATAAACTTTCATGCTTTCCTTCCTTTCATCTTTCTAATGGCAATTTCAGCTATCCGCAACCCGGGTTCCCCACAGCCTGCTAAAGGCCACAGCGGTTGGATATATATAGGTAGGATGATGTGCATTGCCAGAATGTCCTATTACTCTACAAATCTAGTTTGGAAATCCTCAACCTTATCCCATCAACCTGAATAACAGTATATCCAGAAACTTCGGTCCATAATTCACGTTCTTTGTAATCAAGCAATAGAATCTTCCATGGAGATATCGAATGTATGCGTGTCTAACAAATTAACTTGGATTATGTAGAACTCTAGGCATGTAACTTGTAAGTGGCACCATGAGCACCTCATTGCAGCTAGGCACAGAATTTGAACATATTCTCTGCTTCTGCTTTGTGTACCGGAAGTTTTCTGCCGGTCCGTCACGAGCTACCAGATATGTTGACAGGTGGGTGCGGTGAGGTACAAGACTGCCCATGCGTGTGCAATACCCCCCAATTCGCGTTGAGTGTTTGCACTTCTGCACTTCCTCTGTTTTCAGTGCTTGGCCCTTTGGAAGTTGCATGCAGAGGCGGCATCCGAGCCATGGTTAACCCCTGTTGATTTCCTCTGCACGTCGTTCTTGCTTGCAGCTTGCAGGTGGCAAGTTTGGGATGTAAGCTCATGCAGGTATCCTTTGAGCTAGGCAGAATTGGGACAGGTAAAACAGCAAACATGAACAAAAGTGTATACTCTCCAGAGCTCATCCACTCACCCATACCTCCCCCCCGTGACCATTAGCTGCACCTGAAGCAATATCCACGGTATCGGTATCGGACTCATGCATGCCAACCTGTCTGTCTTCTGCTGGCTGCAGGTGCACGGCGTTACATGGATTCACTCGTTCTAGACAGGACGCCTTTTTGGGGATACATTTGTGCCTTAACGTTGCACTTCATCATTTCACTTGCCCTCACTAACGAGTATTGCACTGGTCTGGTCTTTTGCACTTTCTGGTGAGCATTAGCGTAGTAGCTAGCCAGCAGGTGCTTGGATTGATGCCGCATCAGGTTCATCCTTAAAATCTTTAGATATTGGTACCCTAGCTCTGGCGCATGTAGTACAACTAGTAGTCGGTTCCTCTCATAGCTCATAGTGGATATGCTCAGAAAGGATAAACGTTTGTAGCGTGCTTCCCATCGTACATTAATATGCCCGCCGGTTTAGATCTCAACAACCTCTATTTCTTACCTACGCTTCTTTCCCCTACTATCTCATTGGTCCTGCGGTCCTGGGATCCTCTTGTAGACGGAGACTACAGTTTATCCTAGAGAAAATCAGCTGTGAGCTGAGAAAACGGGATCTGTAGGTTTTGCTATAGCATAACCACCATTGCCTCTACGTTACCCCCATCCTCACACAAACGCACTGCCCACGGGATCGAACAAAGACCTGTTGCTGCTAATAACCAGTTACATACCAATCCCAAACTTCGGGGAGACACACGAACAACAAAGGATTCGAAACCAGTAGGAGCAGTTCGTTCGGGGAAGGCCAGTTTGTTTCCTATATTCAATTACCACGCAAGCGAAGTATCGGATTGAACATAAACAGTAGTACGCAGTTGATACGTTTCTGTCCACCAGCTATCCACTCTTTTCCCCATCCTCATCTCAGGTTTTCTGCTATTACTTCAACTGCTATTACTATTGCTATTTTACTACGGCTATCCTTGCAGGTATATGCACATTGGTAAACGCTCTGTTCTGGTGCCTGAAACGGACGGAAACCTGCTTCTGCCTTTTTTTCTGCACTGCATGGGAAAGTGAACCTGGAAGCTGGAAGCCAGAGCATCCACCCTGTACCAAACCGGTCGATATCGCGAATCACGTTTTCCCGGGTGCCAATTGCTGGTATATCGCAACACTCTACTGTATTCGGACGAACATTGCGTTCCTCGCATCTCTAGTTGTGTCCCCTTCCTGGCTCTGCACACAACGGTTAAGGCCAGTCAATACAGTACCACCCTCCCTCCCTCCTCCCGAACGGGTCCCGAACGTATTGCTGGGGGATTTGAAAATTGGACTTACTTTTTTCTTTTTCCACCCAATCTCCAAAGTTCTACTGCTTTTTGAGAATTACCACCAGCAACGGACAGACGTTGGGAAAAATTCGGTGTGCCTGACTGATTTTTGTCAACCGATAGCGGATTTCTACTTTCTTCTGACAGAATCAGCCCAGGTTCCATCCCATCCTCATCCCATCCCATCTGTCATCGTCTTAGTCCATACAGCCCCGCATCTCTCACCGCTAACCTGACTTACCAACAACCTTGGGCTTCAATCCCGACGATAGCCAGCTGCCCCGGGCCGACAAAGAGGTACAGTCCACCCTAGCGCGCTCGTTCATCATTGGATTGATTGATGTATGCTCAATAGTGACCTCGTTGGTATGGCCAGCAGCTCTGACCAACTTTGATTCGCTCTCTTAAAAAGACTGACAGGAATTCCCACCAAGCTCCCTTCAGTATCGACGATTCGCTTTTCATCTTGATTTATCACCCAACATCTTCCATCTGATATCTAGTGCAGTTTACTGGACGGGCCATCAAGCCAAATAACTTGTGTCTCTACTACTGCGTTTGCTACTACCTCTGACAGCTTCTGCTACTATTATTGCACCGGTTACTTTCCTTTGAAACAGCCATCCGCAAGTCAACTTGTGCTCGTCTTGGAACAGCCACGAATATTATCACCGAAGAATACCAGTATATCTCATGTCATTAGCAGAGATAGACTCGCGCCACTATCCGGTCCAGAGCGAATCGCCTTTATTTGACTTTGGATTGGAGCTGGATGCGAATACACCAGCTTTGACCTCGACTTCTCCTTCTAACGTTGGACAATCGCCCTATCTGCACCAACATCCATCGACGCCCCAAGAGCTGCCCTCGGGAAACTCATACTTCTACTCGCCAGCTCAAACGCCTTACAACCTTACTGGGTCGCCGGCCGGAGACTATCGAAACTACAGTATTAATGTCAGTATTTCGTTTTTCCAGTCGTTTGGATGTGGGGAGAGTGTGTGTCTAACGTGCTTGAAGTACGAGTTGGGGTATCCTCAGTCCGGCATGTTTATGAAAGAAGAAGATATAATGCTGCTAGTATGTGACCTCTAGGCTGGTTATCTATGGCGTTTCTGACCTCTTTATAGCAGGGCAATGGGTATATGGCTGGTCAAGGTTCTCTAGGTGAAAGAGTATGTGTTATGTTATCAAGTGCAGCCACTTTTTCAACAAAAGCTGACTTTGAAGTTCCAGAACAATGGACATGTTTACGAGACATGGAATGAACCGGTACAGCTTCTTCCTATGTTACACCCTATGAATAGGTTTTATACTGACATCCCGACCGCTATAGCCGGATCGCACACTACCTTCATTCAGTCCCTCCGATGATTTATTCTCACGAAATACTGCCGGAAACATACCGAGTCCCGTACTTACACAAATCTCCGACAAGGCCACCACGAGACCAGCGCCACGAGCTTGCCGCGCACCACGAAAACGCAAAGCGCCCGGTGAGAAGGCCGAAAAGCCGAAGCTTCCAAAGCTCACCCAGCCCTTGAGCGAACTCACCAAGGGCTTCCATCACCTCCCCATTCGGGACATGGAGTGCTGGGTAACCCGGAGCACACAGGATCGCAGGCAGGAAGTTGAGAAGCGTGGAGGATATATCACCCGTCCCATGAATTCGTTCATGCTTTACCGTTCCGCGTTTGCAGAGCGCACAAAGTATTGGTGCCTGCAGAATAATCACCAGGTAGTATCATCCGTCAGTGGTGAGAGCTGGCCCCTAGAACCAGACCACATCCGAGGGAAGTATAACGATCTGGCGAAGAAGGAACGTGAAAATCATCAACTGGCACATCCGGGATACAAGTTCTCACCCAGCAAGGCACAAAACGGCGGAAGAAAGAGGAAGGGCCCTAGTATGGTAAAGAGCAATGAAGATGGGGATGCGGCGTCTCTACTTAGTGATCTCGATGATATTGATCTCGAGACCGTCAATGATGAATCACCGGCGTCCCCACAGAAGAAAAGCAATAAACGCACACAGAAAACCGCAACTGGCAGCTCTTTGATATACATGGATCTTCCCCACCAAATCGAAAGCAACGGCGCCATCAGATCCAGCTTTAACCACAACAACCCGGGAAAAGCACCGCCGATGTGTATGGGAACCCAGGATATGAACGGCCAATACTACCAAACTACCGTTCGTGCTAGCTCAGCCACACCCGTCCCAAACCCTCAACTAAGCACTGTCATCGAAGACGTTACAATCCGCAAGACCCAATCTCCGACTGCGTTGGGGTTGCAGCACCCCTTCCTGCTGCGAGGAGCAACATTGGAGCATCCGCAGATATTACCAATCAAGTCGGAACCGGACGACAATTCGAATGTCGACCCTGCTCTTCTTGGTGGCAGTGAGGAAATGGGATTCAGTGCGGATCAGTTTCTACCCAGCCACTACATGCAGGAGCATAACGGCAGCTTCGACTTTGAGCCCCTCTTCTCAGGCACTGGCCAGATGCTCGACTCGTCGTTTGGCACCGATTCTACTTCTGGTATCCAGCAACATGGAATGATGGGACTTGGGGAGCAGGGGAGCTGTAGTCTTGCTGATGTACAAAGGCTCCCGGGCTATGACGAGAGTATGGGCGGCTTTTTGGATAATCAGGAGCCATGGAGTGTTGAGTCGATGGATCCTCTCGAGGAGAGCGTGGACTTTGATTATGGTCAGTGGGTGCAAGTGTCAGCGCAGTGAAGGTTAGATGCGATGGTTCTTTATTTCTTTCAATATTCCTCCTACACTATCGCTCTTTTCTCATTCTCTTCGTTTTCTTTCCTCTCCTTTTGGGTCTTATAGAGGTCACACAGTATATCGGCGTATTTTTTCTTTCCTTATTTTACTTTTAGTTTCGTGGCTGTACTTGTTTTTTGGATGGAAGTATAAGATTTGACTACATATAAGTAACTAGAAATCTGGGGAGAAATCTTTTGGTATGTATATTCCTTTTCTTTATGTTGGTTATTGGCCGGGTTTTTGTAGTAGTTTGCAATTGAGATGAACTATGTATTTGAGAGCTGTCGAGCTGTCTGGCTACTCGATTTGGATAAATTATGGGCATATAGGACCAGCTCGTTTGCGTGACAAAGGGAAGTAAACATATAGGCCTGCCCTACGGAGGAGCAGCGACTAGCAAGCAGATCAATAAGGTTCAGGGAGCCATAACGGGTATGCAGAGCCGGGAATACCTAACCCATCCTTACGACAGACGGTGGCTTTATCATAATATGGTGTATAAGTTTTCTGCTATAGAGTAGGCTTTAATAAAGCTGCGGCTGGATACATTAAGAGCTATGGATTTGAATATAGAAAAGCAAATTTATGGTGATAGCATCCTGTCGACGTCACCAACGGTTTTGGATGTGCTTTCACCAAATTTTACGGGGGGTAGGTGTAACGCACAGTCTTTTTGAATATGTAAATTAATCGCCAATTCTTTGGACAAAGGTTGGAGTACTACATGCAGTAGTGATTCTGAATAGTAACGACCTTGGGATATGTGAGAACAACCACAAAACATGACCGATTGATTATGATCAGCTTTGTTTCTGTGATCATGGTAGTATACGAACCTTCGCCACGTTCTTTTACCCCTTCCCATTTCTTGCTTGTGAGGACATTCATGAATCATGAACCAACTCTGAGGTTGCAAATTACACAACTTTTGTTCTTCCACATGCCATCTCTACCTCGCTCATGTCGAGTTTTGTGTCCACACTGTGTTTGGTCTTGTGCTGAACCATCCAACTGGATGCGAAGGTACGGTTTCTATTCACCGCATTATCAGGGCCGAAGATCTGAATGGCCCTGTATTCTCCCCCTTAGAGGGCGGGTAGACATTGGCCAAGAATATTCCCCAGCCCAGCCACCCTAACTGCAAACAGGAACCACGAATCGTTCAGCATCATTTCTAGAGTCACCGAACTTCACATTAATCTAGGGTGCACATGTCCGCTCGTTGAGATGTCAGGTCGTCCCTCTCTATCGCCAAATGTGTATAGATATTCAAACGTAAACTGAAGATAGTTGACGAACGTTTAACTCCTTCGTTCGTTTCCGGTTGTCTCTAAGACACCATCTGATTGATTTGTTCCATCATCTCTAGCAGAGGGTTGATACTTCGATTCGAAAGACATCATTGGAGTATTGAGCAATGATGCGAGTCTTTTGCAACTCAACCCATAGAAGATAACTAACAGCTGACGTTATTGCAAGCCGCCTCTTCCTGTACCTGTGTCAATATAAAGAGATCCCACAAGGGTCTCTGGCTTTTGAGATTTTGGCAATCTATGAGTGGCTAGTGAACCCCTCTCTTCCGACATTCCCTGCCTTGTGTCGATGGGACTATGCCAGGTGTTCTTTATCAGTTAACGTTGCAACCATCCGGAATGTAGTCAGAGACGAAGACTTCTAGATCTTCGCCTTCACCAAAACCGAACCATGCACAACGCACATCTACATCCCTCCACTCCTTCTGTGCCTCGAGAAGATATGCTGTTTAGCTCAGAGCTTTGTCATGGGAAGGTCAGGCAAGATTTGGAATCGGGCTACTTCTTGAATCTTAACCCGAAGCCTCGATTCCAAGGAACGAACCGTTTACTCTTCAAAAATCTGTAAAGACCATCAGTTCCGCTGTCTGGTCAACTTACCATCCCCATCTCCTCACCGTCTCCCGTTGGGGCCTGAGTGCTGAATAAGATGTCTAGCATCCTACTATCAACCGGTGTCTCCACATCGATACTTTGGGATATTGCAAAGCTTCCTCTTGATACGTGGCCTATCTTCGTCTGGACGTGACGTCTCAAGATAACCCCTACCCCCGGGGAGCGAGATGTGATATTTCGGGACCTATGCATATGGTGATAGTCTGTGGATCAAACATTTCACTCACCCATATGCCGATATCCCCTTATTTCTTCCCATCTCAACCAATAGCAGCTCTGATATATTCCCCCTTGCCTAGAAGAGTTATCTCCTTAATGGAATTAATAGCCTTATAATCACAGCAGCCATCTCGTGTCTGGGCTTCAAAATCTCTGGACGGAAGAACTGGCTCACAAGATATTTTGTCCATCTTACATCTATCACTACTGGTAGAGGAGCAAGAACTAACTTGTCTACACAATTTACTCATTGTTTTTCATTTCTTCACCCGAATTTTGCTACCTCAAGTAAGCACACAAACATATATGTATATCCAATGCATCTACATCCGCTTCACAACCAAAGCAGAGAAAGCCCCAAGTACCTAGTATGTATCATATCCATCCAATCCTACCACCATCGCAACAGGGAACTGGGAACAAAACCAACGCATCACAAATGCAGCTGCAGTAATAAAAACGCCAACCATCCAATCCATCCAGTCAGAAGATCCATATGCACTCACTCCATCTGCCACCTCACCCTCATCCCCTTCTACTCCGTAAACTCCATCCCCATCAACCCCTCCTCCTACCACCTCCCTCTCCTCTCCTCCTGTTCCGTAAACTCCATCCCCCTCAGCCCTTCCCTAATGGCGCCTAGTCCCTCCCCACCCGTCTCAACCTCCCTCATAACCCACACCCTCACCATCTCCACCACAGCCAAAACCATATCCATCGTTTGCCTCGGACCTACAACCATAACCCACATCGCCCCCGCCATAACCGCAATCCAAAACATAATCGAAAACGCGAATCTAACCATGCCCACCACCCATCTCGTCGCCATATTCAGTATCGCCAGACTGATGTACGCGATCACCAGCATCAGCGCTACACTCTTCAGGTCCGGGTTGCTCTCGAGGTACTTTTTTGCCGGCCCCGCGAGTCGGGTTGTCAATAGTGTGCCGTAGACGCTGACCTGGTGCACGGTTCGAAGGAGAAGTGGGAGGAGCTCGTCCATGTTGTGTGTTTGTGTCTGGGTTGTGTGGGGTTCGAGGGAGTAGATGACGTAGCAACAGGTGCAAAAGCTTAAGTTCGCAAGGGAAAAAGGGGTCGAGGTACGGGTGGAGGTATATAAGTCGGTGTCGACTTGAAAATAGTGACGTAGGGGTTTGAGTTTATGTCGGCGTGGTGTTGTCTCGTCGAGTTGAAATGTGGTTGGTTGTGTATGGAACGTGATATCGGGAAACGTGTCTCAGAAATTTTGTTGTTGTTCTTTTGTGCCAAGCCTGACATGTGACACGACATACAATTCGCTATTACTCTCATGATCACTCATACGACATGGACAATTGTTTGCCATCATTCATTACAGAGACTTTAGCTCTACACCTAAGACGTTACCTAACAATATATTTCCAAACTTTTGTTTCTCGTATCCACCTATAACGCCTCGCCGCGCTCTAACTTCTGGTTTCCGTACCTACAAAGCGACAAATAGTTATCAGTAATCATCCTACGAGTGACTATTATCTCGCATACGGGACACCTACTTCTTCAGGCGGATGGCCTGGACAGAAATGAAACCGGTAGTGTCCTGAGGGGCGAAGCTTCCAATCTCATCCATGGAGCTCTCACTCATATCGTAGAGCTTCTCGGTCTCACTGCTTCGTCCCAACACGCTGAAGTTACCCTTGTACACCCTGCACCTAACGGTTCCGTTGACGCTCTTCTGGGAAGCAACAATAGAGCCTTCTAAGAACTCACGCTCGGGCGAGAAGTACAGACCATTGTAGAGGACCTTGGAGTAGTTGTAGGTGACAAACTGGTCCCGAAGGGCGCGGACCTCACGGTCAAGAACCAGTCCCTCAAGATCGATATGAGCGGAACGAAGGATGGTGAGACCAGGGGTCTCGTAGCAACCACGGGACTTCAGACCAATGAAGCGGTTCTCGACGATATCGATTCTTCCGACACCGTTACGGCGGGCGATGGCATTGGCGACCAAGAATAATTCTAGTGGCTTGGTGACGGTCTTTCCGTTCTCGTACTCCAATTTGACGGGGAGACCCTTCTGGAAGTGGATGGTGAAGTCCTCGGGCTTATCGGGGGCTTCGGTGGGGTCGACGGTGAGCTTCCACATGTCCTTGGGAGCCTCCACATCGGGGTCCTCAAGGATACCAGCCTCATAGGAGCAGTGTGCAAGGTTCTCATCCATGGACCAGGGCTTAGCCTTGGTCTGGTAGACGGGGACACCCTTCTTCTCGGCGTACTCGAGGAGGTCGTTGCGTCCGGCGAAACGCTCATAGAATTCGGGCATACGCCATGGCGCGATAACCTTGATATCAGGCTGGAGGGCGTAGAATGCAAGCTCGAAGCGGACCTGGTCGTTACCCTTACCAGTGCAACCGTGAGAAACAGCGACACATCCTTCCTTCTGGGCGACTGCAATCTGACCACGGGCGATGACAGGACGGGCGAGAGAAGTTCCTAAGAAAGATGAGTCACATGGCCAATGCGTGGAAGAATTGAGGAATCGTACCTAAAAGGTATACGTTCTCGTAGATGGCGTTGCACTGAATGGCAGGGAAGCAAAGCTGTTCGACAAACTCCTTTCGAAGGTCCTCGATGTAGACTTTGGTAGCACCAATCTTCAAAGCCTTGGCCTTGGCAGCCTCGAAGTCCTCCTCTTGACCAACATCGGCCACTGGATTGAACCATCCGTAAGTCTCCGCGCAACCAATTGGGGTGAATTGAGCACTTACTAAAGCAAATAACTTCATATCCAGCCTCCAAGAGCCATGCTATAATAATGAGTCAGAGACAATGTTGACTGCAACAATGCGCAAAGAAAGAGGCGGTACGGACCAAGGATACAGCTGGTATCAAGACCGCCACTATAGTAAATTTTCTGTTAGCTGTATCCAATTGTGGAGAGGACGATGCAAAACTAGAAGAGGGCTAAATCTAGCATATTGGGGTCACTTACGAGTATGCGAGACAGACCTACCAGTTAATTGATTAGCTTCTTTGTTATGATAGGAATATATATGCGGGGCACGGGGTGAATTTACCTTATCCTTTGCCATTTTAAAGATCAATTGAGGTGTTGGTAGACTGAACGGATGTAGGAGCCTAGAGGCAATATATAGTAGTTGGTATCAGGATGGAGGAGAGCGGGGAGGTGAAGGAGGAGACTTTTGACAATTTTTTCCTTGCACCCAGCTTGTTTGCTGCCCCTCTTTGGTGGGGTGGTGGGCGGGTGGCACGCTAAGCTAGTTCAGTTAACCGAACCCGCATGAAAATCTAGTCTCGGAGCGCGGTACACCTGAAAGTCGCGTAAGGTCGAAGTACATGTCTGAGTCCTTCATCTTCGTGAAATTACGCGCTATTAATTTACAGTTAAGAGGACTTTTCATTGAAGAGTGAGTAAACTGGAACTCGGAATTGCCAACAGGAATAAGCATTCATGAAAGGGTTATAAGAGCATAGAAGTCAACATCATTACAGAAAAGGAAGATCGAAGCATCACGAAAGTGGACAACAGCACGCAAGCTAAAGTTGGGAGACAAGTTCCTTCTTAAACTATAAGGACACGCCCTCGTCAGGAATCCTCCCACTCTCCTCCCTGCGATATCTGTAGTCGCCCCACATCCGGAATCCCACATTTTGGTATCATTAACTAAACCCTTACTCCTCATCACCACCAGCAAGCTGGTCCTCCTCGTATGCCTCACCTTCGTCATCCGAGACAGAGGCATCCTGGTACTGCTGGTACTCCGAAACAAGATCGTTCATGTTGGACTCGGCCTCAGTGAACTCCCTGAGAAATTGTAAGGATGGATTCATCATCATAAAAGTCGGGGAAACTCACATCTCATCCATACCCTCGCTAGTGTACCAATGCAAGAAAGCCTTACGCCTGAACATAGCAGAGAACTGATCTCCGACACGCTTAAACAACTCCTGGATACTGGTAGAGTTACCAACAAAGGTAGAGCTCATCTTCAATCCACGAGGAGGGATCGAGCAGAGAGCGGTCTGCACGTTGTTGGGGATCCACTCAACGAAGTAAGAAGAGTTCTTGTTCTGCACGTTGCGCATTTGGTCCTCGACCTCCTTCATGGAGACCTTGCCGCGGAAGATGGCAGAGCAAGTCAAGTAACGACCGTTACGGAAGTCAGATGCGGCCATCATGTTCTTAGGGTCGTACATTTGTTGGGTGAGCTCCGGAACGGTGACGGCACGGAAGGAGTGGGCGCCCCGAGAAGTGAGAGGAGCGAATCCGACCATGAAGAAATGAAGACGAGGGAAGGGAACCATGTTGACAGCCAATTTCCGCAAGTCAGAGTTAAGCTGACCGGGGAAACGCAGACAGGTAGTAACACCAGACATGACGGCTGAGACAAGGTGGTTCAAGTCTCCGTAGGATGGGGAGGCCAGCTTAAGAGTTCTCATGCAAATGTCGTAAAGAGCCTCATTATCGATACAGAAGGTCTCATCGGAGTTCTCAACTGCAGGCCAGTTAGATTCTATAGATCTAAGCCAGCAATAGAAAACATACCAAGCTGATGTACAGAGAGAGTGGCGTTGTAGGGCTCAACAACTGTGTCAGACACCTTGGGCGAGGGAACGACGGAGAAAGTAGCCATCATTCGGTCGGGGAACTCCTCACGGATCTTGGAGATCAAAAGTGTTCCCATACCAGCACCAGTACCACCACCGAGCGAGTGGGTGATCTGGAAACCTTGGAGGCAGTCGCATCCCTCAGCCTCACGACGGACAACATCCAAAACCTGGTCTACGAGTTCGGCTCCTTCCGTGTAATGACCCTTGGCCCAGTTGTTACCAGCACCAGACTGCCCGAAAACGAAGTTGTCGGGACGGAAGAGCTGACCGAAAGGACCAGCACGGACGGCATCCATGGTACCGGGCTCCAAGTCGACGAGCACGGCGCGGGGCACGTACTTGTTGCCAGCCGCCTCATTGAAATAGACGTTCATACGCTCGAGCTGAAGGTCGCTGGTACCATTGTAACTGCAGAACAGTCAATACCGTAGAGATTTACAACAGACGTCAAAATACTTACACACCGGAGCCATCGAGACCGTGCTCGCCAGAGATGGTCTGCCAGAAAGAGGCACCAATTTGGTTACCCTAAAAGACGGTTAGAAACCAGTTTATGAAGTATATCCAGCTCAATGAGATGGATTTGATGACACTTTTTAAGGATCATAGGTTATACGTACACACTGACCGGTCTGGATGTGCAAAATCTCACGCATATTGACTAATTACTATAATTGATATTAGCTACAGAGCTTCTAAGCTTCGAGGTGGCAGTAAATGAGGGTGAGAAGCTCGTGAGACGACGCGTTGTTACAGGTGGCAAAGAGGAAAAAAAATAAACAGACACAACGCGCAGAGCGGGGGTGTCAGACGGGTCTTCAACGTACCGAAGATTAGGCGATAAACAAGGACGGTAGTTTGAAGATGAGTTGTCGTGAGGTGAAATGAAGAAAGTTGATGGGATGGATGGAGGTTGAAGAGAAGGTGAAGGGGAGAAGAGGAAGAAGGATGAGCAGCGTGATAAGAACTAGAAAGGGGCGCTGGTTGCAATTCCGCTTGGGGTTGGATCGTTCGTTGAGTTTTTTGTAGTTGGTCTGCTGCCAGCGTGCAATTGCTAATGGGGGAGGCCCTTGCGCTAGTTAGTCTCGGCTTGGCTTTGGGTTCTGTGATGGATGCACATCAAGCAACTTCACTGCATGCGACAAAGAATCTGTCCTCTTTTAATTGCCGCGGTCTCAATTCTTTTGTTATCAGACAATTTGACTTCACTCTCCCGGTGTTGTTACGAACTCTTTCTGCTCCAGTCACAACAAATTCTACTTACACGCTTTGTTTGGATAATCCCGCGGTGTTACACTAGTGTCGTATGACGATGAGGCCTCAATTGAACCTCCATCTATCTTTTGCACACATCAATTTGCGTTACTCTTCGCTAACCGCTGTTACACTGAAATCTAATTTACATCTAGTATACGCTTACGCTAACTAAAACAAATTCGGTGCCATTCTGAACTCTAACAGAGGCAGTAGTTGATACCACAAGCTTGAATATCAAATACTCTCTGACGTTAGACGTATATGTAGCAAAGATCGTTGGGAGCACAGATAGGCACCCGGTGGTGATGGACGCGATATCAACCCCCCGAACATCTCGACTCCTTGAGTGATATCGAATGATGGACATAATGTACCTGATTATCGTTGCTAAGTCTGGATGATGCATCTGAGTCGGGAGAGAAACCTGTATCAGAATCAAGGGGACGACTGCGAGCTCTTCCAAAAAAAACACCGCACAAGATTTACAGATATGTATCTTGGAAGAAAAGAGGTGCTACATTATATATGATCATAACTATGCTTCCAATATATTATTGTACTAAAGTAATTATCCCTTGAGATTATTGTATCTAGATATATGTTTCCGAACAGCCAATTCTCGAGATCATATCGCACCGATTAACTTTGAGCCCCTCATTAATGATGGAAGCTGTAAAAATAAGCTGATAATATGTCCTCCCGTTTAGGATGGAGTCCGGAAGTTTGCTAGACAATTTGATATTGAAACATCCAGTCCCCGGAGTGTCAATCTACACTCACGAACCACTTCTCCCGAAGTCATAAACGGAACAGTAATAAATCACATTTATAGTTCACAATGGTCAAAGTTGGCCGGCGCAATTTTGACTGCCCAGGAACACTCCGACCGCGGTAGCGGTCCCTACGCAGCATGCGACTACAGGTATTTAATGACAGACCGCCCACAGCACCCATCACCTCGCGATGCATCCCACCACCAACCCATAGAGAGAGCAGATATGTATGACCCAAAGGAGGTGCAGGACATGTAGTTGTATTACCGTGCTCCTGTTTTGCTTTGTCTATGATGCGGCTTGGCTGCGACGCTGATGGGGACTCCTTGGATCACTGCTGCTCGGAGAGCCGGTGGTCCCTGACAGAGTGCTGCTCTTAGAGCCGCTCTGTCAAAGCTCTCTGCTGTTAGACAGATGGGAGAAAGGGAAAGGTATGTATCTCCTATTTCGCTACTGGACCACTGCTGCTCTGTCGTGGGAAGTGAAGCCCTGTCGGATTTTCGCAAGCTGATGGGTGCTGTAGCTATAGGGTTTGGATATATATCTGCGTCTGCCTTCTGCCGCCACCACACCGCCGCTACACCTCTATTGCCTCTATCACTAGTCTTCTATTCTCCTGCGCATTTTCTTCTACTACACAATGAGTTAGTGCTGGTCTTCATCTAACTTCACATCATTCCCGCTTGCCTAAACTCTTTGTGGTGTCTACCGTACACTTCAGTGCCGTCTGTAATTTTGAGCAGAAAAAACGGCAGAGATGATTGACCCAGCTTGCCCAAGGGACGGATGGGATATGTTGGCAATGTAATCTGAGATATTTCACTTGCCAGTTTATGTATCGGTTTTTGCAAACGAGTGAGAGAATGTGTTTGGTGAAGTTAGTCCCCCACGTTTTAAATACAAGCTAGACCTTAATTATATTGCTTTTATGGGGGTATCCTGCGTCGATTTCATCTGTGCTGTGCGGTTGTGAGTCGTCGGATAGGGATACCATCTGAGCAATCCGCATCTGTCCCTTATTATCATCTGATATGTAGCGATGTGGATAAACTTTGTGGAGATCTTTAATCAAATATCTGTGCCACTATGATTCATCCATTGTTCTTGTATAACTCATAAAATCAACTTCACGATGAGCCTTCTCGCATTTGCTATTGATTGTGGATTGTTGATATCTTGGGCTCATCGGCTTGGCGCATGGTTTATGCGAGATCGGGCTTTTGCGCCGCTTACCGCAACGTTTCTGAGCTACTTGCCGATGATTCGCCCATAGGCTTCGGGTCTTGCGGGGCCCGGTGAGTATTTTTATCGCTTTGATTCGTGTACGGGGTAGGATTCAACCATGGAAGGAGCTTCTCGGCTGTCGCGGTGGGTGTAGCTGCAAATTAATCTATCAGTACCTCCATCCCAGCATTACAATACTACTACATACAGTTAAAGATCCGCTCCCCCGTTTTCTCACTCTTCCTGCGATTACAGACAACCAACACGTATAGTTACTTGTTATCACTCGCCACCCATTCGCCGTGCAGCCGCGCTTATTTAGCTACCCCCAAAACCTGATGTCGTCGGAACCTCTCCTAGGGTCCGAACTGCCTCTCAGCCCTGGCCCTCAACAGCCACCGCCACGCTCTCTCGTGATCGCAAAGGGACTCACATTGTCGATTGGAAATAAGGTGCTGCATATTCATGGTGAGGGCTCATTGTACGTGGGTAGGCGCCGCCATTAATATGCGGACTTTAGATGAGAATTATACTGCGAATGTATCTGTATCTCGATCGTGCTGCTACGGTAATTATTGAAGTAGTATCTAGGCGGGTTTTGTATTCAGCAAGCTAATGCATGGAAAGGCGCCACTGGCGGAAGCGCGTCGATTCTGCTTTACAATGTGCTGTGGGTGGATGTTGGGACTTCTGATGTTACTATCAAGTTTGCGGCAGCAAAGTTTGCAAAGTTGGCTGTTAAGCCCAGTAGCTTGAGCTATTCGTACGACATACCGTCACGTTCTGAGGTTGAAAATTGGGCCGTGACGTTATTGCAAGCGGCATATGAGGGTTGGTTCTGATGTATGTGGTTGGGGACACTAGCTGATCGGCACAGATTCACACCTACGGAAACGCTTCAAGGTTCTGATAAACCCCTTTGGAGGCCAGGGTTACGCAAAGCAACTATTCGAGAAGAAGAGTCGACCCCTCCTAGAAGCTGCAAACTGTACTGTCGATGTCGAGACCACCGAATACCACGGCCATGCAATCGAGATTGCGAAAAATATTGATATCGACGCATACGATGCGGTTATATGTTGTTCTGGTGACGGCGTCGCAAGTGAGGTCTTTAATGGCTTGGCGAAGCACGATGATGATATCAAGGCGTTAAGACGCATCGCGGTCTGCCAGCTACCTTGCGGATCCGGAAATGCCATGTGCTGGAATCTGGCGGGGACCGGGGATGTTTCTGCGGCTACGCTGTCTATCATCAAGTCTATACGAAAGCCCCTCGACCTCGTGTCCATAAGCCAGGGAGAGGAACGGTTCCTCTCGTTCCTCTCGCAGTCGTTCGGAATCATAGCTGAAGTAGACCTGGGCACCGAAGAGCTCCGGTGGATGGGCGGTTTCCGGTTCACGGTGGGCCTCATGCACCGCCTATGGAAGCAAACGGTGTACCCGTGTGATCTTGCGGTGGGGGTAGCAATGGACAACAAGGAGACGATCCGGGAGCACTACCGGCAGGGTATCGGGCAAGACGACGACGACCCCGACAACGAAAACCGTGGGCTTCCGCCACTACGATTCGGTACCGTTAATTCCCCGCTTCCAGAAGACTGGCAGCTCGTTCACCACCCCAACATGGGGAACTTCTACGCCGGGAATGTCGGTTATCACTCGCCGCGCCTCTGACAACTTGCTGATCTATGTAGATGGCGTATGTGAGCGCAGGCGCTGACTTCTTCCCCGCCTCGCTACCAAACGATGGACTCTTCGACCTGGTGTGTGTGGACGGCACCGTCAGCCGGCGGAAGGCTATGGCCGTACTACTCTCAGTCGAGACGGGAACACACTTTGAATTACCGCAGGTTTGTGACACTAGTTCGAGACTTGCCGGGGGAGAAATTGACACATGTAGGTATCATATCGCAAAGTCCTGGGGTACAGGATCGTGCCGCATAAACGCGAGGGCGTCGAGGAGGAGTATATTAGTATTGATGGAGAGCGGATACCGTTCGCGCCATTTCAGGCAGAGGTGCATAGTGGGCTGGGAACTGTGCTGGCTAAGGGGCATCTTTATGAAGCTCCTGGGGTTTAGAGGGCGAAGTGGACAGGTGGGTTTTGGGAATGCTATGGAGGTATATAGGGTTTTGGTGCTTTTGACATATTCTAGACGGATAGAAATGCAAAGAACCAGCCAAGAGGGCCGGTTTACCTTTTACACAACATTGGACAATGTGAGCCGCGGTATTGAAACCTTTGGGCGCGCCCTGGACGGGCTCTTATTAGCTTTGGGTATTTCGTGATAGAACTTGAGGCCGTGCAGGATAAAGGTTCAGACCATATAAAAGCCATGGTAAGTAAGTATTTTATAACGGAAATCCTTAAAGCCGTGTAGAATAAAGCTTCAGATCATTAAAAACCGTAGTATGTGGGTGTTTCATGATGGGAGGACTTGGACCGTGCAGGATACAACTTCAGACTACAAAACAGCAGTTGTATTAACTGGAGATCCACTATTTCTAAGTTAAACTGTATATAGAGGATATATACAGATGTAGAAAAGCTTTAGAATACCGTTAAAGATAGTTTAAGTGAAAGTACATGGTGAAAGTCTTATTTTAAGAGTAAAAGAAGTATAAACCAGAGTAAATATAACTTAATACATATAGTACTGATAAAATAAAGTATATAATTGAAATAAACTCTATAAGATAAAACATAGTGTGATAAAAGATGATTGTTAAAGGACATTGCCATTTTGGGAAGAAAATCATAACATTAACAACTAAAATATAAATTTAGCTATAAAAGTATAAACTTTTATAAAAATCAAATAAATATACAAAATTACATTTAACTTTACATTTTATATTTATTTATAATGTAAGTTACTCAATTAAGTTAGCTTAAAAGTATTATATAATCAGTTATTTTTGCCTTTTACTTTCAAATTTTTATAGTATCATACTATCTTCTTTTTCAACTGTACATCATCAAACAACCTTCTACAATACTTTCAAAAGCTTTATTTTCAGCATTAGCAGCTATCAAACAAGTAATATTTACATTTTCCGCATTCCAGAGCCGGCATTTCAAGGTTTGTTTACCCCTACAAGGTCTAAGCATTGTGGTAAAAGTTGCCCTCCTCCTATAACTCCATACACCCCCATACCTCGGCAAACAGCATTGACTCACGTAATGTCGTATACAGATCATGGTATCATCCAAAAAATCACGAGCGAGCGGCGGTAAGACTGCGTCGTCGTCGCGCATCAGCGTTTCTCCACCTTCACCTCCAGAATATGAGGTGAGCCCCAGTTTGACGCGATCGCCGGGTAAATGTCGCTTGCAGCTCTGACAGACTAGAATCAACATCAGGTCTTGAGGATCCTTGATGAGAAGAAAGAGGGAAAGGTTTTGTTTTTACTCCATGGTATTTTTTTCTAATAGCTAACAGGTGGGGAAGGGGAGGGGAAGGAAGAAATTGTATAGAATCAGATGGAAGGGTTATGATTCTTCCTATGATACCTGGGAACCTAGGAATAATTTGGGAGGCTGTGAGGATATCTTGAAGGCCTGGGAGCGGAAGGTCTGGGAGCTCAAGAATGAGTGGGTTGTATCCCCGATTATATATGATAGTTGCTGACCTTTCCTGGCATAGACAAGCGAATGGACAAGTGAATGACAAGAAGAGACCACTTTCTGGATCCCGCTCTGGGGATAAAAACTCCAAGAAAATCAAGGGCGAGTTATCCTCAGATGAAGCCCTGGAGGAGAAAGATGCTTTGACCTTGTCGGATATCAAAGCCGGTCTTAAGGGCCCTACCGTCACTTATGACATCCAGACCAACCATTTTGGTGGTGGTAGTGGAAAGGTAAACACCCTTTCACTGCAAGACGCGAGTGAACGAATGAATGCTAATACTTTTTTTGAACAGCGACCTGGCCGTCCCCGGAAAACGAGTCCCTATGTGGAAAAGCCAACGCTCCCGGAAGTCCTGGCCCATCCGGACTATCAGGCTTTCGTCAAGAAGCTTAGGGCCCTCAAGGGCCCTGAGGTCCAGCTGGTCAATGAAGTCGACACGTCCCCGTCCCCGCCTATTGACTTTGAGTTCGTCGAGTCATTGCGTCTGTCTGACGACGTCCCTTCCTTCGATTCGGACTTTACGTTTGGCTGCGAATGTCCCGAATCTGGCTGCGTCGAAGAGGAAGAATGTGATTGCTTGAACGACTTTGCAATCCGTAAGTTTGCGTACAATAAGCACGGAAGGGTGATCCGGGATAGCGAGGTCGCCATCGTCGAATGCAATGACAAGTGCTCCTGTGGACCCGGCTGCATCAACCGCGTCGTGCAGAATGGACGCAAAGTTAAACTACAGATCTTCAAGACAGAAGATAAAGGATGGGGTAAGTACCGTACTCCCACGTCTCACAAACCTCCCGTGCTAACCTGTCCTAGGTATTCGCTGCCCAGAACGTCTAAAGGAGGGAACCTTCATCGACCTGTACCTCGGCGAGGTGATTGGACCGAAGGAAGCCTCGCGCCGCGCAGAGGAGGGAAACAGGCTCGGCCTCAGCTATCTTTACGACCTCGACAAGTTCACGCTGCAGGATGAGATGCAGGACGAGCTCTCAATTGGAATGGAAGCAGCTGATCACGAGAACCATTACACCATCGATGGTCGTTACTGTGGTGCCGTAACCCGGTTCATCAACCACTCGTGCGACCCGAATCTGGAGACGTATGCCGTCGCCTCCGACCGCAGAGACGGAAAGGTTTACGACCTCGCTATCTTTACTTGTAGGGATATCCCCGCGTACGAAGAGATGTGCTTCTCGTATACGAACACGGTTCCGACTGTGGCCGCTACGAAACCGGAAGGTGAGGGATGGCCGTGTCATTGCGGTGCTCCTAACTGCGTGAAGTGGTTGTGGAGTTGAATGATGATGATTATGATGATGAGGTGAGAAGGTACGGTGGATACCCAGTGTTCCCTTTTTTACGGTTGTATCTCTTGTTGAGCATTATCAGCGCTGCTACTGGGCCATGGGGTTGGGAGTTTTTTGTCCGCCCTCTTTTCTGTGTACTACACGGCGAGACTATTTTTTTCTTTGGTTTTGCAGAAGTACCGGTATAATTTTTGCATAGTGTCTCATTCTTAGATACAATTTTACAGGTATCGGTTTCATTTCCTAGATATATTTTCATTCTCTATTTCTGCGGTATAGAACAGATGTGATATCAATAGTTTCCGGACAACATGTAGTCGGAAAAAAGACAATACTTGTCACTTTTCAGATTGATATTGATTTTAAAGTGTCCTGATACTTTTGATGTATTTTTCCATTCAAAACTTTTGTATTGGCGACAAATCAAAACCCAGAGGAAAAAACAAGAGAATACTTTTTAAATCCCTCTTTGAACTCTATAGAGAAAATCCCTACTGGTGACTCCGCCACTTGAGCACGGCCGAGTATGAAAACGGTAATGTCCGACGATTACCCCACCGCGCGTCAGCATTCGAGACCCTACACACCCCTCCTTCCATCCACCCAAAAAATGTCAGCCAGCCGACGCATCTCCTGCTCTCGTCCTATAAATCCCGGAGCACTCCGACCATAAAAATGCAATTTTCCTCCCATCCCACCCTAAAACCTCCCATCCAAAACTTCAAACAACCCTCTCCCTCTCCCCCCGGGCGTGATTGGTCTAGGTTCCAGCAGCATCTGCTCTACTTCTTCGTCTTCATCTTCGTATGCGGAGTTTATGTTGTTGTGGATATCGGGCGGCGGGAAGATGCCGTAAAGTCTTGTAGCCGATAACGGTGAGGAGGAGGAGGAGCGCCGCCGCCGGTGCGGGCGGAGAGATGTCAACAGTGAGGGGAGGTGCGGACGCATTCTGGTGGTGGAGGAGAAGGAAGTGAAAGGCACAGCCTGGTAGAATAGAATAGAAAAAGCGAGTGTGATGAAGGAAGGAAAGAACGCAGAAAGCACAGCAAGTTCCCCGATTTCTTCGATTTCGTTCGTCGTAGGGAGGGAAGGGAAGAGAAATATGCGAGTAAGATACCCGGGAGGGGTATATATGTACGCCCAACTTACTCGTAGTGCTGAATGATGATGTCGATATATTCGCCTCTACGTTTCAAGCTGAAACCCGCCACCACATCTCACCAAACTGACGTGCCATCTTCTCAGGAACACCCGATTCCGCGCATATTATACCCTGCAAAGGGGTGATTCATCGGGAAAAAGAAGGTCGCTTGTTTATTTGCTAGCGAGTTTCCATCCCTACGGCACCATTGTCACAGCACCGCATCCATCCCATCCTATCATACACTTCCTTCCACTAACCAAACGTTAATGACACAACGACAAAACCCGCACCGCACCCAAACGCCGTCCCCACCCTCCACGTGATATAATCATCATCTATCTATCTAGGACTCCTATTCCCACTCCCGCTTCTGCCCTGCTGACTACTTGCCCTACTCATACCCCCAGCACCTGCCATCTCGCTCTCGATGAAACTCCTGATCTGATCCCTCCACTCACTATCGTCTAGCGCGTCCAGAACTATTTGTGGAGCGACCTCACTCCCTTCCCTTGGTCTACCTCCGCCCTCCTCCTCCCCCCCCTGTCCAAGCCCGCCGCTATGCCACATCCCCACACCTGCATCAGGCCCTATCTTCACGCTCGTACAAGGACTAATCATCGGGCTCGCACTAGGAGACAGATTTGGAGTTCCTCCGTAGGGCGGAGTTCTTCGCCCAGGGCCTCGCTGGCGGAGTCCGTCATCAGCGAAGGGGTCGATTCCGGCAAAGCCGAACGCTACGTTGGTTGGGGATTCGATAGGGCTGTAGCCACTGGACTCGCCGAAGTCTAGGGATGATTGGGAGCGTCCGTTGGGCGGCGTCACAGGTCCTTCCTCGTTAAGGGTGATCTGTGGAATGCTTGCCTCGCTGTAGTTCGTGTTGATGCGGATCTCTGGGACGCTCGTATTAATACCCACTTTGCTGGCATCGTCTATGTAAATTTGTGGGACGTTGGTGGATGGGTTGCGGCTGAGTAGTGATGGGGGCGTGATGATGCCTGATTTCATGTCCTTGAATCGCTTACTCCAGTATCTATGCGAGAGGGTTAGCCGAGTACGGTTTGATGCTAGGATGTGAAACTCACAAGGTCAAGAAGAAGTTCGTTACAACGTTCCGTTGAACCTGCTCCTCTACCCTCTGCAATCGATACCGTCTGTGTAGATATTCCTTCAACCTGTAAGATTCGTCAGTTCCTACTGCCTATTACCGATGGGGCGTCTCAAAATATGCGTACCTCAGACTCTTGTTGTCATTGATGATCTTGTAATGAGCAAGGATAAGTAGCACCGACTCAAATGAGACGCCATACTCCTTATCTGCCGAGACCAAACACTCCTCAAAAAATAACGTGAACGTGTGCCTCTGTCGTCGAATCTTATGGATAGGAATCTGAGCAACCCGCCTGTTGAGTGCTTCTAAATCTATTCCATGCACAATCGTCCCTTTCTTCATTCCCTCGACGCCATTGGGATCAACCCGGCAGTCGTCGAGAATCCTGTGCACCGTGAAAGGTTCTTCATAAATCCTCATAGCAAAAATGCCCGAAAGTTGCTGTAAATTATACCGTTAGATTTAGAGATCAAGAGTAGGTTTAAGGGTGACTTACTCCCAGTAGCCTCGGAAACTTGTCTTTCGGAATGTATCCCGCCCCATCTGGGTCAAACTTCGCCCACGCCTGTTTAAACTTCCTGATCTCTTCTCTCGAAACCTGCGATGAATCACCTGATCTCTGATAGACATAACTGAAACTCTCGAAAATAAGAGAGATAAACTGCAGCTGATTAGCACAAGCCACACACCGATGGGGGACACCGACTACTCACCATGCTCACGAAGATATACATACTCAGAATATTCCACGATACAAACAGAGCGTTGGCATACACCTGGCTACCACAGTCGCTATCGAAGAAGGTACGTCCATGTACACATGCGGGTTCGTGGATTTCATAATCACTCATAATCTCGTTCCAACCCTCACTATTTTTTCGTCAGCAACGCATCTTCATAGCTACACTGTATCAAGATTACATACCCGCAAGTCATTCTAAAAAGCAGAATCAAAGCTTTGGGAACGGTTCTGAAGTTCATATTACCATTACCACGCGACCCAATTTTTGTTAAACCTAACCCACAATTAACACCAGTTATCAAAAGGCAATCAACACAAGCATTTTGTCTTACCGAAAGTCTGCGTCAATGCGATCGCATAAACTAAGAACAGAACAAACCAGGTCGCTATTAAATTTCCAATCGAGGTGAGCGACGCAGCCGCGGTCTTGAACAAATGATCGAGCTGGTCATTCCGGGGTATCAACAAGATGACAATCTATCCATTGCAAATAAGTATTAAACACCAGATATTCCGATCGGCATAACTCACAGAAACCAGGAATAGCTTTTGCAATTGGACGAACGTCGGATTCTGGTACCCCGCTAGTAACAGTAAAGTGGTAATAAACGTGCCGCCGACCGAGAGCAACCCATATAGGTCCCATTTACTCTTGATGAAGTTCGTCCATGTCAGGCCAATGATCCGAACAACGATGTTGCCGATGAATATAGTATCCAGAATCAAAAAGAAACAATCTTACCGTCACATCAGCATTTTTATCAAGGTAAGCTCATCGTGAGAAACCTACCTCTAGTTCTGTCTAACGACGTTGGCGACGGATGGTATTCAAGCAACAAGAGTACACCATGGAGCATCAGCAAGACTGTGACACCTCTCTGCCAGTATCCATGCTTATGAGTTGATCTCTGATAGCACCAACTCTTCCACTCGGAATCCGGACTTTCATTGGGACGCTTCGACGGTCTAACTTGACGCAACAGTTTCCGCAACTCCAACCACGTTCGCTGATCAGAAGTCAAGAAAGCAACCCCAGTTTGCTCGGTATAGTTTCGCATAAACACAGACACAAACAATGTCAAGACGAAGACGGCTCCTAGCAAATTGAAGGCCAAAAAGAACAACGAGTTGACCTGGGAGTGGAACGGTTGTGGTTGCATTCCTACCATTTTTAGCACTTAGGTCCAACGAATCTAAGAGGTTTAAGAGCATACCTTTCCCAACAATATTCTGAGCTTGAAACATCACACCTGTCCATCCCTCTTGACTGACAATTTGGAACAGAATAAAAAGACTCGCGCCGAAGTTATCAAAGTTGAAATATGGGTTGTTGACCACTCTAGGAGCCAAAACGTCCCAGTTGTACGGTGAACTCGCATACTCATGAATGCAATCTGTGAGATTAGTGATATTACTCGAGCCATCATTGCAAGCATCCAACTGTCCAGCAAATAGATTGACTCCATAGACAGCAAACGGGATGATCAGACTGAGCGAAACAAATGCTGCGGACAGGATCTTCTTTCCGCCGATAATAACGACAGAGTGAAATGTATCCTGTGCGGTACCGCTGATATTGAGCAATCTAAGAGCACGCAAAGCCTTGAAAGCACCAACAGCTCTGCTAATATCATCTTTGTTTGTAAGAGATGAGGCAACGCTGATCCAGAGTGTGATAAGCACGATACAATCGATAATACCCCAGGATCCACGTAAGTAGGCATTAGGCGTCCAAATCAGCCCATCCGCAATGATTTTGACGGCAGACTCAAAAGTAAAGAGTGCCACAAAACCGGCATCTACGAGAGTGAACCAATTCCTTGAATCTGTCCCATTTTTTTGAAAATATTCCTTCTGGTAGAGCGGAGTTGTGAGGCAGGCTAGAACAACCATGGCAACAATGGCGCAATAGATCAATATCGAGAAGCCATAACTGAGGGCTGTACTGGGAGGTAGACCATCATATCTGATATTAGCACGACTGGGGCCGACCATCCTCTGACACATCCGTCGAATAGGGTTCGTTGGTTTGAAGATGCATAGAGAGACATTGTAGTCGGGATGCTTTGCTAAGTACTCCCGTTGGGCTTTCTTCCTTCTCTCAGCCTCTGTGACTACTTCCTGGGCCAATGCTGTCGGCGCCAAATCGGCAACGGACCGTGACTGAAAAGAGTAGAATGGGTTGGTTTCTCGGTCTCTCCATAGTTCCTTGACCTTGGCATACCAACGTTGGAAGAATCGTTGTCGTTTTTCTTCCTGCATCTGCAGATTCTCAACTGCAGCTGCAACAGCCAAATTCTGACCTCTGGCTATAGACTGAGATGTGTTAGCCGTGTCATAATTACCATATTGAGGACTTCACTCACAGCGCGATTGTGCTGCTCTCCTTCGTCGAGAAACGATTCCACGATTGCTTGTTTGGTCAACATCTCAAACGCAGCTTGTCGTGATTCCGTCGGCACTTTCCTGTTTTTTGAAAATAGGGACGAAAGTCCAAGCCTGATATATGTAAGCCAAACTGCCACTACCTCAACAGAAGAAATCCTCCAGACTTACCCTTGACTGGGAGCTTTATAGCTCTTGTTCTGCAGAAACGCTTTGACCTGATACATCCGTTTCTCATCCTCTGTAACGTCAAAATTTTCTTGGATGACAGCAATAAACATATTTAACACAATAACTTAATACCATTATCTATTAGTAGTAACTCATCCTCCGCGAGTTTGAACTTACAGTTCCCAAGGATGAACCACCCTATCAAAAACATAGCACTAATCCACCCAACACCATACGGTTTTTGCATCTCAGTGGCGGTGTAGAGCAAACTCGTCCAACCCTCACTCGAAAAGATCTGGTACATCCCCAGAAATGCGTTCCAGATGGTATGGAATGATACTGGTGTGGTGTTTCCTTCGATCTCGGCCGGAATGTCGCCCCGTATTATTTGGACAGCAAACAAAGAGCATAGAAAGGTAAGGAGAATCACAAAGAAGATCAAATTAGATAGACCAGAGACGTTGCCCAACACTTTTGCCTACAGTTTAGTCAGAACAGATGGCGTCACCTGAGCAAGCATTTGGGACGAACTAGAAGGTTTCGAGTGACAGGAATTGCCCAAACCAAGCGATATACTCTTAGAATTTGAAAGATAGTAAGCCAGTCGTAAGCCCGGCCAGAGTGTCTGATCGACGGCATTAAGATGATACATGTCATTAGTGCCAGGAATAAATCCACCCAGTTCCTTCGCGCCTGGTGAAAAGCTCGCCAGTCGGAAATAAATCGAAGTAGGATCTCGATGAAGAGGACTAAGGTAACTCCGAGTTCAACTCTATCTAATTCTCACTTAGTATGGCCAAACAGAGCACTCGCAGTTACATCAACGCACCTAATAGTCTCGCCACGCGTGGGGTCATATTTGAGCTGCGGAACATTTGGGCAAATAAACCTGCAGCTATAACAGCAATCCATAGATGGTGCGAAATATCGTAAAGCTTTTTGATCGTACTTGGTTTCCTGTTCGCTTGGCTATTGTCCTCATGGATCGATGAAGTGCTTTGATCATCAGTTAGCCACAAGACCGTGTATGGGCGACGGCAAAATAACATACTCATCTGCAGAAAAGGCACTTTTACTTGATTCCTCTCGAATAACCTGAAACGAGGACGTAATAACAGCAATTAACTAGACAGCAACTTCATCAGTAATCACCCGTACGGCACGACAAATGCCAACTCACCAAATTCGCCAACCAAAACGCCAAAATCACAATCCCAGCAATGAAGACTAATCCAATTAGCATTGGTCTCTCTGATCCGCCGGAAAGTATTTCACTCACAACAAGACGCCGCCAGATAATCACTGTCAGCTGTGTAATATAGCAAATCAGAGAAAGTATTTGCAGTCATAACCACAAACACCAACTCCAAGCTCTGTATAATATTGTCAAAGCTGACTGTCCCGGCATACGGATTCTGGGATGAAACACATAGCGAATGTGGCGGACAAATGTATCCCTTTGCCTCATCGGTTCCCGGCGATCCATCGGCCAAAAGATAGGGCATTTTCAACCCCGTCACCACATCCATATAGCCTCCACAAAACTGAAATTGCTGTGTATAGTTGCCTTGTAGCCCTTGCGGATCAACCCATACACAGCTTCTCTGAAGGGAACCTTTGAAGCTTTGTACTCCTATTACTGCAAAAACAAGCCAAAAGAACCCAATCAAGAAAGCTACATGGACAAGTAATGGTGCTGCTTTCTTCAAACTTCGCAGAATCACGGAAGTACCACTAGTAATCCCCAGAAGGCGCAGGATCCGAAGGCAACTCATCATGCGGAACACATACAGATGCTTTTCCGCTTCGAGCCCGGAGATACACAGGCCTAATGAGATCCAGTATGATATTACGGCTACGAAGTCCAAACGATTGAAAGAGTGGCGAAGGAACGCCCTGCGAGCCAGCCGGAACCGAGCCTGCGATTGCACCGAGCCGGAACCGGTCCCACCTGTAGTTTCTGCCATATTTAGTTGTGTAATAGTACGCATAATCGATGGCATTTCATCATCAAATCGATTCGGTGAAGGTGCTCGGGTATTCTCCGATTTCTTCGGTATTAGAAATGTCTTTGCTTTCCGAACGATTCTCCGGCGAAGGCCACCTCTAGCATCCGGATCGTTGACTTGGACGGGATTCATAATAACGCCAGAAACTATACATCGAGCAACAATTTCTAAACTACTCAGGTCAGAATCTCCATAACACTTGATAGTAAATCGTTTGGGATTCTTACGTGTATACACTAAAGAGCGCAAGCAAGGCATAGTCAATTGAGGAAGTACCCCAGCGCTTAGCTCGGGGGTCATTAAAGACACTCGGCGCGGAATCAATAGTTAGCAGAATTGTTTGCACCAATATCAGAAGCAGAATTAGCGGTTCCGTCACGCTATTCCAAAGTCAGAAATCAGGAGCACAACTCCGAACAGGTATCAGGGACTTACGGGTGGATGAGCACGTCGCAAAGGATAAGCCGTACGCGACTGGTTGGTGAAAATATTCGTAAAGTATTGCCCTTTAGAGGGTTCGCTTGTTCACGCCAGGGAACTTTATCGCGACGAGAAGGACTCCGCAGTGGAGCATCAGCTTTCTCTTCTGGTTCTGCACTTTCATCAAACTGGCTAATCTCCGCTCTGGGGCGCCTCGATTTCTCGGCAGCGTGCGTTTTGCTCGACCCTCTCCGTCGTATAGTCTGTTCTACCGCTGAAGGATCATTACTCAAATTAACCACTCTCTGGGACATATTCTGCAGCGCGACGGAGACCCGGCGAACCGGCGAAGATCCAGGTGATAATAGTGAACTAGAGCGCGAGGGTATTCCATTCTTCAGCACCGATCCCGACCTTGACACTTTCCCCGAAGCTTTACTTGAGCTCCTAGCAAGTCCCTCTTCCGCGGTATGCAGGTCATCGCCCAGCGAAGGCCCCGGCGCAAACTTCACCGACTGTATAGATCGACGCTTTTCCTCCGAGAAACCCGCCGCAGGTTGCTGATTTGCAACATCCGCAAGCGGCACCTCGTCATCCTCGACCCACTCTCGTCCATCCTCGTCCTCATATACATCGTCCTCATATCCATCATCCTCGCGGCCATCGTTGTGGCTCACCCTAGCTTTAGGCACGGCGTCGTTCAGATTCCTCGGTGGTAGCCAGCTACCTCTTCCCGTGGTATTGCTTCCTAACGCAGTGTCTACTTCCTCCCGTAATTGCGACTTCGTCGGTAGGTCGCTCGCGCCATCGTTGTATTGCGGGACCAAGAGATCGGGAACATCTGTCGACGGCGGTGGGGGGCGTAGTTCTCGTCGACTGGGACTCTCGTCGATTCTGCCGTAGTCACTCCTTTGACGACGATGCGTAGATATCCGCCGACCGATCTGCGCGCCGAAAGAGCTGCCTTGCAGTAGGGAGCGACTTCGGGAGAGGCTGGGGGCTGTACTGTTTTCGAATGCTACATGTCGTGATGCGCTAGACAGGTCCTGGAGAGGAATATCGGAAGGATTGCTGTTGTGGCTGCCCAAAGCCATAACTGACGAGCGTCCAGTTATCAGCAGGATCGATTGAAAGGGAAAGAAATAAGACGGGCGTCCGTGAGATAGCGAGCGACTGGGAAAAAGAGTGAAGCTAATAAATAGAGAGAAAGAGCGTTGGAGTAGAGTACCTATGTTGGAGGTAGATTTCGCAACGTAGTACTTCTCAGGTACTCCTTGCTCGACATTTCAAAGTGCTGGCCGGGGATGTTCTGGCAAACTCAGCCTCGAGCGCAAATCAGCGCTGCAGGTCCAACAGGAACAGGGGTGACACGAGGCGTCAACTCCAAGCAACTCTAACGGCCAATCCAGAATACGTGACCAGAAGAGAAGATCATCTCCTTATCCATGTCTATCTCTGTCCCAGTATCACGTGATTGACCATCCCGCGAGTATTTTGAGGGTGATATATTATGATCGACGACGTAAGACGCCGCGTCGTCGCACTACCTGCTTAAGTATATGATGTACATACTCTCCCACCAATGGTGCCCGAAGCAAAAGTAGAATATCAAGAATGCATATAGCCCATCGGCGATTCTCGGCATCCAGCGGTAACTTGCCACATCATCAGGTTTTCTATCTAGCATTATTGTGGAGTTGATATTTCTGCCGTGCTATGGGCTTACTGATTGGAATTACTTGGGCGTGCGTTTCTTCGGGCATTAGTATACAGGAAATACCTATTCGGAATTGATTAATTGACCGGCAGGAACCATCGACCAGATGGAGGATTGTAGAGTAGCTAAGTATTAGTGCACCAATAGAAATGATGAACATAACATCGTGATGTTTATTTACAGACGCATGAATTCGCCGCTATCAAATCAGACACGGAACAAGGTGGTATTATCTGGCTCGGACGAGTGCGTTCACGACATTTCCCTTCTTCCACCCTTGTGATACCAATGTTTTATTCTCCTCGAGTCTGTAAAGTATGATGATCATGATCAGTAACCAAAAAAATCTACAGGGTAGTAAGGTAAGCAAGCACTCACATTTTCCCAAGGTACATGACAGTGATTTTCTGTGTTGTAGGCAACTATCACCAAACACCAATATCAGTTCCATCTCCAATACTTCCAGGGGGGTGTACCTGAGCTTTCGCAGCAATCATATACGCAATCTTCTTGACCGAAGCCGTTTCCTCGAACTTAATCCGGATATCGGGCCCACCTCTATCTGAAAGTCTCGCCCTTACCGTCAACTGCCTGCTGATGCGTGCCGGCATCTTTCCCTTCCCAAAATCCTCCTCTGCCGCATCATCGCTATTGTCATTACCCTCCTCAATCTCCTCCGCCTCATCGCTGTGCACAACGTTGATGGGATCACTGAAGCAGTACTCGGGGACTTCATACCGCTGCCCAAGTTCATCGTAAGCACCCTTCGCAAGATCACCTACAAAACCACCCACATCAGTCTCCACACCTCACCCCGCCTTCCCCAAAGAGAACCGTCACACAAACCAGTAGGAACATTAATCCCGGCAGCATCGACAATTCCTTGCGCCGTTACCATATCCACACCCATCAGCTCAACCGCTGCTTTGAGCGCACCCCAGATCTCGCGTCGCCCCGTAACCCGCGTCTCCCAGAACTCCTCTCTAGCTGCCCGGAGCTCCCGCGTTGTAACAGGCGTCTTGCTCGTCCACGGTGCCCTTCGCACCAGTGGTTGGTTATATCGCTTTCCGGGCGGGACATGCTGAAGTCGCGCATTATGTGTAGAGGTGGCTGTTGCAGCAGTAGTATTATTAGCGCCACTGCTGGTCCGGTGGCGATGAAGCTGTTCAGTTTCGACGTCCGGAGTAGCTGCTGAACGTCGGTGCTCTTCTCGAGAGATGCAGCAGCCCATCCTTGCTGCACCCCAGATCACGCAGAGGGCATAGAAAAAGAAGCTCGTTCGGCGAAAGTCTGAAATTGCAGTGAGTGTTTTTTCTATCAATGGGCAGTAATGACGGAGCTCTTGTGTTTTTGCTTGGTTGATGTTACGTACGAGAGTGGGAGAGAAGCTGGTGATAAACTACCACCTAGATGGTCGCCAAGGGAGGGATGGCATGGACCACGCACGCCACCCGTACCACGCAGCGTGGGTCACAATAGATTACTGACCCAAAGAAGTTTCGATTAACGAGCTCCTACTCGCCTAGTCATGCGCTATTCCAAATCCTCAGGCTCGAAACTGTAGACAAGTCACTCCGGCTTCACTTTAAGCTCATGGTTACACGCACACATAGAACGTCCATCAAAGCTTCCAAGGGAAAAAAGTTCGAATTCCTTATTAAATACTAGATACGTATTTGCGACTTCTTCGCTGTCACCAAGATATAGAACACAAAGCCAATAAAGAAACAGCGAACGGAACTATCATATAAAGAACACTTCACTCCGCCCCAAGTCTCGCTACTTCAAACTGGACATTCCCATCCCCATTGATGCAAGATATTACGGTACAGCCTATACAGCGGAGAAATCACAAAAGGAACGTAAAGAGAATGCAATTATAGGACACAGGAAACCTCGAAATGAGAGGAAAACAAAACACGCTGTTCAAAAACAGATCGCAAACATTACGCGATGGAACTCACAAATTTGACAGACAACAAAAACTTATACTAGAATGTCATGCCACATCTTAATTGGAAACAGTTTTTTTTTAAGCGGCCGCCTGCACCGGTTTGGCTCCAACGGTAACAGCCTCAGGGACAACATCGCCAATTGCTGGTGCAGTCTTCTCCTCGGGTTTCACCTCCTCAGTCTTGACAGGCTCTGCTGTCGTCTTGGGGGCAGGAGTCTCCTCAACAGGGGCAGGAGTCTCCTCCTCAACAGGGGCAGGAGTAGCGACCTCTTTGGTCTCAGACTTATCGGATGACTTGCCGGCCTTGCTGACCTTTCGCTTCAAACCCCCAAGGAAGCTCTTGGAAACAGGTGAGGTGGAAGGCTTTGGCGCAGCATCAGCATCTTCTGAGTCAGACTTGACCTCCTCGGTCTTCTTCTCTTCAGCCTTTTTATCCTTGCCGAAGTTAAAGAAGTTCGAGATCCGCTTCTCCCTAGGTGAAGAAACCTCCTTCGAGGAGGTGGGAACTTCCGCGGGGGTCTCCTCAGCGGGGGCGACAACATCTTCGGCAGCAGCCTCCGTGGAGGCATTGGCCTTAACTTCCGGCTTAGCCTCGGTAGTTTCTTCAGGCACAATGGCAGCCTTTGGTGCAGGACTCTTATCGCGCTTTCCGAAGAAGGACAACAGATCGGCCCTGGGCGAGGAGGGTGCCTTCTCGACAGGGGCTGGAGTCTCAGCTGCGGTCTCGGCCGGCTTTGAGTCGGTCTCGGCTTCTGTAGCGGGAGTGTCCTTGGCGGGCTCAACCTCTTTGTCCTTCTTCTCCTCGGTGGGCTCATCACGCTTTCCGAAGCGCGCAAAGAATGAGTGGCGGTTCGACTTCCTGGGCGCAGGCTCAGGCTTGGTCTCTTCCGTGGTTTTGGTCTCCTCGACAGGTTTGACCTCCTCCTCAGTCTTTACTTCAGTGACGGGCTCAGTAGCAACCGGTTCGGTGACTATTCTGAAATTAGCATTGCTCTCAGGGGTACAAGAGAGATTCAAACTGACTACCAGGAGCAGGTGCAGCGAGGGTCACGGTGGCATCGGCAGGTTTGTCATCTTTGATTTCCTCGTCTTCTTTGTCCTCCTTTTCCTCTTTCTTCTCCTCCCTTTTCTCCTCTTTTTTCTCCTCAGCCTTGTCCTTCTTGCCAAAGAAGGAAACGGCATTGAAACTGGAGATCCTCTTCTTTCTAGATGGTGACCGCTTAACTTCAGATGGGCCAGCTTCCTCGTCAGATGTAACAGCCGTCTCGGGAATAGCCTCGGACTTTGACTCCTCAGCGGACTTAGTCTCCTCGGCCTCCTTATCCTTGGGCTCATCAACCTTTGGGATGGTCTTAGCGCCACTAACGGGCTTCGCTGCTATAACAACCATCAGCACGTGCAGCGAAAGTGCTAGGTTACATGAAGAAACTTACACAATTTCTCCAACGCGGCCTTGTAAGCATCAGACTCGGTGACTTCCTCAGCAGAAGCCTTGGCCTCGGCGATCTTGGTCTTAAGGGTGAATACCCAGCTGTCACGCTCCGTAGCAGGGGCCTCGAAGTGCAAATCGCCAGTAGACAGCTTCAACACAAATTTGCTCGTACCGGTCTCGGTAACCTCAGTTACATCGGCCAGCTTGATGACTCCATGAGGAACCTTGTTTGCCTCATCCTTGGAATAGAACCACAAACCCTTTCCAGTCTGAAGGGCATATGCCGCAGTTGTCTTGGAATGGTTGTCCTTGTGAAGGTAAGTCTTCAAGCTCTCCTCATTGATGGGTTCATCCTGGAAGTAGAAGAACCGCTTAATCTTGAAGAAACTATATGCCAGTTAGTGAGCCATCAATTCATCTTAACTTTTGAAATAATAGGATGACATACGATAACAGTCCACTGTGAGCCTTAGAGAGTGTACCGTGAGTGATCTCCTTTAGCTCTGCCTTCTCCTCTTTAGGCGCCTCTTCCTTCTTTTCTGTGGACTCTTCAGTCTTTGAAGCCTCAGCCGTTGGAGCTGCCTCCACAACAGGGGCGGCTGACTCGGCCGAAGTGTCAACAGGCTTGACAGTCTCCTCAGGCTTAACCGCGGTGTCGGACATGGTGATTGTGAGGTTGTTTGGTGAAAGAGTATTAAAAGGTCGTAAATAGTCTGTAACGTGATGACTGCAGGTAGAAACTATCAGTAAGAGCTCGGAAGACAAATCACACCAGCAGCTGGGTAGCTGAGACTAGGGAGAGAGTGGTACAGTACTGTTATGTATTCACGACAGGTAGTATGGAGAGAAAGACACACAAGTAGGCAGGGGGGGAAGCAGAAGGAAGGGAAAGAATAAAGGGGAGGTGGAGAGAAGAGAACAGAATTTGGGGGTTGGAGAAAAGGGCGGCAGCAAGAGTTGCGAGCAGTTCGGTATGGACAGGGCACTCTTGCACCTTTCTAGATGCAGCTAGAGCAGATGGCTTCATGTCGCAGCCGATAGTGGTTGGATGCTTGTCATGGCTTTACGCACGTACCGGTACTCTACATACCCCCCGTCTCGCATTTATTGTGTTCAACATCACAGAAAAGAAGCAGCAGCAGCATCGCCGTGCATTGATATTTTGACTGTGATGAGATGACTTCTAAAACACAAAACTTCCTTTGATCCTCTCCTTCATCTTCTTCCTCAATTTCTCACCTCTCCACCATCCAAGCTCCAATCACCGTCGACCCACTCTGGCCAAACGCAATCTTCCTCCCCCCGGCAGTATCTCTTATAACAGCTACTGTCGTTTGTTACCTCTGAGAATGTCAATTTGTTTGTTTGGATCTGGAATATTTGGGCTACTTCTGCAACACAAAACAATCGATCAGTATCATCATCACCACCATTGAGCAGCAAGAGATGCTATTATTCTCACTCGCACATCAAGTGGGCGCCTGACTCCTGCAGCAGTTTCATCATGGTCTTCCCAATCGTGCCTCGTTCATGCTTTAAGATTGCACCTTTAGACTTATGCCAGGGTTCGCTTTCGCTAATATTCGACGCTATTACATGGGTAACTCTATCCGCATGTACATGCTCTCTCGGTGTTTCCCCTACGAAAGCGTAACCGTGGATAAACGTCATATTGCCTCGCGATTGGCTTCGCCAACCGCGTGATCAATAAGAGTTGAGCAACTTCTAATCTGCAACTTTCTCCGATGCGAGAGGTAGGCTGAAAATTTTCACAGGTAACAATGCGCGAGTCAGAAGCCGTTTTATCTCCAGGCGCCAGTCATCATTTACCGGACACCCAAAAAGCAACATGCGCTCGGTCCGTCGAGTTAATTCGTCCAATTAATTTTCTGGAGCATCCAGGTAGAGCACTCGTGCTTACTACTTTCGGTTGTTAAAAGAGAGTTGCGTCGCCTGTGCATTGACGTCAAGACTTTAGGGCCCGTTGTGGAAATGAGCCTAGCCATTAGCAATAGCGTTCCCTGTATACTCGTTTCGAACGTTTGTTTCTCGGTATAAAGAGTCCCTTTATACTTGAGGGTTTATTCATTCCAGGTTGCCGAGGAACGAAAAAATGTCAAGGGCACGCGATGTCTCTCCTTGGATCGTCAGCATGGCATCGGTTTTGCGCCTTCTCATGGGATCGCATAAGTTTAATCGACTCTGGAGTCACTGGATACTTCTTCCGGCTATCGAAAGTTCTATAGGTATATGTACTACCCACCACAACATTCCACGCCCATCGTGTGACCATTGCTCTACAAAAATTTCCATGTAACCTGTACTTCCGACACTCCAACCGCGTCATCATCGTATGTAACATCAAAACGTCTCGATTGCGCTCAGTAAACCACGCGACCTTCGACCCACGTCCGTTACCAGACACCCAACTAACCGGATTTCACCCATTTGCGTCAGTTTCATGAGCTGCAGAACAAACCATCACATGTACCTCCTGCATGGGCGAGGGGGAGGCGGGGTGATAAGCGAATAAAATGCGATAAGGCGGATTTTGCAAGCATGGCAGAAAATAAAAAATGACGATGATGTAGCAAAGTGTGACACCGGAAAAATCTGCGAAACGTTACGAATCATGTCGTACAGGTACCTAATAGAATGGCGTTTTTCAACGGCCGTCCGTCTGGACATGGCGTATCTTCGCTGTAAGAACTCTCCTAGATTTCTTGTACCCCTCATGCAAGTAAGTTATCTATCTACCCTCCGACGACGGTGGTTATGGTAGCGGGTTCCAGAATGTAAATGACTTCCCCGTATATGCGATATATTTACTCAGTACTCAACGGAGGATCGGATGGTCTCTCTGTCATATCAATGGTGCGCTCGAATGGAAACATTGGGACTCGCGCATGCCCGACATCATCAGATCGAGATCTTGAAGGGGCAACGCGTACTTCTCCGCATTTGTTGGATGCGGGGGGACACGCCGTCCCTGGTCGGGGACCTGCAGCGAGTAACGTTTTGTGACCGAATATGAAAATATGGAAATGGGGCTTTATTGTTTATTTTCCGGGGTGACTAAACTTGTGGATGTTAGATGCATTGGCGAATATAAATCCTTCTTTCTCCATCCAAAGTGTCTAGATGGCTCTGGTTGGACGGTATCAACACACTCAGCAAAGGTGACGCGTATGCGAATACCCTCACATGGTGGAGTGAGGATAAGGTATCAACCATCACCTTGAAGTATGGTATTTTCCTAACAAATAGATAGAAATGCCAGAACCAATCCACAGCGTAGAAAACCATATCTTTGATACGTGCGAAGACCGTACAGCTATCTACATATACCACCTATGCCTAGTTTCGGGTATATGTATACTAAGATGCATACATGCGGAAGACAGCTGTTATCACACAGACGAGAGGCCTAGATGTGGTCTCGAACCAGGCCCTCAATTGTACTAAGATGAAAATGGAAGTGACAAAAAGGGAATAGTGTTAAAGGGAATGAAGTTGGAGACATTGCTCCACACAAAGTTCATAGGTTAACCTGGTGAAAATTTCAACACTGCCAGCTTGAGCTGAGTTTACATGGAAAGAAGAGTTTAGGGTAAAGGAAATACAGTTTATATGGGGCACTAAGTGAGTCAGGCAAAATTTGTGGTGTAAAGTAACTGGGTCAAGCTAGCAATATTCTGAATCAGCTTTAGGTTAAGACTGCAGTGAGTGTCCATGTGGTGGAATTCTTTAAAAATGCCCAGCATTGACTCAGGTAGGTGTAAACTAATACCCCCCAAAAGTTCAGCTCTCTAGAAGTAATTTGAATTTTTGGTGGAGTGATGTCTCCAGGCCCTTTCACTTCACTTTTTTTTTCATGATCTCAATTTGGATCAGACTCACCATTTTGGTTAGTGTAAAATCACGTGAGATCAAGGGCCGTACGAGGCTAGATGCAGACATACAGGAGGCTTCTAGAATGTCCTCCCCCAGACGAAAGACTAAGTTATACACGGGGCCGGGAACCTACCCGCAGTCCGCTAACGGCCGCCCTGCTACGAATCGCTAGTTCATGGTTATGACACTCACTGCGATGTCTATTAGCGTAACTGTGCGGGCAGGACCATACTTTTCCAAAACTTTGGCGTGTATGCTATCGTGTATCCTGAAGTTTACGGACACAGCGTACGCTACCGCCATGTACTCTGGTCAGGCATGGCCAGTCTGGACATCCCATTTCTGGCAGAAACCGCAAGAAATTGAGAATTATCAGTGTGCATGCACTAAACTAGGTAAAACGCAGGAAGAAAGTATCGATTCACAATAAATTGAGCCTCCTCCCCCCTAGCCAGTACCTCAGCAGCCCAGTCACTCAGCAAAAACTGATTTCCAGAAATGGGGTGTCCGGATTGATCATGGCTGACCCGAATATGGTGTAACCCTTGATGCGGCCGTCCGGACGTCCTAGATACCCCTTCAACGGTTTAAAGGCCGCTGTGCATGATGCCGCAGGTACCCATCTGCTCTTCTATAAACTAGCAATTGATATCCTATACCGGCGGTATCCCCGGCTGAAGAGGCCAAACCGTGAGAAAGCTGGTAAGGATAGAAGATGTGCTTATAGGATGGGGAATGAGGTCATTTTAGTCTGTAGCTTTCTTTTATACTTTTCTGGGGAATTTACCGTAGCTTGCGTCCGAGTTGAAGCTACCCTAAAAATACTAAACCCTCTATACCAGCAAGCTCTAGAATAAGATCAAATTGACCAAAAGAAAGAAAGCTGAAGAATATCTTTTGCCGTCTCTAACGATGTACCGGATGAGGAGAGTCTTCACTCTCTTTTTGGTAGACAAGTTGCATATCTGGATGCGAAATTTTGTATCCGAAGGCGGTGAGTAGCCGGATTGATGGCAGCAAACTTGGAGTGTGAAATTGGTGATACGGAGGAGGGAAGCACTGAAGGCAGTGAGAAACTAGAATTATTGCACAAAAAGAGGACAGTAGAATTTACGATGATTATCGATGGTAATGGCTAGGGAGCTTAATCGCTAGCTTATACGAGAACATACGCCTTCTTGCCAAGTCTCTTACATGCAAACTAATTCTAACGGTGCACCCTCCTAGCCGTTCTTGAACGTTGGTATCCTCCGTCTTAACCCAACAACATCACCACATCACGACTCCAACAATGTACGGCGACCTAGGCCAAAAGCTGGTATCTATACCTTACCCTCTCTCTCCACCTCACTAACCCCTCAGGTCCAACACGCAAAACGCACGCAATCCCTCTCCCACCTCCCCCCCTACCAATCTGAACTAGTCCGGTCGGTAACCCGCGAAGTCCGCGACCTCGACCGCGACGTCGCCGAGATCCTCGCACCCTTCGCCAACAACTTCGATCCCTCCGCGAATCCCGCCACCGCATACACCCTCCTCGTCCACCACCTCTGCATGCGCCGCAACAAGCGCTGTCTCTTGGCGTACCACCGCGTGCGCGTGCAGGCGATCGAGGAGCTGTGTTGGAGTGGGGGTGCGCCGGATGAGGATGCGATGCCGGGGATAGAAACGGCCGTGCATGGGGATGTGGGGGATGCAAATGCGTTCTCGCCCGAGGAGGAGGAGTATATGCGTGGCTTCAACGACCTGCTTGCTGCCGCGAAGGGGAAGTGGACGGATATTGATCTTACTGGGTCTCTGGAGCCGCCGAGGGATTTGTTTGTGGATGTTAGAGTGCTGAAGGATGCGGGGGAGATACAGACTGAGTATGGGTATGTGGAATCTGGGATCTGGGATCTGGGGAGAGAGGGGGGTGGCGGCTAATGTGAACAGGGCTATCAATTTGACGAAGAATAGTCAGTTCTTTGTGAGGCAGGGTGATGTGGGGAGGTTGATACAGCAGGGGTTTTTGCAGAAACTGAGTTGATGGACAGGAAAGTTTTGTGGAGGGGCATCTGGAGTATTTATGCAGCATCATACGGCGTTTCATTTCTTTGGGGCTGATGGGCTTAGGGGGAGTATACATATGTGTATACCGGTTTAAATCAGACTACAATTGGTCTCTTGGGGATTGAATTGGTGACAGCGTCGACAAGTGACTGAACTTTGATATCCCCACCAAAAACGGGGCGAATAAACAAACACCGGACAAACAATGCTTCCAACTCAGCAGGAAAGCCCCACCCGCAAAAGCACCATAGTATATTTAAATCTACGCCTCACAAAAAACCCACAACCCATAACGCCAACCCACATCCCCTACACCTCCACCCCTTCAGGCATAGCAACCTCCATCCCTTCATCCCTCGCCGCAGTAAGAATAAACAACCTTACCTTCCGATCCGGCGCAAGCTCAATCGCCAGCTTCCCCTCCCGATCCTTAACTCCACTATCCGCCCCCCGCTTCAACAACGTGACCGCCGCATCTCCATGTCCCTCAGCAACAGCATGATGCAGCGGCGTCGCCCCATCCACATCCTGCGCATTCACTGGTGACCCAGCATCAAGCAACAAATTCACGAGAGGGCTACTCCCGACCGCCGCCGCGCGGTGCAGCGACAACTGCCGCCTCCTATCCCTCACCCGCGCGGACGCCTTCTGCCCAAGCAGCAACCGCACAACCTCAACATGCTGCTTCGAAACCGCGAAGTGCAGCGCCGTTTGGTTTGCGTTATCTTCGTCTGTCAGTAGGAACCACCGGGGGGAGGGGGGACGAAACTTTTAGCATCCACGTTTGCACCGTACGCAAGGAGGATTTTTACGAGGGCATCGCCGTCGGGGATGGAGGCTGCGATCATAAGGGGTGTCCAGCCGGAGCCATCGGGGGCGTCGGGGTCGAAACGTGGTTGTTGGTGGAGGAGCTCGACGATCGAGCGGTGGTTGTGGGATACGGCCCAGTGAAGGGGTAGTCGGTCGTCGCTGTCGATGCGTTGGGAGAGTTTTGGGTTTTCGAGGAGGAGCGATTCTACTTTTGCGTCTGGAGGGGGGGGGGGGTTAGGGGGTAAAGGAAAGGGGGAGGAGGGGGACGGACAGCGGCCTTCACGACAAGCTTCGTGGATTTCTTCGCGAGAAGGGAGAAGGGTAGACATTGTGTGTTGTGGTGGGTGGTTGAAGAGGGTTCACGAGATTATACGTCATGGAGACGCCCCGCCAACCCCACTAGCCAGGGCTGGAAGCATTGGATGTCACTCGACTAGCCGCTAATACTACACTAGATGTTTTCGAAGCCTGTTGATTGGGGAACCTACTGTTAATATCCATGGCCAGACACGTAGCATATCTACCATCAATAACCAAGGTGACAAAAAGTGGGGTGAAATTTAAGTGAAGCTTCGCAATTCCAGTCAGATCATTATATACTTAGTATATACTAAGAGTAGAACACTGGTTGCCGCTAAATATACTCATTCATAGAAATACACCTCTTGCGCCAACAGAAGCATTTACAGCATCACCGTTCCGATCCCGCTCCCGTTATTTTCGTCAATAACATTGTTCTCGTCCACACCGCCTTTAATGTACTTTGTCCTCCAGTTGAAAAGGTAGTAATGTAGCTGTCCATCACCGGCACCAAACTTCTGTTCCTGCAGGAAGAGCGTGTTATCCATGAGCGTGAGTCCGTTGAAGACATCAAAGTTGAACTATTACCACATCAGCACTGCATGCTCTGGCAACGGACGACTTACCTCCTTGGCCAGAATCAATGCGTCATTGATCAGCTCGTTCAAGCGGATCTTAAGATCCTTCCGCGTACCCGTGAACGCCACCTCGGATGCATAGTAGAAGAGATAGGCAGCACGGATAAGATCGTGCTTCTTGTTGCCAATAACTGAAGATTCGAGAGCATAGAATGAGAACATGTCGGTGACTTTCTTGGTCTGAGGGTCCTCGACGACATAGGCCCAGATAACCCTCTCCTTTCCTGACTGGTCCTTGTGCAGAAACCAGTGCTCAATCTCCTCTGCGTTGAACTGTGGCGCCATATCGAATCGTGCTAGATACCGTGTGAGAAGGTCGTGCACCTTTTCAATATTAGCATATGAAACTGTTACGGGACTTTAGACTAGTTAGAGTCAAGCGAGCGTGAAGCAAAGGTTGGTCACCAAAGCGTGCGCGCCCGAATTTGAACAAGGATGGCCCATTGAAATACCGTCACTCTTGTCTAGTCTCCGACCTTTCTATTCTGTGGAACTAACGCACCTGCGCAATGTCTTTCGCCTGCATTTCTCTCAAACCCCTAGTCTCAGTCTGGTTTGGCAAGTGGTATTTTGTGATTTGGCGAGGCTTTGTGGTGTTGGGTGGGAGAGGGCTGAAACCGACTTCATAACACTTCAACCAGTCCAGACTACGGTGGTAGTATCTACAGGTACTAATAGGTTTTGGCAGCACGATTCCAGCTGTGTAGATGGCGTTCCAGATCTTCTCAACATTGCACCGGCGAGTGATCTCCTTGATCAACACCGGTGCCAATCGCTTAGATCGCAGCTTCTTGTGGACGCAGAGGAAGTTGATTTCCGAAGTTTTGATGAGGTTTTCTCGCACCCTAAGGTTGATAGGGATACCGGAGATGAAGGCGACGAGCTTCTTAGATGTAGAGACACGAACACCGACGTGCCATTCTTTGAGCCAGCCAGGCGCCTTGAGCGCCCAGTTGAGGAAGGATGCGGAGTAATTAAAGCGGAACATTGCCTCACGATCCTCGACGTAATGGCCAGTAAGGAGGTTATAAACCTCATTCATCTACAGTCGTTGTCAGAACTCACATATACGAGACACAGCATCACCAGTTGCTCTGGGTCGTCGCCGCGGTACGTGGTGAGCTGTAACACGGGCACGAGACAAAACAGTCCATACCTGGTGCTCATCCGTAAGATCCATCGTAACCCACTCGAAGCCATCGAGTAGCACTGGTCCTTCCGCGGAAACAGCCTCCGGATTCTTCTCTCGTATGGGGCCATCCGGCAGCAGTGCATCCTCCTCATCTACCACCAATCAGCAACCAACCTGAAAAGCTTCCCGCTGAAACGAACTTCATACCGAATCTTGCAACTGGCTGGGTAGCCCAAAACTTGTAGCTTGCCATATCCTTCTTATTCTTTCCCCCGGCAGCCTGCACACGTATCAGCTCCACCGCTCTTACCGGCCGCAGCAAGTCGTGCCCACCATCCCCGTTAACACATCCTCTACTTTCATCGCTTTCATCAGCTCTTCGGCCTTGCTCTTGTCCATTCCCTGGAACTCGCTGGCTAGCGCGGGATTATGCTTCAAGACATCGTCGATAACACTCTTTGGTAGGTCTCCTTTCTCGGTTGTAGCGGCCTTCTTTCCCTTGCTCTTCTTTTTTGACTTCTTCTTCTTTCCTGCGGTGGTAGAAGTGGTTGTGGTGATGGGAGCGTCTGCAGCTTGCTCGGTCTCGGATTCGGGGTCGGGTTCTTCGGCGGGTACTGGGTCGATGATCTTTGATTCTTCTTGTGGAGGTGGTGGTGCCATTGCGAGGGTGAGTTGGAGATGTGTTCGGAAACACAGTTGGGAAGGTTGTTGAACACCTTTGTGGGACTGTAACTGCGGCTCATGTGCACCCTACGTCACTCAGGGTCGACTCCAAACCATTAGCACGAAACGGTATCCGGATATGGGCCTAAAAATCTAGTCTCAGAGTGTAATACACTTCAAAATCGGAAAACCGACACGTGTAGGGTGCTAAAATACGAGGTTCTTGGCTGATCAGGGCGCTCACCTCGAGTATGATGGCGCCGCAGGTGATTAGTTATGATATTGTAGAGTTGAGAGGTTAGGCTTTATAAAGCAGGAAGCTTTCTAAACTCAAAATCAGAGTCAGCGGTCAGGCCTGCCACCGGGCTTTTTTAGACATCTACAGGCTAGGCCAAGCCTAACTTCTCAAGGCTGCCTTTGGTAGCTCCCGGGCCAGACCTTAGATTTATAAAAAAGCCTGGCCAACCTGCATATCCACTTGGCCTGCATAAACCTACCGCCGCCTGCAGAAGCCTACAACGCTTGCGGAGGATTCCCTTAGCGCAGGCCAGGAGATGTCTAGACGAATTATTTATGGGTACGTGCCTGGAATGATGATATAGACATGTTACGAAGATATTGGCAGCAAGATGAGTGATCTTTCGTGATTGGCACTCCTGTTAGCCACTCTGCCGTAGTCTTAAACACAGGTTCTTTGAGGATTCCTTTCATCTATGCAAATTGAAGTCATAATTTTGAAAAGTACCCTACACATGACCCCATTTTGTGTCTAAAAAGTTAGAAAGAGGTTTCAATTTTTGCACAACACTGTGAAGTAGACTGGCAACACACAAACCGTAGGTATATATATCCCTCACCCAAACTGCTATATAACAAACCACAAACATTGCACATCTTAAGTTAAGCAAAAAAATAAATCAAAAACGCCTTTTTCCCCTCCCACGCTAATCAAAGAAAACCCGAAGCCCTGCGTCCTTACTTCCCGACCCCGCTAGTCGCCAACACAAGCTCTCTATACATCTCCTTCAAATCCTCCACATCCTGCTGTAGTTCTTCCACCCTCTCCGTCTTCTCCCCTAACAACTCCAGCGTAGTCTCCATCCTAACTCCAAGCTCCTTAATCTCCTCCTCCAAACACCTAACCCTCTCCTCTGCCTTCCTCTTCCCCTCAACCTCCCTCATCAACTCCACAATTTCCCGTCTCCCCTCATCCCGTTGTCCCTGCACTCTCGCCAGCTCCTCCCGGGATCCTGCCATCTCGCTCTCAAGCCGTCTTACCGCAGCCGACATCCGCTCAACCAACTGCACAGACGGACCGGCGGCGACGGTAGAGACACTGACAAGGTCTGGGTGGCGATGGTGCGGCGACGACGGGGTGACGCCCTCAAAGTACGAGGACTCGTCGTCTGTGGCGGGAGGGAGCGAGAAGGAGTCATTACGTTGTAGCAAGGGCGTGTGGAAGCCGCTTGTGGAGCGTGGTGGGAGCTCAGCGGATACGCTCCTCGCCGAGGGCTTGCGTGAGTTTTGGAAGCCGAGGAAGTAGCTCTCGGTTGTTGAGGCGACAGTTTGGGGGCGCGGGGGAGGAGGGGGGGAGAGGAGGGTGACGGTCGCGGCGGCGGCGGCACGTTCCTCTGTCAGACGGGTTTGAAGCTCGCGTTCAAAGTTGATGCGGGCTGCTGTGGCTGAGGATTCGGCGGTGGAGAGGCGCGCGCGGAGTGTGTTGGTCAGTTCGTGCGCGGAGGTGAGGTCGGATTCGAGGTCTTTTAGTTTGGATTTTGCGGATTCGAGAGAGGATTCAAGGGATTGGTGTTTTAGGTTCTGTGGTATGAATGTTAGGATTGGTTGGAAGGATGTGGGGAGAGATGTGGGTACCATTTCCCGAGCTTTGCGTCGAATGTCACCTTCTTTCTTTGCTAGGTCGTCACGCTCTTTCTCTAGACTTGCGACTCGTGCTAACAGGCTGCCTTCAATACCCTGCCAGTTCTCGCTGGCGATTGCATACTGTGTCTGCAGCGTCTCAACCTGTCGTAGAAGCTTCGCATGCGCATCTCCAGTCGAGCCAGAGGAAGCTTCTTCAAGGCGTGCGCGGAGCGCTTCCAGCTTACTCTCCATAACCTGTAACTTCATTAGCGAGTGATCCAAAATGCAACGCGGTAGAAGCTGCGCTATACCGACTGCTCGACCTTCAACTCCACTTCCCTAGCTCTAGCCTTCTCCATATCCCTATCCATCTTATTCTTCAAATCTGCAATCTCACCCTTCAGCTTCTCCTCCACCATAGCAGCCTCACTCTGTGCGCGCTCCACCTGCGCGCGGAGCTCAATGGTATTTTTCCGTTCCACCTCCAGCGCTTCGGTCTGTACCTTCCCCTCCGCCTCGTCCACCCGCCTCTCCACATTCTCCAACCGCTCTCTACTCTCCCTCAACTCCACCTCCAGCGCCTCCTTCTCCTTCCTCAACATCTCCACCTCAACTTCAACCTTCTCCAACCCCTTCAGTCTCTCCCTCATCCTCTTCTCCACCTCAACAAACTTCCGCACCTTCTCTCGTTCCTCCTTCAACGCCTTCTCACCCGCATTTTGCCTCTTCGCCCGCTCACCCGCATCCTTAACCTGCGCACGGAGCTTCTTAATAGTAGTCTGCAGCTTCAGCTCGTTGCGCGAGAGATGTTCCCCCTCCTCAATCAAGAGCGCAATCTTTTCGTCTCTCTCCGCCAGCTTCTTTTCCGCGGTGGTGGGGGATGTAGCAACACGTTCGCGCGCGGCGGCGGCGGACTCCTGCGAGAGGTAGCGGAGCTTCAAGGATAGTGCGTCGATGCGTTCGCTTGCATCATGAGATTCTTCTTGGCGGCGAGATTCGCAAGTGACGAGGTCGGCGCGGAGCTGGGTGATAAGGGTGATCAGGTCTGCTTGTGGGAGGTTGGCTAGGTCATCTGTAGTTTGTGCAGTGGGGAGGTCATCGTCGGTTGAAACTTGTAACTTCGGGGTGGGGAGGTCGTGGTCGTTGGTTTGAATTCTCGATGGTATTGTCGCACTGCCATTTGTCTCTGGTGGAGGGGGGGTTGTTGGTTTTTGTTTTTCCTCCCGTTGTAGTTCCTCCGACTTATTTGGAACCGGACTTGGACTATTCCTTCCGCTCTTGACAGCGGCCGCAAGTCGCTCTTGCATACTCGACCTACCCAGGTCTCCGCTCCTCCTCACCTCCGCTGCCATAGACGTCTTTGGTGGCTGTGCAGTCACAGAGGACGGGTCGTCCAACAAGACCTTATCGAGCCTGCTTTCCAGGCCCGCCAGGCCCTTCTGCAGGAAATTCATCGTGTATGTGGCCTCGCAATGCTGATGTGAGTGAGGTGGTGAGTGGTGGGTTTGTGGTATAGGTGTTACGTTTCGTGTCGAAATGAAGGGCTAGGGTTGTATATAGTGGGTAGTGTGACGACTACCGAAATATCTCCCGGAATTGGTGATAAGTAGCTTGAAACGGCCACGAAAACTCTCAGCGGCTTGGAACACCGCTGTCTACGGGAACCAAGCCGTCTATCATACGGGCGGAGTTTTTATTGTCAGTGAGGAAGCTAAAATTACCTGCAGGTACA
>Ga0307512_10000469_pt1 | contig 59062 bp, 52 predicted proteins | sample 14_EM_MG_FD_200267 | JGI IMG/M metagenome (GOLD analysis project Ga0307512, IMG submission 200267) | Populus trichocarpa ectomycorrhiza microbial communities from riparian zone in the Pacific Northwest, United States - 14_EM | ecosystem: Host-associated > Plants > Roots > Unclassified | place... | reverse complement strand
TGGTTCAACGGTTGATGAAACAGCTTTGGCCATTTCAAGGAAACAAGGAAGTCGAGAAATTTCAATAGTCAGCAAGCAAAAGAAATTGATATTCGACATTCAGATTTGATCCATATGAACTTGATTGACAGACAAAAGGCTCCAAACTGGCAGCAGAGAACTATGAAACTTCCGAATTTCACCAAGACACCTGGAATCACTACCTCATGTTAGATTTTGTTTCAGCTCATATTCCTTGGAACGCTATGTCATATCTCCAGATATGACGGTCTTATAAAGCATTATGAAGTGGGCAACTGCTGCCATCCCTCACCTTCCTGAGCAAAGTTAACCGTAGGGAATACTCATTGACCGTCGATGCAATCATGCAGCAATTGCTGTCAGAAAATCTAGTTAGCATAGCTTTGGATTGGTGGACATCCATGCCCATATCAACCATAACATGGGTCATTCCTTACAATATGGATCGAAATTGGGCATTGGGAGATGTACAACTTGCAGTCCATGAGGTCGATTTGTAATTCGTTTCCTTGTTCGAATGTTAATCATGATGATAGGTCAACGGCCAATATACTGGAGCAAGGCTAGCTGTCAGTCTGAAGGACGTTCTTGATTGTTTTGAGCTTACCAACAGCCATATGCTTGGAATTACGACTGGTAATGGGTCCTCAAATTACTCGATGACTCGTGAGCTGCAATCAACCCTTGTGGCCTGTGGCATCTCGTGGCCTGCAATGAGGAACCACATACCATGCATGGTGCATGTCATACAGCTGGCTTTAGGTGCATTCATGGGCAGTCCTGGTGTGAAAGGCCACACCGAGTCGTGGGAAGCCCATTAGCACGATCAGCAATTTGGAGAGAATGAAAGCATAGAGATTGGCAAGAGTAATAGACTTCGATAAGACGGCAAGGCTAGAATCAACAAGGTGTCGGCCATGAGACCTGGTTGAGCAAAGATATTCGAGAAAGTACGTATTTGAAGATATTTCAACAGTCCTGTCACTGACCTTCACATAGCAGAGAATGCTTGCAGCATTGATTATGCTGACACCTGGTCGTCGAAATGAGATCATTGACTGTCAAAAAGCCAAAGTCCGCATTGCAGTAAAACCTATTATGGCTGTGAAGACATGCTGTAATTCAACATTGGAGTAGCTTGAGCGAGCCTACCGATTACAAGAATTCACCCCGCAGTGGCTCCAGAATCCAATATACTGTAATTACGAGCCACTCTTCACACTAAAGGGTGAATGGACCATTGTCAAGTATGTCATGGATGTTTTGAGGACATTCTGATACTGGACCCTGTGGATGTCGAAGTGGCATGCGGTCACATTGCATCACATTTTCACTGTCGACAATGACTTCTTCAATCATATGGATGGCGTTATGCAAGCTTTGGCCATGAAGAAGACCCCATGGAAGGAAGACTTGTACTTTGCCGTGAAGTTAGCTCGACAGAAGCTGTCCAAATAATATGCTGAAGTCACTCCAATGACGGGTATGCTTCTCATTTCAACACATTTCTTCAATCCTTTCTGCAACTTGCGATCGTTCAGGATGTCGGACTAGGGTATGGATATTAATCCTGAGGACAACACTTCATATACCACCCAATTGCAAAAGACATTTCTGAGGGATGTGGAGAATGAATACTGCGCCAAACATAGATGTGTGCCGGTCATTAAACCCAAATGGGTACCCAGCAACAATGTCTTCCGCTCTGCAACCCCTTCAGGATGCGGTCAATGTTCTTTTGAGCCAGATGATTCGCTCAGCGATGATGAAGAATACTTAATGCCTAACAATGTGGCTGAAATATCACCTGTACAAAGCCTTTGCGCAGCACACTTATTGACAGCAGCCAGGCTGAATTTACATTCACTGCCTGAATCACCAAAGAACTGTGGGCAAGTTAATCCAAATCTCAATGATTACATCTCCAACCAGATAGAGATTAGCAGTACATTTTGGTTATCGGATATCACCGACTGGTGGCAACAACAAGAGAAAATGCACTCAAGTTATACTGATCTCTCCAATGTGGTGCAAGACATAATCTCTATCATACCACATGATGTCGGAGTGGAGGGCAGTCTTCCCCCTGGGCGAGATGTTATCGGCTGGAGGCAGTGGAAGACCATTGGTGAGACTGTTCGCGAAAGAGTCGTTGTAAGGCAGTTTGCTTGGTCCAATAATGGGATATTGGTGGGCGATGACCCAGCCTGGGATATGGTGACCACAGAAAACAACTTCGAGATGATGAGGAAGGCAGAGGAATGAAAATTGCACAGAAAGGTCAAGGTCCACAACTTTATGGAGATGTGGCAGGGCAGCCAAAACCTATGTACAACACAGAAGGATTCTCTTGATCAAAACGAGCAGATCACTGCCGTATGATACATTTTGGATGCGGAAGAGGTTGTCACAGCATCCTGGGCACTCCTTCAACCTGATGGTGCAGCTGCATTTGAAGTGTCGGAACCATCACCTTTGCCACCAGCTTTGTCTGCAAAGGACCTCCCTGGAGGACAAACTCAAATTTTAAATGTCAGCCGAATAAGAAGAATCAACCGTCATCCAGTTGAAAGAGATGAGGATAGCGCACATGAAAGCATTTTGCACTCCGAAAATTGGCTAAACTGGAATGGTGACTTGGATAACTCAAATACCAGTGAAGAGGATAGCCCCAGAGACATCGAATCTGATATAGAGCGAGACATTTCCATTGAGGATCGCGTAAGCCCAGACGAGCGGGATGTGAGTGCCGCAACATACATTCCCGGATTGAATCAGCAATGAAGGAGTTCACAGTGGCAGGCTGAAAATGTGTTGGTGATGGTCCATACATTGGAAATGAGGAGGAATAAGGGAATCAAGAAAAAGGCGGACAGAATGCGTCAATATGTTTCACCAGATTCTTTATGCAGCTTGACCGAGAGGTTCATTTAGAGATATATTATGCAAGAATGGTCAGCAGTCACTTGTAAATATCGGTTCATAAACAGATGTATAGCAGGCACAATGACTCTTTTAGCAAGATATATTAATATTGATTGTATGAGAGTGAACAGTGCAACAGTATTCTTGGGCTCGGCATTGCCACGACCTCGAGTCTCAATCTGGCAGGAAGACAGTTAACGAGTTGAAATCAATATGAAAACAATTATCGATCGCAGCAGATGTTGAATGTACAGTAGAATAGAATGCGCGTCACTGGAGCATCAACAATTTTTGGTCTTGTAAGTATGGTAAATGAATGGTTATTTGGTTGCTGATAGGCATAACCAATGTATTGGAAGCTTTCATTGGCAAAAGAGAGAGCAATACCATCACTGCCCAATTCTGAGAATGAGTGTCAATGGAGCGTCAACAATTTTGGGTCCTGTAAGTATGGTAATTGAATAGTGATACGGTTGCTATTAGGAAAAACTGATGTATTGGCAGGTTTCATAGGCAAAACTGGCAGCAGCAAGGTCACTGGCCCATTGTGAGAATGAGCATCGACGGAGCGTCTATGATGTCTGGTCATGTAAGTATGGCAATTGAATACTGATTTTGTCGCTGTTAGGCACAACCGACATATTTGCAGCTTGTATAGGCAAAAGAGGCAGCATCACGGTCACAGCAACAGTGTGAGAATGTGCGTCAATGGAGCATCAACAATTTCTGGTCTTGTAAGTATGGTAATTGAATAGTGATTTGGTCGCTGTTAGGCACAAATGACGTATTGGCAGCTTTTATAGGCAAAAGAGACAGCAGGATGCCCACCGCACATTTCTGAGAATGAGCGTCAACGGAGTGTCAATGATTTTTAGCTTTGCATCTTGGGAAATCTAAGTTCTGACTGGTTGCAGACATCCATTGAGCAGCTATTGTCAGCATTCAGGGGCAAAAACAGCAGCCACACACTCCCTGCTGCATCCTGAAAATCAGCGTACACAGAGTGTCAACAATGTTTGGTCTGGCATATTTCGTAATCGAGGCATCGAGTGGATATTCAAGCACAGAAAAGAACTATTCTCTGCCTTCATAGGCGAATGTGCAATATATCCAAGGAAAACCATGGATTCCAATATAATTGATATCACAAACTGCCAAACATGGAAAAACCAATCATTGGCTGTTCAATACACGATTTTGATGAACCGCTATCATCAAACTGCAGAGTCAAAAGCCTTGTATGAATCTTTGGATGGACCCGCTGGGCAACCTGCAGAGAACCCGCGTAAGTCTCAATGGTTGGGAAATTTGACTCGTACTGTACCCGAGTTGACAGTTCGGGTTCATTGACAACTCGAACCGCCAATTTGGCAACGGTTTTGTTTCAACCCAGACCCGTACCCACAGTAACGGTCCGGAACTGTCGCAAACACTATCACTAACCACCTACACCACCGTAGCTGGCTTTCTTGCCACTGCCTCAGTAATCTCTTCGCTACTCCGCTTGGTGTTTCTCTTCCTTCTCTGTGCCTTTGTTCGCAGCAGATGTCTTCTTATAACATGTAGCCAAGACCTTCTCCTTGTTTGGGCATATGCAGGTGGGGTGGCCAACTACATCACAAGCAAAAAAGCCCCGGTCATTGGTTCCTCAGCCACCACTGTTACGGGGGTTCTTAATCGCTATAATCAATACAACATTTCTCACATTAAGTATAACCACCTATGTAACAAACTGTTTCTTTCCTTGTCTTATCCTAGGACTCAACCTCTTGCACCTGTGTTGCAAGAGCGACCAATCTATACCGATACCAAAGTCCTTCGGCTTGATAGATGTATATTACACCTCGTTGTGATACAACCAATCCTCGGAAAATTCCTCGAATGGTAATAATACTGTGTTGAAGTGTCTCAGAACCAGGCAAACGATATTCTCGAGTTTGCAAAGACTTAAAACCACCCGGTACGTGTGGGTTAAACGGTGCCCTTCCAAACTGAAGAGAAGGTTGCCCAAATGTTTGACAACTTGGTGCAGTGCGTACTCGGATTGGGTCGACCTGTGTACAGGCATACAATGCGTAATCACATAGATGGTTAAGGGAGGTAATTTTGAAAGTATATGATACATAGGTTTCTTAATAATATTGTGAGATCGTCTTCGGTGTTATGAATGTTTCACTGCGGATGCTGCTTGAGCTTGTTCCTCACATTGCGGAAGCAATGTCATCTTATAATAGTTCTCTTCGAGGGTTTGTACGCCCATACTTCGACGCTATGACTGCAGTGCTCAAGATTGCATCAGCACAGTCGCACCATGCAAACGTAGCATGTGCCCGGTGAAGAGTTGCCACACATCCCAATAGGTTATCGTGTTCGTGCAATGTGGTTTCAAAGCATTATGCTCCTGATAAGAATCCGGCCATCCATCGCATGATGTCATGTCAGACAGTGTGTCAGATGAAACTTGAACTTAGACATCTTACTACCCGTTTACGACAGTAGTTGAAACGTCTGCCAACAAAATTGTTTGCAGCGCTTTATCGCAAATCAATGCCTCACCTTCAAGGCTGTTTGGCTTGCATCATATATTTGATCGGCGACAAACCGATACTATGCCAAGGTAGAATTGGACGCGTCAGCTCGTATCGAATACGAGTTTGACATTGCAATGCATACTCACTCTAACCAATGAGCTGGGTTGCTTCAGGCCTCGTATCTTCAGCCAAAGTCATAATTCCCTCAGTCACGTCATGCTTAGGCCGAGACCATTCTCTTGGGCTGGGGAGTACCCTGGTTGTTCTTATCGCCTGAGGCGATAAGCCAGATGTCCCGCGTACTCGCATATTGACCATCGACTGCTATGTTTGTGTGTTGTAGTAATCTCCAGTCCAATCAAACAATTCCGCTAGTATCTAGGATATGGACATGGTAGAAAACAATACGCTCGGCAGATGTAACATCTTTGGATCTGGCAGCGTGGTTGCGTCATCAAATAAGGATTACCGTAGTATGTACCCTTTCAATGAATTCGCTAAGGAACAACACTTGCTTATTCAATCGACGCGCGAGTCCTATGTATCGCCGCTAAAGGACATAGGACTCGCCCTCTTGCAACGTCATGAATAGGTGTTATGCATATCACGTGACTAGACCGAGACTAACTCCGTGACATGTATTCATCTACTATCGCCATTACCATGATCGCTGGTAGGGGAGAACCCCTAACAACTGCCTTCTCCCAGGTGGCCATCCATTCTTCTAAAACTCACTTGTGTCAGTTACTTCTTGGAGTTAAGTATGGCATCCACTCAAGAGATGTGCTCGATGAGATCATTGTGCAATGCTGTAGACTGACTTCCCAATTTCCCAATGAACGCCTTGGAAGCTTCTGGGTAGCTCTCATTTTTAGACTGGTATCAGTCACAACGACGTTCGTCAGACAGTGGTATATCGGGTTGTAGCTGGTGTCGAAGAACTCAGAAACGTTCAATGAATGTGGAAACACACTTGCCATCGTTGATCCCTTCTCACAGCCAATCCCGGTTCAACCAGGGCAGAGAATCAAGAGGCATAATGACTTCCTTGACTGCGGCGGGGCAGTCTTCCTATGCTACACATGGACTTGCGTGGGCCTGGAACCGGTCGTCGGCCCTGACTGCTGCAATGTCAGGCATCTGATGTAGTGCTGTCGTGGCACAACCATTTGTCAACCGAATTCCAAACTTCACTGTCAAGCTTAATCTTGCTCATGATGCCCTAAGTGGCAGTGCGAAGTGGATAGGAACAAGGTGACACTGTCTAGGTTACTCGTGCTGTCATCAGTCGGCAATGCAGTCTTCAGGACATTGCATATGCGGTGGCTGGAGTTGGTGTTGAAATTGCTGATGAGTGCCGAGTTAGCCTTCACTTGAATTAAGGCCATGTTCGTAGTATTCAGTTCCATCGTGGCCGACTCCTTCTATTCACTAATCATATCTCTCTCGTCATCAGTGGTTGCCAACGATATCTGGCTTTCTTTGACTTCCTGCAAGGCTGTGCCCAGTTTGGATTCCATGGACTTACTGTGCAAGTTCTTGGCAGTGATCTCTGGTTTTGTATTTATCATTTTCTTTACAGTTGAATCATCAACCAGCAGTGGCACTTCATCATATGTTATGTTGTTGGAGGCATATTGCCTGAATCTATTGCACTTGGCCTGTTAAGTCCCAAGCGCCCGCCCTTAGTCATCAAGTTGCTTCTGTAAGTAGTCATCTTCATTGGCGACTGCATTCCGTTCCCAATCAGCATTTTCACACATTTGCATCATATCTTCAAAAAGTTTGCAGGACTCTTTTTGGACTGCATGGAACCAATTGGTGACCCCAACTGGGTTAGCCTCCTGCATGACAACTGGCACGTGATTGAAGATTTTATCATGGCAACCTCCATCCTCCTCGGTCTGCTGTTCGGGGACCCTGAACCCCGCTTGACCTGCATCTGGGAAGACACCGCCAGCCTTGGCAGCTCTCCATATATGTGCCACTTTCAAAGCATTGTCCATTTGACATCCTCCAGGATTAAGGATCATGGCAGCAAGTATCATATTTGTCAATATGGTAGGTCAGCAGGGCTAAATTCATCTGTTTTGCAATTAGGTAGTTGTCTGTGATCATTAGAACTACTTTTCCTTGAATCGAATTGGCCTCCAGCAGGTTTAACGTGCAGGAGATCCCAATCTGGAAGTGTTGCTGCCGCTGTAGTAGGACAACGTAACATTTGTCTATTCTCCGTCTAAGTAAAAAATCTCTCATCCTCCCACTCATCCACTCAAGTTGCGTGGATACGCATGTTCCCCTTTTTGACCCGCGCTTCCCATAGAGCTGCACCTTATGTCTTCCCTTCCTTTCTCTGCACAGTATCTCCATCAGCAAAAACTAAATTTCCTTCTTGAAATTTATTTTCTGTATTGTACCCACAAACTCCAAAAAAGGAATCAAGGTTTCCCTGCATTTTGGCATTGCTTTAACGTCCCGAAGTGATCTTGGATGAGTCTCGATGCGGTGTTCCAATATCACAACCATTATACCCTCTTTCGCGAATGTGACAACTAGCACTTGATGAATTGCGCACACCTCCTTTGGCAATATCTCATATATTCTCTCTGCATACACTTAAGTCGCCCAATTCAATTTGTCCACACGGTGATGTTAGTTCTTGCTATGTACATTCAATGAAGTCTGTTGTACTTGTTGTTAAATACCCTCATGGCTCAATTCAACCAATGATAGTTAACATGCAGAAGTGGATCACGATATTTAACTTGTTGATACAATATGGTTCAGTACCTTGCAGTTGTTCAACTGTCGCAGGAGGCTCAAGCATCATTGCGATTATGATTTCGTATGTTTGAGATCAGACATCAGTAAACAATTAGTTCTATTTGATTTACTCTTATTATGACATATCGATGAAACTTTGGATAAAATAGCACACATAGGAAAACCACAATCCGATCACTGACACCATTCGTTCCATGCAAGTGACATCGCACCCACTACAATCGTACTTCCATCAACCATTCCTGTATTCTCAATACTGAAAATGTTGGTGATGTTGGTGATGTCGTTGCAGTTGCTGTTGCAGTTGCTGCAGGGGATGGCAGACCCACCGATAGGCAGCCCAGCTGAGAATTGCATGCTAGCTTCAGCTGCAGCACCACAGCTGCTGAGACAGTTAAAAGAATTGATTGGCTGCTTTATCAGCTCCTCCGGGATGTAATCAAGGAAGTCCTCATCAAAGCTGTCCTGATCATTGTGAGGTTGTGCCATGGCTGGGTCCATACCAGTTGAGGGGAACCTTCGGCGAATCATGCTGACGATATTGTCTAACTTTTGGCACAAACATCTGGTGAGGAAGAACAAAAATCCGTGTCAAGAGGATGAAAATGAACTGTGCATGCATTATTAAATGCGTGATTGATATTTCTTCAATTGCACTGATGTTGTGCTCCACCTTCTGGACGAAACTGTGGCGGGACCACGAACTCACTGTGTTTCCAGGCCGGCAGACGATAGTGGTTGGCCGTCAAGGTGAGGCCAATGAATGTCGGGTTGATTATATCCATCAATGATCTTTCTTTCTTTCCCATTTATAGTATGCCATAGAAGTATGTCTGGGGAATATGATCCACAATTTCAGTCACTGCAAATCGAAACTTGCAATCCTAAATTCATTGTCAAGACAACTATTGAAGAAGATGGGAACTTTCAACATTCCTCGCGAACATTTCCAGGGCAGGTGAACATGAGCTGGGCCCATAGCCAAGATACCACTTTCCGGATCACTGTAGGTGACTTCGTTTGAACTCTGTAAATAGTGTCGATTGAAGTGTTGCAGAAGTGTACCATTGCCGCAAGGGAGCAAATAATCTTTGCAAGAGCGTGGTGCACACTGTCAGCGATGGAATCAATCGTAGAGATGATTCATTTAACACCCAAATGTAGGCACATGGAGGTTCTGAGTTTCTCTGGGCTGCATCAATCCTGGCAATTTCCTCATACTGCCAACTATGAATCTCAGCAGTCTTCACCGCATTTGTGGCAAAGGGATTCACAAACATCGCAAAATTGATACCTATACGCTTGGCACATGCCACAATCACGCCTGGAATGTCTCAAGGAGTAGTCTGGGAGGTGTATTCTGCGCCGACGATGAGGCCTGTCAAGTTGTCAATACAGGGCTCATTTTGCGACATATTTTGAGTTTTCTATGCAACCAATTGCTCACCAGCTTGGTTTGAATCCTTCCTCAACGAAATATATACAATGGGGGGTGACCTCCATTGCTACAACGGTTAGTTGGATACCTTGTTAGATGCCAGCATTGTAGGCTCGCATTCATCCTCCTCCACCGGGACCATATAGACCTCCTGATGCTGAGGATTCAGGGGTCGCGCCGACATCGGTGTTAAATGAGTTGCCGAGACTGTCATTCCAAGTTCTGATGTGGAGTATGCTATTGATGGCCGTTCGCCCATTGCATCCCTCGATGGTCGGCGTAGTGTCTGGTCATCAGATTCTGAATCGTCATCGTAATGATAATTGTAATGTCGGATATCGTGCTTAGATTGTCATCGAGATCCTCATTGTTGATAGAATATCTGCTTCTTCTGGTGCTGGAACGATGAGGAGGAGGAGGAGAAGTGCTGCACCTTGGTGTCATGATTTGAAAAGATGGCAAGTGACAAGTATGAAAAAATGAAAGGAGTGACTACAGGAATTATGGATGAATGTATAGTAAATGCATTGAAGTGTTGTGTAAGGGAAAGAAGGCATTGATATGATTGGAAGAATCATCGTGATGCCACTTTTTATCCAGTCAACAATTCTAGGATCTGGGCATATCACGCCACGCATGCTTCCCACCTCATTGATGAATGGGAACTCAGAACTAAGAATGCCAGGTAACAAGCATGCCCCAGGGTTGTTGATTGGCCTCCTTTGACAAGATTCAGTATCGCAACGGGCTGAAAGGTTTCCGCATTTCACCAATCGTTTGGCCTAATTTCTGCGAGGCAAAATCACCAGACTACCAATTATGTAATAGCCATACACGGAGTCGTATCGCTGCCACCATGCCTCTCCCAAAACCACCTCCTCAACCATCAATCCCAATATCATGAACTCTCAATGCAGCACTTTACGCATGAATTTGACCGATGTAATAATAAAATAAACAAAACAACAAAAAGAGACCCAAAACCTCACCAAAAAACTCCCAATTATCACCCATCTGGCCACAGTTCAAAGTGCCAGAAAAATTCCCACCCACAACACAAAGCCTTGAACAACCATCCAGCCAATGCATTTGATTCTCGCAACAACTAATTTGCAGCTTTGCAACTAATTGGCCGCATTCTATTGGACAAAGAGCCCATGGTGGGAGGATTCATGTTGTGATCATGCGGACCTAGGGAATACCCATCCTCATCAGCAACAAATCTCTGCTCGTAATCGGGAAAGAGACAAAGAGCATGGTTTCTGATGACTTCAAGGTATCACTGCTGCCTGATAATCCTTGTTTGAAGCTTCCTTTGGAACATTAGGAAGTCTGTCTTCATCATCAGGAAGCTTGTTGGATTTGGGCGCCTTGTCTTCCTATCATCATCCAATTCCTCCGTGATATCATTGATCATATCCTCGGCTGGAGGAAGGAGGATGCCATCCAGACGAAGGTAGCTGCGGCCAGCATGCATAGGTGACTGGGCACCAGATGTGCCATCAGTTTGTTGGCCACAATAACTGAAACAAAAAAGCGTTTGGTTGTCTAATTTCATCACCCACTGCACCCATCCGGCAGCAGTATATTCCTCGAAGATTGGTGTAGCATTACAGGCGTGTGGAGCACCATGTCCATCATCAGCAAAATGTATGTTGTTCACTAGGAGCCTCTGGGAGTGTCTGAGAGTTGTCGGACCGGAATCCCAGGGGTGTCAGATCCTAGAGTTTACTGGACCGATGCAGTGACCTTCAGGTACACCTGGGAGCACCTGGGAGAACTGGCAACAACTCTGGGAGCGCCAACCATAACCCGTTGAGCACCTAGGAGCGCTGGCGACAAGCCTGGGAGCACCTGGGAACGCCGGCGACAAGCATGAGTCCGCCAACCACAAGCCTGGGAGCGCCGACCAACAGCCTGGGATCACCTTGAATCACTGTAGAGCAGTCTGGGAAAAACATCTTCACTGGGAACACTGCTGGTGCACCTGGAAATAATAGCTACTACTTATCATTGAATGATTTTTAAAACTTATGTATTCAGTTTGTATTCTCATCTATGTATCTATGTATCCATATAGCTACCCATCTACACACAGTATATCTCGACTCGCTGCAGGCGGTGCTTGAGAGCAATTCAAGGCGTGTGTAAAGACGACGATTGAGTGAACTCAGAGATACAATCAAAGGCCGTGATCGAGCGAGTTCAGAGATGCACTTGGGGATCGAGTGAACTCAGAGATGCACTTGGAGGCCATGGTCGAGCGGGTGTGGAGATGGGCTTGGAGCCCAGGATCAAGTAGACACAGAGATACACTCCAAGGCTGTGATTGAGCGAGTTTAGATATGCAATTGGAGACAGAGATTCAGTGAACATAGAAATGCACTTTGAGGCCATGATTGAGCGAGTTTGGAGATGCACTTGGAGGCCCAGATTAAGTGAACTTAGTGATGAACTTCCAGGCCGTAATTAAGCGAGTTCGGAGATGCACTATGAGGCCAGGATGGAGCGGATCCACAGATACAATCCGAGACGGTGTTGGGGAGAGTTTGGTTATGCACTTGGCGGCCGTGATTGAGTGAGTTTGACAATGCGCTTACAGACTAAGATTGAGCAACATTGGAGACGTAGTGGGAAGTGGTCGATCTGGATGCGGTCGATGGGAGGCATGCCAGGTGCTCAGAATCAATTCAACCGTTTGTTAACGCGAAACAGTGGAAATGTGATGACGGGACTGTACCATTGAAGCTGTTATGGAGAACTGGCAGGAGGCAGTCGATCTGTAGCGAGTTACGCTGCAAGCTGAAGCTACATCCAGGGGTCAACTAAAAATCGTGAGAATGAAGGGACAACAAAAATCCTTCGGTGCATGCTGTACTTGGTGTATGCTGAACTCGGTGTATTCTGCACTCCGTGTCAACTCATCATGATGGCATGGAGAGATGGAGAGGGATGACTTGACTTTGTGTTCTTGAGATGATGGTAGAGTTGTGGAAGAGAAAGAGGGAGATGGGGGATGAAGGTGAGAGTGATATAGAGGATACAGGCGGATATGGGAAATCAGGAGTACGACTTGCCTGATTGGGTGTTACGCCTCTGGTGTTACTGTTATCTTTCCGTGATCTCATAAAATCGCTCAATGATCCTTCTATAGATACTTGATCCGAAATCATGAATTATTACTCGAATTTCTATATTGGATCTACCTTCTGGATCTGTTCACCTATTGGTCATATCTCCATTGCCGAACGTTTATATCAACTGATCTACAACAACAGTCAAACCAAGAGCAAATCAGATGTGCTTCATCTTTGGATCAGGATTGGTCGCAACTTCTCCATTCTCAATGGTTACTCCTCATTGGCAGGAAAGCTTATTCATGGTCGCCAACCAAAAAACTATTCACTTATGCTCCAATGGTTCCTTTTTAAGGAGATGAGGTGTCATCAATCTCAGACGACCAAGGCATCACGCAATATGCACAGTCATGTGAGAGATAAATTATGAACCATTAATCAATATATCGGAGTCCTGTCGACCGAATGGACTTGTACGAATCAACCCTTCATTCGACACAGTTCTCTGCGTCTGGGCGAATAGGACTTGGCACCAATGTCCCGAGTGGCGCGGGATACTCTCCGTTCGATATATGGCAAAGCTACTCAGGTGCTGTTGACTGTATATTCCGCTCCAATACAGCGTTGTTGAATTAAGTGTTCCGTTGGTTGCAGTGATTGTCAAACCGTTGCATACCCAGTAGGTGTATGAGAGGGCACCCTAACTGGCGCTTGGTGACACGAACTCGTTAATGGATAATTGGCTCCAGATGAGCTCGTATTGATTCGTGTTATTGCCAATAGCAATTGTGTCGCTGAACAAGCATATTACCTTGATGATGTAGTTAATAACTCCTGTGAGTTAAGAACTCAGCTATCAATGGTAGAGGCAAGGGATGATGAGGCAGTTACATATGGGAACTCCGAAGCAGCCTTTAGCAGTCTTAGGATTGTTCGGGGTGTGAATTGTCCGATATGTTGTCAGCGATACCGACCTGGAGGTAGGACATTCATAGCAATATCTACAACATGGATCAATCTACGAAAACCTATTGACCTTCTCGAGCTGCAGGTCAGGCCCTCGACTTCATTCCCTTGTATTATCTATTCATTCTGGATCGAAGGCAACCAGGATACTTCTTCTTTGAAGTCCAGAGTTGTACGTTCATTTTTCAGTTCTAAGTCATGGATATATATAGCACCTCTTTGTACTTGGCGATTCTTGATACCTTCGCCAAAGCAAGTCATTGATCGGGAAATGAACAAGATGATTCTCCTGAGTCCGATGGATATTCGAGGATCAGCCTGATAGCGTGGTGAGTCAGAGGATACTTCTGCTTGGATACTCATGAGTCGGCACTACACCTTCTGCTGCGGCGAAACTACTTTGTTGTTTCCTATAGACAAGTCGCTACTTGAAGTCATTGTATTATTGGACAGTTGATCCTCGAGTATAAGTGGCAGTTGCTGGGACGATACTTTAGCATCTGATGGAAGTCTGAGTGTCATCATGAGAGTGTGGTGATGTAGAGGATACTTCTTTCAGGCTCTCCTTAAATTGTGTACATCAGCAATTGATATCTCAAGACAATACTCTTTAGTCAATACTGTCTATTGGAATCAGAGATCAGAACAGTTACCACGAGTTCTTGGGGTATTAACCCTTATACACATCCAAAGTGAAGCCTTATGCATCATCTTCGTTATTAGTCCGGAATTCATTAGGGACTTTATTGATTATGACCTAGGGTCAATCGCCCAGCGTTACATTGGGAATACAAGACCTCGTATCAGTGTTATAACCTGCCGGCTCAAAGCTCGTCCCGGCGGTATTGAGGATGGTGCATTGACTCGCACACAAAATTTGCTCAAGTCCCAGTGTCTCATGATGATTTCCCCCATATTCTCTGATCTCTCTCTGTCTTGTGCTCGACTCTACCATTACCTATGCATACGAAGTTAAGTCATCCCTCTCTATCTCTCCATTCCTTGATCATGAGTTAACACTGAGTACAGCATACTGCAAGTACAGCATCATCTCAAAATCGACACTCTTCTACTCCCAGCCTTTGTCTCATCGCTCGGCGGATGTTGTTGTACTCAACTTGCTACATTCCCGTGATTTCAAGTTGACTGATGAATAGAGTCTCAGCTACTGTCACGCCTCCCCCCGAATCGACCGCCTCCAAGTACTCCTCCAATCACGCTAGAACATAGCCTGCAAATGAATCTCACAACTCACTCGATCACAGCCTCGGAGTGCATCTCTGAGTTCACTCGATCTTGATCTCCAAGTGCATGTCCAAACTGAATCGATCACGGCCTCCCAGTGCAGTATGGAGTTCCCTCAATCTTGGGGTCCAATTGCATCTCCAAACTCGCTCGATCACGGCCTCAAAAGGCATCACGAAACTCACTCACTCATGACTTCCCAGTACATCTCGAAACTCGCTCGATCGTGGCTTCCAGGTGCATCTCTGAGTTCATTCAATCTCAGCCTCAAAGTGCATCTCTAAACTCGCTCGATCGTGGACTCCAAGTTCAGTTCTGAGTTCAGTCACTATCTGTCTGCAATTGCATCTCCAAGCTTGCTCGATCACGGTGTCAGAGTACATCCCTGGGTTCACTCGTTCCTGGTATCTGATTGTATCTCCGACCTCGCTCGATCACGGTCTCCCAGCCCAAACCTCAGTTCACTCGATCTCATACTCCAAGTGCATCTCCAAACTTGCTCGATCACAGCGTCCAAGTACATTGTTAATGAGTGACGGCAGGTTTACGGAGATACAGGGGGAACGGAGGTTGACTGAGCGACAGGGAGTATATATTCGGGAGACCTCGGGGTGGATAGACGTCATCTCACTTCCATCTCATCTTATCATACAACAAATATACACACCCTGTCGTTCCCAACATTTGGTCTCACTTGCTCATTCCCAGGTTTTGTGGATCCTCACGGCCGGGTAGTATCATATCTTCTCACCATCTTCCTACGCTCCTGGAGCTACAACCGCACCTTCTCACGAATTCCATTTGGAGGTCGTGAGAGGCGTGGCGGAATAGTGATTGTGAGCTCTCTGCCTTCTAGCTCCGTCGTTTCACCACAACAGCCTCCAAGTGGTGCATCTCTAGGTTCAGTGAATGGGCCTCTGCAGGTGCACCTCCGATTATGCTCAACTACCATCTGTGGCCAGACTCACCGTATATATACATATAGAGATACTTAAATAATGGATCCATATTTCGAGGTAGTGAATCCTGTGACTGTAACAAAGACGAATATGTCAGACAAACTGCCTTATGCTTATGGAACCCTACGAACCACTGCTGTGAGAATATGGCACCGAGTCCCCCCTAGATCTGCGAAGCAGTCTCAGCTGAACTCAAAGTCTCCCACAGACCTGCACAGAGGTCTCTGCTGCTCCAAAGTGTGACTATCCTAATAGCAAAATCTCGCAGCATCCTGAATGCACCTCCATAACTGCAGGTACTTTCTGGAGCAGCTGAGAATGCTCGTGTGGAGTCTCAGAGCACTATGCAAAGCTCCAGCGGGGCCTTCGAGCATCTTGAAGTACTTAGAAGCACTGGTGAGGGCGACCAGAGTGTCTAGGAGGTTTGGGTGTTGCTTCCAGACCGATTGACATTTTGCTGATGATTATGCTTCTCCCGGCAGCCCCAAAGCTCTCTGATTTTCCTGCTAGGGTTGGGCAGACCAGCGAATGCAGCATTCACAATGGACAAAATGGTCATATCAACGGTTGATGTAACAATCGGATGTACCGATTCATCATCCCCATGCCAGCGCCATGAGAATAGCGCAGTATCATGTTCAGCAACCCTCTTCGCAGCAATGTCAGGATTGACATACACGATGGTAAAGCTAATTGGCTCAAGAAGGAAACCAGTCGAGGCGTTATAATGCACCTTGATTGGTGAAGACATGTGACACTAGGTTATCGCCTTGTCTTCATCTCTTTCTACATATCATCAGGAACCGCAAGAGAAGCATTGAGGGGATGAGATACATACCAACATGGATTAATTTCCTCTTCTTAGTCGGAGTTTGATTGATTCTATTCCTCCTTCGCTGAAGGCCAACCTCTACAAACTTGTCCGGTTCTCCCCAGAGTTTCTGACCATCAAGGAGAGTGTTGTCTGCCATGGACCAGTTCCACAGCGGCCATTTAGGCGCCATATCACTAAATCGAGTAACGCAACGATCGATTATGAGATTCCATTGCTTCGGCCCGGCGCGCAGTTGGTGCTGATGCTCATTGACAGGCCAATCTCCCAGACGCAATACCTCATTTTATCATTTTTCGGTTGTGTCATCAAGTCATCTTTCTCCTGCCAATCCCCATGGTTTCTGCCACCCATTGGCTGACTCCAACACCAGCATTCACGGCCCAGATGTGGACTCTTACAGTTGGCATCTGGATTGTATTAGCATCTCCGACGACTGATTGCAACCACAAGAAGGCATCTCATTACATTCCAGGTTGTCAATGGTGGTCAATGATTGAGTGGTGGATATCGAATGGTTGTTACTCTAAACAAGCATCGGGAGTGTGGAATATATTGTCAAGTGTGATGGGATGCAGTAGCACAGGTGAGGAGGGTGTGTCGAATGTCCTGGAGATTGTAAGTAAGCCGGGCCGCGAAGGCGAATATATATGGAGGCTAGGAGGGGTTATAATGATCTAGTGACATCGTCTTAGCAATTATTCATCTAACAAACAATGTGCTTCAGAGAATTTAGGCTCTTTGATTCATCGACTAAATGCTTAAATTCATCACAAAGACAACGAAAAGTATGATCTGCAGTCATATCTCACTCATGTGTCATTGCTCTGGTTCTTGTACCCCACAATTATATCGCTGGGTGGGTATCTAAGGAGAATACATGGTTCATGTATGGTACGAACTTAACAAACAGTGACAACCAAAAATCAGGAAATATGCATAGGAGGGTCTTGTAACTGAGCAAAACAATCGCTGCAATGAGCTGAATGCAGATGCGGTATTCTTTTCACGATTAAATTGATGTTGACAATGAGAGAGTGATTAAACACTTTCCAAATGTGTGAAGGAGAATGAGAGAATAAATATGAAAGTGGTAGGAGCCCTGATTGGAAAAACTAAACCCAGGCGCGGCTTTTTCCTAGGACCAGCAAGCATACAATTGGATGAATACCGAATATACCGTCGAGATGCTTCCTAATGTTGTTACGACTTTGCATATTGCTCCAGAACCATAGAAGTTTATGAACGGTGGTCTTACTGTATGAAGACGTACTCCTTCATCGGCGCTTATATCACACACCTCTGTCGCGACCACAAAGACGGGATATTATATATATCAACCGAACAACTTTCAGATGATGGCTTTGCTATCGAGCACGAGCTCATTCTACTTCCATCCATCCATGCACCTCATCACCACCCATTTCTTAACCGATCCAACGATGATTCAAGCAATACAGAGGTCGACAGCAACATTGCGTGTATCAATCCAGAGTAACCTCCAGTTTGGACACATATTTATCGTACTGCACACTTGGACAACCATTCAGCCGGTAAGCCTATTAGGAACGACTATTTTGATATCTCCGACAATGAAATTGATTTATGTTCACTGCATTCAGGTGCGGAGTATGCATTAGTGCAATTGTGCATCAAGCACAACTTGTGCAGAGTGGTTATCAACAAGCTTTTCAGGAACCCTACAATGGCAACCGTCAGCAACTTCACTTCGTCCCACACATCATTTGAAAGGGTGGATGAATTGTCATACGCGATGGGCATCGCATGTTGGAATCCAGGCAAAGTGTGTTACAATCAGTTTGCCACTCCAAACAACCATCATCAGGGTGATTCCACACGTTTGTTTTGCCGCAATCCTGTTGAGTGCACTGAGGTCCTCATGCAGCAGCCTGCGTTCAGGCAATGTATGTCATATGCTCCAGCAAAGGAATTCGATACAGCTGAAGAACGTATCTACTCAGAGGTGAAATGAAGAGACTGGTGGTGGAACGAACAAGCAGAATAGTTGAATGTCGTCATAGCTATGATGATAGTGACTTATTCGATAGCTAATGCGGCCGATTGGAGGTACGATTATCTCTGTGTTTGGCAGTTCAGATCAGACACATCTTACAAACCATTCCGGCAACATGAAGGAAAGGCCAGTAGATATGAGTTATGGAACCATCGACTTGACAATTAGATCAAATCGTGCGAATCTTGCAAGCATCCTGGTTGCCCTTTGCCCCATTCCTCCAAAATATCACTATGAAGGACATCGGGCAACAACTGCCATGAAGCAACAACACCCACTATCCCAAGGATTTGAGGAATGTATTCAAGCTTATTTCTCGTTCTATCGACGAGCTTTTCAACACTGGGAAGAATAATCTATGTGCGCCTGGTCTCATGCGGCAATGGTATCCTGACATATTTCCATGGATGGCTGACTACTTGGAAACCATTCACTTTGGCTCAAATTATGTATCTGAGTTCTGATCGTATCGTGACTAGTTTTAGCAACAGGTCCGGGTAACCCGCCAGCGGTCTGGGTTCAGACCTCAAAGATGGGTCGGTTCGATGCCAGACCAGTTGAAATACCTGACCCGCTGATTGTTAGTGGGCCAAACCCGGACCGGTACCCGTCAACCCGTGTGTTTTGCCAGGTTTAGCCAGACCTGTCGGTTCCAAACCACGGTTCTGGGTTTTGGGTTTCGCATTCATGTTCACATTCACATATGCTACTGTGAATCGTCAAGCATTGACAATGGTACATTAGAGTTTATTTTCAACGTATTGGCCACCCTAATGAGCAAAACAAACAGATTCACGTGCCCTGCCACATCCTGAAAATGAGTGTCAACTTAGCGTCAATGATGTTTGGTCATGCATCTTCGGCCATACGAGTGGCGCTTGATATCAAGCATCCATAAACAATGATGTGGCAGCCATTATAGGCAGATATGTACGGGATATTCCCGCCACATCCTCTGGGACAGTAAAAACATATGTCAATTAGTCAGCTACCACTAAGTGTTCTTGAGCCTTTTAACGGATAAAATCAGTCAAAACGATGTATATAGACCATAACGGCCACAACAGGCAGTGAATGACCGTGATGGAAGACCAACAATCGTTGACACTCTGTTGACACTCACTTTCAAGATGGGGCAGAGAGTGTTTCACTTTCTATTTTGCCTATTAAGGCAGCCAATACTCCGATTATGACAATATACATCCTGTCGCCCTTCAGGTCACCCAAGATACCTGACCAACAATCGTTGACGCTCCATTGACGCTCATTTTGATGATGGGGCAGGGAGGGTATTACAATCTGTTTTGCCTATAAAGGCGGCCAAAAATTCCTTTATGACTGACTGCAACCTATCGGCAGTGTGATTGCCCAGAACGCATCACCAAAAATCGTTGACCCTCTGTTGACGCTCATTTTCAAGATGGGGCAGGGACTGTATTGCATAGTATTTTGCCTATCAAGGAGGCCAAATATTCCTTTCTGACTAACTGCAACCTATCGGCAGTGTGTTAACCGAGGACGCATGAGTAAGAATTGTTGATGCTCTGTTGATGGTGATTTTCAAGATGCAGCAGGGTGGGAATTGCGCTCTGTTCTGCCTACAAAGGCGGCCAAAAATTCCTTTATGACTGACTACAACCAATTGGCAGTGTGATTAACCAGGATGCAGGACCAAAAATCATTGACACTCTGTTGATGCTCATTTTCAAGATGGGGCAGGGAGGGTATTGCAATCTGTTTTGCCTATAAAGATGGCCAGAGATTCCTATAGTACCAATTGCAACGTATCGGCGGTGTGATTACCCAGGACGCATCTTTAATAATCGTTGACGCTGCATTGACACTCATTTTGAAGATGAGGTAGGGACCGTGTCGTGATGATTATTGCCAAGAAAGATGGCCAATACCTGGATTATGTACAACCACAACCGAATCAATGATTAATTACCCGACTTACATGACCTAAAATTGTTGACGCTCCATTGATGCTCATTTTGCCATGGGTGTATCCACAATATGCAATCATTTGATTTGGCGCAGTCCAGCATTCACATTGTTCTGGCAGCCTTTCTAGCGTTTTCATTTACTTTCATCTTATTCACTATGATGTTCTTTAATAATACGTATAACTATATAATAATAGTCTCCAAATTGCCGTGTCTTTCGATCAATGCTTGTCATCACTTGCAGGTTCACTCAATAGCCTGCTCTGGCCTTCAAAATGAATGTTAGCTGCATTACCACACAAGAGATAGTGTACCAACTAGTGGATGTTCGTACATCAGTCAGCGTATGTGGATCAAAATCTGTATCATGCTGGCTATCCTGGGCAGATGCATCAAGATTGAAACATTCAGCACAGGGATGAGATATATGTGAATACGCATATCCGGCCAGCAAAATGATGATTGGGGCCCATTGAGCTCCGGCAGTCCCACCAGTTGGGGCGGGTGGTGTGCGAGGCAGAGGTGGTGTTGGGTGTCTGTGTCAGGCAGGTGGAGGTGCACCTGTTCCTTTGCGTCTCCAGCGTGTCTGCGGAATCTTTGCGGAGCCATTTTGGCAAGGAAGGCATCCGGAAGTGTGGTTTTGACGAAGCATAGCTGGGTCTCTTTCTATCGCAGTGTGCATCAACTTATGCCTTGGAGACTCAACACCCTGCCTCTTCTCCTCTGGCACCACGGCGAGAGGTTTCTTGATCACATAGTGCATTTACAGTATAGTGGTGCACAAAAACCCTTCGTTTGCCATTTTGGCCAAATTCAAGGCCAGGCCCATGTCAGACTGTTCCCGCTATACCCCACCTCCTTGCCTTGCCATAGTAGCAGACATATTGAAAACCTACAAGAAATGAGTTGCTGCTTCTAACAATGAGATTCGGCTGTTACCTATACCATATACACGTCCGTAGGCTTCTCTGTGGTGATTAGCACCTATGTCATCCACTCACGGGGTTGCTTATGAGGAAATTCTTCAGCAAAGATCCCAGTGCTGATGACATCATCATATTCAATTTCGCGGACTGTGCGGACCACTGCCTTTGTCAACCATTGAGGTTTCCTCATATGGCCATTGATAAATTGGTAATGTAGCTCTCTCCAGACACCGACTTTACTTCATATGGTCAGTTGACGTCCATTTACCTCGATATGGATATACTCACATCCAACTGCATGCTGCCACTTATTCTTGCTGCTTCCAGTTTTACAGACAATTTTTAAATTTGAATCCCGAGGTATATGTCTGGTGGCTGCATTGGCAGCGTCGCAGTGGACTAACTGGTGTCAGCATTCTTGCTGTGTGCCGATGATTGCCGTATTTGATGTAGTGCCTGCCAGTCGGCTAGATTTAGATCCGCTCTCACCTGACTGAGGTTGTTGTGTATCCATGATTTGGTGGTATGGAATAGGAGAGAAAGATGATAACAAAATGAAGTGGGAAGCCGTGAGGACTATATACTTAGCTTCATGTCAGAATAGAATAAGTAGCAGCCAACATGATTGTTATACTCAAGATTAATCCTGCTGAGCATGGCTGCAAGTTGCAGGGGTTTCCCACCTCCCCGCGATTTGCAATAAGTCGGTCCAATGTCATTTGTTTGATTACAGGGATCAATTACTGTTTATGACCGCTGAAATAGCATGATTATCAGATAGTTATAGGATATTGTTCGAGGGAAAGGACGTCTGCTGATGTTTGTCGCAAAGAAACCCCGGGATATTATATGAAAATGAAGCTAACACTCAAGTCATGTTTTAAAGTTCGTTTAACTATTTCAAATTTACTGACAGTCAGAAGTGAGATTTGACTTTGTTCAAGATGAGTAAACGTACCAACCTTGACATAAAAGATGCAGCTTGCCTCCATACTGTCCATAACATGCAACATCCAACATCTCGCCCAACTACAAAGTGAACGCAAACTACAATGCTCAATCCTCCGAAAACTTACTATTCCCCACTTCCAGCGCACAAATATGGCAAATTGACAAAGCGGTCCACCCAACAACGTCATCAAGGGAATGAAAGCAAGGGCGGCTTGGAAGCAGAATGAGTCTGAGCCCTTGGGGCTTTGCGCAGTGTGCAATCCCGAAAGAAGCTTGCGGCCGAGAAACGACGAGAGACGCACTTCTTAAGCAATCAAGAGAACAAGAAATGGATTGAGGATTATGTTGAGAGAGAAACCGCTGTAGCAAGAAGGCGAGTCGAAGTCACAGAGGCAACGATCAGGCAGGGGCAGGACGATGCAGAGGGAGCTGAAAATGGGGGATTCACAACTGGAGAGCCGGAAAAAATGTTTCATGAGATGATAATTCCTATTGGAGACAGTCTGAGCGATATCGCAAGTTCCGACCATGGGGAGGATGGGGAAAATGAGGCTGATGAACAGACAGAGCAGTGGCAGCTAAAAGAAGTTGACAAACCCAGCTGGGAGATGGGCGCAATCACCAAAACAGTGTAGCAGTGCATGGAGACATTACGGCAGAAGCAGATGAAGCTTGACTAATTGACAAATCCGGGATCGGAGGATGGAGCAGACTACTACCGTGAAAGGGACAAGGAGTATGGTACATCCGAATTGAGGATTCCGACGGTCGTTCAACCGCAAACTGATGATGATACAGCAGCACCTGCACCGATGACCTTTGGAGAGCTTATGGAGTCTCTTGATATTGTCCCCGGAATATTGCAAATGGCACAAGAGACTTCTCGACCAGGAAGTGGTCATATGAGGCTAGGTTCTTTGAAGCTTCAGTCGAACAGCAGAATAGCCGGTCTTGAGCCCGCCGGAGGGCCCGATTCCCCACCGTTACTGATCGCGAAGCCTGTTGAACCTGTAAGCTTTTACCGCTGCATATAGCCTCCCCAGCTAATCACCATATAGAAATCGGATTCGGACAGAGACATGGTGATGGCTCCTGCATCAGCGGAGACATAAAGCGGTAAATGTATATTTTTGACATCATATCTCTCTGAAATGCAATTTGGGTACCAATTTTGCTAAGTGAAGTGTTATCAACAGTTCCAGACCGGCACTTCGGGTCCAGGTCCAGGTCGGAACCGACCCCCTTCCGAATTGGCGATCCTGGTCGCCAATACACCCTCACCATCAATTCAGGTACGGTTCAATGGACATCTCACAACCCGTCTGAATTGGGCGGGTTGTCAGCGGGTTGTCCAGTGGCTCCATCTGTAGCTTCATATAATGCTATTGTTTTTGCTGATTCATACTAGTATGTTATCAAAATCGTATTTTCAACATCTAATAATGACTTTTTGCATGTTTTGCAGATTGCAATACTGATTATTTTGGAATCAGTATTTTTCCATGTCTGTTTTGTGTTTTTGAGTTACAAGGCTGTCAATAGTTCTGTTATGAGCACTAATATCTGCGCGATACCCAGATTACCCAATATGCAAGATCAAAAATTGCTAAGGCTCCGGTGATGCTCTTTTCTTGATGGGGTAAGAGATATATCCTGCACTATTATGGCTGAATAGGTGGCCATTACTTCGCATATGAATTTGGGCCACCCAGCGACATTTAGATTCAGCAAAATGCAAGACCAAACATAATTGACGCTCCATTGACACTGATTTTCAGGACGGGGCAGGGAGTGTGTTTCATTGGTTTTTAGCACAGAAGGCGGCCAATAGTTCATTTATGTTGATTTGTAACCAGTCGCCACTTAGATTCTCCACAATGGTAAGCCAGAAATCGTTGACGCTGGGTTGACGCTGATTTTCAGAATGGGTCAGTGACTGTGTCACTTTCTCTTTTGCCTACAAAGGCTGCAAATACGTCGATTATGAATAATTTTGACCAACCCGATCTCTAATTGCCATATTTACCAGAACAACAATCGTTGACGCACCATTGACGCTTACTTTCAGGATTGGGCAGTGATTGTGGTGCGGTATGTTTTGCTAACATCGGCTACCAATATGTCGGTTCTGCATAACCGCAACAAAATGCAATTTTCAATTACCTTCCTTACTAGACCATGAATTGTTGACGCTGTGGTGACGCTGATATTCAGAATGGGGCAGTGACCATGGCACTTACTGTTTCGATTGTGAGGGCTGCCCATTCGTCGGTTATGCAAGACAACTATCCAAGAAAGTTCCAATTACTTGACTTAGAAGATGGAAAATTGTTGACGCTCTGTGGACGCTCATTTCAGAATGTGGCAGTGACTGTGTCGCTTTCTTGTTTGCCTATACTGGCTGGCAATACCTTGGTCATGTGAATCAAGGACCAAACTGATTAGTAATTACCTTACGTACATGACCAAAAATTGTTGACGCTCCATTGACGCTCATTGTCAGAATGGGGCAGTGACTGTTTTGCATTCTTTTTTGCCTATACAAGCTGCTAACACTTTGGATATGTGAAACAGTGACCAAATTGATTAGTAATTACCTTACGTACATGACCAAAATTCATTGACGCTCCGTTGACGCTCATACTCGGAATGTGGCAGTGACTGTGTCGCATTCTTTTTTGGCTATAAATGCTGCCAATACATTGGTTATGTGAATCAGCAACCTAATTGATTTGTAATTACCTTACTTACATGACCAAAATTCATTGATACTCTGTTAATGCTCATTTTCAGAATGGGGCAGTGACCGTGTTGCTATCTGTTTTGCCAAAAAGAACTGCCGACATGTTGGTTTTGTATGTCAGTTACCGAATCAATAATCAATTACCTTACTTCCAAGATCAAAAATCATTGACGCTCTGTTGAGGCTCATTTCAATGTATTGTCTAGTCAACATCAGCTGCCAATCATAATTGTAAGCATAATGATTTAACCTTATTGGATGCTGTTCAGGCTGATTAAGACTGGATCCTGTGGCCCGAGAAATATTCTTGCATGGGTCACGTTCATTCTATCAAAAGTTATGTATCATGTTGAATGACACATTTCGCCTGCTATGCTTGTATTTATCAACTAACATTCAGACATAACTGGTCAGGATTCTCCCATCATATTACTCTAGGTGAAATTCTTGGACAAGCAACATAAAGAACCTGCTCAAAACATATTGTCCCATTCCGTCCTACTTGATTCTGTTTCCCCTGATCTGCCTTGTCTCACTAACATTGACCGTCACAGACCTTTTTTCAGACATGTTCTTTGACCTCCATGTTTGCCGAATCAATCCGGGCACATTTGGAGCGACTCACACATCCTGCAGCTCAGGGCATTCCGGACCCCTGAAGCAATTGTCTAGCTCTACATTGGATTCACCATCTGCCTCACAGTCGTCTGCACTCTCGTTTGGTTGATCCAAGTCACAATTCTAGTTGACCCAATTTTCGGAGTTGGGAATGAGTTCGGATGCACTGTCGTCATCACCTTTGGCTGGATGACGGTCGATTCGCCTTAATCGGCAAACATTCAATACTTTTGTTCATTCTCCAGCGTGTTCCTTTGCAGACAGAGCTGGTGGCAACAGTGATCTTTCCGACAATTTAAAAGCAGCCGCCCCATCATGTTTGAAGAGTGACCAGGATGCCTTGACGCTGTCTGCCGTATCTGAAATGTATCCTATGGCTGTCATTTGCTTGTTTTGAGGGTGTGATTCCTTCTGTGTTGAACGTAGGTTTTGGCTGCCCTGCCACATCTCCAAAATGTCATGGACCTTGGCCATTCTGTGCAATATTCTTTCCTCCGCCTCTCTCTTCAATTCCAACTCGTTATCAGTTGCTGACCTATCCAATGCCGGGTCATCACCTGCCACTATCACACTATCAGATCATGCATACTGCCTTACTACAACCTTTTCCCAAAGGGTCTCACTTGGGGTTTTCGACTGCCTCCAGCCGATGATGTCTCGGCCAAGAGAAGAACTGTCGTCCACTCCGACAACATCTGGTATGATTGAGAATATGTTGCATGTGACATTGGAGAAATCTGTGTACTTTGAGTGCGTTTCCTCCTGCTGACACCACCATTCCGTGATATCCGGTAACCAAAATGTACTGCTAATCCCGATCGAGTTGGAGTGATAATCATCGAGATTCAGACCAACTTGCCCCCAGTTATTTGGCGATTCAGGCTTCGAACTTCAATAGAGCCTTGCAGCTGTCAATCAGTGTGCTGCGCGATCGCATCGTCCAGGTGTCGTTTCAGCCACATTTTTAGGCGTTAAGTATTCTTCATCAATACTGGACATATCATATGGATCACAAGATGATTGACCAGATTGAGAAGCCGTTACAGAAGGGATGAAGTCATTGCTACGTAGTTCTTCATGTTTAGTGACCGACAAGTGTCTGAGTTGAGCGCAGTATTCGTTCTCCACATAGTGCAGAAATGCCTCGTGGTATTGGGCAGTATAAGAAGTCTCGTCCTCAGGATTAATATCCATTCCTTTGTCCAATTTCTTATATGATGGCAGCTTCCAAATAGGATCAAGAATATGTGCTGAAATAAGAAGCATACCCGTCATTGGAGTGACTCCAGCGTAGTATTTGGACAGCTTTTGTCGCTCACACTTCACATCAAAGTAAAAATCTTCCTTCCACTGAGTTATCTTCGGAGCTAGAGCTGGCAAAACGCCGGCCATATGATCGAACATGTTATTATACACGGTAATGACATGATCCAGTGTGACCGTTTGCCTTTTCGACATCCACTGAGTCCATTATCGGTATGGCCTTGAAACTTACACGACTTACTTGCCAATTGTACATTCATCTTCTGTTTTGTAGAGTGACCGGGAATCACAGTAGTGTGGATCCTTCGGCCATTCGCGGGTGAATTCTCATAATTGGTAGGCTTGCTCAAGCAACTCCACTGTCAAATTTCACTGTGTTTTCACATCCATAATGGGTAGGACTGCAATTGGTACCTTGGTTTTTTAACAGATAATATACTCATTGCGATGTCCCAGTGTGAATGTAATCAACACTCCTCGCATTCGCTGCTATATGATGGTCAGTTTCAGAACATTCAAAATATCTTAAAATACGTACTTTCTCAATTATCTTTGCCAAACCTAGTTTCATAGCAAACACCTTGTTGATCCTAGCATTGCCCTCTTTCGAAGTCTTTGACTTATCCCAATATCTGGGCTTCAATTCTCTCCGAATTGGTGATTGCGCTCATGTTCTTCCCACGACTTTGTAGGGCCTGTTACACCGAGACTACTCATGAACCCACCTAAAGCCAGCTGAATGACATGCCCCATGCATGGTATGTGGTTTCTCAATGGAGGCCACTCGATTCCTGAGGCCTCAAGTGTGGATTGTAGTTGCTGAGTCATCAAGTAATTTGAGGAGGCATTATCAGTTGTAATTCCAAGCAAGCGGCTGTCGGTAAGCTCAAAACGATCCAGCACTTCCTTCAACTGTATGGCTACCCTTGCTCCAGTATGTTGACCCTTGACTTATTATCCTTAATTATCTGTTGAAATTGAAATGAAACAGGCTATTAACCTCATTGAAAGCGAGTTGCAGTTCTCGGATTGCCCAATTCCGATCCATATAGCATGCAATGACCGATGTTATTGCCACTTTGTTTGTTGATGTCCACCCGTCCAAAGTGAAACTAACGTTATGTCTTGTTGGCAACTACTTCGTAATTGCATCCACAGTCGGTGAGTATTCCCTCCGATGAATGTTGTCCAGGGTGCTGTCTCCCGGCAGCACCAGCTTGCTTCGTAATGTGTTACATGACGACCCTAGCTCTTGGTTTGATATCGCGTCCCAGGGAATCTGAGCCACAACAAATCCTAATATGAGGTAGCGATTCCAAGTGTCTTGGTGAAATTCGGCAGTTACAAAGTCTTCAGCTGCCAGTTTGGAGCGATTTGTCGATTAACACAGTCGATATAGATTAGTTGTCGATGTCGACAATGAATTTCCTTTGCGAACTTACTTTTGTAATCCCACGACTGGCTTGCCACTTCAGAATGTCCAATGCTGCTTCATCCACCGTCGAATTAGTCAATTCAGTAACCTCCGACTCTGTTAATTCATTCGACTTTGCCATGCGCGCTTTTGCCAGCAAGTGTTTGCCCATTGAGCTGGTCCCATGTTGTGATGGATGGCAAAGAACTTGATGACAAACGATACATATGATGCCAGGGCTGCTGGTCTCCTCAATTCCGCAATGCAAAAAGAACCGCCATGAAGGTGCATGTTTAGAATTCTTCCAAGCAATACAAAGTGTCGAGCCCACATTTATAGAAGACCACCAAGCATCGAATATGATTTGTAAAGTAAGATCATTCAAATCACAAATAACGACACATTCATTTTTAGAATAAAATATCACCTCTAGGAACCAGGTATGTAACAAATTTGAATTGGACATGCCGGTAGGATTTTGACAGCTGCGTAATTGGACCTGAAAGGATGTCAATAGGTACAGTATTGTTGAGAAGAATGCTGGTTCTTAAATATTGGCTCTAGAGCCACGAGCAACAAAAAAGCAAACCCTGTGAGACATTGCATGCATAGTTGTGAAGTTGTATACAAGGACGTATTGAAAAGACTGACCTTTGAAAATGCAATTTACGTACAACGCAATGCACATCGTTGCTGTGTAGGTTACTGCGCCAGCACATCAACTGTTGATGCTCTGTTGACGCTCATTTTTAGGAGGCAGTAGCGATATCGTCAGTAGCATTTGTGCCTATAAATGCACCCAATGCATCTATTAAGGATTGAAGCTGACGCACAGCACTTTGATTATGCAAGATGCAAGACCGAAAATTGTTGATGCTCGGTTGATGCTCATTTTTTGGAGGTGTCTGAAATTTCGGGCGGTGCATTTCTCCCTATACAGGTGGCCAATACATCGATTATGGTTAAAGATGGTTGCACAGCCGTTGGATTTTGCAAAGTGCAAGACCAAAAATTGTTGACGCTCCTTTGACACTCATTTCTAGGAGACAGTCACGATGTCTTTGCTAGCATTTTTCAGTTGAAAGGCGGCCGATACATGGAATATGGGTAAGTGTTGTTGCGCAGCCGTTGCATTGTGCAAGATGCAAGACCCAATATCGTTGCCACTTCATTGATGCTCATTTTTAGGAGATAGTCGCAATGTCTTGGCTGGCATTTTTCAGTTGAAAGGCGGCCAATACATGGAATATGGGTAAATGTCATTGCACAGCCGTTGGATTATGCAAGATGCAAGACCAGAAATTGTTGACGCTCTGTTGAGGCTCATGTTTAAGAGATAGTAGCAACGTCGTCGCTAGTATTTTTGGGTTGAAAGGAGGCCAATACATCAAACGTGGGCAAATATCATTGAACAGCCCTTGGAGCATCCATCTGGCATGACCACAAATTGTTGACACTCCATTGATGCTCGTTTCTAGAATGGGGTAACCAGCGTGTTGCTCTCCGTTTGGTGTATAATGACAACCAAAAAACTTACATTTCAACGCCTCAACTATGCCCTCTTTTGATTGCCAAAAGTAAAAGACTCAACCTTGTTGACTCTCCATTGACGCTCATTGTCGGGAGATGTTAGCGATGTCGTCCCTAGCATATTTGCCTGGAAAGGCAGCCAATACTCTGATTATGAGGGAGAGTTATTGCCCAGCATTTGGATTATCGAGGATGCAAGACAAAAATCATTGACGCTACGTTGACGCTCATTTCTTGGGTATGGCAACGAGCGTTAAACTTGTCATTTTAATTATAAAATCGTCCAATACATTCACATTGTCAGGATGTGACTATGTGGCAATTTGATTGCCGACAGTGAGAGACTATGAATCATTCACACTCCGTTGATGCATCTATTACACACAGTCTCACAGTCATCAAACGCTCAATCATTGTAGTCCAAATGTATATTTGCATTATTGACAACCAATATGTCCTTTCAGCGTATTATTATTTGCATCCAGAAACTTTTGCGGCCCTCACTATCTGATTTACTACTGCATGGGTGATATGAGCAATAAATGATGTAGCCATATTACGTTCCAGCGCATTCGGCCGGCAATTTGCGGCACGCAGATCCAGCCCCAAATTTTTGATCAATATATGCCTGAGTGTCCCACCATTCCTGATCCAGCTCCTTCTCCTCGATTTCCATGACCGACCAGAAACACTTTTCAAATTCCCGACCATATGAACCAGGGCTAAGCGGAGAGTTATGTACTTGAATGCATGGAGGAATGCAGCATGGCGGTTGTCATGCATACAGGTTCATATTGCGCTTTGACCGCTCCTTCAATGACTCATATGACATCACTCACTCAAAAGTTGTTGGTAAATTTCTTCACAAATTTGGGTTTTGCTTTCGCACTTAACAATAACTGGGAAAATGATAACTGGCCTATCGCTCCTCCAATGGTGTGATTTGAAGTTGACCACGTCCGAATGGTGTGTCCGACCCTTGCACATGCACAGAAGATTTATCATGTCTCACAATTTGGTCACTAAAATCAAGACAAAGCTGACACGTAGCAAAATAGGAACGCTAATTGCTTTCACAGCTATACATCGTCAAAAATGTCAATTGGCCTATCTATTCCTCCGCAGACATGGGAGCTGTCACCATTTCTTTGTCTGAAACCGATTTCTATATGGTAATTAGCTCGGGAGGCAATATGCAGTGGTAAACTCTTACAGGTTCAACCGGCATCGCATACTTGATCTGCAACGAATCGTTCTCCGCGCCTGGCGGGAGAGAAGATATGCGTTCAGGCGAGTGTGGTTTCCCTGAACGCAGTCTCATAAGGATCCTTCCTGCTCGGGAAGTACTTTGCGGCATTCGCGATCTTCCGGGGACGATATCAAGAGTCTCTATAAGCTCTCCAATTGTTGTCAGGGGAGGTCCCGCTGCAAATTGATTGGTTTCGAACTTAACAACTGTTGGATGCTTGAATTGGGTTGTTCCATACTTCGTACCTCGTTCGTGGAAGTCGTCGGCCATGTCCCCCCATCACAGTTGTGTCAATTCGCCCAGCTTCATCAGGTTCTGCGAAAACCTTTCCATGCAGCGTTGCACCGTTATGGAGATTGTGCCCATCACTAGTGTTAGCAACGGTTCCAACACGCTAGAAGGGTTCCTGGTGAGGGTTGGAACTGGAACCGAACCATTGCAACTTGTCTTACACCACAAAAACCCGAACCGTTGCAATTGGGCCAGGTTTACCACCAAAAACCCGGAATTTCAACCGCGCAACTGTGCCTCATATTAAGTAGTTGCGTTATGATGATATCGTGATACTATTAATCCGTAGATTATGCGGATTAAGTTGCTCTTTCGCCTCCCATCGTCAGATATGCGATCGGATCAATATTGGTGGAGTAGCTATCGAAAACTCGCGGATTGCGGTTAAAATGTTGCCTAATTTCACATCCACCCAACGAATATCAGTTGGATCGCAAAGCTGCATGGTGGAGATGAAAGAGCGGCAAATAGTGCACAATCTACGTGTTGATCATGTCACCATACCATCAGAACTCGGATACTTAATTGGAGCCAATGTTGCAGGAACTGTTATATGGAACCGCTGTTTGTGTGTGCCCTGGCTAAAAATCCACGGAATTATATCTGGTCAGGGTAACAACCCCGCCAAGACAGAGTGTGAGGGGTATTTGGATGGTCTAAGAACCAATCCGACCCATTCATCCGGTCCAGACCTGGCCCGCTCGCAGGTTACCCAGAATGGTTGCCTCCACCACCCACCAACCAGCCGAGTTTGCCATCTTCACTCAGCTTGCCCCGCTCTGTGTCTTCATCATCATCCTCATCTTCCGCATCCTCCTCATTGTCGGAACTTGTAAGATCACTCAGACTGTTGCCGATAGCATTCAGCATCTCTTCAAATGTCTTTCCAGGCTTTCTGGTGGTCAATCCCGCCATTTCAACATTGCGCATATCTTGTTGTTTCTACTTAATCGCTGTCTCTGCATGTTCAACTCGCCTTCTTGCCACCACAGTCACTCTCTCCACATAATTCTCAATCAATTGCGCTTTCTCTTCATTGCTCAAAAAGTCCATTTCTCGTTATTTTTCCGCCGCTGGCTTCTTTTTGAATCGCCAGCTTGCAATGCTCCAAGGGCTCGGACCCTTTCTGCCTCCAACACGCACTTCCCTTGATTCACTTGATGACGTCGTCATGTGGAGTGCATTACTGATTTGCCATATTTGCCTGCGGGGAGAGGGGAAAGATCCCGTTTTGGAGCATTGACCATTGTATTTCGTGTTGACTGTTATTGGGAGAGATGTTGGATGTTGCAAGATATGGACCATATGGAGGGAAGCTGCGTCTTGTATGTCAAGGTGGGTACACTTGATCAACGTGAACAAAGCAAATTCTGCGTTTTGACTGTCACTAAATTGGGAATAGTCATGATAACCATACAGGACAGCGCGATTTTTAGCGTCAGTTCCATGTACGATCCCAGTGATCCCTTGATACCAACATCACCAGACATCCTTTCCGTGGAGGAATGTCCTGTTTATATGTAACATTAATAAGATTTTGGCTGTTGTACACATCAATTTATCCTTGTAATCAAACATAGAACATCGGACCGACTCTCTGCGAATCATGTGACTGTTCAAAACCCCTGCAACCTGCAGCTATACGCAGGCAGATTCATCATGAGTAGAATGTCCATGTTGCTGGTCACTAAGTTTATTTTCAATTGAAGCTAACTGTATATTCCTCAGAACTTCCCACTTCATTTGGTTATCATCTTCCTCTCCTTTTCCACACCAGCAATTCATGGCTATAGAAACACCTCAGGCAGGTGAGAGCGGTTCCGAATCAAGCGAAATGATGGGGGCTTCATCCAATGCATCACTTGAAGTGACACAGCAACAACGCATACACCAGGTAGTTCACTGCGAAGCTGCCAATGTAGCCACCGAAAATATGACTTAGGACACACATTTAAAAATCGTCCGTATAACCGGAAGCAGCACAACAAGCAGCAGCATGCAATACTATCTGAGAATGTCCATATCATGGAAGATGGCGGGTATTTGATCACAAAATAAACAGCAGGTGTACGGAGGGAGCTACGTAACTAATAGATTGCTGCAAGTAACAGGAAACCCCCATGATCGACGAAGGCCTTTGTCCGCACAGTCCGGGAAATTGAACATCACAATGTAGTCAGCTCTGGCATTCTGGCACAGAAATTCCGTGATTAGCGTCCCTGAGAATGGACGAAAGAGGCTTTAAACAGCTTAGCGGAGGCTACGGAAGCGTATATTGTAGAGGTATTTGTCGATTCTCACTTTTAGAAGCAGCAACTTATCTCTTGTAGGTTTTCAACATGTCTGCTACAATGGCAAGGCAAGGAGGTCAGGTACAGCTAGTACAGACTTACATGCGCCTTGCCTTGAAAATGGCCAGAATGGCCAAAGGAGGGTTTTTGCGCACCGCGAGAGAGGAAACAAAACACCTGATCAAGAAATCTTGCACCAAAGTCTGAGAACAGAAGAAGCGGGGTGATGAACATCCTGGGCATACAAAGGTGATAGCTGCGATAGAACGACACCTGGCAATGGTGTATGAAAATCAAACTGATGCCTGCCTTGCAAAAATGGCACTGCAAAGAATCCAGGGAAAGGCTGGAGGCGCAAATGAACAGGTGCACCTCGTCAAGTCCGACGCAAACAGTCGACACCAGAACAAATGCCACCTCCACCTAGAACGGCACCTGCACCAGCCGGTGAAGATCATGGCGCTCAAAGATCTCCAATTGCAAATATGCCTGCCGGATATGTATCTAAACCTACACCTGTCCCCAACGCTCAATTTTTCAATCATGATGCATCTTCCAAAGATAGTGAGCACGATGAAGATTTTATTCCAGATTTGCGGACTGATGAAGCAACATCCACTGGTTAGTACAGTATCTGCTGCATGGCAATACAGCTGACATCCATTTTGCAGATGACAGCAGCTGATTAGGTGAAACTGCAAGTGGACACGAACATGGATCGTCAGAAATGTGAATGTTGAGTGTAGTATTATCTACTATTACTGGACACTTTATAGTATGTTTCAAGGGATCTATTTATATGTATTATCAAAGAACAATGTAGTGATATAGAAGATAGTACATGAAGACAATAGAAAGGCTGTCAAGACACCATTAATGATAGATTCTGCCAAATGAAATGTTGGTATATTGTGGATATGCCCATGGCAAAATGAGCATCAACAGAGCGTCAACGATTTTTGGTCCTGTAAGTCGGGTAATAAAAATGCAACTTGGTAGTATTTACACATAATGGAAGTGTTGCCATCCTTTAGACTCAAAATAGGAAGGGAAATGATCCATGCCCCATCTCGAGAATGAGCGTCAACGGAGCGTCAACAATGTGTGGTCCTGTAAGTCAGGTAAGAACAACGCAACTTGGTAGTATTTACACTTAATGGAAGTGTTGCCATCCTTTATAGGCAAAAGGGAAAGCGAAACGCACCATGCCGCATCTTGAAAGAGAGCGTCAACTGAGCGCCAACGATGTGTGGTCCTGAAAGTCGGCTAATAAAAACGTGGTTTGGTACTGAATACACATAATGGAAGTGTGGCCTTTCATTATAGGCAACAGAGAAAGCAACACAGTCCCTGCCCCATTGTGAAAATCACCTTCAACAGAGCGTCTACGATTATAGGTTTTCTTACTCTGGTAATCAAGAAGTGATTTTGTAGTGGTTATACATAACGACAGCATTGAGAACATTTACTGGCAAAAAAGAAAGCGATACGCACCCTGCCCCTTCTTGAAAATAAATGTCAACGGAGTGTCAACGATTCCTGGTCCTGTACATTGGGTAATAAAAATGCGATTTTGTACTGAATACACATAATGGAAGTGTTCCCACCCTTTATAGGCAAAAGAGAAAGCACCATGCTGCCTGCCCCATCTTGAAAATGAGCGTCAACAGGGCATCAAGGATAGTAGGTTTTCTTAGTCTGGTAATTAAGAAGTAATGTTGCAGTGGTTATACATAATGACAGCATTGAAAACAAATATAGGAAGAGAAGACAGTGATATGCTCCCTGCCCCGTCTTGAAAATGAGCGTCAATGGAGTGTCAATGATTTTTGGTCCAGTAAGTCGGGTATTAAAAACCGAATTTGGTAGTGATTACACATAATGGAAGTGTTGCCATCCATTTTAGGCAAAAACGAAAGCGACACGCTCCCTGCACAATCTTGAAAATGAGCGCCAACAGAGTGTCAATGATCTTGGGCCTTCGATCACGGTTCATTGATGCCAGCTGTGGCTGTTACTGTCCTTATACTCAGTTGTGGCAGTTTTTGTAGTCTAAAACGCTTGTGAACAGTTGGTTGCTCCTTTGTAAATGAAATAAGTTGTTACTGTTCAGGAGGCTATCGCGGGAATATCACTTGTTTATTTGCTTAAAAATGCTGGCAACCACTTGTTTATAAATACATGGGATTAGGCGCCACTTAGATTACCCACATTGCAAGACCATCAATCGTTGACGCACCACGCTGATCTTCAGGATGGGGTAGGGAGCGTCCATCTACTTTGTTTCTATATAAAGGCTGTCAATACATCAGAAAATGACTATGCCGTACCATAGTCAATATTTTACAATTAGAAGTAGGATATCTGAATGCGACCATAAATAGAAAAACTCAACGCGCAGAACCTGGAGATTGGAACCAAAGGGTGGAGCCACACCCGGGAAAACTTGCAGGTCAACGGGTACGCGTCGATGTTTGGCCCAGCAAGTAGCAGCATGTCTAGCTTTCGGCCGGGTATAGAAACGAACCGACACGTGTTTACGGTCTGAACCCGGGCTGCTGGCAGGTAACCTGGACCAGTTGCTAACACTATCTCCGTGTCAGCTGTTTCTTGATTGCAGTGACCACATTGTGAGACATGATAATTTGTCTGCGCATATGCAAGGGTCAAACGCACCATGCAAACGGTGTAGAATCCAAACCAGGCTTTAAGACGGCCAACACGTTCGATATCTGTTGGCAGATTACTGCTGAGTGAGAAAGCAAACGCTATATTTGTGTCGAAATATATTAACAAAATTTAAGTGCGTGATATCATATAAGTCATAAAAAGGGAGGTCAGTGCTCAATACGAGTCTGTCTGAATGATGACTTTCATGTTGCATTCATCCATGTATCCAACTGCATGACTCTCCGCACAGACCTGGACCACGAGGTTCAGATATTTGAAATTGCTTATGATACGTCATGGAAAGAGCAGCGATGGAGCTGGATGAGCAAAGGTGAGGAAGTCGAGCTATATTGACAGAAAACTAGTGAAATGATCCACACGCCCTAAATTGCCAGCGGAAAGCGCAGGAATGTGATAGGGCCATGTCATCTCTCACTCAGATAACGTGGATAGAGGTTGATCAGACATTGAGAGATACCAATGATCCTTGTTGCCAATGATGATACTTACAAACGCAATATTGGATGTCAATAATGCATATACGATTCATTGCGTACAATGGTTGAATGTATGAAGCCTCTTTCGATCTGATTAATTTCAGTGTCAACACAGTGTCTACCATTTTTGGCCTTGCATCTTGGATAACTCTAAGGGATGTGCGATGACATTAACTCATAATCAAACTATTGGCCGCGTTTCTGAACAAAAATGGGTGTGATAACAATGCTACTGTGTCCCAAAAATGAGAGCTTCAACGGAGCGTCAACAACTTATGGCCTTGCATCATGAAGGACTGAAGGGCTGTACGGCGATATCAACCCATAATCGTACTTCCGGCCGCCTATCTAGGCAAAACTGCTCGCCACAACGTTGTACTATGTCCTGAAAATGAGTGTTTACAGAGCGTCAACGACTTTTGGCCTCGCATCTTGGAAAATCCAACGGCTGTGCGGCGACATTGACCCATAATCGAGCTATTGGCCACCGTTCTAGGAAAAAATGCTTTCGAAAAGAACTTTACTATGCCCTGAAAATGATAATCGACGGAGGGTCAACGATTTCAGGCCTTGCATGTTGGATAATCATGGGGTTATGCTATGATGTCGATCCAGAATCAAACTATCAGCTGCCTTTCTAGACAAAAATGCTTTCGATGACATCATCACTATGCTCTGAAAATGAGCGTCCCTGCAGCGTCAATGGTTTCAGGCCTTGCATCTTTGAAAATAATGGGGCTGTGTGACCACATTGAACCATCATTGTTCAATCGGCAGTCTTTCTAGGCAAAAATGCTACCAACAATGTTGTAACTATGTCCAGAGATGAGCGTCGACGGAGCGTCAACGATTCTTGATCTTGCATCTTGGACATTCTAAGGGCAATGCAACGCAGCTAACCCACAATCAACCCACCTGCAGCCTTTATAGGCCCAAAGACTAGTGACGATATGGCATCCACCTCCTATAATTGAGCACTCTCGGAGGGTCAACAATTTCTGTGCAGGCTCAGCAAGCTACACAGGATTGAAGTCCATTGTGCTGTTCCTAAATTGTGTTTTACGCGCTCAGTCTTTGCAATATATCCTTGTATACCACTTCACAATTATGCATGCAATGTCTCACAGATATGATTTTTTTACTTGTAGCTCTAGAGTCAATATTTAAGACTCCGCATTCAGCTTTACTATAACATTACTTTCGGCTGTCTCTCAAGTCATTTTACCCAGTGTTCTAATTTCAACCGCCATGTCAGATTCAAAATCTTTAAATACTACATTGCTAGAGGTTATGTTCTTTTCCAAATATGAATGGGTCTTGATTCGTGATTTCAACGACCTCACTGTACAAACCATCTTGGATGCTTGCTGGGCTTCAACGAATGTCGGCCCCAAATGTCCGAATGCTTGAAATTATCCTAGACATGCCTCTTCATGGCGATTTCTTTACCACTGCGGAATTGAAAAGACTGGCAGCCCTGGAATCATATGCATCATTTGTCATCAAGTTCTACGCCATCCATCAAAACATGGGACCAGCTGAATGGGGAAACACTTGCTGGCAGAACCTCACATCGCGAAGTTAAATGAGATAACCAAGCCAGAAATTGCTGAATTGACCATTGCAAAGGTCGATGAAACAGCTTTGGCCATATTGAAGAAGCAAGGAAGTCGAGGAAATACAATACTAAGTTCACAGAGGAAATTCATAATTGTCATCCCGCTCAATCCATATTGATCAAACTGACAGACAAAACGTTCCAAACTGGCAGCTAAGGACTATGAAACTTCCCAATTTCACCAAGACACGTGGAATCACTACCTCATTTTAGACTTTGTTGCAGCTCATATTCCCTGCAATTCTGAATCACATCTCGACCTAAGACAGTCATTTGAAGTATTACGAAGTGACCTAGGGCTGTCGTCTGCCACAACCCCTAGCAACAGTTGCTGGAGGGACTATGCACTGACCGTGGATGCAATTAAGAAGCAATTGCCCTCACCAAATAAAGATAGTTCAACTATGGACGGATGGACATCAACTAACACAGTCAACATAATGTTAGTCATTGCGTACTATCTGGAGCGAAATTGAGCATTGTGAGAAGTACAACTCACTTCCGATGAGGTAGATCGCCTCTTCTTTTCCAGTTTTGAAAGCTAATCAAGGATGATAGGCCAAGGGCCAACATCATAGAGCGAGGCTACCTGTGCATTTCACAGACTTGCATGATCGTTTCCAGCTGAACGACGGCCGTTTGGTTGGAATTTGGACTGATACTGATTCCTGCGCTTACTGGATGACGCACAAGGTGCAATCAACACTTGAGGACTCCGGAATGGAGTGGCCTGCATTCAGGAACCACATACCATGCATGGCGCACATCATACAGCTAGCTTTAGGTGCATTCATGAGCAGTCTCAGTGTAAAAGGCCGCACCAAGTCTTGGGAAGCCCATCAGTGCGATCAGCAATTTGGAGAGCATGAAAGCATAGATATTGGGAAGAGTCAAAGACTTCGAAGAGAGGGCAATGCTAGAATCAACAAGGTGTCGGCCATGAGACCAGGTTTGGCAAAGATAATTGAGAAAGTTCATATTTCAAAATATTTTGAAAGTCCTGAAACTGACCTGCATATAGTAGAGAATGCTTGCTGTATTGATTACGCTGACACCTGGCTGTCGAATCAGGTTCATTGACTGTCCAAATCCAAACTACGCATCGCAGTACTCCCAAATATGGATGTGAAGACACGTTGGAACTCGACAGTAGAGTTGCTTGATTGAGCCTACCGATTATGTGAAGTCACCCACAAGTGGCTTTGAATTCCAACATACGGTGATTACCGGCCACTCTCCAGAACACAAGATGAATGCACGATTGTCAAGAATGTCATGGATGTATTGAGGCCATTCCAATATTGGAACCTGTCGATGTCACCAAAGCATACAGTCACATTGCATCATGTCATCACAGTCAATAACAACATGTTCGATCATACGGATGGCATTATGCGAGCTCTGGCCAAGACGAAGACTCAGTGCAAGGAAGACTTGTTCTTCGCCATGAAATTAGCTGGAACAGAGCTGTCCAAATATTATGCTGATGCGACTTCAGTGACAGGGATGCTTCTCATTTCTTAACATATTCTCGATCCTTTCTGGAAGTTGCAATCGTTCAGGAAGTGGGACAAGGGAATGTATATCAATGTTGAGAACAAAACATCATAGACTACGCAATACCACGAGGCTTTTCAGAAGTATGTGGAGAATCAATACTATGCAAAACATCGACATGTGCCGGTCAATAAACCTGAAAGGGTACTGAGCAGCAATCTCATCCCCTCCACAACGCCTTCAGGATCCAGTCAATGTCCCTTTTATCCACATGGTTTGTAGAGCAATGATGAAGAATACCTGACGCATGACATTGTGGCTGAAACGACACCCGGACGAAGCGATTGTGCCGCATGCTTATGGACAGCTGCATGGCTCTATCTGACCTCACCACCTGAAGCATTAAAGAACAGGGGGCAAATTAATCCAAATATCAATGATTACCACTCTAACCCAATGGAGATTAGCAGTACATTTTGGTTGCAGGACATAACCAACTGGTGGAGCCAACAGGAAGAAATGCACTCAATGTACGCTGATCTCTCCAATGTGGCGTGCAACATATTATGTATCACTCCACATGGTGTCGGAGTGGAGGCCAGTTTTTCCCTTAGGCGAGATGGCATCAGCTGGAGGCGATCGAAAACCATAGGTGAGACCCTTTGCGAAGATGTCATTGTAAGCCAGTTTGCCCTAGGGAATGACGGGATTTTGGCAGGTGCTGACGAAGCATTGGATAGCACAGCCAAAGAAAACGACTTGGAAATAAAGAAAGAGCCGGTGAAAAGGAAATTGCACAGAATGGCCAAGGTTCAAGACTTTTTGGAGATGTGGCAGGGCAGCCAAACCCTATGTGCTACACATGAGGAATCTCGCACTGAAAACAAGCAGATGACAGCTGTGAGATACATTTCCGACACGGAAGAGATCGTCAAAGCATCATGGTCACTCTCTCAACATGATGGTGCAGCTGCATTCAAATTATCAGTATGATCTCCTTTGCCACCAGCTTTGTCTGCAAAGGACCTCCCTGGAGGATGAACCCACATATAGAATGTCCGCCGAATCTGATGAATCAACCGTCATCCAGTCGAACGTGATTAGGCTAGTGCATCTGAAAGCATTTCGGACACCGAATAATGGCTCAACTGGGATGGGGTCTTGGATAATCCAACTCACTGCGAAGCAAATTGCACGGCAGACTTCGAATCTGATATAGAGCAAGGCAATGCCATCGAGGTTCCCAAATGGCCAAAACAGCGGAATGTGAGTGATGCACCAAATGTTCCCGGATTGATTAGGCCTACACAGAAGTCAAAGAGACAGGCTGATGAACTGTTGGTGACGCTCAGTGCAATCGAAACGAGGAGGACTAAGGGAGTCAAGAAAAAGTAGGACAGAATCTGTCAATGTTTCACCAGCAGGTTTAAGTATCTTGACCAAGAGTTTCAGTAAGAGATATACTATGGGCGAATGGTGAACAGTAACTTGTGAATATCGGTTAATAGACATATGTATAGCAGGCGCAATGAATCTTTTGGAATGATATGTAAATTTTAGTTGGGTGAGAGCGAACATTGCAAGAATGTTACTGCGCTCGGCTTTGCCACAGGGCCGAGTCTTAATCTGGCAGAAAGACAGCCAATAAGTCCAAATCATGATGACAATTATTATCGATGGTAGGAGATGTTGAATAGACAATACATTACAATGTGCGTCAACGGAGTGTCAACGATTTGTGGTTTTGTATGTATGGCAATTGAACCATGATGTGGTCGCTGTTATGCATAACCAACATATTGGTAGCTTTTGTAGGCAAAAGAGACAGCAACACAGTCAGCACATCTGTCATGGCTCGAATTATAAGTGACGGGATAGAGGGTCCTTAGGAATGGTATTTGGTGTGTGGAAGGAATTGGTGTGACGGAAAGGTAGAGACGTTGGTGGATGTTACAAGATGATGACGGTCAAATTTGTTCTGATAAGGAAGTGGTTTGAGGTGTTGTGATGTCAGGCAACGAGGCGTGGTTATGTTGATACGGAGTTGTGTCGGTGGTGTGCAAGATCACAGAAGGTTATTCGGATGGTACATCGACGCACGAGGAATGGTTCAAGGGTGGAAGACGAAGTGTATATAAAGAGAGGTTATGTGGTGTTGGAGGAGTTGTTTTACGTCTCGCTTTACTCGTTGTCTTGTATAGCAAAGCAAGTACGACTTTGAACCAGCTCCGATCTTTGTCTTGCCCTGATATCCTGGATACGAACTTCGAGCGCTTGTCCTGATTCCGACATCACATTTACGTTACTAATATCACCTACGCCCGACCCCGCCTGTTGCAGCCTCATTTTGAGAATGAGCTTCAACGCAGCGTGGATCAATTTTAGCTTCGCATCTTGGGTGATTTATCTTCCGATTGGTTGCAGACACCCATTTATCAGATATTGGCAGCCTTCACTGGCAAAAATAGCAGCAACATGCTCCCTGCCGCATTCTGACAATGAGTGCCAACAGAGTGTAAACAGTGTTAGTTCTTGCATATTTGGTGATCAAGGCATCGCACAGATCTTCGCGCCCATAACGGAAGCATTGACCGCCCTGAAAGGCGACAGTGCAATATATCAATGGTAAAACATGGATTCCAAATTCAAAGCATGCATAAACATATTACTGGTTGTTGAGAACGCGATTTTGTTAAGATACTATTCACAAACTGCAAATCAAGAGCCGTATAAGAATCTATAGATGCACCCACTGGGCGACCTGCTGACAACCCGCCCAATTCAGATGGTTTGGGAGTATACCATCGAACCGTACCGGAAGTGCCGGTTCGGGTTTATTGATGACCCGCACCGCGAATTTGGCAACTGTTCGGTTTGCACCCGGACCCGGACCCGTTGCTAACCCCAATCGTCACATGATCATCACCTTGATTGTGCAGTATTAGCCGCTGTTCAACCTGCCGCGTTCAGATTTGTGATCCAACCAATATTCCTTGAATTTCTGTGCAATAATGCGAAATTTCATCGGAAATTGGTGGTTGTTGATAGCAAGTCAACCAATATCAGTCAAATCACAAATCTGGAAGTGGGAGGTGTAGGAGTGGCTAAATCTGCACAATCTACATATTGATCATGTTATGATATGATGAGAACTCAAATACTTAATTGGGGCTAAAGTTGTGAGGTTGAAATGCCGCGTTTTTGGTGGTAAAACCAGCCCAATTGCAACAGTCTGGGTTTCGGTGTGGTAAAACCTGTTGCAACTGTTCAGTTCCGGTTCCAACCCTAACCCGGAACCATTGCTAACAGTAGCCAGATGACCCAGTGTGGGAAGAACTGAGATACTGGTTTGAAGATGGGCATTCATTGTCGTTGCAATTGAGAGAATATCGGCTATACATCCACATGATGATACTTGTGACTAAGAGAGATCAAACAAAGAGATGGGAAGCAAGACAATATAAGGAAAATTGAGGGGTTGGAAACTCATACAGCATGGTCTGCAATATGAAATGCATCTTGCCGAGAACTGTTATCATACCCGATATTTGTTGTAATGTCCATCTAGGTATGCATAACCATCTGATGGACTGGGTAACATCCTTCCTTGGACAACATTCTAGGATCGACGATTTCAACCAGCTTGGGGCTTTGTTGCCTCAATATCCAGGCTTCACCTGATTCTACAAACCATTTACCCAGGTGACAAAATGGAGTGGGACGGAGGTAAATGCACATAGGCACGCGATTGTTCCAGTGTTTGCGCCGAGTATTTTACACCCATCGGTGAGCCAAACGATTCCTTTCACAGAAGCCCTGCTGTGCATTAACAACTTAGTGTATTTTCACTGTATTGCACAGTACTGGTACCATACTCAAGCTGAAACCAAGTACAGGGAGAGTGATTTCAATGAGGTCCATTGTCACAAGGATGTTTTCAGTCTATTCAGTGCCAGTAAATCTACAAAGAAGGTCCCAGAAGCCTTGAACAGCAGCGTAATTTGGACAAACTGGAGAAATAGGAGAGTGACCCCGCTTGGAACAATCAGTTTGCGGCTGCAAAGTGTTGTCGCGTTGATCAGGATTATGTGCAGAGTCAGAGAGAAATTGAACAACATCCGGTCGACAAATCGGATTTTAACTTTCTGCAGATGCATCTCCTGAACCACTTCTGTGATCCCATCCGCCAGCTTCACAACCTCTTCAGTACAAGCTCTGAACTCCCATAGAGATCAATGATGGATCTTCATCAGCAAAATGTAAATCGGTCCGGGAGCCACATGCAAACCTCCCAGACACTCTTGTCGACCTCACCAGTGCATCTCAGTACTTTCAGATGCTCCCAGGCCCCCCTGCAGCTAAGCCAAGTGCTCTCAGACTCTGCGAAAGGATTCTCGGGTGCTCCTGAGAGCACCTGGATTCATGGAGGTGCATTCAGGATGCTACGAGATTTGACTTATAGAATAGTCATCTTTTGCAGGAGCTTAGAGCTCTGCACAGGGCTGCGGGAGACTTCAAGCGCAGCTGAGACCGCTGCGGAGCTCTGCGGGTGACTTGGTGCCATATTCTCACAGTAGTGGTTCCTAGGGTTCCATACCCACAACGCCTTGTGTCTATCATATTCGTCTTTGTTACAGTCACAAGGTTTGCTACATCATACTATGGCATGCATTATATAAGTCTCACTATATATGCATACGGTCAATCTGGGCGCAGATGGTAGTTGAGCAAAATCTGCGGGGCACCTGGAGACGCCCATTGGGAGAGCTTAGATATGCACCACTTGCAGGCTGTTGTGGTGAATCGGCGAAGCTAGAAGGCAGAGAGCCCACCATCATCACTCCACTGCACCTCTCGGGACATCCAAATGGAATTCATGAGAAAGAGTGGCTCTGGCTCATAGAGCATAGTAAGAGTGTGAGCTGATATGATACTACGTGGCTGTGAGAATCCACGAAATCTCAGAAGGAGCGAGGGAGACAAAAAGTTGGGAAAGATAGTGTGAGTATTTTCGTCGTATGATAAGAAGAGATGAAAATGAGATGATGTCTATCAACCCATGGGTTTCCTGACTATAGACACCCCGTCGTTCAGTCCACCTACATCACCCCTGTATCTCCGTACACCCACTGTCGCTCATAAACTATGTACTGCGATGCCGTGATCGAGCAAGTCTTGAGATGCACTTGGAGACCATGATCATGCCAACGTGGAGGCCATCATTGAGCGAGTTTGGATAAACACTGGGAGGTCATGATGGAATGAACTTGGAGATGCACTTGGAGGCCGTAATCGAGTGAGTTCAGAGATGCAGTTGGAGGCAATAATTGTGCAAACTAGGACAGTTATTGGGGAACATCGGAGATGCACTTGGAAACCATGATAGATGGAGATTGGAGGAGTACTTGGAGGTGGTCGATCAGGAGGTGATAGTTCGGGAAGGAGGCGCGACGGCAGCTGCAACTCAATTCATTGGTTCACTATTAATTGTGGGAATGTTGAGAGTGGAATACAACAAGGTCCGCCAAGAGATAAGAGATGGGAGATGAGCAACTGGCTGGGAGCCGGAGACAGTCGATCATGCGATGATGAATTACTCGGTGTATGCAGTACTCAGTGGATGCAGTACTCGCTGTATGCAGTACTTGGTGTATGCTGTACTCTGTGTATGCAGTACTTGGTCTCAACTCATGATCATTGCAAGTGGAGATAGATATGAATAACTTAACTTCGTGTTCTTAGGTAATGCTACAGAAAGAAAGAGATGAGAGGAGACTGGGGAAATCATCATGAGGAACTGGGACTTGTGAGAATTTCGTGTGCGAATCAATTTACCATTCCCAATACGGCAGGTACTAGTACCTATCCGGTGGGTAATTACAGCAGTACATGGTCTTCAAAACCCAATCTGGCAAGTCGTACCCCTGACTTCTCATAACCACTCATATTCTCCAAATCATTCCCCTGTTCGCCCAACATCTCTCTTTCTCGTCCATAACTCTACCATCATCGCAGAACACAAAGTTTAGTTATCCCTCTCTATCTCCATCCCATGATCATAAGTTAACACTGAGTCGAGCATACACCAAGTACAGCATACACTGACTACAGCATACCCCACGCACAAGCATACAGCGAGTTCAGCATACACCGAAGAATGTCTCTATTCCCTTCATTGTCAATATCACCAGTTGACCCCTGAATGTAGCTTCACCATCCGGCCTGCCTCCCTTCAAGATCGACTGCCACCAGCCAGCTCTCCATGAGAGCTCAAACGCAATGTCAGCTCATCACATTCCCATGGTTGCGAGTTAACTAACTAATGGATAGAGTCTCAGCAACAGGCGAGCCTCCCATCGACCGCATCCAAGTGCATCACCAAACTCGCTCAATCATGGCCTCCAAACTTGCTCGATCCGGGCCTCCAAGTTTGCACGATCATGGTGTCCAAGTGCATCTCCATACTCACTCGATCACGGCCTCCAAGTGCATCTCTAAACTGGCCAGATCATGGCCACCAAGTGCATCTCCAAACTCGAGCGATCATGGCCTTCGAGTGAATCTCTATGTTCACTCAATCATGGCCTCCAAGTGTATCTCAAAAGTCTCTCAATTGCAGCCTCCAAACTCGCTCGATTACGGCCACCCAGTTCGCACGGTGATGGCCTCCAAGTGCGTCTCCGCACTCGCTCAACAACGGCCTCCAAGTGCATCTCTGACTTCACTTGATTGTCAACTTCAGGCACACCTCGAATTGCTCTCAAGCAGCTCCTGCAGCCAGTCCAGATATACCATGTGTAGATCGGTAGCTATATAGATTCATAAGTGCATGGATGAGAATACAAACTGAATACACAAGTTTTAAAAATCGTTGAATAATCAGTAGTAGCTATGATTTCCTGGCACACAAGAAGCGTTCCCAAAGAAGAGAATATTTTTCCCAGACTACTCTACAGTGTTTCAATGTGCTCCCAGGCTTGTGGTCTGCGCTCCCAGACTTGTCGTCGGCGATCCCATGTGCTCCCAGCTGCATCTGATGGCCACTGCGTTGGTGCAGTAAACTCTGGGATCTGACCACCCTGTGATTCTGGTTGGACAACTCTCAGACACTCCCATAGGCTCCAAGTGACAAAAATACATTTTGCTGATGTTAAACAAGCATACCAACAATGGAATTCTCCTGATCCTGCCTTCCAAATTTTGCGACCAAAAGCCTGCAAGGACATGGTTCAGTATCAAGGGCGGAATGCCAACGCTGCAAAACAACGTGCTCAATAATGAAATGACTCCTCCCAAAGCACCCATCCAGTGAATGATGAAATATCTGCGACCTGAAATCAAGACCCTCAATGACTTGACAGAGTGTAGTGCAATGCCAACAGGGGACCTACAAAATTGCATTGCTTGGAGTTTCATGAGTATTGCCGACATCGCAGACTATGTCAAACACTATCAGTAATGCAGCAGTCTCAACGATGCAAAATACATTTAGTACAATGCAGTAGCACTTCCGGTGACATCTTTTGAATGTGACAGTCAGGCAGTTCATATGGCTCGTTGCACTGGGTCCACAAGGTGGAGAAACCAGAAGCCACCAAGATAAGATATAGTGCTTCTCTGGATGGGGACGAGTCTGGATAGCCACTGTAATTTGACCGCTCGACGCATTCCCTCACATTTGAAGTCTCTTTCCATCCTCAAGGATGCTGAATCATGTGTTAAACGAATTCTTGCCTTGGTTCAGACATTTGCAACAGGGCCGATACGTCAGACTGCTGGTATATTGATTGTCAAGGACAGACATCAAGCTTCGATGCAACCATTGCACGATAGAAGCCGTGGGCGTAAGTCCAGTGTCGGCATCGGAACCACCAATATCGTCCATATATGCGCGACCCAATGTGCTGTACACCTTCCTCTGCCGATGCCGCAGCCAGATTCCATGTGGTGGTCCCTGAGCAACACGATTGACTTGATACTTTCAGTTTGTTTCAAATGGAGATTATTCAATTCGATGCTTGAAGTAATAGTTGCAATGATTCATTGAAATCTGATCAGTGTTAACTCCAGGTGTCTTTGTTTTTGTTATGGGCGTTGTTCAAGCTTGTGTATAATCAACGTCTCAAGGGACGAAATAGTTAAGAATAATCTTAAAATCAATGGAACAGTTCAAACAACTGTCGAAATGATTAAAATCTAGATGCCCATCTTGTCAGAAACATGTGGAGTAAATTGACATTAATGGCTAAACAAGTTTTTGGAATGTCATGACAACGCGATCACATCGCTGAACGCCTCAAAGCATCTTGGAAGATTGCATAAGTCGCTCAGATTATTTGTGGAGAATGTGGAGAATGATCAGGGCATGTGGTCGATTTTCAGAAACCAATTTTACTTTTTGCTTATGTCCAAACTCACGTGGCTGCACTTTCCAAGTCTCCAGGTCCTTGGCCTCAAAGTGTATCTCCAAACTCTCTCAAGCAAGGCCTCCATGTTCCCATTATTATGGCCTCCGAGTGCATCTCTAAACTTGCTTGAGTATAGCCTTCCAGTGTAACACTGAGTTCACTTGATCTTCGCCTCCAAGTGAATCTCTGAACTCGCTCAATCATCGGCTCCAACCGCAACTCCAACTATACATCATCATGGCTTCCATTGATATTAATCAGTTTTCTTGATCTCTTGCATGGAGATCATTTCCTAGCTCGCTTCATCATGGCCTGCAACTGTATCTCCAAACTCGCTCAATTGTGGCCTCCAAGTGCATCTCTACATCTTCAAGATTATGCCCTGCAAGTTAATTTCTGAGTTCACTCAATTTTGGCCTCCAAGTGCATCTTTAAGTTCACATGATTGGAGTCTCAATCCAAGTACATCCCCAAACACACTCAATCTCAGCCTCCGAGTGCATCTCTAAGCTCTCTAATTTAGCCATACCATGTGATACTTCAATTGCACTCCAGTATGTTCTGTCACCTGATTGACCGTATGTATATATATGAATAGACTTCGACTGATCATCCATGCCATCCTATGGTGAACCAATTCTTCTGGTAATTGTTACAATGATAACTATGACAGAAGAAATTCCTTGCAGTGCTGGAATACTACGAACCGCCGCAGTGAGAATATGACACTAACTTTGGAGTCACGCAGAGAGCTGGGTAGTGGTCTCAGATGCTTTCGAAGTCTCCCAGAGACCTGCACTGAAGTCCCAGCTTCTCCACAATCTGACTATTCTATATGTCAAGTATTATAGTATCTTGAATTCACCTCCATCACTGTAGGGGCTTTCAGAAGCACCTTAGGATGCTCTTGCAGAGTCCAAAAGTATGTTGCTTAGCTCCAGGAGATGCTAGGAGCATCTAGAATTACTTCAGAGCACTGGTGAGATTGACCAGAGTGTCTAGGATGATAGCAAGTAGTATCCAGACTGATTAACATGTTGCTAATGCAGATATCCAAGGAGGAGACATATGTCACAACAGAAGCAATTGTGGCCACATTATTGGTGGCAGTAGTGGTGGCTAGCATGGAGGTGCCTGGGGTCATGCTGGATGAGAGTTGTGGCTGTAGCAAACTCAATATTGGTTGAAGTCATGAGAGTAGCTGGAGACATTTCGAAATTTATAACCTCTATAAGTACAGCTGTGTCATCATTAATTGACATAATCTGTATATTCTGGGTAAATGTTGTTCCGATGGTAACATTGTGTACATGAATTGCAACAGGCACAATAATCAACCATGGTGTATGGTGACTGTCTTTCGTTGGGAATGTGGCAGGGGGCAGCTTCTTATACCACTGGAAGGGTATGTTGGTCTAATTCCCACCTCATCCAGTATCAACGTAGTTTGCGGTTTCCCTACTCTGCTCTTCTCATGTCCTGTTTCAACTCCTTCGCTTTATTCTTTTCTTCTCCCCCACTAGTACTTAGAATTCAGCAACATCTTACCAAATGTCTCTATTTTCACTGGTGAATTCTCTGCCCATTCTGGAAGTAGATATCATGCATCACAATATGAGGTTACTAACAGATTCTGGGAGACCTGTAGGAGGATTTTGTGTTATATGGATGCAACTTATCGAATAGAAATATTTCTTCTCCACCAATCATGCAGTCCTCTATTTGAGTAGCCTGGATATCTTCATCTTATAACTGTTGGATTTCTTTGCCTCTGTTTTCACTGTAGTTCATGCAATGGATTTTAATTTTTCCCTTTTGTTGGCTTTCATTTCATGCAAGGCTATGCAACTGATGTGATCTGTTCTCTTTCATTCCTTCCGATGTTGTTTCAGTCTGTTCAATCACTCTCCTTTCTTTCCCCATCGACATTCCCATCATGGATTGGATGGGTGGTTAACCATCACCTAATGTACAGTATTCCATTGATCTACACACTCTTTATACTGGACCATATCCTCTGACCTCTACTATTGTTTTTCCTAATTTTTCCAAAGTGTAAACTATTTCAAACTTGATTTTTAAACATCTTCTTAGCTAATACATTTACTCTGCATTTCTAAGAAGCCTACCATAGCATGATGCAGTGGGTACTGATATTTGGGGTATTGTATATACCATTATTGATTATTGCAAGTCGTATTCATCTTGAGTCAACTGCCATCAACCAAGCTGGTGAGTACTTCTAACTAGCACTATACCAGTTCATCTGTCCCTTAGCTCAAAGCAACTTCTGTTCTACTTTTGAGTTCAGGCCACCCAGCATCCAGGCTAATGGCAAAAGGCTACTCTATTATTCATTGGTGAATGACAGTTGAATCACCAAGTTGAAGATCTTCAGCTTTAAGGTTGGCTTCTTGGTCAAAGAAAAATGTGTTGGCATTTCTCATCTCCTGTAGGTATTATATGGCAATATTCATATTTTCTTGCTGTCATCCCTGTAGCTTTGTGGTAGACTTTAGCAATAATAATTTATTGTCAATTTCTGCAGTCCAGTTTATGGTATTCAATGGTAAGTTTTCCAGTGCTTTTCAAATGGGAATACATTGCTGATATTCTGGAGAGTTTTCATAATAAATACTCAAACTCAAGACCATCCTTCTACATCTTCAGTTCCAGATTAACTCTTTTGGCCATTTGATATGGCATTGTCAATACCTATGTCATCTATTAATTTCAGCGAGGTATTCAGGGGCTTTCACAGTTGTCAGATATAGTTCAACATGACATTGATAGAATATTGTACCAATCTGTTGGGCAAATTCGTGTCTCATATAGTCTGAAAGAACATATAGTCTCTGTTAATTACATGCAACAATAATATATCATATCTAGAGTGACAGTGAATGAGTGGGAAGTGTGACAACTATGGAAACACATCGACAAGTACTTCATGGTTGAGCAATATTCTGGTATCTTCTTTCAATAGCTAATTTCTTTGTACAGTGGAGATCATGATGCAGCACATTCCATTCATATTAGAAATCCAGATTGTTAATTATTGTCTGGGCTTCAGGCTAATTTGAATACATCCAACAAAACCCTCTGCTCTGGTATCTCCTCCTCTAAAAGAATAGTATCGTTCAGTAAATGGATTATAATACCATTTCTGACTGTGTTATCAGTGTTCAGCAAGAAGCAATAAAGTAGTTTGATCTTCTATCACAGCGGAACATGACCTGGGCCAGGTAATGGTCATGCTGTATAGCCGGCTCGCCACTAGCCTCAGATCTCTAGCAATGATCTCTCTTAAGTATCTACATCAATTATCAGTCTCATTCAGGTTTGCGACTGTATTCTTATCATTAACTTACGTATTCCAATGAGGCCGAATGCAGACATACTTGCCCTTGCACTATTAGCGCTTCCTCAGTTGATGGATGAGTTTCTCTCATGAGATTATAGGTTGATCTGACTAGCCCTTGCTTGATGCGTGACACTGCGCAGCCAACAATCAAGAATACTGCCCTCCACATACGATGTTGGAGTATCATTACTACAAATGATCGAGCTTTCATTGGTCCACCATCCAATTGAGCCACCTGATGGCAGCGGAGTGGAGATCCCAGACCAATTACCAAACAAGACCCATCACCGACAATGAAGATGACGATTATCACAAGTACATAACACCACCATTCGACCCTGCAAACTACAACAATTGCATACAATCGATCCGATTGAGTTCAAACACCATTCCTACGAGTCAGTTCAGCGTAATCAGCAGTCCAAGAACCTACAATGAACGATGTGACATTACCCTAGACTGTGACAATATTGACAATCATTGGCAATGTCAGACAAGGTTATGAGTCAGCACAGTTACGACTACATTTCTTCCAATTGACCGAAGTACACCTATCTCAGTGTGCATGTACACCTACATCTCTAGCAACCTCAAGGAAGCCCACTTGCAGAAGCACATAACTTCTACGTACGGATAAAGTACTTCAGCGATGATTACCTACAAGGCAGCATCCATCAATCAATCAGGCACTCTTGCCGCCACAAACATCTGCACGAGCGAATTGCGCTTACTGAGCAGGCACCCTATCATTGAGAAACTCTTACTGCCACACAATGTGGCACCAGTGAACTGCACTTACAGGGAAGACACCCTATGATTGAAGGACATTGAGGATGAGAAACTTTTCAAGGATTGAAGCAATCTTGAAATGGCAATACATTGTGCAGTGTGAAGTGCATATATGGTCAAAGACCGACAAAATTCGGCAAACCATCAATGATGATTATGACGACTACCATGACTACATTGACTAGGATAACCTCTCAGGGCACAAGGATTATGTATGATCGAAGTTCATCTACCATATGAATGATCTTTGACTGCAATTGAATCAATAACAACCGCGGCAATCAACAAAACAAGGGTCGATGATCTTCCGACACACCGCCAGCAGAATTCTACAGTTGGTAGAATAGATACTCATCGCAAGTGTGGACGAAGTTCGATCTCATCTGACATCACGTAAGTCAACAGTCATTCTTGAGAGTCGAAAGCAACAATTTTAAGTCAATATCTATGGGGCACTGAAAAACCAATTTCAGGACACCTGTTAAACAAAGTACAAATGAGACAGAAATGACGAGATGCAACATGTATGGGCTCTGGTCAACTGTGGCTTGACCATCATCTTTATGATACCAAGGCTTCTCAAGTGACTCAGAATATCACATCGGGCGGTGCATATCATCACCCTTGATATGAACTGCGGAGTGGTGCAATAGGCAAATGACAGCATGAAGACACAGATCACAGTCTTGGACTATCTCGCATCAGAAGACAAATCAGTCGAGCTTGTTGTGCCAATACTGCCTTACAATTTAGTACCTAGCTTACCACTTGAGGTAGCAATGGTTGTGGGGTACCCAGCTGCAGTCCAGGTTGGGACTGAACCGGAGGCCTCGGTCCGGGTCAGCTAATGCGAAGTAACCTGAGCTGGCCGACTGGTGCCTGGTTGTCACCTGGACCGTGGTTCAATTTTAGAGATGGTACGACTTTGTCTGAGATTTGGCCGCAATTCACTGTATGGGTTCTGATAGTATCGTGACATGATCAATACGTAGATTGTGCAATTCCAGCAGCAGTTTCACTTCCCACTTGCAGATTGGCGATCCGAGCAATATTCATTGAATTACAAAGAATCAACGGCTCATTGTCGGCGACATTCACCAGTTTTGATAACAACCCAACGAATATTTGGTTGATTGCAAATCCCACAGCAGGAGGTGAACGAGGGGTCACATGAGCTCAGTCTACATATTGATCATGTCACGATATGATCAAAACCCAGATACTTAATTGGAGCCAAAGTTGCGAGGTTGATATGCCGGGTGTTTGTGGGTAAAACCGGCCCAACTTCAACAGTCCGGGTTTTTAGTGTGGTAAAACTGATGGCAATGATCTTGGTCAGGGTGGATCCAGAACCTGAACTGCACCAGGAATTTGGATCGGTTGCTAACACTACATACCACAGTTCCACAAACAATATTTTGCCATCGACAGGGCTTGATTGACTCTCTGCAATCACCCAGTGCATGTGGCACAGCAGACATGACACCGATGACTGAGGCTGTGACATAATCAGCAAAAATTAAATTTCGATCATTAAATTCATTTCATTCATTCTACCCACAATCTTAAAAAAAATGACATTGTGAATTCTGTGAAACATGGCATTCCTTTAACGTGGGTGAATGTCCTTTGCGTTGTTGCAATGGAGTTTGCAAGTGTCACAACATGTTTGCCCACTTTCGCGAATGTGACAATGAGCACTTCACGAATAGTCCACGCTTTCTTTGGCAATATAACAACTCAGCCCTCGGCATGCTTCTGGGTTGCCCAATTACATTTGATCTGGCGATGATGATTGTACTCACTTCATACGTTGAATGAAGCATCTTGTTGTTCCTTCCCAAGATCCTGCATGACTTAGTTTGACTAATGATGATTACCTCGCGGACGCAGTTCACGATATTTAATTTGTTGATACAACATTGTTCAGTGGCTTGCAGTTCAACCATTGCGACAAGGTTATGCATCATCGCAATTATCATCACTTGAGTTTGGCATCAGACTGCAGGCGACCATCAGTTCCATTACGTTTACTACTATTATTATATATTGACGAAACCTTGAATAAAATAGCACAAAAAGGACATCCTAAATCTGATCATTGACCCCATTCGTCACGTCCAAGCGACATCGCACCCTCTACAATTGTACTTCTATTGCCCGATTCTATATTCTTAATGCTGGTGATGTTGGTGATGTTGGTGATGTTGCTGTCGCTCTCGCTGCAGGGGACGGGCTAGCTGCTGCTGGTGATGGCCGATCCGCCCATAGGCCGAACAACAGAGAATTGCATGCTAGCTTCAGTAGCAGCAAGAAAGCTGCTGAGACAATTGAAAAATTTGTCGGGGTACACTGTCAGCTTCTCTGGGACGTAGTCGAGGAATTCCTCATCAACCCTGCCCTGATCATTGTCGGATTCTGCCACGACTGAATCACTGCCAGTTCAGTGGATCCTTCGGCGAATCATACGACAGATATTCTGAATCTTTTTGGCTTCAATATCAGGCAAGGAAGAATGAAAATCCAAGTGGAGACAATAAAATACATCTGTACAGGCATTATTAACCATGTGATTATTGTTTGTCCAATTACACTTTCATTGTGCTCCACCTCTCGGACCCAACCCTGGCGGGACCCTAACCTTGCGTGTTTTCCAGGCCAACAGACAATGTTTGATAGCCGTCGCTGTGAGGGCAATCAATGTCTGCTTGATTATTTCAATTAATGATCTATCTTTCATTCCCATGTGTCGTATGCCATAGAGGTATGTCTGGTAGATAAGATCCACAATTTCAGTTGCTGCACATCGAAACTTGCACTCCTACATTGATTGTCAAGACAATGATTCATCAGCAAAAACACAATATGCTTGATTAAACTTACTTAGCTTATTGTAGCCACAAACCCCAAAAAATGAAATTGAGGTTTCCCTGACAGATGGCGTTGCTCTAATGATTCTGGATACTCAAGGAGTATTTGCAATCATTTCATGATCCTCAGAAACCTCAGCTCGGAAGGTGGAAATGAATCATTTCAGCGCATATTGTACTCCTTCCAGGTCACAAATTCACAATTGCAATTTCCAAACCACAGATTACTGGTTTATGAGTTTGCATTAAACTAAAATCTATCTCTGACACTAAAATCTGAGGCCCCACACACACAGCTACTTGGCTACAATCTAAGTGGGGCAGCACTGGAGGGCAATGTGGTGAAACAATGGAGCTAGATGGCAGAAGGCCCATCATCAACACTCAGCCGCACCTCTGGAGGCATTCAAAAGGAATTCATGAGAAATAACAGCTGTTGCTCGAGGAGCGTGGGAAGTGGGTGAGAAGGTATGATACTACCCGGCCGCGAGGATCCACTCAATTGTGTGGATCTACGAAATCTCAGCCGGAGCAAGTGAGAGCACAGCACGGAAAGATTGAGTGTGTAATTCGTTGTATAATGATAAGATGAGTTACCTCTGTATCTCCGTACGCCCCCTTCGCGCAGTCCATCCCCATCATCCCTATATCTCCGTACACCCGCTGTTGCTCAGTCCTCTGCCAGGCTGACTGGTGGTGGTGGTGAGGAGCAGGAGGAGGAGAAGGAGTAGAGTAGCGAATTGAGAGTCAATATTGGACATACCCCAGCGTCATTGAACCATCTTGATGTACTCGACGAGCCGAATCGATGGCGGCTTTTGGTAATTCAGTGGGAGTTGATCTACCAACGATCGAAGGGGGTCAGCCCGGCAGGAGGAGGAGCAGGAGGAGGAGGAGGAGAGGAGCAGCTAATTGTCAGTCAATAATAGACGTACCCCAGCGTCCTTGCAAGGTCTTAATGGACTGGACGAGACGAATCGATTGAGCATACCAGCGAGTCAATCAGAGCTGATCTGCAAATGTTCGAAACGGGTCAGACCTGAAGGAAGTGGAGGAGGAAGAAGAACAGCGAATCGAAAGTGAAACATGGAAGTGCCGCAGCGTCCTTACACCGCCTCAATGTACTCAACGAGCCGGATCGATTGAGCTTACCAGCATGGCAATCACAGTTGATCTGGAAATGTTCTAAAGGGGTCTGCCCTGGGGACTGGAGATGCAGTTGAGCCGCGAATCGAGAGATAATCATCGATGTATCCTAGCCTCCTTGCACCATCTTGATCTAACCGACGAGAGAAATCAATTGGGCCTACAAGCAAGTCAATAAGAGTAAATCTGCAACAGTTTGAATAGGGTCAGCCAGGCTGGAGGTGGAGTAGAACAGCAAATCGGATGCCAATGATGGACTTCATCAGCGACAACTCTAGTTTCCGTCAGAAAAACCCGGGTGTTCCGGACAGCTCTGACGGCTCTGACGGCATGTCGTACCCCCTGATGGAGAATTACACATTTCCCGTTGCCCAGGCAATGCGTCGCGTTGTATACATTCTTCTCCCAGAGTTCACTGGACTGATGAAGTGGCCTTCAGGTGCACCTGGGAGGACCTGGGAGCACGTTGAATCACTGTAGAGCAGTCTAGGAAAAACATCATCTTTGGGAATGCTGCTGGTGCGCCAGGAAATCATAGCTACTACTTATTGTTCAACGATATTCAAAACTTATGCATTCAGTTTGTATTCTCATCTATGTATCTATGTATCTATATAGCTACCTATCTAGACACGGTATATCTGGACTGGCAGCAGGGGGTGATTGAGAGCAATTCGAGGTGCGCCTGAAGATGACGATCGAGGCAACTTAGAGTTACAATGCGAGGCTGTGATCGAGCGAGTTTAGAGATGCGATTAGAGACCGAGATTGTGTCATCTCAGAGATGCACTGGGAGGCCGTGATAGCGTGAGTTTGGAGATGCAGTTTAAGGCCGTGATCGAGCAAGTTTGGAGATGCACTTGGAGTCCGAGGTTGAGTGAACTCAGAGATGCACCGGGAGGCTGTGATCGTGCAAGTTTGGAGATGCACATTGAGGCCGTGATCCAGCTAGTTTTGAGATGCACTTGGAGGCCATGATCGAGCCAGTTTGGAGATGCACTTGGAGAACGAGATCGAGTGAACTCAGACATGCACTGGGAGGCTGTGATCAAGCGAGTTTGGGAATGCACTTGGAGGCCGAGATCGATTGAACTCAGAGATGCACTCCGAGCTGGGATCCAGCGAATCTATAGGTTGACTTGCAGCACGCTATGATCGAGGGAGAGTAGAGGAGTACTTGGACGTGGTCGTTCTCGAGGCGGTCGATGGGAGGCGCGCCAGGTGCTCAGACTTTATTCATGGGTTAGTTAACTCGAATCCATGGGAATGTGACAAGGTGACTTTACCTTTGAAGCTCTTATGAAATGGTTAGAATGAAGTGACGACAAACAATCTTAGGCATATGCTGCACTCGGCGTATGCTGCTCACGGCGTATGCTGCACTCGGTGTTAACTCATGATGATGGCATGGAGAGATAGTGTAGGATGACTGAACATTGTGTTCTTGCAAGGATGGTAGAGGTGTGGACGAGAAAGAGAGAGTTGGGAATGAAGATGAAAACGATATGGAGGATACGAGCAGACCTGAGAAATCAGGGGTACGACTTGCCTGAGTGGGTTTAGAAGACCTTGTATTGGTGTCATTACCAGCCGGATCGGGACTTCTACCTGTGATATCGGGGATGGTAAATTGACTTGCACACAAAATTCTCCCAAGTCCTAGTTTCTCATGATGATTTCCCACATCTCCTCTGATCTCTCTCTTTCTTGTGCTCGACTCCACCATCGCCTAAGAACACGAAGTTAAGTTACCCCTCTCTATCGCTTCATGCCATGATCGTGAGTTAACACTAGTGTTAGCAACGGTTCCGGACCGTCACTTCGGGTCCGGGTCCGGGTCAGAACCCAACTGTTGTCAAATTGGCGGTCCGGGTTGTCAACACACCCGAACTGTCAATTCGGGTACGGTTCGAAGCAAATCTCCCAACCCATCTGGATTGGGCGGGTTGTCAGCGGGTCGCCCAGCGGGTCCATCTGTAGATTTATATAATGTTCTTATTTTTGCAGTTGGATAATTGAACATTATTATAATTAGGTATTCAGCAACCAATAATCTCTTTTTGGATGTTTTGCAATCTGCGACATTGATGATTTTGGAATACGAGTTTTTCCTTCCATACGTTGCATATTTGGCCATAGAGGCCGTCAATAGTTCTGTTATAAGCGCA
>Ga0307512_10000468_pt1 | contig 59091 bp, 54 predicted proteins | sample 14_EM_MG_FD_200267 | JGI IMG/M metagenome (GOLD analysis project Ga0307512, IMG submission 200267) | Populus trichocarpa ectomycorrhiza microbial communities from riparian zone in the Pacific Northwest, United States - 14_EM | ecosystem: Host-associated > Plants > Roots > Unclassified | place... | reverse complement strand
ATAACGATCAGGCCATCCATTGCGCGATATCAGCCCACTTATCTCAAACATCCTTGAACAACCACGGTCGGTAGTTGGAACACTTATCGCACTTGCGATAATGCTTGCGCCTTTTAAATCCCTCACCCGCGTGAGTTATTTAATTGCGTCATAGACCTAGTCGGCGACCAACCGATACTATGCCAACGTAGATTAAAGACGCGTAAGCTCGTATCCGATACGAGGTTACATTGCGATCCATACTACCAGAGTCAACTTGGCAGTGCTCGCTCCAGGCTCAATGCCTACGTCATTAATCCCTCAGTTACGTCATGCTAAGGTCGAGACTTATCTCCAGACCGGAACCTGCCTCTCCGTAATCCATCCCTCCTTGCAGGGTGGGGAGAAGAGCTCTCTTAATCGCTTATGACTTATCAACTGCCGCGTGTGATTACCACACGTGTCACGCATAGTATCCAGGTGTGAACGAAGTACCCACACCTCGCGCGACCAACATGTACTCTCCTCTCAGAGCATGTTGCTGACCACTTGAACGTTTACATGCATAGGTGTTTTGCATATCTCTGATATGTATGCATCTTGTATCATAGTTCAAGTATCATTATCGCTGTTGGGGACTACCCCTAACAGGAATTGACTGTAGGTAATTCCTCTGCTTCTCTGATAAAGGTTTCACAGGAACCTTTCCTGATCTTGTATGCGACAATGGGTCAGGTTTCTTGTTCAATGCTTTCATATCCCTTCGGGAGTCAATGATAAACTTTTCAGTTTTTTCAATAATTTGTGTCACCCAATCAGATTTTGAATAGCCAACTTCCAGATTGCTGATATCGCAAATTGTGTGCAGAACTTGACATATTTTATCAGGCTGAACCTCACTCGATTCCTGATTGGATTGGGAATCCTCTTGGATATCTCGAGGTATTGCAGATACTTCTCTTTCCCGTTGACTTGCAGGGATATTGCAAAGTCTGCTTGGATGGATATTCTTCGTACCATCCGAACTAGTATCAACCGTTGCTTTACTTGCTCTTTCCCGTAGATTATTGATATACACAAACAACCCTTGCTGTAATCCAATGTTTGATGATATCCACCAAATGCTTTGGGCTAAGAAGATATACTGATTGTCTCTAGCGTATGAGATGACATTTTCGAAGGGGTAAACAATAATGTTGTTGTTGTTTTCGATGGTGATTGTCATTCGTTTTTCGTATAGATATCCTGAACTTAATCAACTCGAAAGGTGCGGGACTGCCGCTACAGAAAGCTAATAGATGTAATTAATACAGGTATCGGTCTAGGTATCATAACAACACAATAATAAATAAGGATATTTCTCCGCTGGTAGGCAGTGTATTGTTCTCGTCGTTCACTGATGCCCCTTCTCCTGGCCTGAACAAGATGATCTCTTCATAGTCTCTCGGGACCCTCTCCAGACTCTGCTTTGAATCCCTCAATGATAGCAGCGTATCTGTGCATAGTGTTAGCAACGGTTCCAGACCATCACTTCGGGTCCGGGACCGGGTCCAAACGGAATTGTTGCCAAATTGGCGGTCCGGGTTGTCAATAAACCTGAACTATCCACTCGGGTACGGTTCCATGGTAAACTCCCAACCCGTCTGAATCGGGCGGGTAGTAAGCGGGTCGCCCAGCGGGTCCATCTATAGATTCATATAAGGCTTTTGTATTGGCAGTGTGTTAATAGTATCATATCAGAATCGCGTTTTCAGCAACCAACAATGTGTTTTTACTTGTTGAGCAGTTTGCAATATCGATTAATTTGGTATCTGTGTTTCACCTTCCATATATGGTATTTTTGCCTAGCAAGGCTGTCAACAATACAGTTATGAACCCGAAGATCCGCGCGATGCCTTGATTACGAAATATGCAAGTCCTAAAACTGTTGACACTATGTTGATGCTCATTTTCAGGATGCCGCAGGGAGCATGTTGCTGTTGTTTTTGCCAGTAAAGGATGCCAATATCTCATACATGGATGTCTGCAACCAATCGGAACATAACTTACCCAAGATGCAAAGCTAAAAATCATTGACGCTCCATTGACGATCATTTTCAGGATGCTTCAGAGAGCGTGTCGCTGTTGTTTTTGCCAGTAAAGGCTGTCAATATTTGATAAATGGATGTCTGCAACCAATCGGATCATAACTCACGCAAGATGCAAAGCTAAACATTGGTGACACTCCGTTGACACTCAGGCTAAGAATGGGGTAGTGACCGTGTTGTTATCTCTTTTCCAAATAAAAGCTGCCAATACGTCCGCTATGCATAACAACGACCAAGTCACTGGTGAATTACGGTACTTACAAGACCAGAAATCATTGATGCTCCGTTGACACTCATTTTAAAGTATTGTCCATTCATCATCTGATGCCGTCGATAATCGTTTTCATCCTGATTTCACTTTATTGGTTGTCTTTCTGCATGATTAGGACTCGGCCCTGTGGCAAAGCCGAGCGGCATAATAATCTTGCACTGTTCACTCTCACACGACTAAAAATGATGTATCATGCCAAAAGATTCATTTTGCCTGCTACATATCTATTTATTAACCAATATTCATACGCTACTTCATTCAATTCACACATAATATATCTCTAAGTGAAACTCTCGGTCATGCTACTTAAAGCTGGTGAACCATTGACGCATTCTGTCCTACTTGTTCTTCCCTCCTTTATTTCTCCGCGTTTCAGCTGCATTGATCGTCACCAACAACTTTTCAGCTTGTCTCTTTGACTTCCGGGGTGGCCGAACCAATCCGGGCACATTTGCCGCGGCACTCAAATCCTGCTGCGCTGGGCATTCCAGATCCTCGATGCCATTGTTCTGCTCTATATCGGATTGAACGTCCGCTGCGACATCCTCTTCGCTGTGAATTCGATTATCCAAGTCGCCATTCCAGTGTAGCCAATCATCGGTGTCCGAAATGCTTTCAGGTGCGCTGTGCTCGTCGCTTTCAACTGAATGACCTTTTGATTCTTCGGGTTCGGCGGACATTCAAGATTTGAGTTCGTCTTCCCGGGCTGTCCTTTGCAGACCAAGGTGGTGGCAAAGGTGATCTTTCTGACAATTCAAATGCAGCTGCACCATCATGTTGAAAGAGTGACCAGGATGCTGTGACAATCTCTTCCGTGTCCGAAATGTATCCTACGGCGGTCATCTGATTGTTTTGAGCCCAAGATTCCTTCTGGGTAGCACATAGGTTTTGGCAGCCCTGCCACATCTCCAAAATGTCGTGAACCTTGGCCATTCAGTGCAATTTCCTTTCCTCCACCTCTTTCTTCATTTTCTAGTTGTTTTCTGTGTTCATGGTATCCAATTCTGGGTCAGTGCCTGCCAAAATCCCGTTATTGGCTCGAGCAAACTGCCCTACAACAACCTTTTCGCGAAGGGTCTCGCATGTGGTTTTTAACTGCCTTTGTCCAATAACATCCCGGCCAGGGGAAAAACTTGCCTCCACTCTGACACCATGTGGTATGTTAGAGAATATGTCGTGCACCACATTGGAGAGATGAGCATACTTTGAGTGCGTTTCTTCCTGTTGGCGCCACCAATCGGTTATGTCTGGTATCCAAAATGTACTACTAATCTCCATTGGGTCTGAGTGGTAATCATTGAGATTTGGATTGATTTGTCCCCAGTTCTTTGGTGCTTCAGGCGGCGAATTCAAATAGAGCCTGGCGGCGGTCAATATGCGGGCTGCGCGATCGCTTTGTCCAGGTGTCGTGTCAGCCACATTGTTGGGTGTTAAGTATTCCTCCTCATCGCTGGACAAATCATATGGATCAAAGGATGATTGATACGACCCTGATGCTGTTGCAGAGGGGAGGAGATTGTTGCTCAGTACGGTTTCGAGTTCATTGGCAGGCACACATCGATGTTTGGCACAGTATTCATTCTCCACATACTTCAGAATGACCTCTTGGCATTGTGTAGTGTAGGATGTCTCGTCCTCAGGATAAATATCCATTCCCTTGTCACACTTTCTAAACGATTGCAACTTCCGGAAAGAATCAAGGATGCGTGCGCATATAAGAAGCAAGCCCGTCGTTGGAGTCACTTCAGCGTAGTATTTGGAAAGCTTCTGTCGAGCGAACTTCTCAGTTAAGGACAAGTCTTCTTCCGACTGAGGCTTGGTCTCAGCCAAAGCTCGCATTACGCCATCCAGGTCATCGAACATGTCTTTGTAAACTTTGATGACGTGATGTGATGTGAGTGTATGCCTCTTCGACCTCCAAAGGGTCCAATATCGAAATGGCCTCAATACTTCCATGACATACTTGACAATCGACCACTCATTCTGAGTTGTGAACAGTGGCAGGTATTCGCTGTATTGTGGATTGTGAAGCCACTCTCGTGTGAATTCCGGTAATCAGTAGGCGTGCTCAAGCAACCCCAGTGTAGAGTTCCAACGTGTCTTTATATCCATAATCGGAAGTACTGCACTGCAGACTTTAGCTTTTTGTCAGTCTATGAAGTCGTTTCGGCGACCTGGTGTTAGTGCAATTGTACAGCAAGCATTCTCTGCTGTATGAAGGTCAGCTTCAGGACATTCAAAATATCATGAAAGACATACTTTCTCTAATATCTTTGCAAAACCTGGTTTCATGGCCGACACGTTGTTGATTCTAGCATTGCCCTCTTTTCGAAGTCTCTGACTCTTCCCAATGTCCATGCTGGCATTCTCTCCAAATTGCAGGTCGCGCTCATGGGCTTCCGAAGAGTTGGTGCGGCCTGTCACACCGAGACTGCTCATGAATGCACCTAAAGCCAGCTGTATGACGTGCGCCATGAATGGTATGTGGTTCCTCACTGCCGGCCACTCGATTCCAGAGGCCTCAAGTGTTGGTTGCAGCTCGCGTGTCATCGAGTAGTTTGAGGAACCATTATCCATTGTAATACCGAGTAGATGGCCGTCGGTAAGCTCAAAACAATCCAGCATGTCCTTCAAATGTACCGCTAGCCTTGCTTCAGTATGTTGTCCCTTGACCTATCGTCCTTAATTACCTTTCGCAATGGGAACAGAACAGTCGATAAACCTCATCGAAAGGGTGTTGAACTTCATGCAATACACAATTTCGATTCATATAGTAAGCAATGACCAACGTTATGGCTAGTTTGTTTGGTGAAGTCCATCCATTCAAAGCTAAACTAACTTTATTTCTTAATGGCAATTGCTCCTTAATTGCATCCACAGTGAGTGCATATTCCCTCCGGCCAATGTTACTGAGGGTCAAAGCCGACGGTAGGACTAGATCGTCGCGTAATGCCTGATATGACCGTCGTAGCTCAAGATTTGAAATAGCGTTCCAGGGAGTGTCTGCCGAAACGAATCCTAACATGAGGCAGCGATTCCACCTGTCCTGGTGAAATTTGGAAGCTTCAAAGTCCTTAGCTGCCAGTTTGGAACGTTTTGTCCGTCATTTCGATTAATATGAAATTAACTAAGTGTCAAATCTGATTTTCCTCCGCAAACTTACTATTGTGATTCCTTGACTTCCTTACCTCTTCAGGATGGCCAAAGCTGTTTCATTCACAGTCGAACTAGTCAATTCAGTAACCTCTGACTCTGATAATTCGTTTAACTTTGCGATGTGAGCTGTTCCCAGCCTGTGTTTCCCCATTGAGGTGGTCCCATGTTCTGATGGATGGTGAAGAACTGGATGACAAACGATACAGATGATGCCAGGGCTGCTGGTCGCCGCAATTCCGCAGTGTAAATAGAATTGCCACGACGGCGAATGTCTTGAATTGTTCCAAGCAATAGGCCGCTTCGACCCTTGATTCATTGAAGCCCACACAGCATCGAAGATGATTTTCAATGTAAGGTCGCTCAAATCGCGAATAAAGACACGTTCATTTTTGGAAGAGATCATAACCTCGAGCAATGAGGTGTTCAAAGGTTTGGTATTGGACATGGCAGTAGAAATTAGGATGCTGGGTATTCCGACTCGAGCGACTGCCGACAATAATGATGCAGTAAAGCCGACTGCGGGTTCTTAAATATCGACTCTACAGCTACAAGGAAAATAATCAGATCAGGATGACATTGCATGCATATTTGTGAAGTTGAATACAAGGACAGATTGCAACGACTGACCGCGTCAAACTCCATTTAGGAACGGCATAATGCAGGTTATTGCTGCGTAGTGTTCGGAGCCTTGACGCACCGTGGGCGCCGATTTGTTGGAGGCGAATGCGATATCATCACTTGCATTTCTGCCAATAGAGGGTGTCGATAGAATCATTGTGGTTTATCTGCGTTCCATTCCGGTTAGATTATCTAAGATAGCAGCGCACCAATCGTTGATGCTCTGTTGATGCTCATTTTGGGACATAGTCACGATCTTGTCATAAGCATATTTGCCTAGAAAGGCGGCTAACAGTACGATTGTAGATCATTGTGGTCGCATAGCCCCTTGATTGTCCAAGATGGAAGGCCTGAAATTGTTGACGCTCCGTTGACGCTCATTTTTAGGGCTAAGTGACGATGTCATTGAAAGCATTTTTGCCTAGAAAGATGGCAGATAGTTCGATTAAATGTTAATGTCGCCGCACTGCCCTCGGATTCTCCAAGATGCATGGCCAAATGTCATTGACACTCTGTTGACGTTCATTTTTTGGGCATAGTGACGATGTTGTCGAAAGCATTTTTGCCGAGAAAGACAGCCAATAGTTCAATTATGTGTTAATGTCGCCGCAATGCCCTCGGATTTTGCAAGATGCATGGCCAATAGTCGTTGATACTCACTTTTAGGGCGTGGTGACCATGTTGTTGAAAGCATTTTTGCCTAGCAAGACGGCCGATAATTCGATTATGTGTTAATGTTGCCACACTGCCCTCAGATTTTCCAAGATGCATGGCCAAAACTCTTTGATGCTCCCTGACGCTCATTTTCAGGACATAGTTGAGATGTCGTAGTAACCGTTTTTGTCTAGAAAGGAAGCCAATAATCTGACTATGGCTCAATGTAGCTGCATAGCCCTAGGATATTACATGCTACAAGGCCAAAAGTAGTTGACGCTCCGTTGACACTCAGTTTCAGGTAATTGTAGCGATGTTGTTGCAAGAGGTTTTGCCTAGAAAGGCGGCCAATAGCACGATTATGGGGTAATGTTGCCGCACAGCTCATGCATTTTCCAAGATGCAAGGCCAAAAGTTGTTGACGCTCTGTTGATGCTCATTTTTAAAACATAGTAGAAATGCTGCCACCACCATCGTTCCATAGAGAGGCGGCCGAGATTTCGATTATGACGTACTGTAACCACGCAGCCTACTGGATGTTTCATCATGCAATACCAAAAATTGTTGACGCTCCGTTGACGCTCATTTTTAGGATGTGGCAATGAGGATGTCATTTACCTTTTTCGCACTAACGCCGACCTCTACATCCGCTTTGGAAGGATGTGACAATGTAGCCCATTGATTGCTGAATGTGTAAGAATCAAAATCGTTGACACTCTGTTGACGCTCACATTACTCACATCAAAACAGCCTTTGTACACTCAATAATTGTATGCAACAAATCATATACTCAGTGTTGACCTCCATTATTGCGTTTGTATGTATTATCGTTTGCATACAGGAGTTTTGTTACCTTTCAATTTCTGATCAACTGCTATCTATGCTATCTGAGTGAGAAATGACGTGGCCCTATCACATTCCCGCACTTTCGGCCGGCAATTGATGGCATGTGGTTTACTTCACTTGTTTTTGGTAAATATAGCTTGACCTCCTCACCATTCCTTATCCAGCTCCTGCTCTTCAATTTCCATGACGTACCACAAACAATTTCCAATATCTCAAACATGTAGACCAGGTCTGTGCGGATTGTTTTGCAGTTGGATACATGGATGAAATCAGCATGACAGTGGTCGTTCAGATCGAATCGTCATGCGCACTGACTGCTCTGTCTATGACACGTATGACATCACTCACTTAAATTCTGTTAGCACATTTCATCACTAATTTTGCTTTTGCATTGTCACTGAACAGTCACTTGCAGAAGAAAACTGCACGTTTTGGCGGTCTTACGGTGCGATCTGGATTCTACAACTTTCACATGGTGCGTTCGACCCTTGCACATGCACAGATAAATTATCATGTCTCACATGTTGTCACTGAAATCAAGAAAAAGCTGACACGTAGCAAAATTGGTAAACCAGTTGCTATTCACTGCGATCAGAGGTCATGAATTACAGTTTGCATATCTATGCTTCCGCAGACGCAGGAGCCGTCCCCGTCTCTTCGTCGGAATCCGATATCTATATGGTAATTAGCTGGAGGCTATATGCAAGGGTAAAAGCTTACTGGTTCAACAGAGCTGACTGGTTCAACTGGCTTCGCATTCAGCAACGTTGACGAATAGGACTCCGCAGTTGGTTCACCGCAAGTTTTGCTCGATTTTGACTGCGGCTTCACTGAACCTAGCCTGATATGACTACTTCCTGGTCGAGAAGTCGCTTGCGGCCTTTGCGATATTCCCGGGACCATGTCAACACTCTCCATAAACTCTCCAAATGTTGTCGGTGGAGGTGCCGGAGCGTCATCATTCGTTTGCGGCTCAACGACTGCCCGAACCCTCAATTCAAATGTGCTGTACTTCTTATCTCGTTCACGGAAGTAGTCGGCTGCATCCTCCCATCCCGGTTGAGTCAATTTGTTGAGATTCATCAGCTTCTGCCGAAACCTTTGCATGCGCTGCTGTACCGTTTTGGTGATTGTGCCCATCACCCTGCCGGGTTCGTCATCTTCGCTCAGCTTGCCCTACCCAGTCTCTTCATCATCCTCATTTTCCCCATCCTCCCCGTTGTCGGAACTTGCATGATCACTCAGACTTTCTCAGATAGGAACCAGCATCTCCTCAAACATCTTTTCGGGCTCTCCGTACGACAATCCTGCGATTTCAGCATGCTTCATATCGTCCTGCTCTTGCTGAACCGCTGTCTCTGCGTCTTCAACATGCTTTCTTGCCACAGCGGTCTCTCTCTCAACATAATTCTGATTCCGTTTCTCTTTCTCTTCATTGCTTAAGATGTGAGATTCTCGTCGTTTCTCCACCGCAAGCTTCTTTTTGGATCTCAAGCTGTGCAATGCCCCAAGTGCTCGGACTCTCTCTGCTTCCAAGCCGCTCTTGCCTACATTCGCATGATTACATTGTGGGGTTGACCGGTTTGTCGATTTGCCGTATCTGCCAGCCGGAAGTGGCAAAAAAGTTCCTTTTCGGAGTATTGACCATTGTAGTTTGCTTGGAATTTGTTGTTGGGCACGATGTTGGATGTTGAAAGTTATGGACAATATGGAGGCAAGCTGCATCTTTTATGTCAAGGTTGGTACGTTTACTCATCTGGAACAAAGCAAAATCTCCCTCTTGACTGACAATCACTCAGGAATAGTGATGCTAACCGTACAACATGACATGATTGTTAGCGTCATTTTGATGCAATATCCCGGGGATTATTTGAGACAAACATCAGCAGTCGTCCTTTCCCTCGAACAACATCCTATTAATATATAGCGATTAGCCGATTCCAGCGGTCGTACACCGCAGTTCATCCCTGTGACCAAACACACAACATCAGGCCGACTTTTTGCAAATTGCGGGTGGTGGGAAACCCCTGCAACTTGCAGCCATACTCAGCAGGATTCATCTTGAGCATAACGATCATGTTGGCTGCTAGTTATTCCATTCTGACCAGAGGTTAACTATATAGTCCACAGAGCTTCCCACATCCTCTCGTTATCATCTTCCTCTTCTATTCCTCACCAGCACATCATGGATACACAGCTACCTCCACCAGGTGAGAGCGGATCGAATACCGGCCGATTGGTGGGCGCTACAACAAATACCGACATTCTTGGCACACAACAAGAGCGCAGACACAAGTTAGTGCACCGCGACGCTGCCAATGCAGCCACCAAACATACGACCCAGGATGCACATTTTCAAATCGTCCGCAAGACTGGAAGTAGGAAAAATATGAAGCAGCATGCACTGGGATGTGAGTATATCCATATCAAGGCAAAGGGCAGTCAATTAACTGTATAACGTACAGCGGGTGTCTGTAGAGAGCTACGTAACAAATTTAGGGCTGCCCACAACGGGAAACCTCCATGGTCGACAGAGGCATTTGTCGACACAGTCCGCGGAACAGAACATCATGATGTTGTCAGCTCTGGGATTTTCGCAGATGAATTTCCTGATAAGCATCCCCGTGAGTGGACAAAGCAGGCATTAATCACCTTAGAGGAGGCCACAGAAGAATATATGGTAGATGTAACAGCCGAATATCATTGTGATAAGCAGCAACTACTGTCTTGTAGGTTTTCAACATGTCTGCAACTATGGCAAGGGAAGGAGGTCGGGTACAGCTGGAACAGTCCGACATGTGCCTGGCATGAAATATGGCCAAAATGGCCAAAGAAGGCTTTTCGCGCACCGTAATCAAGGAAACAAAATACATCATTAAGAAACCACGCGGCAAGGTCCGAGGACAGACGATGCGGGGTGTTGAGTTTCCTGGGCACGAAATGGAGAAGGCTGCGATATAATGACACCCGGCAATGCTTCGTCAAAACCAAATGTCCAGCTGCCTTTCTTGCCAAAATGGCACTGCAAAGAATCCGCATACCCGCTGGAGACGCAAAGGAACAGGTGCACCTCCACCCGACCGACGCAGAGAGCCGACTCCAGAGCGGACTCCACCACTGCACGGCACGCCACCTGCCCCAACAGGTAACACTTCCGGAGTTCAACCTTCTAACATTGTCAATTAGCCTGCCGGATATACGTATTCGAATACAGCTCTTCCCTGTACGGAATTTTTTGGTGATGAGGATACCAAGCACGATAACAATTTTGATCCAGATATGCTGACTGATGAAGGTTAGTACACTCTCTGTGGTGTGGTAATGCAGCTAACAATCAGTTCGAAGACAACAGCAGCAGATTGAGCGATCCTGCAACTAATGACAAGCATTGAGCGAAAGACACGCGATTTTGGAGATCATTATTAAATATATCTGTCTATTATTATAGAACAACGTAGTGATCAAGAAGAAAGTAAACAAAAACCCCAGAAAGGCAGCCAAAACAATGTGAATGATGGACTGTGCCAAATTAAATGATTGCTTATGGCGGATACAGCCATGGCAAATTGAGGGTCCACGGAGGGTCAACAAGTTTTGGTCATGTGTCCTGGGAAATCACACCTCCGATATGTTGTAGTCAGTCATAGAGGAATCATTGGCTGCCTTTATAGGCAAAACAGATTGCAAGACCAAATATGGTTGACACTCTGTTGACGCTCTGTTGACACTCATTTTCAGGATGGGGTTCGGCGCGTGAGTATGCATGTTTTGAACATCAAGGCGGCTAATGTGTCGAAAATGAACCGTGACGTACCAATCTTAATATGATACGATTAACAGTAGCATATCCGAATGTGACCATAAATGTGAAACCCGAAACGCAGAACCGGAGATTGGAACCAACGGGTCTAGCCAAGCCCAGCGAAAACCGTGGGTTGACAGGTCCGGGTGTTGGTTTGGCCCGCCAAGAGTCAGAGGTTCGGGTTTTTGGACAGGTCTGGAAGTGAACCGACCTGTCTTTGCGGTCCAAACCCAGACCGCTGGCGAGTTACCCGGACCCGTTGCTAACACTATCTGTGTGCCATTCATTCACAAAATTCCCCTGGTAGAGGCGGCCACGAATCCCCATGGATATCGTATTCATGCATGATATCACATTGGCTCCTTAATCAGACCACAACGTCAGCTTGGACATCTCGCAATCATATGATTTTCGGTAGTTGGAACATTTCAACCTATTCCCCATATTGGTAATGCCTTATCGCAATTGATAACTTCTCCCAGTTATTAATTCTTGCGTCATGAATTCACTCTGTGACCAGCGAATACTATGCGAACATAGACTTTAGACGCTTTGCCACCAATGCTGCTCAAACCAATGAAATGGTGTTTGCTCCAGGCCATTTGCCAACGTCTTGAATCCCTCTGTTACATCACGCTAAGGAGTACCCAACCAGAATGTGCTCCACCATGTCCTGTCCCGTTACGGGTAGGGATGCAGAGTCCACTTGATCGCATATTGACTATCAACTGCCGTGTATGAACCCACTCATACATATCCGGCATAGTATCTAGAAATAAAAAAAGATAGAACGACTAGCACTGCTGATGCACATGAACATCCCGCTTGGTAGTGCAATTACTCTTGCCAACCTCGGTGGTCTGCCATCCTCTCGTGGCTAACGCTAGCCCCCACTGAGCAGAATGGTAATAATCCTCCTTGGATCATCTTATGTAGGTTATATTTATCTACGACAGTTCCCAAGTATCATTATCACTGCTTTGGGGATTACCCCTAACATCACCCCCTTCTCTAAGATCGGTGACCGCAATGATGCTCCGTCGTAAAAACTGAACATAATTTCTCCTATCCTGCATATCACAAGTATGCCTCTCTTTTATCCTTAATTCTAATTTTCCTTTATAACTTTTGTTATGATGTTTATTGTCCGTCGACAGAAAATAAATGTTTCTAAACTATTGTATTTCTTTTTAAACGTAACTACAATTCTATCACCATTCTGTAATTACTTCTCGTTCATCCATCTCTTAGACTTAGAGACCCGTTGTAAGCGCGTGTACACCAGTGTCCGGCTGCGTAAAGGCCTGGATAGTAATTGTAGGATCACGGTTGCACACGTGGATCTGAGTGAGAATATATGCAGAGATGAGTGGTAAGATTCTCGATGCTGATCTAAGACTCGTGACAAGCCGACTTTATACAATGGGAGTTACCCGGCCCTGGACACGTCATGTACATCCATGCCATTACATTATACCCCTCTTAAGGAGCAGACCTCCTGCGCTGCATATCTTCGTACTCTAAAGCAATGAAACACAACAACCTCCTACGATGTTCTCCAACCTCCTATCTCCTCCTCCGATTAGCCTCGTGACTGGTGACTCTTCGGTGGATGCGGCGCACGGGGAAAGTTCACCTCCAAGTGACTGCGATCCGGAGGTGGTAAAACCTGTGCCACCGCCATTTGTACCGGGCCGGCATCCAATAGACAAGAAACAAAATGACCCGTCCAACTGATCCCTCTCCTCCAATCCCAAGCCCCAGTTGCTCCCTATCAACGTGGCTTCCCTGGGTGCTTTCGATGAAACTCGTCGACCATATGCTGGGCATGTTCGAGGTTGTCCGCCGGTTCCCAGCTTGTGCGTAGGTGGCTGTATCCGGCCCACTGGACGAGGTAGTGGAGCTTCCGATAACACCGTTTGGAGTCAAGAATGCGGTCGACTTCCAATTCCTCCTCTCCCGATTCGTCAACAATCGTCAGTAACGGCTCCGATGCCGGTTGACCAACGACCGGTGGTGTGTACCGATCAAGTTGTGATACGTGGAAAACGTTGTGATTCCGCATCGTCTTTGGCCAGTCTAATTTGTAAGCATTCTGGTTGATGATCATACTTACCATATACGGTCCAGCACACTTGTAATCGAGCTTCTTGGAAGGCCTGGTCTTGCGGAAGTGCTTGGTCAAGAGCCACACTCTATCTCCAACTTCGAAAGTGATCTCCTTTCCGCCAGCATACTTCATCTGTCGCTCCTGGGCATCTAGTATACTCCCTCGCAGGAGTCGATGAGTCTCTTCCAACCCTTCGAGTACGGCATCTGCTTGAATCTCTGATTTGAGGTTGGCTGGCGCTTTTGGTGCTTCGAATTGCATCTCGGGGTGCCAGTGGTAAACGGCCCAGAATGGAGTCGTGATCGTCGAATCATGCACGGAGTTGTTGTACGCAAATTCCGCCAATGGTAAGAGCTCGACCCAGTTATCCTGCACGTAATTGCAGAAGGCACGAAGGTACTGTTCCATGGTCTGATTTCGGCGCTCCGTTTGGCGGTCTGTTTGGGGATGGAATGCAGTCAAGAGTCGGTGAGTTATGCTCATGTGAGAGCAGACTCGAGTCCAGAATCAGCTGGTGAATTGCGTGCCGCGGTCCGTGATGATGTTATCCGGTACGCCGTGTTTGCAGGCCACGTGCTCAAATATCATCCGTGCCAGCTCCGGTGAGTCGATAGCTTTCTGGCAGGGCAGGTAAACCGCCATCTTAGTCAGTCGGTCGACAACTACCAGAATCCCGGTGAAGCCTGATGGCATTGACACGGGCAGGTCGGTGACAAAATCCATTGTGACTCCCTCCCAAGGTCTATAAGGTGGTAGCAGTGGCATTTGACTCCATGGCGGGCGTGTCGTGGAGCATTGATTCGGTGGCATACTTCGCAGCCGGCAATGTACTTTCTTACCGTAGCATCCATCGCAGGCCAATAAAAGTCTCTAGATGCGAGTTCAGCAGTTCTAAGAGCTCCCAAGTGACCGGATTCGGGGTGATCGTGGAAATGACTTATCAGTTGGCTGCGCAGCGCATCATCTGCCGGCACGTATATCCTCCCCTCGTAGGTCAGGGCTCCTGAGATGACTTGCCATTGACTATTCCCTGTGTCCGTAGATCCATCTTGTCCACCGCTCTTCGACAGATCGGGGATCCCGACCATTGGAGGATCGACTATCTTCTCGTTTACGTCGATGGCAAGTGAGTCGGTAGCTTGGGCGGCCCTGATTGCCGGTAGGAGATCATTGTACGGTTCAACAGTGGTCGCTGCCAAAGTAGCCAATAGCCGTGCGGTAAGTCATGCATATCCGATCTCATAATCAGGTCGTCTAGAGGGTCCATCTGCCCGGTTCTTGTTGCCTTCCAGGTGCTCAATGACGAAGCCGTATGAAGAAAGAATCTCCGCCCACCTGGCCTGTCTCCGGGAGAGCACTTATGATGTTTGGAAGTACTCAAGGTTCTTGTGATCGCACTGTATCAAGACCTTGTGATTGGCTCCCTGGAGGTGGTGCCGCCATTGTTTCATAGTCTCCACAATCGCTAGAAGCTCCCGATCGTATGTATCGTAGTTCTGTTCGGCAGAAGAGCATTTTCGAGAGTAGAAATTGACCGGTCCAAGAGTCCCTAATCCATCGTACTGATTGAGGATGCCGGCGATCGCGAAGCTGCTGGCATCAGTCTGGAAGATTATTGGCTTTGCAGGGTTGAAATGCTGGAGGATCGGTGCTTCGGTGAATGCCTTCTTGAGATTCCGAAATGCTAGTTCGGCTTCCCGAGTCCACTCCCACTTCGGTGCAGGTCAATGTGGGCCCTCGGAAGCCCTTGGAGCACGTGCCATCTCCGTCCTCCTTACAAGCTCTGTCAACGGTAATGTGATCTTTGCATATTTCCGAATGAACCGCCGGTAGCAGTTCGCAAATCCAAGAAGCACCTGTATATCCTGGACCGATTTTGGGGTCAGCCGGTCTTTGATCGTCGAGATTCGGTCCGATTCCATGCTGACTCCTTCGGAATTGATGACAAACCCCACGAAGCCGACCTCCGAGACTCCGAATTGACACTTCTCGGCCTTGCAATAGAGACTGAATTCACGTAGTCGTTCCAGCACCTTTCATCCGTGTTCATCGTGCTCCTTCTCATTGGTCGAATAGATGAGTATGTCATCGAGGTAGCACACGGCAAAGTCGTCAATGTAAGCTCGCAAACAATCGTCAATGCAGGACTGAAACGTAGCCGGTGTATGTGTTACGCCAAACGGCATAACTGGGTATTCGAACTGACTGTACCGAGTTCGGAAAGCAGTCATATATTCATCGCCCTCTGTGATCTGAATGAGATGGTACGCGTTCCGGAGGTCCAATTTGGTGAAAATTTGAGCTCCGTGCATCCTGTCGAGCATCTCTGATATGAGAGGTAAGGGGTTCCGGTTCTTGATGGTTGTCGAATTGTGAGCCCGGTAGTCAACACACAATCGTAAGCCCCCATCATTCTTCTTCGCAAACAAGATTGGTGCTGTTGCCGGTGATGATGACCGCTGGATGAACCCATTAGGTAAGTTAGTTTTGATGTATGCTTTGAGCGTTTTAAGCTCGACTTCTGAGAGGTTGTAGATCCGTCCATATGGTATCTTGCAGCCCGGCTCCAGGTTGATTGCATGGTCGATGGAACGGTGCAGTGCGAGTGTGTCAGCATTGGTCTTGCTGAAGACCTCCACGAATTCCGAGTATTTGGCGGGAATGTAGCCTCCATCGTCTGTGCATACCCTTCCTATCTCCGGTTGCTCTCCATCTGTCGATGTTTGTCCATGCTTCATTTACAAGAATGGAACGGAGGAGGGGTAATCAAGGAGGCCTTGTCATTAGCGGTTCGCTCGAGTGGAGCCAAGCCCTGCCATCCAGTCTCTCCCTTCGGGTTTCGGCGAGCCAGTAGCAGTCATTCAAGGTTCCCATGTGGACTCTCTTCTGCCGCAACTACTGCTGCTGCTCCTGCTCACTCACCCAGCATACGAGGGTATTCACCTTTCTCGTGAGTCCGCTCTACCGTAGCTCCCAGCAATCCAATGCAATCCTCTATTCGTGGAGCGAAAGCCCCGGCAACCTCTTCGCTAGCAAGCAGATCACCAAATGCTGTGGCCGAAAGCGTCTCGATGCTAACACCACTCCTTTCGGGTTGACCGAGTTGGGTATCATCAGTGCTGTGCGATCCCGAACCGCAGGGGGTCCGCAACGACACAAGCCCGTTCTGTGACCATTCTATCTCCAGGTTCCGAGCTGCGAACCATGGTAGTCCTAATACTGAATCGTATGCCTTTATGGGGACCACTAGCACCTCCGGTTCGTCAACCAGTGCCAAATGATCAAGGTATTGAGCCGAAATTGTCGCTTTCCGGCTGTCTCTCGCATGCTCCATCATCTGTCCGTTGAGGCCAAGGGTGGTTGTATGTGCAGCTTCGTGAGGTAGCCCAAGTTTTGGAAGGAGTCTTTGGGCCATAAAGATGCTCGTTGCGCCGCAGTCGAAAAGAACTTGTATGCGCTGCATTTCTCCGTGTCGATCTCGTATCATACCTTCATGGATTATGTCTGCTGAATCAGGGGTCTCTGTGCCGCAGAGATATTGACTAAACATGTGAGCTCTCGGGCTCTCTAGAATAACCCTCCGTTTTAGCGCTATTCCATGAGGTTGTATTGCCTCCAGCATTGCCATCAAGGCCCGTGTGCCTGCCGCCTGCATTCCCAGCTCCAGCTCGTCCAATCTCTCTTGCCGAGCCAGGTCCCGGGAGAGGTAGACTAGTTTTTTTGCTGCTGGGGATCCAACGATCGCTGGCGCTTGATTTGACAGTGATCGGAAGAGGTGGGTTGGTTTTGATTCTCGGGCTTATTCTGCTCAGGCTTTCGGGCCCGGGAGTATTTGGCACATTTAAACACGAGGTGGCATTTGGCTCCGCACCGCAGGTTTACACCCGCTTCCCGCAGTCGTTGCCGCTCTTCCGTGCTCACCCACGGTGCTGGTGGGCGTTTGGATCCCGATCCGGATCCTGATCCTGATCCTCCTCTTGTTCCCGTGCCCAACCCAGAGCCTAATCCGGAGCTCAATCCTGAGCCCGATTCTGAGCCCGATCCTGAGTCCGATCCTGAGCTCTATCCTGAGCCCGATCCTGAGCCCGATCCTGAGCCCCATCCTCCTCCGGAAAGTGTTGATACTGATGGTTGATGAGGTCTCTTCTTCCCCTTCTGGTTGCCGCCTCCAATCTCGGTTGACTGTTGCTGCCTATCGGATTTCCTTGGTGTCTCGACGTCTGCCGCTCGGTCGAAAGGTTCGTCGATGGAGTCGAATCGACCGTTAGTCTTAGTAAAGTGCCTTAACTTCGGCCACAAATAGGGTTTCAGCCCCGCCCAGATCATATCATAGAGCATGATCTTATTGTGTTCCTCATCCCAACCAGAGTCCCTCCAGTTTCGTCGAAGTCGATTGGCGTATGGGTGTACGTTCTCGTCTGGGTTGTGATAACGTTGCATCATTTCGTGGTAAGCCCGCGTGGATGAATTCTGCCTCCGGTCCTTATCTCAGTACTTCTTCCGTAATTCGGTAATGAAGAGGTCCAGATAGTGCAGGCACGCGTGGTCGTCAGCGAGTAGATCCTGACCCCAGGTTACCGGGTCGGTCATGTTCGTCTTCTGCAGCATGTGATCTGGATGGTTGACCCAGCTGCCGAGGTGGTCTATTGTGTACTGGACTTTGTCTGTATCGCTGCCCGGGAATAGGTGATTGTGAGTTCGACAGTTCGAACACAGAAAGCCGAGGAATGTCTCCAATTCCCGCGCACCTCCGCAGTAGCGTTTAGGGTGGGTGACCTTGAATTTGTCCTTGGGGTTCGGCGACTCTGGATCTTTCACCTTCATTTCGGCATTCTGGAAGAGTAATTCGACGAGCTTTCATTGCGGCTCAAGCATATCTCGCATATCCGCCATAGTGACCTCCGATCGTACGGTATCACCGCGGTCAGTACTGTGAGCTTGCGCTTTGCCGTGATTGTCTTCGGGCTGCTCCTCTTCATCCTCATCATCATCGTCGGTATTGCCGTCTTCTTCTTCATCATCATCAATTTCAGCCTCCGGGAACATTCGTGGGCTGGCGCATTCGATAGGAGTGCTGATTCGGCTGGCTAGACTTGGAGTACCGTGGCCAATTGATGCCCGAATTGTTTCTGCACTCCCGCGGTCGTTAGCAGTGCGCAATGGAAGGCTCTTCGTTTCTTTGGGAGGCATTGGAGTAGTAGTGTTTCTTAGAGTGGAGTTGTGAGCGTGTCGCAATGTGTCCAACAAGGGGTCAAATCTGGAGATCCTGTGAGCGAAACGTATCCAGTAACTGTAGATCGAGAATCGTGTAAGGGCGTGTATGCTAGCGTCTGGCTGTGTATGGGCCTGGATAGTGATTGTAGGATCACGGTTGCACACGTGGATCTGAGTGAGAATATATGTAGAGTTGAGTGGTAAGATTCTCGATGCTGATCTAAGACTCGTGACAAGCCGACTATATAAAACGGGCGTTACCCGGCCCTGGACAAGTCACGTACATCCATGCCATTACACCCGTAAAGCCACCCTCTTTTCTAGGCGTGGTGTCCTAACGCCCCCTGCTGTCTTTGAGGACGAGCTCCCTGTAGTGTAATTCATCTATCACAATGTTATACATAAACTCAAGATCATTTACTCCTTTGATATTATCACAGGTACATAGAATCAATCATCCATTTACTCCAAAGTTTTATTTGAATACCATCCTCATGCATGGATTTTGTCTTGCCTTTAACAAATTAACCATAGTCCATTTACTTCCATGTTTCAAATAAGAGCAGTTGTCAGGCTGTCGACTTAAATTACTCCATTGGATACATATAGACTATACTCAAAATGGTTTCGGAAATATCCCCTGATGTTTTAAAAAGAGTTGCATACGATTGACTATCTTCACCATGACAGAATTACCCGGAGTGTCAGATAGGACAGCATAGAATACGCCCAAACATCATCAAGTTATGTTTCTTAAAGTTTCAACCCATAACGTCACTTGAAATAAATCACAATTTCAACTCAGACCGTACTTGAGTCCATCGGATAAAATCTGCAGATAGCAAGCATGAGCCATCATATCAATGTTACTCATTGCTTGTTCGGCTATGTTGTATGAGATAACGGTATCTTAAGTCCCCGTATCTGAGAGTACCTGGACATAGTCTATGTCCGTCTCTGAAATGTAAAGTAACTAATCACAACTGTAATTGTATTTCTTAAACAAGTAGGTAGTACTTAACTTTATTATCTTGATAATCAAATTGTAGTCAAAGTAGTCCTAATTATAACTGTGGTTATGTTTTCATAATTGGGCAGGTAATACTTAAATTCTAGAGTTATCATACTCTCGAGAATACCAGAGGTTGTCATACATCCTGCGTTCTCTATGTACCAGGTAATTCAAATATGGATGAGAATACCTGAAGCACACTTTGTATAACATCATTTCTCTTTGTCAAAGGTGATTTTGAATATCAAAGAGAATACCTGAAGCATACTTTGTATAACTTGGATCCTCTTTGTCGAAGGTGATTTCACATATCGATAAGAATACCTGATGATACCATAACGCATCATCGTTTCTCTTTTTCGATGGTAATTTCGAATATCGATGAGTATTGTCCGTCGCATTGCCCATTTCCTCCTTCATGTATCTGCAAATCTTGATCACCCGTAGGTTGAACTCCCCATTCATATACACACAAAGGTACAGATAAACCATCATGTCGAAATTAATCAGTTAGGCCGTTACCCAAAATGTTCGTCGGAACAATGTTTAACAACACTAGCCTTGCGCGACTATGGGACATTGCCATGTAGTTCTGATTAGCTTGAATCATGTCATTCTGTTAAGAACAACCATCAAGCCTATTAACATTGAGTCCTAAATTCTGACTAGATTATATTCTCTAATCATCTTCATCCACCGAAGACAATCTTTTGCAACATTTTTAATACCCGGAAAACATATTCTATCAATGCAAGTTATTTCGTATTATCATCTTTCTTATCGTAGGATTCATTTGAACTGAAATAATAATAATAATTTTTTGTTGTATCATGCCTTGAATTATTGATATAATAATTTTTTAACTATAGTTTGACAGTTTTTTACCCCTTTATTTTTATGGCAAATCTCCGGTTGCCATCATAAGATTTCATTACTCTTTTTTAAACAATAATAATAATTATATCACGGATATGAAACATAATGATTTTTCTTTTTAACTGGGAATAATGGAAGACATTCCCCGTGTCATAATTTTCTAATTATCCAAAGGTAACCGAATCAAAATAGGAATACCTGAAGATAGTATTCATGTCTTCGATTCTTATGTCGGAAGATAATCAAATTGAAGTGAGAATACCTGAAGACATCATACATGTCATCATTTCTCATGTCCGAACGTGATCGAATCGAAGTGAGAATACCTGAAGACATCATAGTTGTCTTCGTTTCTCATGTCGGAAGGTAATCGAATCGAAATATTATCAATGATATAAATTACTGAAGTATTGTGCAAACAATATTGCCAAAGAAATATCGAAGATAGGTATTTCCGAAGTCATATATGAAGGTAATGTCAACGAAGTGATATCGAAGATATTGATTGCCGAAGTAATATATGAAGGTTATATCGACGAAGCAACATCGGAGATATTAAATACCGGAGTAATATATAAAGGTAATATCGAAGAAGTAATATCAAAGATATAAATCACTGATGTAATATGCGAAGATAATATCTATGAAGTAACATCGAAGATATAAATTATCGACGTAATATGTAAAGCAACCACCGTGGAACTGGTGGTGGTACCATTATACCTTTTTCACTCCATCGTCTTTAGCAACAGCTGATGGTCTTTTATAACTTTTCAAGTGACATCTTAGACATCTAGAGCAATTATCTCAAAATCTGCCATAGAACAATACTCACTTGATAACCATTGGGCTACTGATTACACTTGATGGCATCCTGAAGCTCATCATCGGGCTAATCCTCAAACCATTCCCGTGACTCAGTGTGTTTTAAGTACCTTTTCTGTCCATATGATGACCATTCGTCATCTACTTCTGGTTCCTTGTATTCTTCTGCTAAATTCTCAGAGGACTCGTTATTCGCACCTTCTGCCTTGCATTGTTGTTTCGCTTCACGAAGCTCTCTGTCAAATATTCTCTGATAATATTCTTTGGCTTTGTCCCAGCCAGTATCATGCCCTTCCAAGAGCCCTTAGTTATAGCTGTCGGTAGAACCGCAATCTCTTCCTTCGTTATACATCCTCCAATCGTGAGGTATATACTTATCAATTTTCGCATATGCGACTTGAATAGATTGCTTGAAATGAATCATCCATGCATAACGTAACAACATGGAGTGTTCTTAGTAATACCGGTAATCTGGCATGAGCATTGATTGCTCAATACGGTTTCTTAACTGAATCAGTATTATTGATAGTGCAATAGTGATCAATATATCGTAAAGTCACTCCATTGGAGGACAGGTAAGATCTACCACTTGCTGCGTGTTGCCGATGATTTATTGTTGTCGCAAAAACACCACTCGGACTTATCGTCTTCTTTGCAGTTGCAATCCCACTCATCTGCCCACAAGTGATATTGTCTCCAGTGATCTTTGAATACGGGATCGTCAATCGTAAGCAAATCTCTGTTGATTGCTGATTGTGGATAGTATTCAACCCAATGTCAAGGAGTCTCGGGTTCTTCGTGGAATATTGGATTATCCGAATCATTTTCAGGAGTCTCGGATAGAATCACATCTATTGAACTGAATATATTAAGAGGTTCTTATCTCGATGAATTAGGCGTATACCTGGCTAAGTCAAATATGTTAATTATCATTTGCCTAATGCCTGCTGAATATTATAACTTCCGGTAGTCTGCTGCTAATGGAATTATGTTGATAATATTCGATTTGTTGTTCCAGAATATTAGGTCCTTTATACTATCCAGGAGTATAGTGTTTCCTATTCAGATATTCCTTGGTTGTGACTGGTATTCTGAATGGTAACGTAACCATGAGATTTGGTTGTTTAATCGCAAACAAGACCATTCCGTAGTTCTGTTACTCAAGCAAGACTGCTCGTTGCTGTTTCAATCCTTGATAAGCCTTAAGCTCTTCTTCTTGCATGTATATATAATAACCCAGGAGTGGTATGGTTATTTATTATACTGTTACTGGGGTGTTTGACCCTAAGTAACTATACTTCCTATGCAAGTACTGGGTTCACAGCCATGGATCCTATTTCCTAGCTGACAGGTATTCAGCTATCATATCTTTAGGAATTGACTGTAGGAAATTCCTCTGCCTCTTTCATCAAGGTTTCACAGGAACCTTTCCTGATCTTGTATGCGACGATGGGTCAGGTTTCTTCTTTAATGCTTTCGTATCCCTCCTGGAGTCATTGATAAACTTTCCAGTTTTATCAATACTTTGCGTTGCGCAATCTGATTCTAAATTGCCAACTTCGGGATGACTGATATCGCAAATTGTATACCAAACTTGAGATATTTCATCAGGCTGAACCTGACGCGATGCCGGAATGGATCGGAAATCCTCTTCGATATCTTGTGGTATTGCCGATACTTCTGTTTTCCGTTGATTTGCTGGTATATTGGAAAGTCTGCTTGGATGGATATTCTTCGTACCTCCCCAACTAGTATCAACCGTTGCTTTGCTAGCTCTTTCCTGTAGATTATCACTATACACAACCAAACATTGCTGTAATCCGATGATCGATTATTTTCACCAAATGCTTTGGGCCAAGAAGATATACTGATTATCTCTAGCGTATGAGATAGCTTTTTCAAAGGCGTAAACAATAACGTCGTTGTTGTTTTTGAAGGTGATTGTCAGTCATTCATCATATAGATAGCCTGAACTTCAACAACTCCAAAGGAGCGGGGCTGCCACTAGAGAAAGCTAATGGATATAATTAATACAGGTATAGGTATAGGTATCATAAAAACGCAATGATAAATAAGGAAATTTCTCCGCTGGAAGGTATTGTATCGTGCCCGTCGTTTGCTGATGCCCCTCCTCATTGCCCGAACAACATGATCTCTTTATACTCTCTGCGAACCCTCTGCAGTCGATGATTTAAATCCCTCAAAGATAGTCATGTATCAATGCGTCTTACATTCACGAGTTGCGCCTGGTAGTGGCGGCCATGAATCTCCATCGATATCATGTTCATGCGTGATATCATATTGACTCATTAATCAGACCACAACTTCAACTTAAACATCTCGCAATAGTATGATTTTCGGTAGTTGGAACATTTAACCAATTCCCCATATTGGTTAAGCCTTATTGCAATTAATAACTTCTCCCAGTTATTAACTCTTGCATTATAGATTTTCTCGGTGACCAGCCGATACTATATCCAACGTAGACTTTAGACGCTTTGCCACCAATGCTGCTCAAATCCATGAAACAGTGTTTGCTCCAGGCCATTTGCCAATGTCTTAAATCCCTCAGTTACGTCATGCTAAGGTGTACCCAACCAGAACATGCTCCACCATATCCTGGCCTGTTAAGGGTAGGGATGAAGAGTCCACTTGATCGCATATTGACTATCAACTGCTGTGTATGAACCCACTCATACATATCCCGCTTAGTATCTAGAAATGAAAAAGGATAGAACTACTAGCACTGCTGATGCACATGAACATCCTGCTTGGTAGTGCAATTACTCTTGCCAACCTCCGTTGTCTGCAATCCTCCTGTGAGTAACGCTAGCCCCAGCTAAGGAGAACGTTACTGATCCTCCGAGGAACATCTTACGTAAGTTATACATATCCGCGACTGCTCCCAAGTATCACGATCACTGCTTCTGGGAGAAGCCCTAACACCAAGTTCGTACAAACATGGCCTCCAAGTTTATCGCCAAACTCACCCAATCATGATGTCGGAGTACATCTCTAAGTTTGCTCGATCATGGCCTCGAAGTGTATCTCCAAATACAGTCGATTACGGCCTACAAGTGCATCTCCAAACTAGCTCGATCACAGCCACCAAGAACATCTTTAACGAGTGATGGCGGGTGTACAGAAATACAGGGGTAACGCAGGTGGACAGAGTGATGGGGAGTTGATAGACATCATCTCATTTCCATCTCATCTTATCATACAATGAACATGCACTGTATCATTCCCAACTGTTAATCTCACTCACTCTGTCCGAGATGTTGTGGATCATCAACAACGGGTACTATTATATCTTCTCACCTGATGCCTACACTCCTCAAACCAGAACAGTTCTTTCTCATGAATTCCGTTTGGATGTCGCGAGAGGTGCCGCGGAGTGTCAATGGTGGGCTCTCTGCCTTCGAGCTGCATTGTTTCGCCACAATGGCCTCCAAGTGGTGCATCTCTAAGTTTTCTGAATGTTCATGACCAGGTGCTCCTCTGATGATGCTCATCTACCATCTGCGGCCAGATTGCCTGTAAGTATATATATACAGAGACTTATATAATACATGCCATATTATGATGTAGCGAATCTGGTGACTGTAACAAAGACGAATATGATAAGACGAAATGCCTTGTGGTTGTGTAAGAACAACTGCTGTGAGCATATGGCACTAAGTCTCCTACCGTGCCGTGCTACGGTCACCACTACAGGTGAAATATCCCGCCCACCTGCGCCGAGGTCTCAGCTGCTCTTGAAGTCTGCCATAGATCTGTGCAGAGGCCTCAGGAGCTCCAAAATTGGACTATCCTATAAGTCCAAATCTCGTAGCATCCTGACACTGCTCTTGCAGAGTCTGAGAGCACATTGCTTAGCTCCAGGGTGGTCTGGGAGCATCTAGAGGTACTTAGAAGTACTGGTGAGGTCGCCTGGAGTGTCTGGCAGGATTGCATGTTGCATCCTCACCAATTATCATTTTGCTGCTGAACCGAGAACACCGGAGTGTGCATGTTATCAACCGGCATTGAAGAAGATGATTTGGATCACCAGTAGGAGGTCCTACTTCTGGACCAGGGGCACAGGGACATGTCAATACATGGTACAAGGGTTCTATTACCAAAGAGACGGACCTGTTCCGATACTGTTATTGCATGCCCTCCGCTTTCCAATTCCCAAAAACCACCTGGATCAATGGCACTACTGCTGCTCAAATGCCAAAAGTCAACCTTCCTCAACAAATCGTCCGAGTCTGACCGTGCGCCATCTGCCCAGCTGCTACCGCAACCCAAGACTACTGGACACAAGAATGATCAACAACCCAAGGCCAGTGTAGAAGAGATCGTTCCGCGACAACGAAAGGCTACTTTCGATGTAGCGAAACGGTTCATGGAAGCAATTGTATTCATGAAGACTCCTTGGCCAATATTACCTGATGACAAGTACTCGATGGTTGAAGCAGCTTTGAATTTTGTCATTGATGTCTTGGATCGTCAGCAGTCATTAGCAGGTGCTCCTGCAGGCACAACATCGCTGTGTCAACTGCCCAGCTCTCCCTCTCACAAAATCGATCCGCAAACATGAGATGCTGTAAGTCTTGGACTCTGTTTAATGCTGTTCTCTTGGATTTATGATATTGACTCCGCCCCAAATCGTACATACTTGAAACCGATGATAAGTACCATTCGAGAATGGTTGGCAAATGGGGCAGGTGAAACAGTTGTCTGTAGTGGCCTGTTGGCTTTGTGCTGTGAGACTGAGCTTCGGATTCAGGTTACAAAGCTTCTGTTTGACGATGCATATCTCTGCAAGGTTGTTGATGATACGATATCATGGTTCATGCGAATGGAAGTGCTTATTCGCATTAACCATTAATTTTTCTTCACTGCCAATAGCATGGGGTGCCAGCCAATGAGATCCCAGTATTTCCAACCTCTCCCTCCGCAGACTGTAGCACCGGTAGCCGCTGCTATGCATTGGGCAGAGTCTGAATCTGGTAGCGAAAAAATGGCCACAGTTATTGTTTCTCATGATGAATATCGAGGTACATTTTGTCCATCCCCTATGATTAAGTTTACTCCGGAAGCCACTGCACTCATCAATCACAAATTAGTGGGCCGCTTCAAACCCCCCCCACCCCCAACCATGTGGTGCAACTGCTGCAGGATTGGTGCTCGTCAATCGCTGTCGGCGCTTCTCAACCTAGATTCACTCTCTTTTATATCCTTCTGCAGCCAATTCCTCCTCCTTCAGCACTCCTCTGCAGGGATAGACACTTCATACTCCCCTCTGTCTTGATTAGCACTCCTCAATTTCATTCAATGCTCTATACCCGCATTTCCGAACTCCTCGGCCGGGGATGGGAGCTCCTCAATTCCCACCGGCCCTCCTCGGTCCGGGTTGTTGCCTGTACATTGAATTCTGCACTGTTTTCTTGTGACACACCCCCTTTATGGTGTTCCTCCGCTGGGAGAGCACTCCTCAATCCCCAATGTTGCTCCTCTGCCTGAATTGGGTGCTCCTATGGCTGGATTGGCACTCCTTGATTTCATTATGCACTCCTGACCCCCCCCCCCTCTCTTTTCAGCACTCCTCCCCTAGTTTGGACCCTCCTCAAACCCCATTGGTGCTCCACAGGATAGATTTGGCACTCTGCTTTTTGATTCCGAGCTTCAGCAACACACCACTTCCCATCTGGCGTTCGTCCTGTCCCTGGTAGCTGGCCCCCTTTCTCATCTGACTATATCATATTGCCTTTCAAATGCCACTTTAGATTTGCAGCTAGCTAACATCTCATTACACCTTTGTTAGATATCACAAATCTAGCCATACAACATTGGAACTCAATTTCAGCCACTCACCAGGTAAGAATAGTCAGCAGATACAAGCAGCGCCTCCAGTTTGTTTGCGCCATTGATGAATTATGTGATCCTGCATGTGTTGGCCTCAATGACATGGCAGAAGTAGTGGATGACATCAACACCACCTTTGAATGATATCATTTCTCTGTTTAGTCTGGTTAGTGTTTCGGTGTACTTGTGTTCATGTTTGAATCACTTGCCTTTTTCTTTGGCACTATAATGTAGTGAGTCAATACATACAGTGTTGAAGAAGATGGTAGCTAGTATGATTCAGAATGGATAACGAACAATAATCCACACATCATATTCATGGTTGAAGGAAATCGAAAGCTTCTGGACATCCGGGTAGTCTCACATAATGCCTGCAGTCCTCACAATGAATATCTATATGAACCAAAGCAACTCTCAGAGTGTGTTTGTGATTCCTGCATTGGTTTGGCGACACTTCCAGGGTAACCCAAAATTCTCCCTGGGCTCAAACGTATTCCGGGATGTATCTCAATCGCTCCCATTTCTCTTCTGTACAAGTCATCAGAGATTCCAGTTACTCTGAATGCCAGCCCGAATGCCCTCCTCGGGTCTCATACTCTCCTGAAATTGGCACTTCCAAGTTTACACTCCACATCCTCTCAGACACTCCTGGATTCTTCCAGAGACTAAAATACATTTTGCTGATGAATCACCAGATGTTTGTTGTCGTACACCTCGATTTATCATGCTAAACAAACAAACAACATCGGAACAACTTAATGCGTATCGCAGGACAGTGGCAAACCACTACAACTTGCATCCAGACTCATTACAATTCATCTTCAGTATAATGTACAAGATGGCTGCTATTCATTCAATTCTGAAATGACGCTGACTATAGAGTCCTCAGGACTTCCCACTTCTTCTCGTTATCATCTTCCTCTCCTATTCTACACCACCAGATCATGGCAATACAAATTCCTCAGCCAAGTAATAGAAGATCCGAATCGAGCTGATCAACAGACACTTCATCTTATATGCCAGTCATTGGCATACAACAAGAATGCAGACACCGGTTAGTCCACCTTGATGCGGCCAATGCACTAACCAAAAATATTACCCAGGATGCACATTTAAAAATTGTCCATAAGACCAGAAGAAGCATGAATACAAATCAGCATGCAATTCGCCATGAGTACATCCATATCATTCTACACACCGGTCAACTAGGAGTATAACTGACAGCTGGTGAATGTTGAGAGCTACGTGATCAATAAGTTGCTGCCCATAATGGGAAAGCTCGATCGTAGACAGAGGCATTTGTCCAGACAGTCCGCAAAATCGAATATGATAATGTAGTCAGCTATGGGATATTCGTAAACAAATTTCATGACAAGCAATCCCGGGAGTGGACAAAAATGGGTTCAATCCTCTCAGAGGTGGCTAGTGATGGGTATATGGTTGAGGTACTAGGCGAATCTTATTGTGAGAAGCTGCAACTAATTTCTTTTAGGTTTTCAACAGGACTGCTACAATGGCATGGCAAGGAGGTCGCGTACAGCTGGAACAGTCTGACATGCACCGGGCCTTAAATATGGCCAAATCAGCTGAAGGACGGTGTTTGTGTGCTGAAATAGAGGAAATGCAATATCTGATTAAGAACACACTCACTGAAGTCCGAGAAGGGAAGAAGTGGGGTGTTGAGTTTCCTCGACAGAAAAAGGTAAAGGCTACAATAGAAAGACTCCCGGCAATGCGTTGTTACAACCACCCAGACAGAGGCCTTCCTTCCCAAAATCGCACCACGAACAATCTGCATATACCCTGGAGATGCACTGGAACAGTTGCATCTCCACCCGACCAATGCAGACTGTGGACTCCGGAGCGGACACCATCTGAGCCCCAAACGCCACCTGCGCCACCTGGTAATAATGCTGGAGCTCACCCTACCCAAATCATTAATGTGCTGGCCAGATATGTGTATTGTTGTACTTCTCCTCCTTGGGCTGAATTTTATACACTGGATGCATATACCCAGGATAGCCAGCACAATTCAGATTTTGATTCAGATATGCTGACTGATGATGGAACATCCACTGGTTAGTACACTATCTGCTGTGTGGTAATGCAGCTAACATCCATTTTGAAGACAAGAGCAGCCTATTGAGCGAACCCGCAAGAGATGACGAACACTGTCGGAAAGAAACAGGAATTTGGATTGTATTATTATCTACAATTAGTGGACACTGTAAGGGATATTGTAAAGGATATATTTATATGTATTATTAAAGAACAATGTAGTGATCAAGGAGGAATTAAACGAAAAGGCTAGAAAGGCCCCTTTCGAAACAATGTGCATCATAGACTAAACCCAATCAAATGATTGCATATTGTGGATATGCCCTCGTCAAAATCAATGTCAACAGTGCATTAACAATTTCAGGTCATGTAAGTGTGTTAATCAAAAATTGGTTTGGTTGAGGTTATACATACTCCAAGTATTAGCTTCTTTTATAGGCCAAAATTATGGTGACACTCTCACTACCTCATCTTGAAAATAAGCATCAATGGAGCATCAAAAATTGTTGGTGTTCTAAGCAAGGTAATTGTAACGTGATTTAATCGCTGGGTAGAATACCTGTTGTAATGCCTGCCTTTATGGGGAAAACAGCAAGCGACACAGTCACTGCCCCATTCTGATAATGAGTATCAACTGCACATCAACAATTTTTGGCTTGGCATCTTGGGTTATCTAAGAGTTGATTTGTGGTAATAATTCATCTACCATGTATTGGTGGCCTTTACAGAAAAAAAAAAAATGCGCTGTTCATTACCCCATCATGAAAATGAGCGTCAACAGAGTGTCAACAATTTTTAGTCTTCTAAGTCAGGTAATTACAAAGTGATCTGGTAGTGGTTAGGCATAATGGATAAAATGGCAATCATAATAGGCAAAAAGACAGCGACTTGGTCATTGCCCTATTCTGAAAATGAGCATGAACTGAGTGTCAATGATTTTTGGCTTTGCATGTTGGGTTATCTATGTGGCGATTCGTTGCAGATATCCATAAATGAGGCATTGGCCGCCTGTAGCGTCAAAAGCAACAGCAGCATGCTCGTTTCCTGATCCTGAAAATGATTCACAATGGAGCCTCAACGATTTTTATTCTTCCATCTTTGGTAATTTAAGTGAAGCTTTGTACCAATAATTCATCTGTCATGTCATGCTGGCCTTTTCAACTTGAACAGTGTATGATATCTTCGTTACCCCATCTTGAAAATGAGCGCCAACAGCACATCAACTATTTTTGGTCTTGTATATGGCATCATCAAGATATGCCTTGGATATATAAGATCATAACAGAACTATCAACCGCCTTAGTACTCCTAAGTACAATACACAAAAGGAAGATCAGTGATTCCAAAATGACCAATGTTGCAACCTGGAAAGTGTTATGAGGGTGCTGAATCGCAATAATCAATACAACATATATTAAATTATGTACAACCGCCTATCTATTTTCTCTTTCTGTCCTCATCTTATCCTAAGACTCAACCTCTTGCCCGTCTCACAAGAGCTTCCAAAACAAATTGTCTCCAATGCCTGTGTCTGGTATAAACAAAGACTCAACTTCCCTGTTGAACAACCACTCCTTGGAATATTCCTTGAATGGTAGTGCCCCTGTGTTGAGATATCTCAACACCAGATATCCGATGTTCTCTTGTTCGCAAAAATGATATACCACATGGTAGGTGTGGGTTAAATGGAGCAGTTCCAATTGAAAAGCAGATTGCGGAAAGTCTCGACAGTTCATTGAAGAGCATACTCAGATTGTGTCAGTTGATGTCCATGCATAGGTTGCCCAGTCATGTAATGATACTAGAAAGGTAATTGTCAAGGTTGATAGATAGAATTCTTAATAATATTTTAAGATAGTCTTTGGTATTCTGATTGTTGACTGTGAATTGCTGCTTGAGGTTGTTCTTCGAATTGCCGGAGCAATGCCATCTCTTTATTGTCATCTTCGAGGGTTTCTATACGCAAACTGCGATGCAATGACAACAGCGTCAACGTCATCGTGTGTATGCACATTGGGTATTCAAGCCTCTGAGCTCGCAATCAGATTCAGGCCATCCATCACATGACATGTGTATCAACCATGTCAGATGAAACATGAACTTAGAGATCCCGCAGTCCATTTGCATCAGTAGCTGCAACATCTGCCAATCTTACTGAGCAGTGCTGAGATTTAGCAAGGGATCTGTGTAACCCGCCAGCGGTCCGGGGTTTGGACCTGGAAAACGGTTCAGTTCGTTTCTAGAACCGTCCAAAAACCCGACACGCTGCTTCTTGGCAGTCCAAACCCGGCCCGTGACCTATCAACCCCCGGGTTACGCCGGGTTTTGCTGGACCCGTTGGGTCCAATCTCCGGTTCTGAGTTTCGGGTTTTTCTATTTATTGTCACATTCAGATATCCTACTGTTAATTGCAAACGATTGACTATCGTACTGCGTTGTCATTTTCTGATGTATTGACAACCTTTATACAGCCAACAAGTAGAGAGACACCCCCTGCCCCATCCTGAAAATGAGCATCAATGGAGCGTCTACAATTGATGGTCTTGCATCTTAAGTAATCTAAGTGGCGCTTGATCACTCGTATCCATAAACAAGTGATCAGCTGCCTTTATGAGCACATAAGCAAGTGATATTCCCGCGATGGCCTCCTGAACAGTAACAACTTATTTCATTTACAAAGGTGCACCTAAGTGTTCATGAGCGTTTTAGACAACAAAAACGGCCAAAACTGGGGATATGGACTTTGACAGCCACAGCGCGCTTTGATAAACCATGATCTAAGGCCCAAGATCGTTGACACTCTGTTTCACGCACATTTTCATGATGGGGCAGGGAGCATGTCGCTTTCTCTTTCACCCATAAAGGATGGCAACACTTCCATTATGTGTAATCACTACCGAATCGCGTTTTTATTACCCAACTTACAGGACCAAACATTGTTGAAGCTCGGTGGACGCTCAATTTCAAGATGGGACACGGAGCATCTTGCTTTCTTCTTTGTATATAAAGGTTGTCAATACTGTTGTTACGTATAACCACAACAAAATTACTTCATAATTACCAGACTAACAAGACCTGAAATCGTTGACGCTCTGTTGATGCTCATTTTCAAAATGGGTCACGGAGCTTGTTACATTTTTGATTGCCTGTAAACGATGGCAAAACTTCTAATGTGTATAATCACTACCGAATCGTGTGTTTGTTACCCGACTTACAGGAACAAACATCGTGCACGCTCCATTGACACTCATTTTCAAGATGGGACACAGAGCATCTTGCTTTCTATTTTGCGTACACAGGTTGTCAATGCTGTTGTTATGTATAACCACTACAAAATTACTTCTTAATTGCCAGACTAACAAGACCAAAAATTGTTGAAGCTCTGTTGATGCTCATTTTCAAGATGGGGCAGAAATGGTGTTGCTTTCTCTTTTGCCTATAAAGGGTGGCAACACTTCCATTATGTGTATTCACTACCAAATGGCATTTTTATTACCAGACTTACATGACCGGAAATTGTTGACGCTCCATTGACGCTCATCTTGCCACAGGCGTAACCGCAATCTGGAACCACTCACTTTGGCATACAATATCATTAATGGTCTTGTGGCAGCCATTCTGTGCATTTCATGTACATTCCCCTTTTTAACTACATTGTTCTTTAATGATGCATATAAATATACCCTTTAAAAGATACATTAAAGTGTCTGCTAATTGTAGAAAATGATAATACTCAAAAATCCAATTCTCTTCCGTCAACTCTCGTCTTCGCTGTCATGTTCACTCCAAAGGCTGCTGTCATCTACACAATGGCTGTTAGCTGCATTACCACACAGCTGATACTGCACTAACCTGTGGATAGACCTTCATCAGTCAGCAAATCTGGAATGAAATCTGCATTGCGCATGCGGTCCTTGGCATATATATCAACATTGAAAAATCGAGCGCAGGGAAGCGGGAATGGTATATACACGTATCCGTGTGGCACACCGTCTGTTTCAGAGCTTTGAGTGATCTCACTTTCATCAGGTGGCGCAGGTGGTGTTCCGGGCCTCAGTGGCGCCGGCCGTGATGAAGGTTCACCCCTGCTTTTGCACCTCCAGCAAGTCTGTGGATTCTTTGCTGTGCCAGTTTGGCAAGGTACGCAGTTGTCCTTTTGATTTTCCCGAACCATTGCCGGGTGTAGTTCTATCACTGCCTTCACCATGTTATGCCCGGGAAACACAACACCCCGCTGCTTCTCTTCTCAAACTTGGGCGCGTGGTTTCTTGATTAGTTGTTCCATTTCGTCAATTGTGACGTGCGAAAACCTTTCTTTAGCCATTTTGGCCATATTCAAGGCAAGACGCATGTCAGACTGTTCAAGCTGTACCCGACCTCCTTGTCTTGCCATTGTAGCTGCCATGTTGAAAACCTACAAGAAATGAGTTGCTGCTGCTAGAGTGAGAATCGGCTGTTACCTCAACCATATATTACTCCGTTGCCTTCTCTAAGGTCTTTAAAGCCTGTTTCGTCCATTCCTGGGGACATTCATCACCAAATTTGTCTGCGAAAATCCCAGAACTGACAACGTTGTAATGTTCAATTTCGCGGACTGTGCGGACTCATGCCTTGGTCAACCATGGAGGTTTCCCATTATGGGCAGCAACGAATTGCTCACATAGCTCTCTACCTACCCCAGCTTTGCGTTAAACTGTTAGTTGACTGTTGTCTACCTCGATATGGATTGACTCACATGTGATCGCTAGTGGTAGCAACGGTTCCAACCCGCTAGAACAGGTCCGGGTTAGGGTTGGAACCGGAACCGAACCGTGGCAACGCTTTTACCACATGAAAAACCTGCACTGTTGGGATTTGGGCTGGTTTCCACCTCAAAACCCGGCCTTTGCAAGCCCAGATGTTTTGCTCAAATTAAGAATTTGAGTTCTGATCGTCTCATGACATGATGTATATGCAGATTGTGCAGTTTTAGCCGCTCTTTCACCTCCCGCTTTCAGATTTGTGATCCGACCAATATTCATTGAGTCGCTGTCGAAAACCCGCGAATTTCAGTGAAAATATACGCTTATTTGACAGCCACTCAACGAATGTCAGTTGGATCTCAATTCTGAAAGCGGGAGGTGAAAGATCGGCTTGAACTGCACAAACTACGTATACATCATGTCATGATACGATCAGAACTCAAATACTTAATAGGAGCCAAAACTGTAGGAACCACAGAATGGACCCGCGGTCCGGTTCCTACCCGGCCAAAAAACACAATGTTTCATCTCGGTCTGGGTAACAAACCAGCCAAGACATAGCGGTTTGGGTTTTTGGCCGGGTAATGACCCGAATTGAAACGAACCGCCGGCCAAAAACCGGACCGCTGGCCGGTTACCCGGACCCGTTGCTAACACTACCGATTGCATCCTGCTTCTGATTCTCGTTGCTGCCAGTTTTACGTACTATTGTTGGATGGGCGTCCTGGGCCATATTGTCGGTGGCTACAATTGCAGCGTCATAGTAAACTAACTGGTATCTGCGTTGCTGCAGTGACTCACCGGGTGGCGCATTGTTTGACGCACCTGTCGTTCGGCTCGATTTGGCTTCAATCGCACCTTGTTGTAGTATTTCTGGAGCCCTGACTTGCTGTTGTGGAATGGTGAGGAAGATGATCACGAAACGAAGTGGGAAGTTCTGAAGATATTGAGGTTAGTTATATGTTAAAATGGCACGAGTGACAGCCAACTTGCACATTCATTTGAAGCTGAATCTGGCAGCGTATAGCTGCACTGCATGTAGCTGCAGGCGAGTTCAATGGTCACGCAATTTGCAGTATGTTGGTCTGAGGTTGTTTGTTTGTTTGCAGGAATATATCATGATGAACGACAGCTGATATATCATGTCTGATAGATATAAAAAGGAAATTCTTCGACGGAAAAGACGTCTGGTGATGTTTGTCTAAAGACATTCGCAGGATCATACATGAATCACACACTCACCATCCAGTTTTAATGTATGGTTACCATGACTATTCCCAATGAAGTGACGGTCAAAACGCTGATTTTGCTTTGTTCTAATTGATAACACCTACCAACCCTGACATAAAAGACTCAGCTTGCTTCCATGTGGTCCATATCTTGCAATATCCAACATCTCGCCCAACAACAAGGTCAACACAAGATTCAATGGTCAATGCTCCGAAAAAGAACCTTTTGCCACATCCAGTGGGCAAATGCGTCAAATCAACGAAGAAATCCACACTACGATGTCATCAAGCCAATCAAGGCAGGAGTGGCTTGGAGGCAGAAAGGGTCCGAGCGTTGGAAGCATTGCGCAGCGTACAATCTAAAAAGAACATTTCGGCTGAGAAACGATGGGAAACACACAGTTTCAGCAACGAAGAAAAAGAGACATGGATCGAGGATTAAATTGATAAAGGGACTGCAGTCGCAAGAAAGCGAGTTGAAGACGCAGAGACAGCGATTAAACAAGCGGAGGAACATATGATTAATTTAGAAAATGCACGCTCGACAACCACAAAGCCTGAAACATCGTTTGAGGAGATGTTGAATGCTATCGGAGACAGTCTGAGCAATCTTGCAAGTTCCGATAATGAGGAGGATGGTGAAGACAAGGATGATGATGAAGAACATACAGAGCTCGGCAAGCTGAATGAAGATGATGAACCTGGCTTGGTGATGGGCACAATCTCCAAAACGGTACAGAACTGCATGGAAAGCTTTTGGCAGAAGCAGATGAGGCTTGACAAACTAACGCGACTGGGATGTGGGGACTCTGCCGACTACTTCCGTGAGAGAGATTTGAAGTATGGGACAACTGAATTGAAGGTTCCGGCAGGTGTAAAGCCCAAAACAGACACAACAGCAGCCTCACCATCACTGACAACATTTGAAGAACTGATGCAGGTTTTTGATATCGTCCCAGCTCAATCCCAAATGCCGCAAAGCGACGTCACGCCATGGAAGTAGTCAAAGGAGTCTGGGTTCGGAGGAACCTCAGGCAGGTAATCACTTAGTATCTCCCAGCCCCGAAGCGGTGCCTGATTCGTTACAGAGGGAGATTGAGACACCAGTTTGACTTGTGAGCTTTTACCCCTCCTTATAGCGTCTCTTGCTAATTACAATATTGAAATCGGATTCGGAAGAAGAAATGGTGTCGGCTCCTCTGTCACCGGAGGCATAGATTGGCAAAACAGTATTTTTGACGATGTATCTCGAGCAACAGCAATTTGTACTTACTTCTGTACGTGTCAGCTATTTCTGCATTTCAGTGCCCAAATTGTGAGACAAGATCATTCGTCAGTGTGTGTTCAAGGGTTGTACTGGCCATGCAAATGTTCTAGACACCAAATCGAGTAGATTGACAAACAATAAACTGAGTATGGTGTTGCCTGTTCCGGTTAATTGATGAAATAAAACCTCAATTTGAGACGACATTTACTAACAAAGTGTAAGTCAGTGATGTCATACGGCTCATGAAAGCAGTGGTCAAAGCGCATCCAAAACCTGGATGAATGACAGCCGTCAATCTGCAAGAATCCATGCAGCCAACTACATAACTCTCCGCTCAGACCTCATGCACATGGTCAAAAAATCGAAATTTGCTTTCGGTACATCATGGAAATCAAGTAGAATGAGGTGGATAAGGAATGGTGAGGACTTCGCGCTATAAATATCTTAAGCTGGAGCACGGATGTTTATGCGGTAATTTGCCGGCCAAACGCGCTGAAATGCAATGGACTTACGTCATTCATCATGCAAATGACGTATATAGTGGTGGCTGAGAAACTGAGACGTTTCGAAGATTTCTGATTTGAATGAAGATACATAGAAACGGTATACTGGCTGCCATCAAAGACTGTATGGATTTTATGTACAATTGTTGAGCACCCAATGACTGTTAGTATGTCTGTAGGGTGAGCTCAAAGGTGAGCGTCAACGAAGCGTCAACGATTATTGGCATTGGATCAGGGAAAATCCAGATGGTGTCACTGTAACATTCATTCATAATCGAACTATAGCCCTCCTCTGTATTCAAAAATGGTTGCGACAACATCGCTACTTTGTCCTGAAAATGAGGGTCAACAGAGCGTCATGGACTTCTGACTTTGTATCTTGGATAATGCGAGGGCTGTTCGGCAACAATAACCCATAACCAAATTATCGGCTGCCTTTCTAGGCAAAAATGCTTTCCATGACTTCGTCACTATACCCTAGAAATGAGCACCAACAGAGCGTCAACGATTCTACGCATTGCATCTTGGAATATCAAGGGGCTATGAGACTACTTTGATCGATAATCGAACTATCGGCCGCCTTTCTTGGTAAAAATGCTTTCGACGATTCCGGCACGATACCCCAAAAATGAGCATCAACAGACCGTCAAAGATTTTATGCCTTGCATCTTCAAATTTCAAGGGGCAATGAGACTACATTGATCCATTAACGAACTATCGGCCCCATTTCTAGGCACAAATGCTTTGGACCATTCCGTCACTACGCCCTAAGATTGAGCGTCAACAGAGCGTCAACGATTTGAGGCCTTGCATCTTGGAATATCAATGGGCTGTGAGACTACTTTGATCAATAATCGAACTATCAGCCACCTTTCCAGGCAAAAATCCTTCCGACGATTTCGTCACTATGCCATAAAACTGAGAGTCAACGGAGCGTCAACGATTTTATGTCTTGCATCTTGGAATATCAAGGGGCTGTGAGACTACATTGATCCATAATCGAACTAGCGGCCGCCATTCTGGGCAAAAATGCTTACGAAAAGCTCGTTACCAGGTCCGAAAACGAGTGTCAACGGAGCGTCAACAATTTTTGATTTTGCATCTCGAATAATCTAACGGCAATGGAACGTAGGAAACCCATAATTAACCCATCGGCAGCCCCTATTGGCAAAAATGCTTGTGACGATATCAGCTCCGCCTCCTACAATTCAGCACCCGCAGAGCGTCAACAGTTTTTGTCGTGGCTCTGATAGCTACACTGCAATGAACTGCATTGTGCTGTTGCTCAATCAAGTTTTACGCGGTTAGTCTTTCCAATCAGACCTTGTATACAACTTCACAAATATGCATGCAATGTCTTACAGATCTTTTTTTTTTTACTTGTAGCAGTAGAGTTGATATTTGGGAACCCACAGTGTACTTTGCTGTATCGTTATTTTTGGCAGTCATTCCAGTTGGATTACCCAGCTGTCCAATTCCTACCGCCATGTCGGATTCAAAATCTTTGAACACCTCATTGGTCGAGGTTGTGATCCCTTCCAAAAATGAATGTGTCTTTATTTGTGATTTGAGCGACCTTACTTCTCAAATCATGTTCGATGCTTGGTCGGCTTCAATGAATGTAGACTCGAAGCGGGCTATTGCTTGGAATGATTCTAGACTTCCGCCTTTGTGGTGATTCTGTTTACACTGCGGAATTGAGGAGACGGGCAGCCCTGGCGTCATATGTATCGTTTGTCATCAAGTTCTTCGCCATCCATCAGAACATGGGACTAGCTCAATGGGGAAATACTTGCTGGCAAACGGTCACATCGCAAAGTTAAATGAATTAACGGAATCCAGGGTAACTGAATTGACTAGTTCAACGGTGGATGAAACAGCTTTGGCAATCCTGAAGAGGCAAGGAAGTCGAGGAATCACAATAGTAAGTTCACAGAGGAACATCAGATTTGACATCCACGTTGATCCATAATGACAGTCATGAGAGACAAAACCTTCTAAACTGGCAGCGAAGGACTTTGAAACATCCGAATTTCACCAAGACACATGGAATTGCTACCTCATGTTAGGATTTGTTTCGGTTCATATTCCATGGAATGCCATATCAAATCTAGAGCTATGACAGCCATATAACGCGTTATGCGATGACTTAGTGCTGCCATCTACTTCGATCCTCAGCAACCTTTGCCAGTGGGAATGTGCACTGACCATGGATGCAATTAAGAAGCAATTGCCGTCACAAAATAAAGTTAGTTTAGCTTTGGACAGATGGATATCAACGAACAAACTAGTCATATCATCGGTTATTGCTTACTATGATGATCGCAATTGGACATTGCGTGAAGTTCAACTCGTGTTCGATGAGGTCGATCACCTGTTGTGTTCACGTTCCAAAAGTAATTAAAGATGAACGGTCATGGGCCAACAGACTGGAGCAAGGCTACCCATACTTTGGAAGGATGATCTTGATCGTGTTGAGCCAACTGACGGCCTTTTGCGTGGAATTACGACTTATCATGCCTCCTCTAATGACTTGATGACACGCGAGCTGCAATCAACACTTGAGGCTTCTGGAATCGAGTGGCCTGCTTTGAGGAACCACATCCCTTGCATGGCGCACGTCATACAGCTGGCTTTAGGTGCATTCATGAGCAGTCGTGGTGTCAAAGGCCACATCAAGTCTTGGGAAGCCCATGGGTGTGATCAGCATTTTGGAGAGAATGAAAGTGTAGACATTGGGAACATTCAAAGGCTTCGAAAAGAGGGCAACGCTAGAATCAATAAGGTGTCGGCCATGAAACCAGGTTTGGCAAAGATAATTGAGAAAGTACGTATTTCAAGATATTTTGAAAGTGCTGAAACTGACCTTAATAGAGCAGAGAATGCGTGCTGCATTGATTACGCTAACACCTGGTCGTCGAAATGAGTTCATTGACTGTCACAATGGCCAAGTCCGTATTGCGGTATGTCCGATCATGGATATCCAGACCTGTTGGAACTCGACCCTGGAGTTGCTTGAGCATGTCTTCCGATTATGTTAATTCACACCTGGGTCACTTAAAAACCGAAAATACAGCCATTACCGTCCACTCTTCACAACTCGAGATGAATGGACCATTGTGAAGTATGTCATGGAAGTGTTGGGGAGATTTCAGTATTGGACCCTGTGGATGTCGAAGAGGCTTACAGTCACATTGCATCACGTTATCACAGTGTACATTGATATGATCAATCACATGGATGGCATGACACGAGCTTTGGCGGAGAAGAAGACTCCATGGAAGGAAGACTTGTTCTTCCCTGTGAAGTTAGCTCGACAGAAGCTGTCCAAATAGTACGCTGAAGTGACTCCATTGACTGGCATGCTTCTCATTTCTGCACGTATCCTCGATCCCTTCCGGATGTTGCGATCATTTGAAAAGTGGGACAAAGGAATGGATATTCATCCTGACGACGAGACATCGTATATTACCCAATACCAACAGGCGTTTGTGAAGTACGTGGAGAATGAATACTGTGCCAAACATCGACGTGTGCCGGTAAATACACATGAAAGCTGACTGAGGAGCAATCTTATCCTCTCTCGAACAGTTTCCGGAACCTGTCAATCGTCCTTTGATCCATACGATGTGTGGATCGATGATGAAGAATACTTCACGCCAAACAATGTGGCTGGCACTACACAAGGACAAAGCAATCACCCAGCACGGTTATCGACCGCCGCCAGGCTCCATTCTAATTCGCCACCTGCAGCACCAATGAACTGGCGGCAAATCAATTCAAATCTCAATGATTACCAGTTCAACCCAATGGAGATTAGCGGTACATATTGGTTACCAGACATAACCGACTGGTGGCAACAAATGGAGGAAACTCACTCCAAGTATGCCGACCTCTCTGGTGTGGCGCGCGACATCATCCCCATCATACCACATGGTGTCAGGGTGGCGGCCAGTATTTCCCTAGGCCGAGATGTTATCGCCTGAAGGCAGTCAACAACCACAGGCATGACTCTTCGCGAAAAAGTCATTGTAGGCGAGTTCGCTCGAGCCAATCATGGCATTTTGGCAGGCCCTGACCCTGAATTAGATACTGTGACCACAGAAAACGACTTGGAAATGAAGAAAGAGGCGGAGGAGAGGAAATTCGACAGCCTGGCCAAGGTTCCCAACTTTTGAGAGATGTGGCAGGGCAACCAAAACCTACATTCTACCCAAATAGAATCTCATGTTCAAAACAAGCAGATGACTGCCGTGGGATACATTTTGGACACGGAAGAGATCGTCAATGCATCGTGGTCACTCTGTCAACATGATGGTGCGGCTGCATTTAAATTGTCAGAAAGAGCTCCATTGCCACCACCGTTGTCTGCTGAGGACCTCCCTGGAGGACGAACTCAAATATTGAATGTCCGCCGAAGCCGATGAATCAACCGTCATCCAGTCGAAAGCGATCAGGATAGCGCACCTGAAAGTATTTTTGCCACTGAAGAATGGCTTAACTGGAATGGGGACTGAGATAATCCAAATGACAGCGAAGACAATTGCGGGGCGGACGTTGAAGCAGATATAGAGCAAGACCATTGCATCGAGGACCCAGGCAGCCCAGAGTAGCGGGATGTGAGTGCAGCGCCAAATGTTCCCAGATTTATTTGGCCTACACGGAAGTCAAAGAGACCGGCTGAAAATGTGTCAATTATGGTCAATGCAATCGAAACGAGGAGGAATCAGGGAGTGAATAAACAGCAGGACAGAATGAGTCGATGTTTCACCAGCTTCTTTGTGTATCTTGAACTAGAGTGTTAGTTAGTGATATATTATGGGCAAATGGTGAGCAGTAGCCTGTCAATATCGGTTGGTAAACAGTTCTATTGCAGGCGAAATGAAGCTTTTGGCAAGATACATAAATTTTAGTTGTGTGAGAGCGAACAGTGCAAGAATGTTACTGCGCTCGGCTTTGTCACAAGGCCAAGTCTCAATCTGGCAGATAGCCTACCAATATGTTCGAATCATGACGAAAACTATTATCGATCGCAGCAGATGTTGACTAGACAATATATTCAAATGAGCGACAACGGAGTGTCAACGATTTGTGGTTTCGTAAGTACTGTAAGTAAACCACAGTTTGGTCGCTGTGATGCATAACCAATATTTTGGCAACCTTTATAGGCAAACGAGACAGCGACATGCTCTCTGCCACATCCTGAGAATGAGCGTCAACGGACCGTCAACGATTTTTAGCCTCGCTTCTTGGGTAATCTATGTTCCGATTGCTTGTAGACATCCATTTGTGAGATATTGACAGCCTTTACTGGGAGAAACTACAGCGACATGCTCCCTGCTGCATCCTGAGAATGAGCAACAATGGAGCATCAATGATTTTTAGCTTCCCATCTTGGGCAATTCATGTTCCAATTGGTTGTGGACCTCCCTTTGTCAGATATTGGCTGCCTTTACTGGGAAAAATAACAATGAAATACTCGCTACCACATCCTGAGAATGAGTGTCAACGTAGTGTCAATGATTTTTAGCTTTGAATCATGGGTAAGTTATGGTCCGATTGGTTGCACACTTCCATTCCTCAGCTAGTGGCAGCCTTTACTGGCAAAAACAGCAGGGACATGCTCCCTGCTACATCCTAAACATGAGCGTCAACAGAGCGTCAACAGTTTTAGTTGTTGTATATTTGGTATTCAAGGCGTCGCGCTAATCTCCGCATTCATAATGGAATTATTGACCCCCCTGATAGGCAAAAATACAATGTATCAAAGGCAAAATACCGATTCCAAATTAATCGATATTGAAAGCTGCAAAGCATGCAAAAACATATGCTTGGTAGTTGAAAACACGATTTTGATAAGATACTATTCATATACTCCAACAGCGAGAGCCTTGATTGAATCTATGGATGGACCTGCTGGGCAACCTGCCGACAACCGGCCCGATTCAGCCTGTTTCGGAGTGTACGATCGAACCCTACCTGAGTTGACAGTTCGGGTTCATGGATCACCCGGACCGATAATTTGGTAAAGGTTCGGGTTGGACCCGGACCCGGTCCGAAAGTGACGGTCTGGAACCGTTGCTAACTCTAGTAGTGCTTCTGGCAAATGAATCTCTCCCGCTGCCAGGTATTTGCTTCACGTCATAGATTGAATCGGCGACAAACTGATACTACGTCACTGTAGGACTTGACACGTCAGCTCGTCTCGATTACGAGTCCGACATTGCAATGCATACTTAGTCACATCAATGAGCAGGGTTGCTGCTGGCCTCTGATCATCAGCCAACGTCATAATTCACTCATTCACATCATGCTTAGGCCGAGACTGTACTCTTTGGCTGGGGAGTACTTTGGTGATTCTGATTGCCTGATGCTATAAGCCAAAGATCCCGCTTACGCGCATATTGACTATCGACTGCTGTGTTTGTGAGATATATCCCGCTAGTATCTGTAATACTGAATGTGGTTGAAACCTATATGCATGGCTGAATGAATTCCCCGCTAACACGACATAGTTGCATCCTCTTACAGGAATCCGCTGAGCAATGAAACTTGTTTATTCAATCAACACTTGGCTCCTGTATATCCCCGCCAAAGGATACAAGACTGGCCTACTTGCAATCTCATGGAAAGGTGTTATGCATGTCAAGTGACTAGACCTAGAGTAACTCCGTGACATGTAGTCATATATCTATTGCAAGTACAAGTACCATTGTTAAGGGAGAACCACTAACATCACCCCCTTCTCTAGAACCGGTGACCTGAATGGTGCTCCGTCATAACAAGTAGAAAAGCAAAAAATACCACTCAATGTACCAAAGAAACAATTCCAAACAAAATGAAAATAAAATAAAGCAAAACTTGTAACGTTTCTTTTTTCCAAATCTTCTGTCCCTTTTAACCATTGGATTCTTTTTCTAATAATCTTTCAATAAGTCCAATGAACATTCCAACACAGTATCGTATGTTTCCCACATATTTCCGTTGTGCGAATATCCTTCCCACTCAGCCAAATATTGAAGATTTTTGGGGTCATCATCAGAAGGGCCGCGAGCGATGATCAATGCCATTTTCCACCCAGTGTTGTCGGCTTCGATTTCAACAACTTGTGTCTTCGGATTGATTCCTCGATATCATTCTACTAAAGCGATGTTGATTGTCAGATAGATTTTCCATGAATACAGACCTACTCATACAGTACTGTTCATTCTTTCCTGTCGACACAACCTCAAATGGTCCATACATCTTATCCTCTCACTTCTTGCATCGACACTTTGCTGTTATATCTTTCCCATCCAGCATTACCAATTCTCCCTGTCTCATTCGCTTTATTGACTTCCATTCCTTATTGTAATATTTCTTCATAGCCTCGATGGAATGTTCCAGTTGCTTGGTTAATTTGGAATGAACAGAGTGTTAGGGGTTCTCATCTAGCAGCAGTAATGATACATGTTTGAACGAAGCAAGTACATGTGACAAATTAATGGGGATGATCATATGCAAAACACCTACTTGCGATGACTTAAACATGGATGACAGTCAACTGAACCTTAGCGGGTTTACATTTGAGCTGCGTGTCAATCAATTAGTGACGATTAAGGTTGCACTAGCAGATTCAAATATGATGGCGCAATTATGTCTCCATTACTGGGAAGTGAAAAATCTTGAGCAGTGCGCATGATTATTGACCACTCCTATTCAAACCTTATCTAGCGGGGCAATACATAGTTAAGTTGCGATTATGCAGAATTACGTGTACAGCAGATGTTATTGCAATATGCGAGTAAGTGGGAACTGCGAGCTCATGCGCTATGAGGTGAGAGCACCTGCGGCACTCCCCGGTCTACAGAAGGTCGAGAACTAAGCATGCATTGTCTCAGGGATCAATGACATTGGCTGAAGATAAGTGGCCAGAAGCAAACCGGCTTATTGAATTGAGACTGAATGCAGTGCAGTGTCATACTCATTATTAAAAATACGAGGTTGACGTGTCATTATCTACACTGGCGAAGTATCGGTTAGTCACTGATGAAATCTCTGATGCAATGCCGAATAGCCGTACCAAGGCGAGGCAATTAATAGTGAAGAGCTATTAAAACTGATTGCGGTAAGCACTGATAATACCAAGGTCGTCGGATGTTCTAGTTACTGCACAAATGAAAAGCGAGATGTCGAACATGAGGTTCAGAGTGGTCATTTTTTGCATTTGAAATTATGATCATGAGCATGGCCCAGGGTGGGTACGTAATGTCAGAAAACCACTCATGCATGAACAGGATAACCATGGTGAATTTGTGGCACTATCAATAGAGCACAAGAGTGTATCTGGCGATAAGCTTTCAAGCAAGAATGGTGGCATGATGGTAAACCAAAGTCAAACTTGAACTATGGAACTGGTTATAAAAAGGCTCACATTCTCTCCGAGAATGGAATGAACCAAGCTCTCGCCGCACTCCACAGTCAGACGATACCAGCGAAGAACACCTTAAAATATTATTCCGAATTCTATCTGCGTACATTCAAAACTGCTTCACTATTCCATGTAAGTGAATATTCTTTATATGGGTTCATCAAGACTGACACCATCTCAGTACGCACATCAGGAGGTTGTGGAAAGATTTGGAGATCCAATTTAATACTACAACGAGCCCGGTTCAACCCACATCTCCCGAATACCTTCTTACGTGGTGAATATCGAAGGTATCAGATACGAGGTGCACAGGTACTCCACTACCAGACTGTTGCCTTACAAAGAGTGGTCAGAAGAGCGACTTTGGACTGACGAGGAAGAGTGGTAAGCTCTTATTTGTAGAAGAATAAGAGATTGAGTCTGGGAAGACGGGGAGAATTGGACAAAGAGATACGGGGCTGTATTTAGTCGAATAAATGTTGTATTCATTATTGGGACTTAAAATACCCCCGTAACTCATATTTGATATAATGTCCGTAAAATTCCGAAGCTGGATTTTTGCACTGGTTCTCTGTTAGCCAATTACTTTGAGGCTTATAACCATAATTGGCATAAAAAGGAAAAATCTTCATTGCTGAATGTTTCGAATAATTATATGCGTATTCCACCATGACTAGCATTGATGCTCAATCATTTAGTTTGTAATTGCAGTAGGACCTTAAATAGCTTTCGCTCGCTTGATGTATCCCTTCTGTCTGATCGTCAGACTGTGGCAGATAAGCCCTACTCATGCTGCTGAAAATCCCCAAAATACTCACAAGGGTCGGTAAAGGATTGTCCGGTAAACGTTCCGTCTCGATCCAAAACAACATCTTCCGGAAAGTCGTGATACTTCAAAACATTTTCCAAATATGTGCGGGCCACGGTAGGGGAGTCTTCTTTGTTTAGCTGAATACAGTGTGCCATTGTCGTAAAGCAATCCACTACTCCCAACATCATCGTTGCTCCTTCTGAATCAGGTAGCTCAGTAATACAGTCTGTGCTAATATGCATCCATGGTTTGAAAACCATCTCTAACGGATGTAACAATCCGTGCTTTGCATGTCGGGGCACCATCGTCCTCTGGCAATTGTCGCAAATCATTGCAACAATTCCATATATCCATTTCCACATTTGGCCAGCGAAAATTCCTTATAATTAATTCCATGGTTGTTTCTCGTCCGAAATGTCCTGCTACCTTCGAATCATGTTCGGATTCCATAATCCTTTTCCTTATTCCCTCTGGCACATCAATTTGGTTTTTCCAACATAACAATTTGTCCCAAATGTCATCTGCTCTATCCACAATTCTTCGAGAACTAAGTTGTTTGCGAATAGCTTCAAAATCTTCAACAAGCAACGCATTTCCTTCAATTCATGTTTTTGCTTCTAGCAATAACTGTTCCACATCGATTGCTTCTATATTGATGACCTCTTCTTCTTCCTCATCAATCTGCATAGCTCCAACTTCTAACCACTGTTCCTTTCTTAACAATGTTTGATTCCTGGTGGCTGTCGTAGCCCCTTCTCTGAAGGTGAACACCAGGCACCTAGAAACCTTATCTGCTTTGAGAATACAAGAACCTTTTCGATAAAACAAATCGAAATCAAAGGCTGTAGTTCTTGTGCCCATCTAGCTTGTGTTCTGTTTAATGAAACTGCTGTCTTGAAGTAGGTCAAATTTCAATGGTCTGAATAGACTATTGTCTTATGTTCCACTGCTTGTAAGAAGTACCTCCACTTCCTTGAAGAAAATGCGATTGCTAACATTTCCTTATCAAATCCATCGTAATTAAGTTCAGCAGGCAAAAGTTTCGTTGATATAAAGCGCACTGGATGTAGCTTGCTGTCTTCAAACGTTTGCGATAGTATACCAGCAATTGCAAAATCTGAGGCGTCTGTCTCGACCAATGCAGGCTGACTAAGATCGTATTGTCGTAATATGCGCATTTTTCCATAGTTGAACAGGACCGTAATTTCAAGAAATGCTGCCTCTTGCGTAGCCTCCAAACACATATCGTTATCTATCCCATTTAATGAATCCGTAATTGGAGACACCATTGAGGTGTATCCTGGCCCAAATCTTCAATAAATGTTCCATAATCCTAGCAATTGTTGAACCTCCGTTTTATTAGTCAGTCAGGGCCAATTAACAATTGCTTTGGCCTTATTGGGATCCATCCTTAACCCAGATCCACTGACTATAATTCTTAACAATGGGACTTCTTTTGCATGGAATATGCATTTATCGATTTCAACATACAGATGGTTGTCCATAAGTAATTGAAATTCTTTTAAAATCTGACGATGCGGTTTCGTAAGTGATCATTTTATGGCAATAGGCATATCGTCAATACATTCCACTACTACCATTCCACCATTGTCGTCAATAGCAACATTGGTATCGATAACCAATCCCATGCCAAGTAATGGTTCTAATATCCTCTTGATCTCTCCTTGATAGGGCAGGTGCATTAGTTAATCCAAATGGCATGACCATATAATGGTAATGTCAGAACTTAGCTCTGAATGCCGTAAACTTCCCACGTCCCAATCCCATTGTAATAAGATGAAAACCTGCTTTCATATCCATTTTCATGCTGAAATCAAAATCTGTCATTTTTCTGCATAATTTGTCCATTATTGGTAACGGAGTCTTATCTTTCTTTGTGTGATCATTGAGATGCCTATAATCCACACACAATCGAAGCCCTTTCCCATTGGGCCTTGGGACAAATAATATTGGACTTCCGACCGAACTGCTGGATGGTCGAATCTTCATTTCTTTAATCATTTCGTAAGGGTACTGGACTAGTATCTTTTCCTCCTGCTGAGAGAGTTGATAGATTGGTCCCATGCGTAAATTTTCTTCCGAAGTAATAAGTTCAATCCAGTGATCACATCCTTGGCTGTGTGGTAATTTTTCTGCATGTTCATAATTGAAGAACAATAAACACTTATGATATTGTTTTGGAAATTGATCCAGCAATGAAGGCGTGGATTGTAGTGATGATCCGATATGAATAGTGTCCCTATTGAGAGCAACTCTTTCATCGTGAGGAAGAGATTATTCTGGATATATTTCATCCCGCCCATAGCATAGAAAACTACAAGGTGGAAAATGTAGGTGACAAGTTGTAGTTCTACGAGCTGTATGTTTCTCAAGATACCATGCCGGTATCAGACAATCATAATCTGTAGAAGTAGTCATTACTTCAAAAGCATGATCCTCGAAATCACAAGAGCAATGATTCCCAAAAGAGAGCCCCAGTGGAACGGTATAATGGCTTTCGGTAATGATTTCTTGTCCAGTAACATCATTTGTTTTTACCTTCCTTGTTCATTTAATGACAGGTATTTTAAATCCTTTAGCAGCATTTGGTGAAATAACAAAACTGGTGCTGCCTAAATCTGTTAGGGGTTATCCCCGAAGCAGTGATAATGACACTTGGGTACAGTCGCGAATGCATATAACCTATGCAAGATGTTCCAAGCATGGTCAGTAATGTTCTGCTCAGTGGGGGCTAGTGTTAGTCACGAGAGGATTGCAGAACTACCAAGCGGCATGTTCATGTACATCAGCAGCGCTAGTAGTGCTATCCTGTTTCATTACCAGATACTATGCGGGATATGCACGAGAGGTGTGCACGACAGTTGATAATCAAGATGCGAGCATGTGGGCTCCTCACTCCTAACTGTAACAGGGACAGATTCAGTGAGGCACCTCCCGGCCCTGTTGGCCTAAGCATGACGGAACTAAGGGATTAATGACGTTGGCAATAGCCTGGAGCAAACTCTACTTCATTGATTTGGGTAGCATGGGTGGCAAAGCGTCTAGATCTACATTGGCATAGTATCGGTTGGTCACTGAGCAAATCCATGACGCGAGAATTACTGACAGGGATGAGATATTAATTGCGATGAGGCATAGTCAATATCGGGTGATTGATTGTATGTTCCAACTACCGAAAATCATACGATTGCGAGATGTCTAAGTTGAAGTTATGGTCTGATTAATGAGCAGATATGATATCATACATGAACACGAGTGGGTTTGTGGCCACCTCTACCAGGGGCATTCTGTGGAAGTAAGACGCACAGATACGTGGCTATCATTGAGGGATTTAATCATAGTCTGGAGTGGGTTCCGAGAGACTATAAAGAGATCATAATGTTGCGGCAATGAGAAGGACAAGGTCTAGGAACAAGAAAACATCAATACCTACAAGCGGAAGAATATCCTTATTTATTATTGCGTTTTTATGATATCTAGACCTATACCTCAATCTATAAAATCTATTAGCTTTCTGTAGCGGCAGCCCCGCACCTTTGCATTTCGCATCAGTCTGAGTACCGATATGAAGAGAGAATGACAATTAGCTTTGAAAACAACAACGACCATATGGTTCAATCTCTTGAGGCAATCATTGCTTATGCCAGAGATAATCACTATATCTTCCTAGCTCAGAGCATTTGGTGGATATCCTTGGTTATCAGATGACAACAAGGGTTGATGGTTCATATCGATAATTTGAAGGCACAATCGGAGATAACTCAGAGTGTTAGGAAAGTGTCTGAGATGCCTCGAGATATCCAGGAGGAATCCAGCACCAATATTGGGATGCAGCATATTCATCCCAATAGAATATCCCAAGTACACTACATGATACACGACATTAGTGACTTGAATCCTGATAACTCGGTTCCTTATCATGCATCTCATTTCATAGAGGAGACCGAGCAGTCCATTGGGAATTCCCGGAAGGAAACGAATGCATTAGGCAAGTGAATGGAGTTTCTGTCGTGTACGAGATCAGGAAAAATCCCAGCAAAACCATTATCTAAGAAACAAAGGAATTGTCTGCAGTCAATTCCTAAAGATACGATATCTGCATATTTGGCGGTTAGGAAATAGGATCTATGGCCGTAAACCCAGTATTTGCTTTGGAAGTATAGTAACTTAGGGTTAAACACCCCCGTAACACAATCTAACATGCCTCATAGAAGAAAATAGTGATTGTCGTAATCAATGAAGAATTTGTATATAGGTCGTTTTCCTATTTTTGTAGGTGATTCTTTCTTTATTTTGCCCGACTTCTCGTGGCTTCGTAGAAGACATAATGGTTGTATGTATTGTTTTGTTTGATTGTATGATCAAATTGATCTGTTGTGTTGCGTTTTGCCATCACTATCTTTTCGACAATAGCATAACCACAACCGGATACCAAGAGGTTGTCAGATAATATTAATGATGATAAATGATTAGTACTATTTCTGAATTCCTTACCGACCAGTGATTTCGGCCTTCCTGCCATCCTCTGAGTAAATAATAATAATTAAAGACCAGGTCTTCCAACATAGTTGGTGTTTTAAAACAATAATTTCAACCTTTAGGCTCATTGTATCTTATTCATTTTCCAAACGTGAATTCAAATCCCACCAGTTCTTTTCTGGTTCTGGTTGTTCTTGCTGACCATAGGCTTCTTCATCATCATAAAAATCGCTTCCTTTGTCCGGATTTTCTTCTTCCGGGTAATCTTCTTCCAGACTAAGTTCTTACGAACAATCTGAACTTTCATCTCTCATATACAGATCTATTTCGGACTCGCTTTCTTCTTTCTGATTATAAGCTTGTACTTTGATGTTCTGGTACTCCTTGGCTTTGGGAAAAGGTGCTCTTTGTGCTTCCTTTCTGGCCCATCTAAAACAATCCATCGTTTTATGGGCTCCTTTTCTATCTGCAGGCCAAGCACACCTCTGACATTCTCCAGCTGCCTTTCTTCTGTCCAACTCGGATTTTTCAATTTTCTCAGTTTGTTCGGCATATGTTTTATTGGAATTATTCTTTATTTTGAAACACCTTCCTCACTGAGCATTCCTTTTATCCTTTCGATCCTGAAAGATACACTTCAATTTTGTGGGGTTATCGAACCAAGGTTCCTTTTTGAATCGAGTCTTCTCGAATGATTCTTTCTGTACCTCCGAGATAGGTTTCCTATGTACCAAATTTTTCTTTGCCTCATCTCATTTCTGCGTGGTTCTTCCTGCATTGGTAATAATACAGATGATTTCATCATCAGTTTTTCCGGTTAGGTCCGCGGTATGCTGTGGTTCCAAAATTTCATGCCGTAATCGATCCTCAATAATATAATCCAATGCCTCTCCAGTAAGTAATTGTTTATTGTGAAGCATTTGGTTTTGAGTGAACATATCCCTAATGCATCTCTCATATCGAACTTTTTCTAATGCTGCATATGGCTACTCTTTGGCATCCTTATTTTCAAAACGTAACTTCAGGGCCTGTACATATCCTGTAATTGATTTTGGATGTTTTCCAGAAAGAGTTCCCATAAACCATTGAATGTGCCCTGCTGCAGCATATTTATCCATCAACGATCCTATCCAGTCCATAGTTCATTCAACCCTTGGAAATTTTGCTATTTGATCAGGTATGTATGCTTCAACCATTATCCACCAGGTACCGAAATCCTCTCCTGGTGATCCTTCAAACTGTTTTGGTTCCTTAATTTTAATCAGCTTAGCATACTGTAGTTCCTGAATGCGTCTTTGTCTACGGCTTAGTCGATTAATATTATCATTATTTCCGTGATCTGAAGGTGGATTTGATCCTGGAGGTCGAGGGTCTTCCGCTCCACCGGCTGCTGCATCTGCTGCTCTACCGGCACTTCCAGCTCCTCCTCAGATTCGTCCTAACCAAGAAGAGGCACTCTCCGTATCTCTCAAGCTTGATGCATTGCTACCAAAATACCGTTGCCTCTGCAGATGCACTGGAGTCGATGGTCCTGCCTGTGGTGCTTGAGGACGGAAGTTATATTTGGAAGATTCCCAAAACTTATATGCTTCCATCACCATAGTCAATCCAGTATTCACTTCCTGCATTTTTATCATTTATTCATCCATGACTGCGGCGTGTTGTTTAAGTTCCCTCTGTGATGGAACTTCCTTTAATGCATTCTTCAAAAAATCCAATACTTCATTCGATTTCTGAAACTTTGGATTCATATCTTTCAAAGATCATTGGATACCAATATTCGTTCCTTCAACCGCTACGATTGGCCTACCATTATTGTCAATTTTTTACTCATGGCTTCCAATTCCCTTTTATGCGCCTCAAACATTGAAATGGCTTCCTCAACAATCTGCTATTAGGGGGGTGCTTCAGTCACAAGTATATACACTTTTGCACATCCCTAGATCCTATTTCAAAGCATATCTCTAATTTGATCTGGAGATACTTGATTCAAGCGGTTCCTCTCTTTCTGAGTTAATTTCTGATGTATCAATTTCCCTTGACATGTTCGACAGAATGGATCAACCTTTTTCCTTCGCTCCTCAGACCGTTCCAGGAAACATTCTGCTTTATCGATCACCTTATCGAAATGCTGATCCAACTCATAATCATCTGCTTCCTGGTTGACTTGAATCCTCCTATCCGGATGTACCTGATCGAATGCAGGATTGAATCTTGAATCTTCTTGAATATCCCGTCTTGATGCGGATTGTTCTTGTACTATCACAACGTTCCGAACCATGGAGTTATCGATAGCTATATGAGTTAATCGTTCTTCCGAGATAGTGCGATCGGTAATGGCCACGCTTTTACGCAGGTTGTGAATATGTGTAGCTAACCCTTGTTGCAATCCGATGATAGAAGCTATCCACCAAATGCACTGAGCGAGAAAGATATACTGATGACTCCTAGCAAAAGATATAATCTTGTCCAGAGCGTGAATGATTGCGTCGTTATCATTTTCGAAGGTAATCGTCATCCAGAGATCATCGCTAGGAGAGGTAATACTTATCCAAGGCGCGAGGCTGCCGCTACAAAAAGCTACTAGATTTTATATATAGTAATAATAGATATAGGTATCATAAAAACACAATAATAAATAAAGGTCTTCTTTCGCTGGTAGGTATCGCTGTTTCATTTGCTGCTAGACGTCAGTTTTTCCATTGCCGGACCAATGTGACCTCTTTATAGAAACTTCTCGGGATGTTACACATGCGCACCTATAATTGGTGTCCATGATTTTGATAGCAATCTGCTTTGCGACTTCCATTCAAAATGAATGTGGATGGTGGAGATTGCCACGATTTCCCTTAGTTATCGTGTTCATGCTGGTGAGGTATTACAGCATTACACTCCTGATAATAATCAGGCCACACCCACACGATATCATATATCAGATCATAACTTCAACTTGGACATCTTGTGCTACTGTGGTTCAGTAATCGGAACATGTATCTGTACTTGGTTTGATACACTCTTTTCTCTAATAACACTATAGTACCATTGTGTCGTACATTTAATCGGCGACCGACCAATGCTATGCCAATATAGATTAAATGACATGTATGCATCCATGCTAAGGGAAGTCATACTGTGTAGTTGCCATTCCTCACAACCCAATGTGCAGTGATACTTCAGGCCTCATATCAACAGCCAACGTCATAATCTCTCAGTCCCACTGTTCTTAAGCCGAGATTATTCTCTCTGGCCGGGATGTGCCCGAGTTGTTCCGCTCTACCATGAGATTGGCTCGGAATCCCATGTAATTGCATAGTGGCTAATGACGGCCTAGTCTGCCGGCCGAACTCGTTTGCTCTATCCAATCAGACATATCCCTTTAGTATCAGGTATATGAATCTGGTTGTAAACAACACGCTCAGCAGGATTGTAGCCCTTTTGATCTGGCAGTGTCGTGGCATCATCGAATCAGCTGCCACTGAGTATGCTTTAACGAATCCGCTAAGCCTCAGCTTATCCAATCGAGACGTATCCCACTCAGATCCCCCTAAAGGTAATTGTGACTGACTAGTTTCAAGATGCTCCCCAGGGTAGGTGTTATTCATATCACATGACCTAAGCCATGTGACATGTACCCCTTGAGACATTTGATAATCATAGACACTGTTCAGGGAAAACCCCTAACATCTGCATATCTTGGGATTGTAAAATATTAATCCCAGATCTTAATCCTTGTAATACAGCTTCCTGTAACTGTATTTAAGTTCGCACTCCAGATACTTCTGCATCAACCCGATGCTTATCTGTACGTACCCGTGTCTTGAGAATATCAATATTTGCTTGAACTGATTCTAACTCATGTTCTCGAATTTTTCTGTCTTTGTTGTGGGCTTGTACCCAATGTACCACTCATTGTGCGAGTTCCGAAAATTGTTTTTGAACCAAGTTGGAACTCGCGTCTGCCATTTCCAGTTCACCTTGGCCCGGGTCTGCCTGTTCGGGAAAGTCAGTTGGCTTCATTTTCTGATACTCTACTCGAGCCTGATCTATCTGGAATCCGGATTCTTGCACCGATGCCAGGATTTATGTGGCCGCTGGCGATCGAGGGTTGTCTACTTGTGATCCGTTGTGTGCCAACGCATTGTGCTTTGCTGTCAACCTGTGTGTGGAAGCCGCCATCATTGATTGAATGACTATAATCAGGTGGCGGGATTAGTTGAGTTAAATCGTCTTTTGCTTCCTCCTCATGAGGACAATTATCAAGTCGACAATGATCCACCCAGTGTGTTTGCAAAATATATGAGTTGGTTCCGTGTATTGTGCCTAAATACTTGCTTGCGTAAAACTCCGATAGGAAGTTACCACTTTGGCAGATTACGGCAGAACTTTTTTCCTTGATATCGTATAATTGGCAGCAGACACAGAAGCAATTCTGTCTTCTGCAATGCTGGCTGCAAGTCCACGGCGCCATATAAATGCAACAGAAGTGGTTTTCTCACTTCAGGCACTTCAAACTCATATGTAAAATCGATAGTACGTCTTGAAATGACGATTAGATGTAGCTTGGTATCGTTTGGGTATCATATTAACTACGCTCCTGTTGTATAGACTTCTGTATATAGGTGTGGTAACTCTGGTGTCATCTGATCCTCAATCAGACACAGCATGCAGTACTTGAAATTTTATACTGTTACGGGGGTGCGTAATCCGAATAATGAATACACCATTTATCCAGTTTTGTACAACTGCCTATCTATTTCCTCTTTTTTTCCTCGTCTTATCCTAAGACTCAACCACTGGTCCGTCTCGCAACAGCTTCCAAATCAATTGGTCCCCAAAGCTCTTCTCCGATTTAAACGAAGACTAAACATCCCTGTCAAACAACCACTCCTCGGAATATTCCTCGAATGGTAGTGCACCTGTCTTGAGATATCTCAACTCCAGGTAGCTGATATTTTCTAGTTCGCAAAAATGATATACCACATGGTAGGTGTGGCTGGAATGGAGCTCTTCCAATTCACAATCAGATTGCCGCAAGACTTGACAGTTCATCGCAGCGTGCACTCGGATTGTGTAAGTGGATGTCCAGGCATAGGTTGCCCAGTCACGTAACGATGGTAGAAAAGTAATTTTAAAGGTTTATATATAGAATTCTTAATAATATTTTATGATTGTCTTTGGTGTTCTGATTGTTGACTGTGCATTGCTGCTTGAGCTTTTTCATCTCATTGCCAGAGCAATGCCATCTCTTTATAGCTGTCTTCGAGGGTTTGTATGCCCATACTTCGATGCTATGACTATGGCGATAACTTTATCATGTCTATGCAGATGAGGTATTAATGCCTGAGAGCTCCTGATTATAAACAGGCCATCGATCACATGACAAGCGTATCTACAGTGTCGGATGAAACTAGAACTTTGACATCTTGCAATCTGTTTGCATCAGGGGCTGGAACATTAGCCGATCTTAGTCGGTAGTGCATATAGCAAATTAATGCCTTACCCATGTAGGCAATGTAGATTGTATCATGGAGTATATCGGTGACCAACCAATACTGTGCCAACTTAGAACTCGACGCGTCAGCTCATCTCAAACACGACTCTTACGTCGCAATGCACACTTACTCAAACCAATTTGCAGGGTTGCCGCAGTCCTCTTATCATTACCCAATGTCATAATTCCCTCAGTCACGACATGCTGAGGCCGAGACAGTTCTCTTCGGCCAGGGAGTGCTGTTGTGTTTTTCATCGCCTGAAGCGATAAGCTAAAGATCCCGCCTACTCACATATGGACTATTGACTGGTGCTTCTGTAAGACATATCCCGCTACTAGAGTATCAGGAATAATGAATGTGGTTGACAGCGATGCGCATGGCTGAACTAATTCGCTGCTAAGGCGACATAGTTGCATAATCTTAAAAGAATCCGTCAAGCAAATAAACATGCTTATCCAATCGACTCGGTGCTTCTTTATATCCCTGCTAAAGGACAAAAGACTGACCAACTTGCAATGTCATGAAAAGGTGTGGTGCATAATACATGACAAGTGCTAGAGTAACTCCGTGACTGTTATGGGGGTTCTTAGTCCCAATCATCAATACAACATTTAGTGACTAAGTACAGCTGCCTATCTAGTTTTCTCTTTCTCTCCTCGTTTCTTCGAGAAACCCAACCTCTTGCCCTCTGCTTACAAGTGCTGCCAAATAAAAACGTCGCCAAAGAACGTCTCCTAAATAAACGAAGATCAGGTTTCTCCGTCGAACAACCACTCGTTGGGACACTCCTCGAATGGTAATGCGCCGGTGATGAAGTATCTGAGCACAAGGTAGTCGATATTCTAGAGTTGGCAGAAACGTAAAACCACCCAGTAGTTGTGGGTTAAACGGGCTTCTTCCAACTGATAAGAAGGATTGCCGAGAGACTCGACAATCTGTTGAAGTGCGTACTCGGCAGGTGTGTAATGATGTCCAGACATAAAATGCCCAGTCACAAGTGTTGATTAGGGAACTACTGATGTAGGTAAAGATAGATAGAATGGTTAAGAATAGTTTAAGATCGTCTTCAGTGCTCTGTGTTGTATGTTTCTCGCTGCTTGCCTTCCCTACTTTCTGTGACAATGCTGTCTCTTCACAGCAACGTCCCAGGCCCCCACGCCTAGCTGTTATAACAACGAACGCTTTCCTTATCGTTATCATGTGTATGCGATGTGGTTTCACATCAGCAAAAAACATTTCCGTCCGGGCGGTATGGCTCCTTCAGAATGGATGGGCTCCGTCAGAGCCGTCAGAGACACCCCAGTTGCGGATTACTCCGTGCACGGGGTCAAGACCACGCGTCGCGTCACATATCGCCCTCCGATCGCCGTTTCGCCGTTCCTTCTCGCCCTGTCGGTCTCCTATTTTAAACGAACACTCTGGCGTTGTGGCCAACTGTGACCATACGTCGGAATGGGTTCATTGGGTACACGCTTGCATCGGGATTGCAATGCAATGGGTGACGCTGCAAAGATCTCTCCTTGCGTTCCTTCTACATTAAGCTCGAGGAGCGTAGGGAGGTGAGAAGAGATGATACTACCCGGCCGTGAGGATCCACGCAATTGCGTGGATCTCGGACAGAGCGAGTGAGACCAAAAGTTGGGAAAGATAGAGTGTGAATTTTCATTGTATGATAACAGGAGATGGAAATGAGATGATGTCTATCTGCTCCAGGGTCTGCCGAATATATACTCCCCGTCACTCTGTCCACCTCCGTTACCCCTGTAGCTCCGTCAAACCGCCGTCGCTCCTTGAAGATGTACATGATCGAGCGTGTTTGAGATGCACTTGGAGACGGAGATCGAATGAACTGAGAGATGAACTTGGAGGCCGAGGTCGAGTTAACTCAGTGATGCACTTTGAGGCCGTGATCGAGCGAGTTTGGAGATGCACTTGGAGGCCGTGATCGATCGAGTTTGGAGATGCACTCTGAGGCTGTGACTGAGCGAGTTTGGAGATGCACTTGCAGGCTATGATCGAGCGAGATTGGAGGAGTACTTAGAGGCGGTCGATTTGGAGGGAGGCGCGACGGCAGCTGAGACTCTATTCATTGGTTAACTTGTAATTGTGGGAATGTAGAGAGTTGAGTACAATATCCGCCGAGAGATGAGAAACTGGCTGGGAGCGGGAGACTGTCGATCTTGGGATGATGCTGTACTTGGTGCATGCTATACTCTGTGTTAACTCATGATTATGGCATGGAGAGATAGAGAGGGATGCCTTAACTTGGTGTTCTTAGGTGATGGTAGAGTTGAGCACAAGAAAGTGAGAGATCGGGGGAAATCATCATGAGAAACTGAGACTTAGAGAATTTCGTGTGCGAGTCAATTGACCATCCCTGATACGGCAGGTACGAGTCCCGATCCGGCGTGAACTAACACCGATACGAGCTCTTCCCAACCCAATCAGGCAAGTCGTACCCTTGATTGCTCATATCCGCTCGTATCCTCCATATGATTCTCATCTTCAACCCCCATCTCCCTCTTTCTCGTCCACAACTCAACCATCATCGCAGAACACAAAGTTAAGTTATCCCTCTCTATCTCTCCATGACATGATCATGAGTTGACACTGGGTACAGCATACACCGAGTACAGCATACACCGAGTACTGCATACACCGAGTACAGCATCCTCCCAAGATTGTTTGTCTTCCCTTCATTCTCATGATTACGAGTTGACCCCTGAATGTAGCTTCAGCTTCCGGCGTACCTCCCTACACGATCGACCGCCATCAG
>Ga0307512_10000467_pt1 | contig 59310 bp, 54 predicted proteins | sample 14_EM_MG_FD_200267 | JGI IMG/M metagenome (GOLD analysis project Ga0307512, IMG submission 200267) | Populus trichocarpa ectomycorrhiza microbial communities from riparian zone in the Pacific Northwest, United States - 14_EM | ecosystem: Host-associated > Plants > Roots > Unclassified | place... | reverse complement strand
CTTGGAGACTGAGATCAAGTGAACTCAGAGATGCACTTGGAGACGTAGATCGAGTGAACTCAGAGATGCACTTGGAGGCCGTGATTGGGCGAGTTTGGAGATGCACTTGGAGGCCATGCTCGTGCGAACTTGGAGGCCGTAATCGAGCCAGTTCAGAGATAACCTTGCAGGCCGTAATCGAGCGAGTCTGGAGATACACTTGGAGGCCGTGATCGAGCGAGTTTGGAGATGCACTTGCAGGCTATGATCTAGCGAGATTGTAGGAGTACTTGGAGGCGGTTGATTTGGAGGGAGGCGCGACGGCAGCTGAGACTCCATTCATTGGTTTACTTGTACTTGTGGGATGTAGATGGTGGGGTACAACATCCGCCAAGAGATGAGAAACGTGCTAACTCATGATTATGGCATGGAGAGATACAGAGGAATGACTTAACTTCGTGTTCTTGGGTAATGGTAGACTTAAGCACAAGAAAGAGAGCGATCAGAGGAGATGGGGAAAATCATCATGAGAAACTGGGACATAGAGAATTTCGTGTGTAAGTCAATTGACCATCCCTGATATGGCAGGTACGAGTCCCGATCCGGCGTGTAATAACACCGATACGAGGTCTCCCCAACCCAATCAGGCAAGTTGTACCCCTGATTTCTCATATTCCCTCGTATCCTCCATATCATTCTCATCTTCATCCCCCATCTCTCTCTTTCTCGTCCACAACTCTACCATCATCGCAGAACACAAAGTTAAGTCATCCCTCTCTATCTCTCCATGCCATCATCATGACTTGACACTGAGTACAGCGTACACCGAGTACAGCATCCACCCAAGATTGTTTTTCTTTCATTCATTCTCATGAATACGAGTTAACCCCTGAATGTTGCTTCAGCTTCCGGCGTACCTCCCTACATGATTCCCACGGTTGCGAGTTAACAAACTGATGAATAGAGTCTCATCACCCGGTGCGCCGTCCATCGACCGCCTCCAAGTACTCGTCCAATCTCCCTCGATCATGGCCTCCAAGTGTATCTACGAACTGGCTCCATTACGGCGTCCAAGTTCGCACTAGCATGGCCTCCAAGTGCATCTCCAAACTCGCTCAATCACGGCCTCCAAGTGCATCTCTAAATTCACTCGATCTACGTCTCCAAGTGCATCTCTGAGTTCACTCGATCTCAGTCTCCAAGTGCTTCTCTGAGTTCACTCGATCTACATCTCCAAGTGCATCTCAAACACGCTCGATCAAGTACATCTTGAAGGTGCGATGGCGGTTGTACGGAGATACAGGGGTAACGGAGGTGGACAGAGTGATAGGGAGTATATGATCACGGCCTCGGAGTATAAACGCCTGCAGCCCGTCCAGATATACTGTGTGTAGATGGGTAGCTATATAGATACACAGATACATAGATGAGAATACAAACAGAATACATGACTGTGATTCGAGGTGCTCCCAGGCTTGTCGCCGGCGCTCCAAGTTACTCTGAAGGCCGGCAGGAATGCCCTCCTATGGTCTGATACTCTCCTGAAGAACGGCTTCAGCATAACTGCAGCCCCTGCGAAGAGTGTAACACACAGGTCGTTCTGTTGATGCGTATACGTCACCAGAAAGTGAAGGAGGTACATATGCAACGCGACCCGTCGCCTGGGCGAGGCACAGCGTGTAATTCTCCGTCAGAGCATATGAGGTTCCGTCAGAGCCGTCAGAGCCGTCCGGAACACCCGGGTATTTGAGACGGAAATCAGGTCATTGGTGATGGAAGGATAACTCATATTCATCTCCTTCTTTGAATCGAAGCAAATCATAAGCCACCTGTACATCCAGCTTTCTATATATGCTAGCTTTCCCTAGAAGATTGAACATTTCCTTTATTAAGAGGAAAAGATACCAGTTCTTTATCGTTTTACTATTGATATCCCGAGAATCAATCCAGAATCATAAGCCACCAGCGGGTCTCGGGTGAATCGCACCAGTGCAGCAAACTGCCGTTGTGATTGTTGAATAAATCCTTACACATGTTCTCCACAAGCCATTCTGTTATAACTAACAACTTCACTTTGGAGATTGAGTATAATGCAATTATCCCACCAGTCCTGACCGACCCAGTCTGGGGTACGGCATAGTCCAGTCCAGTCCTAAGAGAAGGTTGGACTTGACTGGACAATAGACTGCCAATCTTGGACGGGACAGGCTTGGTCTGTATGAGTCCACGCACGATTGAAATTTTGACATTGTTTCATAGGCAAGTATCACTGAAAACATGACTCATCCTCATATTTGATAACAGCTCACCTTGGAACCCGTACTCATGGCGAAATTTTGACCATTCTGTCTGTATATTCGGTACTATAAAGCTTTCTATCGCTCATTAAATGACCGATACAGTGAGAAGTATACCCTATCCCTGGACACAGCACTGGACTGATCCGGACCAGTCCAGACCAGTCCAGTCCTGGTCAGACGGAATTGGGGATTGGTCCGATCCAGGTCCAAAATTTGCTCAGACTGACCTGGACTGGACTTGGACAGACATGGTCCGGACTGGTCCATTGCTGGACTGGTGGAACCATTGGTATAAAGGGCCCCAGCTGGGGGTTTCTCCCTCCTTCAACTGGACTGCATGATCAATCCCCTGACAATGCGGTGGCAATCGGTCACCTAATACATTACACAACAGCGCGGGGAACTCATTATACTCTTCAGGTACAATCTCCGCCACCGGGCGTTGCTTCAGGTCCTTTGCCTCAATAGGTTAATTAGTATCATAAAGTGATGCCTTCAGTACCATAAGTGTCCCTTACATAACTGTCCAGAAGAAGAATGATCCATTCAGCATAACAATATTCCCTTGAAATGGTCTTTGTGGTCATATTTGAGGCTCAAATATTCCTTCTCCTTTCTCCGAAACTGGTTCCTGGGGTGCCTCAGTAACTCCTTGCACCGTAATGGCTGCATAATGGCAATGTGTTACGCCGTCATGTGAGCAGGATGAAACAGTATTTGATGCAAATGGTACCGCAACATCATTCAACCTCAACCTGGGAATTGCGAGCAGGATGGGGCAATGCCCCAAGTTCGTAATAAACATCGGCAATTGTTCATCATGGTCTTGTGTCCCCATGGTGACACTGGCAATATGCATGATATCCCCTGATTCACTAGGCGTTCCTTTGATTACGTTGTCGTGTTTCCTTTCGTTCAACGCCTGGAGAGTTATATGATCATGGCGAGCCAAGTCTTGATCCAAGAATGCAATGCCCGTAGCTCCGCAATCAATCAGTGCATGCATTGGTATCTCTTGGTAATTGAAGGTCGATGTACAGGTTATATGTAAATGTTTTCCTTTGATTGATCATTCCAATGACCAATGATTCCACCAGGCTGGACAGACCCGGTCTGGGGTAGGGCTCAGTCCGGTCCGGTTGCACCGGAAAGTCGGACTGGACCGGGCCCCAGACTGGCAGTCTTGGACTGGCCGGGCTTGTTCTGGACAAGCTTAAACAGGATAATATTTATCAATTTCAAAGTAGATCCGAAAAACTAAAGAAGTGAGACAGTAATCCATGCAACCCCAACTCAGACACAACGTCACTTCATGACAACCATCCGCTGCGAGCAATCACTATTTACCAACCCACCAACCTCTAGCAAGCACCACCACGAGTTACTCAACCATACCAAATGTTGAGAGCAACAGAGAAGGAATGATGAAGCTCAATTGTCTGTCGATCCAAAGAGAAGGAAAAACTATAGACTTATAAAAGAAAGTGAGAGAAGGAAAACTCAATGCCGATTGTCAAAGCCGTAGCCCAATGCCGAGTAACAGCGCGGATCCCTCGCCCTTCCCATGGGGGCAGGCGAGGCCAATGGGGGCCGTAAGCCACCAGCCACATGCCCAAGTCCGCCAGCACCGAACACTCGGGAAGCCACCGGGCCAAATCCCTAGTCAACACCAAACGAGTTGTGAGTGAACACCAAACGAGTATTGAGTGGCAAGTGGAATGTGACAAGTGGCAAGTGGCAAGTTGTGAGGGGTGAGATTTGCATTGTGACTTGTGAATAGCAAGATGAATCTACATGTATGAGTGTATGTGTATGAGACTATTTGTTGACTCAGTGTATCAGTAACTGCCAGTGTATTCGGGCCGATTCGGCCCGAGTGGACTGGACCAAAGCAGTCCAGGCCAGTTCTGTCCAGGTCCCGAAAAAATGGGGATTGGTCCGATCCCGGTCCAAAAAATTCCTTGGACTGCACCTGGACTAGACTGGACGGTTCCAGTCCGGACTGGTCCATTGCTGGACTGGTGGAATCATTGCCAATACCTCCACCTTGCTAACTGATAATCTCGAAATTCCAAACCATTTCAAAGCATTTCAAAGAAAACTTCTGTTGTCTGCCAAAGTGCCATCCGGTGTACGTTGACCTAATCCTTTCCAAATTCCTCAGATCCCTCCGTGGTTCCTAATTGCTTGAACCTTGCTCCATCTGCCTTGTACATCTGAGCCATCTTCCTCGCCGCACATTCAGCCGCCCTGTGGTTCAACCAACCACAGTTGAAATATTTGCCATCAGAAAACCTCTTTGCCCTCTCTTCTGCCTGGATCCTCCTGCTGCCTGCACTGAGATCTGTATGCCCAGGCCGTGTTTATCGCACGACAGATCCTGAACGGGCTGTTTCGGAAGCTTTCGGGGAGTGGGGATGCCTGGGGGAAGCGAAACCTATCCCTCCCACCGTGTTCAGTGCTGCTTTCACCGCACGTTGCTGGTTGATCTGATCGTCTCGTGTCAGGCAGTCTCGCACAAACGCGCGAAGGTCCTTAGGCATATGACTATAGGCTAGGTAGTGATTGATTTCTTCGGACAACCCCATTCTGACTGCGTTTCATAAGGCTGCTGGATTGCAATCTAGGTTGGCCGCAATGACCTGAAACTCAGCATAGTACAGAGAGAACTCGCCAGTCTTTTGTTTGATATGCTGCATTGTCAGTTCGGTGGTGGCTACCCGGTCAGGATCCAACAACGCTGCTTCCAGGAGTTCTATAAAAGCTGATACGTCCTACAGCCATATCATTTCGTCCTCCCGGATGTGTGGCAAGATTAGTCCCAAGGCTCCTCCCCTCAAGTGATTGAATGCGTACTGCATCTTGAACTGTTCGTCGGGAACGCAGGTGGGCATGAGACATATGACCATCTGTCGCTGAACAGTTCAGCCGTTCAACTGGGTTCGATCTGATCCCGAACAGTCCACGGCGTCGGAAAATTTCTGGCCCCTCTCTTGGGGATCCTGGGCAGCAGCAGAAGCCGCTCTGGCTGCCAATGTCAAGGCATTCGCTAACTGCGTCCTCAAACGGCGGACTTTCTCTCCCGATTGTTATGCGACCCGGGTCATCTCAGCCAACTCTTCTGGTAGATCCTCATCTGTCCCTGCCAATGCTGGTCCCATCCTGGCTTTGTCCCTTTCTTTCATCAGAGTCTGTATCTGTTGCTCTAGCCCAGTGTGATCGCATTGATGGTGCATGAACTGCTTCGTCTGTAGGTCTGTTATCTGTCTTCGTAGATTGATAATTTGTTGTAGCTGGTCACATACCATCTGTACTTCCTGGATCTTTTGTGAGAACTGCACCACCCGCATTAGTACCACTTCTGTGTGTTTGCACGTCATGTTCCTCTGCTGGAATCCGATGGCATCTTGCTGTATGACGAGGATTGCGGTGATTGTGTGCTGAGCCTGAACGGACGCCAGCGCCGCTCGGGGTTCCGTTCATCCGGATATGGCAGAGGATCAAGTACATCTACTGATGCAGATTATATGCATCAATTTTGGGAGGGGTCGGAGTCGTGGGTACTACTACAATCTGCAGAAAGCCTAGAGACTTTACTGGTGTTGCTTCTGCTGCTGGGTGTCCAATAGTCGACTGTGCTCCTCCACAGTTATGACCTTCACACTCACAGGTTTCATCGGGGTCACAGTTAGTAAACCACCGAAGGTGAAGACCTGGATACTGTGTCCAGTGGTGTCAAATTACTGGGTCGTCTATATCGAGGCTGCTGGCTTCACTGGCTGTGTCCGTCCGTTACATATTCCACGGGGAGGGAACGTCAGATTGTTCAACAAAACTATTCCTCCAACACATCCTTGTTGAAGATCTCTGCGAGTATCGCTTTGGAACTCTCGAACACGGTGAAGGGTGCAGGTTCAATAAAACGGTCCAGAGTCCTGGAATGATCAAACCAATTCGTAAGGGAAGCACAAGTGCTCTCGTACTGGTGCATTCGACTATGGTGATTGGTGTGGGTATTGACAGATATCAAATCCGGTCAGTCGAAATGACTTGTCCCTGTAATTGTTAGAAACGTGCATCCAATTGTGATTAAGTGCTGTGTTGACCCGACAGGACAGTGAGCAAGGTTCGGAACAATACTTACACCCTGTGGAGGGATGCACGCACATTCAATATGAGGAACATTGAGAGAGCACGCGGTATAGTGTAACAGGAGAGGTGGGGTGTAGATGATACTGGGAACTACAATGTGGTTTCGAGAAGACCACATAAGGGACTTGAATTTCCTGTCGAGGACGCAGAAAAAGCCAACAGTTGAAGCTATTTCAAAGTCGTAACTTGCTTTGCTATACAAGACAAGGAGTTAAGGGAGAAAAAAAGAAAATCCTCCAAAGCCAACAACAGTATCTTTAGATACAATTGGTCTGCCACGATCAAACCAATCCTTATTTTCTGATGTGCTATCTGAATCTCATCCCATGATCTCATAAACCACCATCACTACTTCTTATCTGTCCATTCACGCCACATGGTCTGACATCACAACACCTCACCCCTCCTTCTCATCATACCAAGTTTTGCCGCCACCATCCTACAGCATTCAGGGTGTCTCCCAAAGTCTCCGCATGTCCGTAACACAATTCCTTCCACACCGTCACAGACCTCCCGTGTAAGGCCGTATATCGTTATATTGCCGCATATGAGAGACTATGAGAACATACGGTTGCACACGTGGGTGTGGTAATATAATAGAGTAGTTGATAGGTAAGATAATCAATAGAGATCTCAGAGAGATCGCGAGTCGTCTATATAAGGTTACGGTTACCTGGCGCTGGACATGTCTCGTGCCATTGCAGAGAACCTAATCATGACTGCCATCACATCATCACCCACTTCAGGAGCCGACCCCCTGGGCTGCCACATATGTATATAACAATAGAAAACCCAGAACAAAATAAAATCCAAATGCGTATGGCTCCGTACGACTTTGGTAAGTCCCACAACCGATCAGTGCCCAATGAGCTGCATCACGGCAGATTCAATGCACGGGGAAACTCCACCTCCACATGACATTTCTCCGGTGGTGGTAACAACCTGTGCCGACGCGATTTGTACTGGGGTGAGATCCATCAGGAAGTAACCAAGGTCAAACCCCCGTAAAACTTCCAATCCCACGCCGCCTGTCAAATCCTCGTCGAGTCTTTCTCGGATGCCCTCGGTGGAACACATCCACCAATTCCTGCGCATTCCCGAGATTCTCCGCTGGTTCCCAGCTAGTCCACGTGTGACTGTGACCCGCCGACTGTATGAGATAATGGAGCAGCCGGTAGTGTAGCTCACAGTCAAGGATTCGGTCGACTTCCCATTCGTCAGAGTTGTTGACAACAGTCGGCTGCAGTTCAGATGACAGCTGGCCAGCAGGAGAAGGTGTAGAGCGGTCGAGCAAAGAGAGGTGGAAAATGTTGTTCTTCAAGATTGTATACGAAAGGTCCAATTGATAAGCAGTCTGATTGATGATTTTACTTCACATGTAAAGACCTGTCCGTCTGTAATCCAACTGCTTTGACCGTTATGTTGTCCGGAAGTGCCACGTTTGAAGCCAGACCGTATCTGCAACCTTGAAAACAACCTCTACACCGCCGGCGTATTTCATCTGATTGGCTTTAGCCTCCTGCAAGTTCTTTCAGAGCGTTTGGTGAGTCTCCTCCAAGCCTGCTGCGAAAGTGCCTGGTTGGATATCCGGATTGAGGCTAGATGGTTGCTTCGGGGCCTTAAACTGCATCACCGGACGGTAGTTAAAATTCGTGCAGAATCGAGTCATCCTCATAGACGTGTGTATCCCCTTATGGTAAGCCAATTCGGCTGGCGGTAGCAGTTCGACCTAATTGTCCTGTTTATATTTGCAGAAACCCCGGACATACTCCTCCATCGTCGAATCTTGACGCTCTGTATGCACATCCGTCTGTGGATTCAAGGCTGTCGAGAGCCGATGGGCAATACTCAAAGAAGAACACACCCGGAACCCCAATTGCTTTGTAAACTGCGTGGCGTGATCTGTAACTATGTTATCCGAGACTCTGCGCTTTCAGATGAAGTGTTGAACAAACAGCCGGGCCAATACCGGCCAGTTGATATCCTTCTGGCATGGTAGGTAGATTGCCATCTTTGTCAGTTGGTCCACGAGAACTTGAATCCCGGGGTAGCCCGAAAGTCTTGATTATGGCAAGTTGGTGACGATCACCATTGTTACGCTGTCCCATGGCCGGGATGGTGTTTCCTAGGGCATATTGATTCCATGGGTGGCGTGCCTAGGCTCTGTGATTTGGTGGCATACCTCACAGCCGCTGACATACCTATGGACGTGCGACTCCATTCCTGGCCAGTAGAAATCCCTAGATACCAGCTCAGAAGTCTTAGGAGCTCCAAAATGACCGGACTCTGGGTTGTAATGCAGTAGAGATATCACTTGTCAGCGTAGAGAATCGACTGCAGGAATGTATATCCTCCCCCGGAAAATCAATGCCCCTGCGACAACTTCGCATTGAGTCTGATTCTCTGAGGTATCTGTGCCGTCTCCCGCAACTCGGTGGACTAGCATAGCCAATACGTTGACCGCCAGGGAGGCAAAGGCCTGAGTCACGATAATTGCTGGCATGATATCATCATCTGGTTCCACTGGGGCCGATGCCAATAGTCGGGCCACAGGCCTTTCGTACCCGATCTCTCAATCGGGTCATCTAGACGGGCCATCGGCAGGGTTCTTGGTGCCATCAAGCTGTTCCATGACAAAGTCGTAACCCGCAATAATTTCCGACCACATGGCTTGTCTTCTGCAGAGTACTCTGGATGTGTAGAAGTAGTCGGGTGTCTTGTGGTCACACCGAATCAAGACCGTGTACCTGGAGCCCTCGTGATACTGCCACCACTGTTTCGGTGTTTCCACCAAGGCCAATAGCTCCCGATCAGCTGTGTTGCAATTCTGTTTGCCTGGAGAGCATTTCCGGGAGTTGAAATTTGCTGTCCTAAAAACACCGTTAACATCGTACGGCTTGGGAATGCCTGCAATCGCCAATCCACTCATGTCTTTTTGCAGGATGATCACCTTGGCCGGATCAAAATGCTGTGAGATCGGTGCATCAGTGAATGACCCTTTTGGTGTCCGGAACAGCCACTCGGCTTCCCAAGTCGATTCCCATTTGTCACAGCCTTCTCATTCTTTGCGCCGAGATCTCTCTGATTTCTTTCATCATTCCGGCTGTGGAAGGGACACCTTGGCATATTTCAGGATGAATCTTAAGTAGAAATTTTTGAATCCGAGAAGCACCTGGACGTCTCCAACTGATTTCGGTGTTTGCCAGTCATCGATTGTGGTGATCTGGTCAGATTCCATGCCGACTCCAGCGGGAGTGATAACACACCCTAGAAAGTCAACTTCCAAACCTCTGAATTGACACTTCTCGGCATTGCAATAGAAGCTGAATTCCCAGAGTCGCTGGAGCACCTGGCGCATATGCTCCTCATGCTGCGTTTCGTTTGTCGAATAGATGAGTAGGTAGTCGAGGTAGTATACCCCAAAGTCCTCAATGGATGGCCGTAGGAAATCATCGATACAAGACTGGAGCGTAGCCGGCGTGTTTGTTGGGCCGAATGATATGACCCGGTATTCGGATTGGCTGTAACGCGTCCAGGGAGCCATTTTGTATTCATCGCCTCGCTTGATTCGGATGAGGTGATAAGCACCTCGGAGGTCCAATTCCGTGAATATCCTGGCTACACATACACAGTCAAGCATCTCTGACATTCATTGAAGGGGATATCAATTCTTCACAGTCGCCGGATTTAGCACACGGTAATCCACATGAGGCCTTAACTGTCCATCCTTCGTTTTTGGAAAGATGTTTGGCGCTGTCGCCGCTCAGGTTGATCGCTGAAACAACCAGTTGGCTAGGTTTGACTCTATGTAAGACTTTAACGTCCTCACCTCGCACTCCGATAGGTTCTGAGTCCACACATATCGCACATTCTAGCCGGGCTCCAAGTCAACTGCATGGTCAGTTGCCGGATGGAGCCGTAAAGAGGAATATCCAGGAGCCCTGATTTAAAACAGTTCGCCACAATATGGCCAAGCCACGCCGTCCAGTACTCCCTTCGTGTCCCAGCGAGCCGGTGGCAGTCATTTATGGTTCAATCCTGGATGCTCTTCCTCCATAACTACTGACGCTGCTCCCTGCTTCCCCGTCCAGCACCTGGGGCATATCCCACTCACCATTAGTGATGCGTTTCACAGTCGCTCCCCACAGCCCTGTACTATCCCCCACTCTTTGGCAGAATATCCCGACGAGCTGCTCACTGGCCAGTCGATCGTCAAAGGCAGTTGCTCCGAGTATTTGAATATCTGGGATACTGGAATCTCCTTCGGAACACGTCTTCTCCCTGGCTGTTGATCCTGGTACATCCCTGTGGCATTCCTGATGGTCTACACGGTCCACTGCCACCACTTCCACTGCCCCTGGGGTCAGCAGAGCCAAGAGTGAACCACGTTGCCAATCGACGTCAGGATTCCTGGACTGGAATCAAGGCAATTTCAAAACCAAGTCGTAAGCCCTCATGGGCACAACGAGCGCCTCCGATTCTTGAACCACATATAAATGCTCCATACACTGAAGCTCGAACGCTGTATTTCGACTTTCATTTGTGTGATCCATTACCTGGTCATTGAGGCCTAGAGTCGTGACGTATGCTGGTTTGTCTGCTACTCAAAGCCGTTTTCACAGTCTCGGTGCCATAACAATGCTCTTCACGCCGCGATCCATGAGAGCTCGCACGCGTTCCATTTCGCTATTTCCATCCCATATAAAAGCCGCGTGAATGCTATGGGACATGTCCGGTCTGGACTTGCCCCATAAGTACAGACTTGACATGAGAGCTTTTGAGCTCTCCAATAACACCCTTGACTTCAATGTGTTCCAATGCAGTTGTATGCTGTCCATCATCGCCATGAAAGTCTGCATTGCCAACGTCACAAACACGAATTCCGCCTGGTCAAACCTCTCCCATCAGGCCAGATGCCGAAGGAAGCCTATGTGTCTTTTGGTTGTTCATTATCGAAAGATTTCTGTTGTTTGATTTGGTGTCCCCCGTCCCTGTTTGGACCTAATGTCTGCTCCTGCTGCAGTGGGTCACCTCTTGAAGAGTATTTGGGGCAGAAGCTCGCCTTGTGGTTCGGAGATCAGGATCGTAAGCACTTGCCGGTAGGATGTTGGCTTTCGAAGATTTGCTTTGTGACCCATTCTGTGAGCGGTAAACCTGACGATTGGCTTCCGGCGCCTGACTTGCTGTGTCAGTTTGATTCAGAGCGGCCGGGTTTGCCGCCGCCTGTGCTGTCGGCTGCCTCCGAGATTGATGGCCAGTAGCCTCGTTTGCCGCCTTTGGAAGATGAGTCTGTAGGCTGATTCTGCCGTTGTTCCAGCTGCTGTTGTAATTGCTCCGGCGGTGGCTTTTTGTCGTTGACATGTATAACTTCCAAGGCCGCGGCCTCATCGAAGAATTCGGCCATGGAGTCAAATCTGAGGCAGGCAGGCGTCATCAGTCCAACTTTGTTGATGAGAGAATTGGTGAGGCCTACCCAGGCAATATCGTAGAGGACTTGTTCATGCTTCTGTAGAATGCAAACAGCCTATCTGCAAATAGATGATACATGATTTGCATAGGCCCTGAGCGATTCTTGTGGAAGTTGTATGTATTCCAGCATCAGCGTGATCACCTTCACGCGACGTCGATCGTTATACCTATAGATGTTGGTCATCTCCTGTGAAAAGGGATTGAAGCCCTTATCGGCATGGGCCGGATTCCGCAGATAAGTCACCTACCCATTCAGAAGTGTATGTCATCGCTGTCTGGCTGAGTGCCGACTTTTGATGATTGCTCCAGGCGTCCGGAAGGGAGACTGCGGAATTTACATGATCGGGTCGAGCGCCTGGGAATAGTTTGCCGTGGGAGATGAAATTCGTGCGTGACGTGTCCAGGAATCAGTCCAGCTCTGTCACAGGGCCGCATTACCGGACAGTGTCACCCGTCTTGTCGATTGTCGGTCTTGCGCCTACGATGCTTTGTTCGGGGTGTTCTTTGCGTTCGGCAGCTCATTGATTCCATTCGCCAGACATTAGTTCCCATTTGACCGCCATCCTCTCCCGTTCGTGTTTCTGTTCGGCCTTCCACTGTGCTTTGTTTCTGAGCAGCATTTCCACCATCAACCAGGTTTGAATTGCCATGTCTACACCATCCTGTTCAGTAATGTAGGAACGGTCATAACCAATATCATTGTCGATCGGGCTATTGTAGTCTCCTTGATCTCCGAGGTCATCGTCGAGATTATAGTCTTCATGAATCTCCGCCTCCTGTAATACTGCTGCAGTAGCGCATTCAGCTATCGATGCCGCTGTCTGCAGAGTGTCATCACTGTCATGGATGTCATCAATGCCCTATTGAGTTATAGTAAACTTCTTTGGAGGCATGGTTTTCGATAAAATGCGTTATTTTGTGGCGACTGGTCAAAAAGGGTAAATTGCAAGATCCCGTGAGCGAATTGTATCACTGTCATCAAGAGCGATCATAGTGTAAGGCAGCATATCCGTATATGGCCCCCTATGAGAGTATCTGAGAAGATATGGTTGCACACATGGTTGTGGTAATATAATAGAGTCGTTGATAGGTAAGATGATTACTAGCGATCTCAGAGAGATCGCGAGTCATCCATATAAGGTTGCGGTTACCCGCCCCTTGACACGTCTTGTGCCATTGCCGCGAACCAATCATGACTGCCATTACATCCCATGATAATTCCTAAGTACCTCCCCACTTCATCGAGCCGTGACATTGCCCACGCTGCCAATATATCCAATGAGTGTTCCCAACAGTTGGTGCCTGCCCGAGTGCAGTCCGGGTTTTGGAACTGACCCCGACCCCGATCCAAGGTTGGAATTAATCATGCAACGTGTTGGGCTAACTGTCCCTGGTTGTTCCCTGGACAGGGCCTGGTCTACCCAGTGTGCTCCCAGGTTTGAACCTAACTCTAGATCAATTTTACGATTCTTACAACTTTGCTGTGATTGAGTTTATGTGGTCTGATAATATCACAACATGTTCACTGTGAGATATGGGCAGATTGCAATGCCCTTTCATCTCGGGTCCTGCTAATTCCGACCAGAGCAACATTCATTCAGTCGCTGTGAATCATTGCAGAAAAGTAGGCAACAATCAATGATTGAGGTCAGTGAATTGAAGAATATGGATTGGTTAGTAAATTCCAAAACGTGAGGTCAAAGATCACCAAAGACTGCCTAGGGGACGTATAGATCCTGTTTTTATACGATCCGTATTCAAAAACTTAATTGGAGACAGCAATGTGTATATTCCAGTGGTGGCTGTTTCGTGGAAACCTGCCCAAATGCAGCAGTCTGGATTGTTGGTGTGGTATAACCTATTGCCACTGTGCAGGGTCGGTCCCAACCCTAATCCACAAACATGCTAATGGTTTGAGAGGTTTCCTGACACTTCTACCTATAGCTCCGAAATATTCAGATCCTAATAGTTGTTGTAGTTGATTCATACTGTATGCGCTCTTACTAGCGTATGTCAGGACCTACTACCACCTCTGCCTCAGGGCGAGCCAGCAAGATGGTGAAGCACCCCCCACACAGCCCTTCATCCCTGCTGGCAAATGAAAACTAAAAGATTGACCAGAACAGAACGGCAAAGAATATATATAAGCGCACAGCTGCCGCTCCCAGCGCCAGAGTCAGCATTGGCGCCTGCTCCATACCTCCTTCCAGTTGGGTGGGAGATGTTAGACTGGCGTAGTAGCCAGGGAGTCCTTCACCGCTCGATCGCAGGTTTCGATGGTATACTGATCGGATACCAACACATGTCGGTATATGCCTGCATTCTAGCCTGTCACCTTTCCCACTGCTTTCCAGAGTGCGTGTGGCTGGTCTCTGGACTGGTCGCAGAGGTGGAAGAGGTTCTCCCTGGTCTGGGCCGCTGTGCCTTCACACCACCAGCATCAATTATATTGTCAATGGCCGAACAGATTGTGGTAGACTTCAGCAAGTGCATGCCCAAACAGTAATCGGTATAACCACGTACCCAGCAACAGCACGCTTGTGATCAGGACAGGTCTGTTGGTCCTCGTCCTGCCACTGTTAAGTCTGTAGCTTAGGTGCTTCCTTGACTTGTTGGCCTCCAAGTTCGCCTTGGCTGGTGAGATTCCATTAGTGATTCGTCTGCAACTATTCGACATTGAGGATTATATCCGTGGCCTCGGAGTGCTGTCGCTGCCGTCACGGGCAAGGTCTATCTGGTAGTATGATTCTCCATTTCAGGGATAATGGCCTATCCCGGAAGGCTGTGAACGTCTTGTGTGATACCGCGTGCGAGGAGACTCTGGGCTTTTTCAATATTCCTGCTGGCGAAACACCGCCCGAATCCCGGCTCTAGGTATGTTGTTTGTAGAATTGCCGCTTTTGAGTCCCAAAATACTGCCACCCTTCTCAATCCATGATTGTGCAGTCTTTCTCCTCTCTAGACATTCGCCCTGAGAGTGTGTCCAATCGCTAACAGCTGGAAAGGCACGTACCCCTGCGCCCAGCTATGCAGTCACATGTGCGGCAGGTGAGTGGTGATGGTTACCAACGTGGACTCCAGTGGTTGTAGGTGTGGATATATAGGTGGGATTATGGCTAGAGATCTATGGCTCGTGGCAAGCCGACGATATGAACCAGGGGTTCCCCGGCCCTGGACACGTCACTTGCAGCCGTTCTGTTACAACAGCTCGGTATCAATGACCTCCATATGTACAGTATCTAGATAACCACCCGCTGGTCCAGCAGCATTCATTATTGTGCTTGCACGCTGGTGGTACACCCAATCAAATGTCCCCAGAGCGTGATCCTTCTGGCCACCACATCTAGACACCCGCCCCAACTGTCGCTTCTTTCTCTCTTGCTGTGATGGCACGGCTGCACGTGATGTGTCCAGGGCCGGGTAATAGCCGCATTATATAGTCGACTGGCAACGAGCCTCAGATCTCAAGCGATAATACTATCTCTATAGTACTCTACCATATTGTGATCCAGGTTTGCAACTGTAACCACTGATATACCTTCCTACGAGGCCATTCCCTGGCGTATGCCTTTTCAGTTGCCCAGTGTTACGCAGCTTGCATGTCTTTGCTTGTGTCATCCACTATGATGGTTTGATCCTCTGACTGTTTGCCCAGGCCCAGCCAGCTCATGCCTTCGGTTGTCTGGCTGTGATTTTGTTCAATCTCGTCCACTTGGCATATGAGAGTGCCAGACAAAAGCTTTTCATACCACAACTTCACCTTAATGTGCCATGCTTTTGCTATTCTCGCTGTGAATCGTTGTTATCTGTGGTCTATGATTAAACGCACCAGTGTGAGCCCTTACACCCTCATCAGTGCCCCCCTTGGTGTTGTGGGCAGGTTATCCAGGAAGGACCTTGCTTGTACATTGAGGAGACGTTGGAAGTTGTCTGAGCTGCAGACCTCTTAGGGATACCGCCTGTGAGTCCTCGAATATACTGCGAACGCTTGGACCCAGATTGCTCAATTTCCTCTTACACTCTCAGGTAATACACTGTGTATCTTGATAAGGGTTTCGAGTCTGGCTTCTGCTGCCCTGGCTGTGTTCATGCATCAAATGTGGTTCTCCTTGAACGTCAGGTGTGAGTCCATTCCAAAGCCTAGCCAGCAAGTCGCCTTGTTTGTTGAACCATAAGAACCCATTCCTCAAGTTTATCTTTGCTGTCAGCTTAGCCCAGAGGAGTTTTTTATGGCCATGTTTGCACGCAAACAGACCATCTTCCGTTGTTGCTATATCAAACTGTACCCCAACTCTACTTGCCCACTCAATGGTCATTCCTGCTCATCTGTCGAGTATGGTGATGACATGGTTGACATCGCTCCCTGTCGCCCTACAGCCAACATTCTCCACAAAAGATTGCCGTTTGGCTGAGACGTACCTTGCGACCACAGTGATCAGTACTGAGGTTAAGATCACAGAGAGAATAGGTGACAATGCTGAGCCCAGTTGTGCCGCTGCTTCCACCGGTTGTCTCTCCATCGCGTTGTCATCAATTATCATCTCCAAGTTTCTTGCTGAGTCAGTGGTCTCCATCCATCATATACGGTCTCGATCCATTTCCCTGATCTTGATTCAGTTGACTAGTCTTCCTGTACACATGCTTGGGAAGGCTGCCATAATGTCCATGACAGGCATGTCTGTTGTGTGGCCATATGGCATAGCTGCATGACCTCTGATGGCGATGATGGCTACTGCATCGATTGCTGGCTACCCCTTCACACTCCTGAATGGTCCGTTGCTCAGTTGCCCTCTTCTTGTGGCCTCTTCAGACAAAAGCTTTGGAAGCATATGTTTGACCACATTTCACATTCTGCTCAGCAGGAATATGGAATGATGCGCCTTGACATTCATATAGTCGTCTCTGCCAGGATCGCAGATCATCACACCCCTAGACCCCTTCCACGCAGAAAGATATCTACCTGTCTGATTGGCCGCCTTTGTCTGCTCCACGATGCTCTCTTTATCCGACGTCCAGAGCAGCCAAATGGCACCAAAGGACAGCATATCGTGGTTCTTGGTTTTTTAACAGATTGAGAATACATGGTTTGCTCAACTGCCGACTAGGCGACACATGGATGCGCACATCCCAATGAGGGTCCCTCATAGTACTGGATGCCATCTTGCGCTGAGAGCAATTCGCATCTCGGCATCACCTCTATCTCCGTGGCTGTGTTTGCTTCTTTGCCATCTCTGGCTGATACGGCGTCCACCATCATGCCCACCTGAGTGTTGGTGTATGGTGAAACTACCACCACCTCGTCTCGACTAGGGTCCTTCAAATAATCACTCCACATTTGGTTCTTGGAGGGCCAAAGCAACACCTGGAGCTTGGTTGTCACGCGGGCAGCCTCCTCCAGGTTCAGACGTCATCTATTATGTCTTCTGCCCGGTTTTCTTCCCTCATAGATTTTGGCATCCCACAAGCTCTTTAATATTGTGCGGATCATGATCCTCTTTGCCATATCATGAAAACGGTGCTAATTGCTTCATGACACCATGCGGCCTCCTGTTCCACCTCGGCTTCTGTGCATTCTGCATCCAGGTGAGCACTCCCCTTCACTTGTTTCATCAATAACGTCTCTGCTGCCTACACATCATTCTGTTTCATTGCAGCTAAGTGCCACCCTACTACGCTCATGGGATCCGTCTACTCCTCCCTATCGGCTTCGATCTCACATCCTCGAACCTCATGGACAGATGAGGTGGAGTGGTCATTGGGCAACATCGACCAGTTTGTTATTGGTCAATTCTCTAATGTTACATCAATAACTGACTCCTGATCGTGGTCCTCTATTGTGTAATAATTTGTAGACTGGCCATCATTTCCAATTTCAGTCCATTCTCTTCAATCCCTTCTGCTCAGATGGCGGCATTCAACTGCAAGCGTCACCTCAGGGCCCACCGACTCCTGTGAGCATTGAAATCTCGCGCTGGGACAGTTCCACCCTGCCAAATTACCCTCCGCCAGTGCAAATCAAGTGCCTTTCTGCCTCCTGACTGGGTGTCTTCTTGATCATATATATTAACAATCTTGATTCACTTCTCCCCACCCTTGTGACCTCAGTGACTATGACATCCTCGTTAGCTCCCCTGCTTGAATCTATCAAACCATCAACCACTACACCACTCCTCTTTTGTATCGCCATCCAAACTATTGTCTGTTGCATATATTGTATGCCAAATGACAGATCGCCACACCTCCCCAATGTCCCAGTGGCTCACGCAACCACACATGGTCCGGCTTACCTTCGACATCCGTCTCCAGCGCCACAATTGTCCACTCGTACGACCTAGCATATTTGACCTGGATTGTGGCAATTATTTGTAGCCAGCACTCCCGTTACAGTCTCAGTTCCAGTCAAAATTGCAGTGATAGTGGCAATCTCGGTCATCTCAACAGGTTCAACCTACCCTGTTGCCTCTTCTTCCTCCGCATCCTGTAACACCCCTTCGCTTCCCCGCCCACTTCTCCTACAGTCCCGTTCAGTCTTAGCCCATTGACCACTCCTTTCTTCCCCGATACCACATCAGTAGCTACATTTGTGGCTGCCCGCCGTACTGGCCCTAATCTCCAACTATGTCGTGCCACATTGGCGGCTTCAGTCTTCCTCACGCATCTGTTGTTGAATACAATGTGATTTTCTGTCCACTTGGAGGACTTCACCAGCGTATAACCACAGAGAGATCCCTGCGTTGCTATACAGCCTACCATGTTGCACTTGGAGTCTCTTGACTGGTGATGACCTCAGGAGTAGCCTCATCGGAGTCTGCTGCCGCACATGTTCTCAACGTGACCCAATCCACGGCCGAGAAGACATCTGCTGTCATGCCCCACATTGGTGTGTGTTTCGACATGGTACTACATTCCCATTGCCTTGATGCCCTTCTTGGCCACTCACTTTGCAACATTGCTCCACTTTACAACCACAAGAACTGATGATCCGGCAGTTTCTCCATTCTGCCATCTCTCCTCACTCGTGTGCGGGTTCACCAGCAACCGAACTTGGGTGAGGATGCATATCCCTTTGTGCCGCGGTTTCAATTCCTTTCGCATCATCTGCAGCTCTTCCGTGTCTTCCCCCATGTCCTGTACCCGAGGCACTACATAGATCATTGGCCTTTCCCATGACGCATAATGATCGTCTCTAACAACGGCCTTGTCGACAGTCATCACTGTGTAACGGCGGCACATGACTGAGGCCTGAAAATGGCCATTCAATATAGTCCGCCCGCCACAAGCCTTAGATCTCTAGCAATGATTCCACCTATACGTCTACATCTACCATCACAAACATCCACAGTTGCAACCGTATCCCTATAATTACCATATGTATGACCATGCTGGCAAATGAAGGGGTATGTGCGCTAACACTATTATAGCTGTTTCGCTAAATGGATACGTTTTGCTCACGGTATGTCGCAAATTTCATGCTTTACCAACGCGCCACAACATAAATTCAACAATTGAGACTACTGCCTTCGAAACCCGATCTCGAGGAGTGATTACTGCGAACCCGGTTCTTGATCGTTTTATTCTTCATTTGAGCTACTCCATGTCAGCCAGGATGTGTCCAGAGACTAATGCGCACACGAGCCGAGTCACCGGAGGCGAAGACGATCATTGACACAGGTACAAGCCATGACTATTCGACCCTGCCACCCACGGTCTTCAGTCAAATCTCCTACACTTAATGGAATCGGCAATACCGAGAACCAAGTGGAAGTCTGGAGACAATTTCCCAGTCAGCAAAGTTACTACTACATACCTTCCAATTGAGCGATGTGCATCAACTTCAATTTGTGTGACAGCTACCACTCTCGGAACCTCGAGGAAGCCCACAGGCAGATGCATGCTACGGACAACCTACGGACACACTACTCGAACCAAGCATGCCTACAGAGTAAGTCAATATTGTCAGGGGGATCCAGCTACAGAGGATGATCAGCCTACGAAGACACACTCATTCCCCCACAAACGTCTGCACCAGCGAAGTTCACTCACAGAGATTTCCCCCACGATCGAAGCACTTCCTAGCCTCGAACAAAATTACAGCAGGGAATAATTCCACAGCAAAAGTGAACTTACGGTCAAGACCTGGTATATCTAACCTAATGTATCAACGATATTCGACCGCAATTACAGTAACGGCAATGCACGCACCAAGGCTATAACTATGGGCGATTCCAGAAAACCAACCATGATTGCCTATATGTAGTGCGGGAGACTGGATGTGAAAGAGCTGGGTCTTGAACTGGTCAGAATGTGGGTTCTAATGGCAACTGTCAGCGAAATACAACTGGACTGGATCGCGATGAAATCGGGAGTGACCTCACAGCCTTCCCCACCATCTCATGTCAATATATATGTGGAACGACAAAAGCTGACATGCCCATCCCGGGGAGACTATAATGCTTGGAGACGGATACACCACTCGTGTGACGCACACCTACCGGGATAGACAATACCATAGACGACACCCACCAGCAGCGAAGGATCGGACTACAAATCAAGTGCTCATACTCCCGCGAACGTCTGCACGAGCAAAAGTTGGCTAAACATTGCGCACCTTAACGTGCATTTACGGTCGGGACCTACACAATTCCCCAGACCCACTATGATGACTATGATGATCTCTGAGAGCACAATTGTTATGGACAATTGAAGTCCGCCTACGTGTTGTATCTCACAGAGTTCATGAACTCCATGGTCAAGAATTACCTGAGAGAGACGACGCATTCAATCTCTTATCGATTGCGCCACTACTATCCGCTACATGGCACACACACTGGTTTGGCGACTAGGACAGCCATCAGAACCGGCGCAAATCGCCACTTTCAGGAGTGACAGCCCGGAATGATGTCGGTGTAAGCTAGTCGGAAAACGACCATCTCGTGTTTGTTCATTTGTTTTAATGATACTGCACTCGCTCTCATTAGAGTGTGACAGGTTCTGAGCCTCTTCATGGCGCCCAGATTGCTTCGGGGAATTGGACTGACATCAGAACCGACACCTATTACCTCAGGCCTTGACAGCCGGGTATGAGGTGTGCTTGAGATAGTCTCAAAACGACAATCTCATGTCTGTATATTGAACATTTCGTGCTGGTTGACGAACCGGATGGTTTTGTTGTGCCTATGATGGCTCATGATCTCGTAGTTGGCCTTCCTTGGTTCGTATCTTCGAATCCTGAATCTGACAGGTTGAAAGGCCAGTTGGTAGGTTTGTGGACCCAGGTTGCGAATTCTGGATATGAGCAGACTATCACCTCACTACCCCAGGGAGATGGAAGTGTGGAAGACAGTGCTCATGAACCACCCCCAACTGTATATATCAACTTCCTACGGGCCACCGCATTCGACGACCAACTTCCTAGTGATGAGGTCGTCGCAGCCCTCGCCATACGCATTGCCGAGGGCACCGGTCTGCTGGGACCATGATCTCTGTCGCAAGGCGTCCCCTTGTGATAACCAGGTAGGATGAGCCCCGGTTAGTATTAGCAACGGGTCCGGTTAACCTGCCAGTGGTCCGGGTTTGGACCGCAAAAACAGGTCGGTTTGATTCCAGAACCATTCAAAAACCCTACCCGCAGACTCTTGGCGGGCCAAACACGGACCCGTACCTATCAACCCGCAGGCTTCGCCTGGTTTGGCTGGATCCGTCGGTTCCAATCTCCGGTTCGGCGTTTCAGGATTCACATTGATGGTCCCATTCGGGTAAGCGACAGTTAATCATAAAATATTGACCATGGTACGTCAAGGTTTGTTTTTGACGTATTAGCCGCCTTGATGTTCAAACCAAGCATACTCAAGCGCCCAACTACATCCTGAAAGTGAGCGACGACAGAGCGTCAACAATATTAGGTCTTGCATCTGCGGTAATATGAGTGGTGCGTGATCACGATCATCCATAAGGAAGGATATGACAGCCTTTATAGGCATATATGTATGGGATATTCTAGCCACATCCTCCAGGACAGTAACAACTTATTTCATTTACAGAGCTACCACTAAGTATTCTTGAGCCTTTTAGAGTATAATAACAGTCAAAACGATATATATAGACTATAACCGCCACATCGCGCTGTGAGTAACCATGATGGAAGGCCAACAATCGTTGACACTCTGTTGACGCTCATTTTGAAGATGGGGCAGCAAGCGTTTCACTTTCAGTTTTGCCTATAAAGGCAGTCAATAATCAGTTTATGACAATGTGTGACCAGTCGCCCCCAAGATTACCCATGATACATGACCGACAATCGTTGATGCTCTGTTGACGCTCATTTTCATGATTCGGCATGGAGGTTATTGCAATCTGTTTTGGCTATAAAGGCAGCTAAAGATTCCTTTATGACTCGATACACCCTATCAGAGGTGTCATTGCCCAAGACGCATGACTGAAAATTGTTGACGCTCCGTTGACGCTCATTTTCACGATGGGGCACGGAGGGTATTGCTATCACTTTTGCCTATAAAGGCAGGCAAAAATTCTTCTATGACTGAGTACAACCTAACAGAGGTGTGATTTCCCAGGACACATGACCAAAAATCGTTGATGCTCCGTTGACGCTCATTTTCATGATGGGGCAGGGAGGGTATTGCTGTCTGTTTTCCCTATAAAGGCTGCCAAGAATTCCTTTGTAACTGACTACAACCTATCAGAGGTGTTATTTCCCAGGACGCATGACCAAGAATTGTTGACGCTCAGTTGACGCTCATTCTGCCATGGCTGTATCCACAATATGCAATCATTCATTTTGGCACAGTCCATCATTCACTATGTTTTGGCTGCCTTTCTGGCGTTTTCATGTACTTTCTTCTTGATCACTACATTGTTCTGTAAAAATACATAGATATATATAATAATAATCTCCAAAATCCCGTGTATTTCGGTCAATGCTCGTCATCAGTAGCACGATCGCTCAAGCTGCTGCTTTTGTCTTCAAAATGAATATTAGACGCATTACCACACCACAGATAGTGTACTAACCATCATCAGTCAGCATATCTGGATCAAAATTGGTATTGTGCTCGGTATCCTCATCATCTTCAATAAATTCCATACAGGTTAGAGCTGTATGTGAAAAACGATATCCGGCCGGCAAATTGACGATTTCAGACAGTGGAGCTCTGAAGGTGTCACCTGTAGGGCCGGGTGGCGTGCTGGGCGGAGGTGGAGTCGGCTCTGGAGTCCGCACTCTGTGTCGGGCTGGGGGAGGTGCACCTGTTCCTTTGCATCCCCAGCGTGTCTGCGGATTCTTTGCGGTGCCATTTTGGCAAGGAAGGCTGCCGGGCGTTGGGTTATGCAGAAGCATTGCCCGGTGTCTTTGTATCGCAGCCTTCACCTTTTTCTGCCCAGGAAACTCAACACCCCGCTTCTTCTCTTCTCGGACCTCGGCTCGTGGTGTCTCAATGAGATATTTAGTTTCGTCTATTGTGCCACGCGAAAAGCCTTCTTTGGCCATATTGGCCATATTCAACGCCAGGCGCATGTCGGACTGTTCCAGCTGTACCTGACCTCCTTGCCGTGCCATAGTTGCAGACATGTTGAAAACCTACAAGACATTAGTCGATGCTTCTAACAATGAAATTCGGCTGTTACCTCTACCATCTATGCTTCTGTGGCCTCCTCTAAAGTCATTAAAGCCTGTTTCGTCCACTCACGGGGACGCTCATCAGGAAATTTATCAGCGAAAATCCCAGAGCTCACAACATCATGAGGTTCTATTTTGCGGACTGTGCGGACAATTACCTTTGTTGACCATGGAGGTTTCCCGTTATGGGCAGCGATGAGTTCGTTATGTAGCTCTCCCCGGACACCCGCTGTACGTTATTCAGTTAATTGACCACCATTTGCCACGATAAGCATAAGCTTACACCCAACTGCAGGCTGCTCCTTGTTTTTGCTGCTGCCAGTCTTGTGGACGATCTTTAAATGTGCATCCTGGGTCATATGTTTGGTGGCTACATTGGCAGCATCGCGGTGAACTAACTTGTGTCTGAGCTCTTGGTGTGTGCCAACAAGTTCCGTATTTGATGTAGCGTCCGCCAATCTGCCGGTATTTGATCCGCTCTCACCTGCCAGAGGTGGTTGTGTATCCATAATGTGCTGATGTGGAATAGCAGAGGAAGATGATAACGAGAGGAAGTGGGAAGCCCTGAGGACTATATACTTAGCTTCATGTCAGAATGGAATATATAGCAGCCAACAAGATTGTTATGATCAAGATGAATCCTACTGAGTATGGATGCAAGTTGCAGGGGTTTCCGACCGCCCCGCAATTTGCAATCAGTCGGTCTGATGATGCCTGTTTGATAACAGGGATCAATCGCGGTATACGACCGCCGAAATCGCCCAATTGCCGGATATTAGTAGCATGTAGTTCGAGCGAAAGAACGTCTGCTGGTGTTTGTCTCAAATAATCCCCGGGATATTGCATGAAACTGAATCTAAAAATCATGTCATGTTCTACGGGTAGCGTCATTAGTCCGGATTCATTGACAGTCAAGAGAGCGGTTTTGCTTTGTTCGAGATGAGTAAACGTACTAACCTTGACATCTCAGACGCCGCTTACCTCCATATTGTCCATTACTTGCAACATCCAACATCTCGCCCAACAACCAATTCCACAAAAACTCCAATTGTCATTGCTCCGAGAAAGAACTTTGCGCCACTTCCAGTGGGCAGATATGGCAAATCGAAGAAGCGGTCAACCCAACAACCTTATCAAGTGAATGAAGGCAAGAGCGGCTTGGTGGCAGAGAGAATCCGAGCCCTTGGGGCATTGCGCAGCTTGAAATCCAAAGAGAAGCTTACGGCGGAGAAGCGACGAGAAACGCACTTCTTAAGCAATGCAGAGAAAGAGAAATGGATTGAGGATTATGTTGAGACAGAGACTGCTGGGGCAAGAAAGCGAGTTGAAGAAGCAGAGGCCGCGGTTCAACAAGGGCAGGATGATATGAAGCAGGCTGAAATAGCGGGATTGACGTCCAGAGAGCCCGAAAAGACGTTTGAGGAGATGCTGGTTGCTATCAGGGACAGTCTGAGTGATCTTGCAAGTTCCGACGATGGGGAGGATAGGGATGAGGAAGATGATGAAGAGACCGAGTAGGGCGATTTGAGCGAAGATGACGAACCCAGCTGGGTGATAGGCACAATCACCAAAACGGTCCAGCAGCGCATGCAGAGATTTCGGCAGAAGCAGATGAAGCTCGACGAATTGACTCAACCAAAGTGGCAGGATACAGCCGACTACTTCTGTGAACAAGATAAGATGTACGGCACCACCGAATTGAGGGTTCCGGCCGTCGTCCAGCCGCAAACAATAGATGACGCCCTGGAACCACCACCAGCAACATTTGGAGAACTGATGGAGAGTCTTGACATTGTCCCCAGAATATCGCAAAGGCCGCAAGGGACATCTCGACAAGGAAGTAGTCATATTAGGCAAAGTTCGGTGAAGCCGCAGTCTAAATCGAGCATACCAAGTGGCGAGCCAGCTGCAGAGCCTGATTCGTCAATGTTGCTGAAAGCCAAGTCAGTTAAACCAGTAAGCTTTTACCTCTGCTTATAGCCTCTAGCTAATTACAATATAGATATCGGATTCCAACGAAGAGATGGTGACGGCTCCAGCGTCTGTGGAAGAATAGTGGTGCAAACTGTACTTTTTGTCGTCTGATCGGGGTGAAAAGTCAGTTGTTTACCAATTTTACTACGTGTCAGCTTTGGCTTGATTTCGGTGACCAAATTGTGAGACTTGATAATTCGTCTGTGCATGTGCAAGGGTCGAACGCACCATGTGAAAGTTCTAAAAACCAAATCGGGTTGTAAGACGGCCATCATGTTCGGTTTTATTCTGTAAGTGACTGTTAAGTGACAATGCAAAAGCAATATTGTTGACGAAATGTGCGAACAAAGTTTAAGTGAGTGATGTCATATGTGTCATAGAAAGAGCGGTCAGTGCGCATGACGGATCAATCTAAACGACAGCCGTCATGCCACATTTATTGATGTATCCAACTGCATAACTCTCCGCACAGACCTGGTGCACATGTTTGAGATATTTGAAATTGCTTGTGGTACGTCATGGAAATCGAGGAGAACGAGCTGGATAAAGATTGGTGAGGAAGTCGAGCTATATTTACCAAAAAGTAGTGAAACATTTCACATGCCGTCAATTGCCGGCCGAAAGCGCAGGAATGTGATAGGGCCACGTCATTTCTCACTCAGATAGCGTAGATAGCAGTTGATCAAAAATTGGGAGCTAACAAAACTCCTGGATGCAAACAATAATAGATACAAACTCAATACTGGATGTCATAACAGTGTATTCGATTCATTGGATACAATTATTGAGTGTATAAAGGCTGTTTCGATGTGATTGATGTGAGCGTCAACGGAGCGTCAACGATTCTGGCATTGCGTCATGAAACATCCAGTAGGGTGTGCGGTTACAGTAAGTCATAATCGAACTATCGGCCGCCATCCAATTGACCAATGGTGATGGCAACATTTCTACCATGTCCCAAAAATGAGCGTCAACAGAGCGTCAACAACATTTGGCCATGCATTTTGGACAATGCATGGGGTGCGCGGCGACTTCACCCAATAATCGCGCTAGCGGCCGCATTTCTAGGCAAAAACTCTTGCAACGACACCGCTACTATGTCTTAAAAATGAGCGTCAATGGAGCGTCAACAATTTTTGGCCTTGTATCATTGACAATCCTAGGGCTGTGCGGCAGCATCAAGCCATAATTACATTATCGGCTGCCTTTCTAGGCAAAAACGGTTGACACTACATCACTACTGTGTCCTAAAAATGAGCGTCAAGGGAGCATCAATGACTCATGGTCTTGTATCATGGAAAATCCTAGGGCTGTGCGGTGGCATGAAGCCACGATTACATTATCGGCTGCTTTTCTAGGCAAAAACCGTTGCAACTACATCGCTACTATGTCCTAAAAATGAGCGTCAACAGAGCTTCAACCACTTTTGGCCTTGTATCATGGAAAATCCTAGGGCTGTGCGGCGGCATGAAGCCATAATTACATCAATGGCTGCCTTTCCAGGCAAAAACGGTTGCGATCACATCGTTACTAGATCCTAAAAATGAGCGTCAACAGAGCGTCAACGACTTCTGGCCATGCATCTCGGACAATCCGTGGGCACTGCGGCGATATCAACATTTAATCGAACTATCGGCCGTCTTTCTAGGCAAACATGCTGTTGACGACATTGTCACTACGCCCTGGAATTGAGCGTCAACAGAGCTTCAACAATTTGAGGCCTTCCATCTTGGAAAATCATGCGGCTACGCGTCATCAATGATCTATAATTGGACTACCGGCCGCCTTTGTAGGCGAATATGCTTCCGGCAGGATCGTAATCATGTCCCAAAATGAGCGTCAATGGAGAGTAAATGATTGTTGCGCTGGCATCTTGGATAATATAACCGGAATAGAACACAGATAAACCACAATGGATCTATCGGCTGCCTGTATTGGCAAAAATGCAAGTGTTGATATCGCGTCCGCCTCCTACAATTGTGCGCCCACGGTGCGTCAAGGCTCTGAACCCTACACAGCAATAAACTGCAGTATGCTGTTCCTAAATGGAGGTTTACGCGGTCAGTCATGGCAATCTGTCCTTGTATCCATCATAACAAATATGCATGCAATGTCTGACTGATCCGATTATTATCCTTGTAGCTGTAGAGTCAATATTTAAGAACCCGCAATCTGCATTACTGTATCGTTATTTTCGGCAGTCTCTCGAGTCAGATTACCCAGTTTTTGAATTTCTACCGCCATGTCTGATACACAATCTTTGAACACCTCATTGCTAGAGGTTATGATCTCTTCCAAAAATGAACGTGTCTTTATTCGTGATTTGAGTGATCTTACTTTACATATCATCTTCGACGCTTGGTGGGCTTCAATCAATGTATGCTCAAAGCGGCCTATTGCTTGGAAGAATTCTAGACATGCTCCTTCGTGGCGATTCTATGTCCACTGTGGAATTGAGGAGACCGGCAGCCCTGGCATCAGATGTATTGTTTGTCATCAAGTTCTTCGCCATCCATCAGAACATGGGACCAGTTCAATGGGGAAACACTTGCTGGCAGAAGCTCACATCGCAAAGTTAAATGAATTAACAGAGCCCGAGGTCACTGAATTGACCAGTTCAACAGCGGATGAAACAGCTTTGGCCATCCTGAAGAAGCAAGGAAGTCGTGGAATTACAATAGTATGTTTGCAGAGGAAAACCATATTTGATATCCAGTTTAATCCATATTGACCGAAATGACAGACAAAACTTTCCAAACTGGTAGATAAGGACTTTGAAACTTCCAAATTTCCCCAAGACACGTCGAATCGCTACCTCATGTCAGGATTTGTTTTGGCACATATTCCATGGAATGCTATATGAAATCTTGAGCTACGACGGTCATATAAGGCATTACGCGATGACGTAGTTCTTCCGTCCGGTACAACCCTTGATAACGTTTGCCGGAGGGAATCTGCACTGACTGTGGATGTAATTATGAAGCAATTGCCACTAACAAATGAAGTTAGTTTAGCTTTGGACGGATGGACATCAATGAACAAACTAGCCATAACGTCAGTCATTGCTGACTATATGGATCGAAATTGGGCATTGCGTGAAGTTCAACTCGCTTTCGATGAGGTTAATTGCCTGTTCTATTCCAGTTTTGAAAGCTAATTGAGGATGACAGGTTAAGGGCCAACATACTGGGGCAAGGCTAGCTGTACATTTGAAGGACGTGCTTAATCGTTTGGAGCTTACCAACGGCCGTTTGCTTGGTAATACGACTGATAATGCTTCCTCAAACTACTCGATGACACGCGAGCTGCAATGAACTCATGAGGCCTCTGCAATCGAGTGTCCTGCATGGAGGAACCATATAACGTGCATGGCGCATGTGATACAGCTGGCTTCAGGTGCATTCATGAGCAGTCTCGGTGTAAAAGGCCGCACCAAGTCCTGGGAAGCCCATGAGCGCCATCAGCAATTTGGCGAGCATGAAAGCATAGACATTGGAAAGAGTCAAAGACTTCAAAAGGAGGGCAATGCTAGAATCAATAAGGTGTTGGCCATGAGACCAGGTTTAGCAAAGATAATTGAGAAAGTACGTACTATTTCATGATATTTTGAAAGTCCTGAAGCTGAACTTGATAAAGCAGAGAATGCTTACTGTATTAATTACGCTAACACCTGGTCGCCGAAACGAATTCATTGACCGTCTGAAAGCCACAGTCCGGATTGCAGTACTTCCGATTATGGATGTGAAGACACTTGGGAACTTTACTCTGTAGTTGATCGAGCGCGCCTGCCACTTACGGGAATTCACCCCCGAGTGCCTTCAGAACCCAAAATACGCTGAATATCGGCCACTATCCACAACTCAGAATGAATGGAGGATTGTCAAGTATGCCATGGAAGTATTGAGGCCATTTCGATATTGGACCCTTTGGATGTCGAAGAGGCATACAGTCACATTGCATCATGTTATTAATGTGTACAATGACATGTTCGATCACATGGACGGGGTGATGTGAGCTTTAGCCAAGAAGAAGACTCCATGGAAGGAAGACTTGTTCTTCGCTGTGAAGTTAGCTCGACAGAAGCTCTCCAAATACTACGCCGAAGTGACTCCAACGACAGGCATGCTTCTGATTTCCGCGCACATCCTTGATCCTTCCAGCAAGTTGCAATCATTTAGAAAGTGGGACAATGGAATAGATGTTAATCCTGAGGACAAGACATCCTACACTACACAATACCAAGACGCCTTTCTGAAGTGTGTGGAGAATGAATACTGCGCGAAACATCGACGTGTGCCAGTCAATAAACTCGAAACAGTTCCGACGAGCAATCTCATCCCCTCTGCAACAGCTTCAGGGTCCTATCAATCATCCTTTGATCCACATGATTTGTCCAGCGATGATGAGGAATACTTAACGCCTAACAATGTGGCTGAGACGTCACCCGGACGAAGTGATCGCGCAGCCCGCTTATTGACCGCCGCCAGGCTCTATTTTGATTCGCCTCCTGAAGCACCAAACGACTGAGGGCAAATCAATCCAAATCTCTTACCACTCCGACCCAATTGAGTTTAGCAGTACATTTTGGATACCGGACATAACCGACTGGTGGCGACAACAGGAGGAAACCCACTGAAAGTACGCTGATCACTCTAATGTGGCGCGCGACATATTCTCAATCATACCGCATGGTGTCGAAGTGGAGGCCAGTTTTTCCCTTTGCCGAGATGTTATCGGCTGGAGGCAGTCAAAAACCACAGGCGAGACCCTTCACGAAAAAGTTGTTGTAAGACAGTTTGCTCGAGCTGATAACGGCATTTTGGCAGGCACTGACCCTGAATTGGATATCATGAACACAGAAAACGACTCGGAAATGAAGAAAGAGGCGGAGGAAAGGAAATTGCACAGAATGGCCAAGGTTCAGGACTTTTTTGAGATGTGGCAGGGCAGCCAAAACCTACGTGCTACACAGAAGGGATCCCGTGGTCAATACAAGCAGATGACCGCTGTAGGATACATTTCGGACATGGAAGAGATCGTCAAATCATCCTGGTCACTCTTCCAACATGATGGTGCGGCTGCATTCAAATTGTAAGAATGATGACCTTTGCCACCAGCTTTGTCTGCAAAGGACCTCCCTGGAGGATGAACTCAAATCTTGAATGTCCGCCGTATTCGGAGAATCAACTGTCATCCAGTCGAAAGCGACGAGGATAGCGCACCTGAAAGCATTTCGGACACTGAAGATTGGCTAAACTGGCATGGCGACTTGGATAATCCAACTAACAGAGAAGAGGATTGCGCAGCAGACGATGACTCCGATATAGAGCACAACAATTGCATCGAGGATCAGGAATGCCCAGAGCAGCAGGATGTGAGCGCCGCGCCAAATGTGCCCGGATTGGTTCGGCCGACACGGAAGTCAAAGAGACAGGCTGAAAAGGTTTAAATGACGTTCAATGCAGCTGAAACGCGTTGAAATACACAAGGGAATAAAAAATAGGACAGAATCCGTCAATGGTTCACCTTATGTAGCTTGACTGAGAGTTTCAGTTAGAGATATATTAGGGGCGAATGGTAAGTAGCTTGTGAATATCTGTTCATAGATAGATGTATAGCACGCGCAATGAATCTTTTGACATGATACATCATTTGTAGTGGTGTGAGAGTGAACAGTGCAAGATAATGATGCCGCTCGGCTTTGCCACAGGGTTGAGTTACAATCAAGCAGAAAGCCAACCGGTTCAGTCAAATCAGGATGAAAACAATTATGGATGGCAGCGGATGATAAATGGACGATTCATTAAAATGAGCGTCAACGCAGCGTGAACAATTTGTGGTCTTGTAAGTATGGTAATTGACCAGTGACTTGGTCGATGTTATGCATAACGGATGTATTGGCAGCTTCTATTGGCAAAAGAGATAGCAACACAGTCACCGCCCAATTCTCAGCATGAGCGTCAACGGAGCGTCAACAATTTTTAGCTTTGCATCTTGAGAAACTTATGTTCCGACTGGTTGCAGCCATCCATTTATGCGATATTGGCAGCCTTTACTGGCAAAAGCAACAGCCAAATGCTCCCTGCAGCATACTGAAAATGAGCGTCAACGGAGCGTCTACAGTGTTAGGACTAACACATTGCGTAATCAAGGCATCGCGCGGATTTTCGCGTGCATAACTGTATTATTGACCGCCTTTCTTGGCAAAAATACAATATATTGAAGGTGAAACACAGATACCAAATTGATCGATATTGCAAACTGCTCAACAAGCAAAAGCGCATTGATGGTTGCTGAAAACTGGATTGTGATAAGATACTATTAACACTCTGCAAATACAAGAGCCTTATATGAATCTATAGATGGACCCACTGTGCGACTCCCTGACAACCCGCCCAATTCGGACGGGTTGGGAGTTTCCCATGGAACCGTAACAGCGTGGGCAGTTCGGGTTTATTGACGACCTGGACCGCCAACTTGGCAATGGTTCGGTTTGGACCCGGACCCGGACCCCAAGTGACGGTTCGGAACCGTTGCTAACATTACCCCCGGTTGATGTTGAATGGGTGAGCTAGAATCAAGGGCGGTAGTTGAGGCAGAAGGGGGTCCGCAGAGTACCCTGCGTGAATGCTACCGGCTCGCACAGACACGAACGGTGTACTTGGACGACACTTCTTGGCCCGATTGAGGCGAACTGTTCTGACCTGGGCTCCTAGATTTTTCTTTCCACCGCTTTCAGCATGTCTTACATCCATATGGCCAACACGAATAGAGCAGATTCAGAGCCGTACGAATCTGTGCAGGTCTGCATTTGGGGGATCGTCCCCACAGACGAATGACAATTCAAAGCGGTAATGGGCACTTAGCGGCGCCGAATACTTATATGCAATTGGAAGCCGGGAACAATTGTTGAAACTATGCCAATTGGACTTACGAGCACCAACATGCCCGGAGATGGATGAAACTGAGTCTTTTTGTCAATTGCGATATACACCAGGTTATGTGGAATTCTACCATACCAAATATACTCACTTTCGATGACAATCAACGACACTGGCAATTGTGTGCAGAGATGCAGATATACGTACCAGCGTGCTTGCTGTACCAAGTACAATCCCAAATACCATCGCAAGATGCCAAATCAAACAGCCTTTTGGCAGAGATCACAATGCGAAAGGTCTTCCAAAGTTATATCACCGAGAACAGAATCCTGAAACAGATCCCGACTCAGTGATCTGGAGCTTCACAACTACAGAGGCAATTGACAACTCCATATTGGTTTCCAAAGCAAGCCCTTCCGATTGAGGTTTCCTACAATGCCGTATGAGATAAGTCACCGCCCGAGCAACGACTTTCAAAAGAGCGGGATAACTGTAGCAGAATCACAACCCCTACCGCAACAATTACCGTACCGGAAGTGCAAGAACAAAGCAACACCAAACATAACTGTACCGAGTCAGGTGATGGCCTGATTACCCACCGATGAATCGACAAGCTCACCAAGAGGAGAGCCAGCGAGCGCACCCCGCAATATGAGACGAGAAGCTTACATAGCACACGACCGATCATCAGCAAAAAATATTTCCGTCCAGGCGGAATGGCTCCGTCAGAGTGGACACGCTCCGTCAGAGCCGTCAGAGGCACCCCGGTGGCGGATTACTCTGCTCCCGGCGTCAATACCACGCGTCGTGTTGCATATCGCCCTCCGATCTCAGTTTCGCAGTTTCTTCTCACTCTGTCGGTCTCGTATTTTAAACAAACACACTGGCGTCGTGGGCAACTGTATCCATACGTCGGAATGGGTTCATTGGGTACACGCTTGCATCGGGATTGCAATGCAGTGGGTGACGCTGCGAAAATCTCTCCTCGCATTCCTTCTACATTAATCTCGAGGGGCGTAGGAAGAAGGTGAGAAGATATGATACTACCCGGCCGTGAGCATCCACGCAATTGCGTGGATCCAAATCTCGGACAGAGCGAGTAAGACTAAAAGTTGGGAAAGATAGAGTGTGTATTTTCGTTGTATGACAAGATGAGATGAAAATGAGATGCTGTCTATCTACCCCAGGGTCTCCCGAATATATACTCCACGTCGCTCATTCCACCTCCGTTACCCCTGTATCTCCGTACACCCACCGTCGCTCCTTAACAATATACTTGGAGGCCGTGATCGAGCCAGTTTTAGAGATGCACTTGGAGGACGAGATCGAGTGAACTGAGGGATGCACTTGGAGTCCGTGATCGATCGAGTTTGGACATGCACTGGGAGGCCGAGATGGAGTTAACTCAGAGATGCACTTGGGGGCCGTGATCGATCGAGTTGGGAGATGCACTGGGAGGCCGTGATCGATCGAGTTTGGAGATGCACTTGGATGCTGAGATTGAGCGAGTTTGGACATGCACTTGGAGGCGGAGATCGAGTGAACTCAGAGATGCACCCCAAGGGAGAGACCGAGCGAGTTTGGAGATGCACTTGCAGGGTATTATAGAGCGAGATTGGAGGAGTACTTGGAGGCAGTCGATTTGGAGGGAGGCGCGATGGCAGCTGAGTCTCTATTCATTGGTTAACTTGTAATTGTGGGAATGTAGAGAGTTGAGTACAACATCCGCCTAGAGATGAGAAACTGGCTGGGAGCGGGAGACTGTCGATCTTGGGATGATGCTGTACTTGGTGTATGCTGTACTCTGTGTTAACTCATGATTATGGCATGGAGAGATAGAGAGGGATGACTTAACTTCGTGTTCTTAGGTGATGGTAGAGTTGAGCACAAGAAAGAGAGAGATCAGAGGAGATGGGGGAAATCATCATGAGAAACTGGGACTTACAAAAATTTCGTGTGCGAGTCAATTGACCATCCCCGATACAGCAGGTATGAGTCCCGATCCGGCGCGAACTAACCCCGATACCAGGTATTCCCAACCCAATCAGGCAAGTCGTACCCCTGATTTCTCATATCCGCTCGTATCCTCCATATCGCTCCCATCTTCATCCCCCATCTCTCTTTCTTGTCCACAACTCAACCATAATCGCAGAACACAAAGTTATGTCATTCCTCTCGATCTCTCCATGACATGATCATGAGTTGACACCGAGTAGAGCATACACCGAGTACAGCATACACCGAGTACAGCATACACCGAGTACAGCATACACCGAGTACAGCATACACCGAGTACAGCATACACCGAGTACTGCATACACCGAGTACAGCATACACCAAGTACAGCATACACCGAGTACAGCATACACCAAGTACAGCATACACCGAGTTCAGCATCCACCCAAGATTGTTTGTCTTCCCTTCATTCACATGATTACAAGTTGACCCCTGAATGTAGCTTCAGCTTTCGGCACACCTCCCTACATGATCGACCGCCATCAGCCAGCTCTCCATGGGAGCTCAAAGGTAAAGTCACATTTGTCACATTCCCACGGTTGTGAGTTAACTAACTGATGAATAGAGTCTCATCACCCGGTGCGCCATCCATCGACCGCCTCCAAGTACTCGTCCAATCTCGCTCGATCACGGCCTCCAAGTGTATCTCCAAACTCGCTTGATCACGGCCTCCAAGTGCATCTCCAAACTCCCTCGATCACGGCCTCCAAGTGTATCTCCAGACTCACTTGATTACGGCCTGCAAGTTCGCACGATCATGGCCTCCAAGTGCATCTCTGGGTTCACTCAATCTCAGTCTCCAAGTGCATCTCCAAACTCGCTCAATCACGACCTCCAAGTGCATCTCTGAGTTCACGATCATGGCCTCAAAGTGCATCTCCAAACTCGCTCGATTACGGCCTCCAAGTTCGCACGATCACGGCCTCCAATTGCATCTCCAAACTGGCTCAATCACGGCCTCCTCGTTCATCTCTGAGTTCACTCAATCTCCATCTCCAAGTGCATCTCAAACACGCTCGATCAAGTATATCTTCAACGAGCGACGGTGGTTGTATGGAGATACATGGGTAACGGAGGTGGACAGGGTGACGGGGAGTATATATTCGGCAGACCGCAGCCAGTCCAGATATAGCGTGTGTAGATGGGTAGCTATATAGATACATAGATACATAGATGAGAATACAAACTGAATACATGACTGTGATTCGAGGTGCTCCCAGACATGTTGCCGGCCCTCCCAGGTGCTCCCAGGCTTGTAGTCGATCGCCAGGCGTTGTGTAAACAGTTTCAGCATAACTGCAGCCCCTGCAAAGAGTGTAACACATGTGTCGTTCTGATGATGCGTATACGTCACCACAAAGTAAAGGAGGTACGTATGCAACAGGTAGCGTGTAATTCTCCGTCAGAGCGTACGAGGTCCCGTCAGAGCCGTCAGAGCCGTCCGGAACACCCGGGTGTTTCAGACGGAAATTAGGGTGGTTGCTGATGAGGAAGATATGGTCAAACTAAGGGTTGATTCATATAAGTCTATTTGGTCGACTGAGCTCCAATATATCGATTATTGGTTATCAAGGTATCTCCTATATGACTCTACATATCTCCAGATGCAATAGTGTTCCGATATTGACGACATCTCATCTCATGAGGAATGAACCACTGGAGCATGAGAGAATAGTCGTTTGTTCAGCGACTAGGAATAAGGTTTCCTGCCGAGAAGGAATGACCATTGACAATACAGATACTACGACCAATACAGATCTAGAGATGATACACATCTTATCTGCGCTCGGCTTGATCGCTGTCGTTGATCAATTGGTACAATGTTAGGGTAATGGAGATATTACCAATGGGTGATCAAATGGGGAAGGTTGATGCAATGAGGAAATCCGAGTGATAATTCATGATGTCGGATCGAGTATCCATATTTGGATCAATCAAGTGATCCTGTGTGATCCCGGACGTATACCTGTAACACCAAAGGCGTAACATCTCAACTGGATCCACACAATTGCGTGGATTCTCACGGCCGGGTAGTATCATAACTTCTCAGTTTCTTCCTAGGCTCCTCGGGGCAGAACCATTCTCTCTCACGAGTCCAATTTGGATGTCATGAGAGGTGTGGCGGAATCTTGATGGTGGGCTCACTGCCGTCGATTTATATATATAGAGATGCCTAAATAATGCATGTCATAGTATGAGGTAGCGAATATTCTGAATGTAACAAAGACGAATATGATACACAAAATGCCTTGAGCTTATGGAACCTTAAGAACAACTGCTTTGAGAATATGGCACCAAGTCTCCTGCAGAGCTGCGCAGCCGTCTCAGCTGCTCCAAAATTTAACTATTCTAATAGTCAAATCTCTTATCGTCCTGAATGCACCTCCATAACTGCAGGTGCTTTCAGAAGCACCTGAGAATGCTCTTGCAGAGTCTGAGAGCACTGAGCTAAGCTCCAGGGGGGCCTGGGAGCATCTGGAAGTACTTAGAAGAACTGCTGAAGGCAACCGGGGGGTCTGGGAGGTTTGCGTGTGGCTTCCGGACCGATTTACATTTTGCTGATGTACCCAATGAACCGGTTCTGATGTATGGTCAAATAGTTTGTGTTTACAATAGGATTCCGACCGAGCGAGAAGAAACGGCGAAATTGTGATCAGTGGACCATATGCATCATGACGCGTGGTATCGGCGCCGGGCACTGAGTAATCTGCCACCAGGGTGTCTCTGACGGCTCTGACGGAGCACCTTCACTCCGACGCAGCCATTCCGCCTGGACGGAAATGGTTTTTGCTGATGATGCTCAGTCAACTCCAGTCTGGAGTAGGGCTCAGTCCAGTCCAGTCCAAACGGAAGGTTGGTGTTATGTGGGTGCTCACACTTTAGTAACTATATTTATATCAAGTATCAATCGATACTTAAATATGTGCTAGGTACACAGCCGTAGTTCTTATCATATTTCTTCAAGCGTATCTCCAGACAAAGTGTATCGGAAGTCTATAAAGATCATGTAGGCAAAGCGGACAACAATGTATCGTCGTATCAGATGCGACTTGATGGATAGCATCTATATCGAATCATGGTGTGAGACAATATTGACAATACATATAATTAATCTCGGTGATTAATTTATAAGTTATATTCCTATAATCAATCTAGATGATTAATATGATTAATTGATATCGTAAAGTATATTTCTATCGGTAATCCACAATGATCAAGTATTATTGTGGCGGTACTATTTGTCCGCTGATAGTGCAATTCAAATTGACACTTATCTTTACAAATTTCTCACTGACTCCTTGATAAATCTGGCTTTTGGATGCTATCAGCAGTATTCCATCTGTTGCGTAATCTCCCTCAAATCTTCGTCTTTTACAGACTCAATTGTAGATGACAATTCTAATTGACCTTTCAATCCAGTTCATAATATCAAGCCATCTCGCCGTAATCTTTTGGATCTCTTGAAATTACTTATGCCTTGTTTGCGGATATGTCTTGGCGAGTGTTCGTTGGTTAATCTTCTGTAGTTTAATCACTCTTCCGATTCGAGTCGATCCTATCGAAGAATGCAAGCCAGACTCCTCAGGCAAGAACATTTTCCTTGATGGATGCTCAATATAATTTCCTCCAGAGGATTCCGCATTATTCTTCTCCGCTAAATCCAACTCTGAAATCGTATCTTCAAGAAATATCATTTCCTTATGTAATTGATCTGGAAATGGCGTAACAGCACAATCCCTAACGTACTCTGATGGGAATACCTGATATTCAAAATTGAACCTTAGTTGGTCTGTATATTGGATAATACTTGCCAGCCACCAGATACACTGTGCTGCAAATATATTATCTTCATTCTGAAATCGTCGTATTAATAACGTCAATGCGTACACAATAATATCGTAATCATTTGAGAATTCTCGCTTAGTCATGTTGCAGGGGCACTGCATACAATCCTAATATATAATACTAATACACTTGGTAATAATGATAATAGTGAAATCAGAACTTGGAAATTATAATATTTCAGCTTCATCTTTCACGGGTAGATATCATTCGTACCTGTGTGGCTACCCTTCCAAAAACCGGAGCTCTTGTCGTTCTTTGATAGCCTTTCTTGGACTACTCAAGTTTATTTCCAAACCTTAGCTATGATCTCATCTGTCATATCTTAGAGTACTCTTTTATTATGAGCCAGGCTCATTGAGAGATAACCACGCTTCCCTAAGGTTATCATGTAATCGCATGATTTGTTTTAAAGCGTTACGCTCCTGATAACAATTACGCCATCATTGGCAATATGATTTAATCAAGCAGAAACGTCAACTTCGATATCTTGAAACTTGTACATTTCAGATAGCCAATACCTCTCCGTTCCTTGACATGGTTATTTGGAGGGCTTCGAACAGAGTGCTTGATAAATCAAGACTCAACCTTCACCATGTAGGCTATTTGGCTTATCTGTTCTCAGAGACTTACGTAGCGAGCCACCAGTGCTCTATCGACATTTGACTCAATGCATGCGCCAGTAACATTAAATGGATAACAATTAACCCTACTTGTTTGTTCCCTGCCAGGGAGTTGGAGGTTCATCGGGGCTTATTCACTCTTCCCAGCATCTTCATCAATCAGACACACCATGCTTCGGCCAAGACTATTCTCTTTGACCGGGGAGTACCCAAGTTGTTCCGCTCTACAAGGGATTGGCTCGGAGTCCCACTGAATGGCCTATTTGCTATCGTCTGCCTAACACGTCAGTTGCATTTCTGCAACCGGCGCATCCAGTCCCCTTAGCTCAGTTTGAATGAGTGTGGTAAGAAATAACTGCCATCAATATAAACCCTGAAGACTTATCAACTGGCCAAGGTTATTGCATCATCAAATCAGTTCTACCTTAGTATGTGAACTTTCAATGAATCCACCAGCAATGAGGCTCGCCGTCAAATCGACACGAGGCATGTAATGTCCCACTAAAGATCATTACTTATTGCAGCTTACTACTTCATAATGAGATCAGTGTTATGTGCTATACGGTATTATAGAATCCGTTATGTAGATCTCGAAGTAGACTAATACCAATACCTCTGTTAGGGGAAAACCCCTCACAGTTGGACTGGACTGGACCACAGACTGCCAGTCTTAGACTGCACTGGCTTGGACTGGACCAGTCCACACACGCTTACAATTTCGACATTGTTTCATAGTCAACTATCACTGAAAACATGACTCATCCTCACATTTGATAACCACTCACCTCTGAATACCCACTCTGGGCGAATTTGTGACAGTTCTGTCTGTATATTCGGTACTATCAAAATATATTTCTCCTATTAACAGACCGATACAGTGAGAAATATACCCTAACCATGGGCCTTGCGCTGGACTAATCCACACCACTCCAGTCCAGTCCAGTCCTGGTCCCACAGAATTGGGGATTGGTCCAATCCCGGTCTAAAATTTGCTCGGACTGGACTGGACTCAACTTGGATGGACCCGGTCCGGACTGGTCCATTGCTGCACTGGTGGAATCATTGGACTGAAGCCGGGTAACCCGGAACTGTTGTTAATACTACTTCCAGCCAGTTGATTGAAAATGATTTGCCTGCGAGAAATTCTCACTATCCAGTCGCGGAATGCAATTGCTTGTGGTTATGTTACAACCTGCAGCCGGAGTATCAATTTCAGGCTTAAATTGACTACCATCTTCTGGTCAGGGGATGTAATTCTCATTTGAACAGCTTCAACTTCCGGCAGGAGATTGATAATCTATCTAGCTGAAGGTTCAATCTTTCTAGTTGTAGGACTGGGTTCAATGCTGGTAGAAACTATCATCTTCAGGCTGGAAGATTAAACATTATATCACTGGGAGAAGTTCTGAACTTCCGGTCGCAGAATGGATTTTTGTTTTGGAGAGTCTCAACTACCGGTGGGAGAATCGATAATGACCTATGGGAAGTTCGGTACTTGTTAGTTGGAAGACTGTGATCATTGCTACTTTAAGCTATCATCTTCCGGCAGGAAGATCCAATACTACCTGTCTGGGAACAATTCACAACTTCCGGTCGGAGAATGCAATTCTTGTTGGGTAAGTTTCCACTGTCCGACTGGGGAATTGACATCTACTATGCCAAAATTGGTAGCTTTCTGCTTAAAAGACTTATTTCAAAGTTGATAGAAACTATTATATCCTTGCCGGAAGATTAAATACCATCTGCTTAGGAGAAATTCTCAACTTCCATTCTGAGAGTGCTTTTTTTTGGTGAAATTTTCAGCTTCCAGCCGGAGGATTCTTGGACTCCCAACTTCTTGTCAGAGGATGTAGTTCTCATTTGAAAAGTTCCAACTTCCCGGTCGGAGGATGTAGTTCATATTTGAAAAGTTCCAACTTTCAGGTCGGAAGTGTATCCTTAACCTCAACCCAGCGACTGAAAATCTAGCTATGAAGATCCCCATTACCCCTGTTTCTCCGTACGCCCCCCCCCCCCCCCCCATTGCCCAGCCCATCCCCATCTCCGTGCACCCGCCGTCGCTCAGTCCTCTGCCAAGCTGAGTGGCGGTGGTGGTGAGAAATGGATTGTCCCGCCACACCTTTTGTTATTTGTCATTAATTGCACAACAAATATTCAAACTTCAGCGTGAAACAATGTATGTTTAGGTACTCCTTGATACCGGTGTGTACCCTGGCATACACCTTTTTTATGTACTTCAATACCAGTACTAGTGATACAAATGTTGAAAGTTCACAGAAGTGTTGAAACTGGAGCGTACAAATTGGACCTATACCATGGTACGTTAGGGCACCTTAATGTACTATAAGTGCTCAACTTTGAACATTTTTCATACCGGCAAATTTAACAAACACAAAAAATTAACACTTTGTCCTACGCTCGAATGCAAGCCGTCTTGACAGACCGAGCTTGAGAGCGACGAGAAATTCTGGGAACGAGAGCAACTTTGTCCACTTTTACCTACGATAATCACAGATAGCTATGAAAGCGACGAATTCTTTTACTAGACGAAGCTATATGACACGTAAAAAACGTTCTAATAGCCGTAGCGACGTAGCTACTGTTTATTACCGCCCCGCCGCTCCAAACGCCATCCCCCTTGGATCATATTCCTCTACCTCGAACATCTGCTGTACCTCTCTCCGTCTTACTCCAACATTTCCACCATCAAAAATCGGCAAACACGCTGCATCCCTCATCAACTGCGGATATGGCTGCCTTTCTGCAAAGCTTTCCATTCCCACCTACACTCTTGTCAATACCAGAATACATTGTCAGATCTGGTTACCTACCACAGCCATCGCCAACCTCACCACCTCCACCGCCGCCTCACTTGCATAAATCTTTGCCATATAGCACCCCTCCCTATCACTTCCACAGCTGACATCGAATGCACTTGCCGCTTTCCATGTCAACAACCGACTAGTCTCCAGCTTCATCTTCATCTCGATCAGACGGTCAGCAACCGATTGATATGTTATGATTGGAACCGCGCCGCCGCGGGTATCCGATTTACAGAACGCCAGAGCCGATTCGAATGCCGTTCGCATGATCCCACACGCCATCGCGCCAACAATCGCTGCACTGCCAGTGAAAGAGGCGGATACAATAGCTGGACCTTGTCCGATCGCCCCAATAAGACGAGACCTTGGGACTCGGAGATCGGTAAATTTTACGGCGGGACCGGAGACGGCGGTGAAACCGAAGGTTTCAACTTCATCCCATGCCTCGAAGGCCCTTTCGGGGTTCCCCGCTATGTCGGCGCGAGTGATGGCAATGATGGAGACGTTTTCGGGTGCAGCAATTACTGGCGCTTCACGAGAGGGGAGAATACGGCATACAAGCGTTGTGATATCCGGACCGTGGTAATCCCAACCTCCCGCGTTGGAAGCCCATAGCTTTGATCCGTTGATCACGAATTCATCCCCATCGATATACGCGGTGGTTAGTTTTGGGTTGGTAGTATAATTTGCGGCTACATCATCACATCAGCTTGTTCAGTCGTTAAAGATCAAGTTTCTTTTCCGTACATCCACTCGGCTCCGAGAAATTGAAACACGCTAGAGGCGTCCCCTCCTTCTTCAAAAATGGTTCTAGAAACTCCTTCTGCTGCTCCGCCGTGCCGGCAATGTACACAGGCATCAATCCCAATGAAGCTCCAAGGATCGAAATTGGAACAGACGAATCGAAGGCGTAAAACTCCTCTACAAGTATCGCGGCATCGAGCAATGCACTTTCTCCGCCATCGCCGCCGAGGTGTTGCGGGATCTGTGCGCTGATGAAACCCGCCTTGACCGCAGCGGCAGCAATGTGTCGTGTTGCATTCAGTCGTGCTTGAGCATTAGAGAGGCCATTGTAGAGCTTACGGGCACCAGAAAGGTGTGTTTGGGCAAATGAGCGAGCAAAGGCTTGGAGGTGCTGTTGGGCAGGTGAGAGGGTGAAGGAGATCGGCATGTTGGAGATATGTCCGGGAATGGAGGGCGGATTAAGGGTATAAATACGGCCCCTAGTCGTGTAACAAGATATGGCATGTAGGGGTCACTGCGGGATTATTGTATTGCACACCGATTGGGAAATGTTTGAGAGACTATGTATAGCATGCTCTCAGCGCTATTAACATGTCCCGGTTCGGCGTTAGGGTAATTTGACCTTGACGCCCGTCGGCTATAGATGCTCCGCTCTCGGTTCCCTGCCTCACTCGCGGTCACTCGTTCACTTAATCTTAGCATTTCCAGAGCGCGCTTGCTTTATTCGATTCGAGGTCCTCGACGTACGCTCTTATTCCCGCAGATATGTAATCATGATCTTTTCAGCTGACTTGATTGTCATGTCATTAGTGTATGGCGCAATCAGCCAGATACTGTACTAGTCATTGAGGTTTGGACTGGCTGAGTACTGACGAGAAATTTTGAATAAGACAGCCGTATCTGACAATTTCTACATAGTTAAGACAAGAAACCTGAGGGTAAAATTAGCTCATCTACTTAAGTTTTCAAAGAAGCCACAATACAAAAAAATCATGTGGCCGTTGCTAGGCCTCTTTCCAACTTGTCCAAAATCTGCAGCTAGTGCTAACCGGAAGTATTGATGGGACAATGCATTCCTGACGCTGACCAATACCCTTAAAAAATGGGACAGACACCCGCTGCTGACTGCTGACGTCCCAACCTCAATGAATAGTATAGTAGTAGTCCGCCGGGCGGCTTCTGTTTACTGATGAGCTATCATAGATAGTCAAATAATGAGGGATTCGCCTCCTGTTTATGGTCGTGGTATCCGCCAAACACTGAGATACGACCACCTCCCACGGCCGCCGCTGCAACATTGCTCCGGAGTCTCTAGAAATTCACCCAACACTCAACAACAGAAAATGATAAGTTCAAGCGCAACTGATTTTCATGCATACAGCGCCGCACATTACAGAAATGGTATTTGGACACCAACAGCCATTCTCCAATCACAACAGCGCCATTACTCAAATTTTTGACAACGCCACAGCTCCACTAGCCCCTGTTCCGATATCTATCTCCTCTCCACCTGGTTTCCTCGCTAACCCTGCAAACCGTACCACCGCCTTCCTCACCATTCCTTTCACCTGCTCCAATTCCAGTCCCCCAACCTTCAATTCCTCCATTCCTACCTCTTCCTCCTCCAGCGTCTTTGGATGCATCCTTATTCTCCCCCACAACCCCTTACCTGCATCACTTGCGCCTGTAACGTGGTTCACGAACCGCCCCAAGCTATCCCATGCTCTTTGCGATACTTTGAGGTGTGACAGTAGGCCCTGGAACACATGAGGCATTGCAGTATATTTCTCGAACCGAAGCTTTACTCCATCCTCAAGGAGGCGGTGCCCAAGGAACAGGTTCTGGTCGCGCAGATACTCGTCGCCGACGGCGATCCACATCGGCGGTGCGCCGGCCCAGGAGCCGGCAAGCATCGGGGAGACGAAGGGATGTGTTACCAGCACGTCGGGCGCATAGAATTGGGTTGATCCGCGTTGCTTCTGTAGGTCCGGATTCCATGCTGGAGAAGGGAGGTGCACGATTTCTGCGGACCCGTGAGCTGTTGGGAGGTAGTCGTAGGTGTGGCATGTCTCCTCGCTACCGTTGGGGAAATCGGAGAGCCTCCCGAAGCATCGAGATACGTCGCACCAACTCGATACTGTAGCCACCCCGGCGGGGAGCGGAACTTGGATATCCTGGCCGTGCCAGTGGATGGTAGTCTGTGACCGGTGTAGCTGGAGGAGCAGCTGGATAATGGCGAGTGACAGTCCTCCACCGGCAGAGTCGCCGGCGACGACGAGTTTCTCGGGCGCGATCGGAGTATGGAACGCGCCGGGCGGCGGGTGAAGGAGATAGAGGTACGACAGTAGCGCGTCGATAAGAGCGGCAGGAAATGGGTGTTGCGGCGCTAATCGGTATTCGGGAACGAAAACGCGGGTGCGGGAGGATCTAGAGTGGTTGACCATCATAGGGCGATGGGTCGAAGGCGAACATAACCAGTAAGCGCCTCCGTGGAGCCAGAGGATCACGCTCTCTTTCTCCGGTATATCGGCCAGTAACGCTTCGTAGGTTTCTTGTGCGCTCTGCGACTGTGCCGGCCCATCAAGTGGACGAGAGCGCGCGGTGACCCACTCGCCCCTCAATTGCTCGAACCCAACCTTCAGCACCGCCAGCTCATTGCCACCTAGAGCTACTATCGCATCATGCACCGCCTTCTCCGCATTGAAGCCTTGACTCGCAGCGTAGGTGACTTCGGCGCACCATGTATCCGCAGCAGCCTTCTGTCGGCGATTGGTCTCTGCCTGCACCGCCTCCACGGTTCTCGGCTCGCGAGAAGAAGGTATCTGGAGGTACGAGCGGCAGAATCCTACAATGACGGTGGCCTTGAGATCCCAGTAGGCAGCTTGCTGCGAGAGCGAGAGGAGGTGGGTGGTGGAGTGGAGGAGAACGTGGGGGAGGTGTGGCAGTATGAGACGGAGGTAGGCTGCGGTGCGCTGTAGCAGTGTTTTCCTAGTCGTTGTCGCGACTAGAGGCTCGGGTTGCGCCGACATCGTGAGGCAGACTTGCCAGTCGCTATCCAAAGGAGGGAATAGAGGTCGGGCGGGCTGGAGACCAGGAGAAGCGGGAGGACGGGACAAGGAGGCGGAGTGGTGCATGTAGTGGTGCATGTGATTGGGGCTATTATTGGCGGGCGGGCGACACCATACAAGCACATGCCGACAGGAGTGGACCGAGGTTGATTAGACCGAACCAACCGAGTCACTGGGTATCACTCCCCAACGTTACACCGCAGTGTGTTACGATATGGGAGAACCGTGTGCATTGACTATGGTGCGATGACTGTGTACAAGTCTAAAGATCCAAAATAGTAGGGAAGAAATGAGTAGAGTGCGAAGTCTAAAAGAGCAGTCACGAACCCTAGGGCTCCAACTCATGTACATCTGCAACACAGTGCGATTCCGCGCGACGCGAAGTCGGGTCCCGACCACCACGGGAGTGTGTCCGAGAACTTTGCATGATAGGGATCAACCGGAGCAGATGGGTTCCGGAGCTGCGGTCCAACCCAGCCTCCTCCCCTTGCTCGCATACTATCAGTGTAACACCACCGGTTTCTGTAAATTAACGCAAACGAAGTATTGGACGACGGCCCGCAATTCTCTAGTGCGATGAACCTGTAGAGTACACTAATCATAGTAGCGATCAAATGACATAGTATACGGCGGATGCAGAGAGCATCTGAAGGAGAGAATGAAAGTAGTGATGAAGAGATGAGATTAGATTGCATAACAGATTAAATAGTGCTCGGATGGACCCGATTACTCCAGTCACGATGGACGGTAGTCGGCAATGTAGGTAATTAAACCTCCATCCATTTTCCAACCTTCATCTCGTACATCACTGAACTTTCATCACACAAGTAGCTTTGCGCTCTAATTCACTCGGAGTGGCAGTATATGGCAGACGAAGAAAAGGAACAAGGTGAGGAGTAGGAAGGAACGGATGCGTGGAGGAGCGGAGGGAGGAAGAGGAGTAGTAAGATCGGAAGACGACACGTTGACCGAACCCCTCAGTTAGATCACCGAATATCACCCCCATGCTAAGTCCCGATGACCCCGATGACTGGAGATCCACCTGAAAACTCATGTAACTAGAATCCCATATTGAATAAGAATAATATGCCCCATATAACCAACCCAGAGTCCCGTGCCCCACCAGATATGATCAAAAAAGCGGACCCAACCCCAGACAAAGACCTGAAGACCCATAAACCATATGCAAAAAAAGCAAGACATGCACACCATAAGAAATAATCCTCTTAAAGATGAAATTATGCCGACCCTGAACCCTGAACCAAACCTAGACTTGACCGAGAGTCTTAACCCCTAGTTACCCTTTCCCGATGTACCCCTCCACTACCCGCACTACTGGCACCATTAGGCAGATGAACTCCACCATTCCCCGCAGTCTTTGGTAGCGGCCTCTGAAAAATGGGTCCGGCGCGGTGGTTGTCCGATGTTCCGAACGAGGGTCCATTGGCCCGAGCTGCGGTAGTCGGAGAGTGCCCGTTCTGTTGCGTGGGAGATGTCTCTCCATTCGCGTAGTTGGAGGCACTGATACTAGGTCTTCTCCTTGTGATAGGTCTGGAGGCGATACTGATGTTGCAGCCCATGCTCGCGCGGTGCCTCTCTATTTGCGACCTCACGTATTGTCGCATCTCTGCACGGCTTCGGACAGCTGAATGCGCATCAGGGGGAAGTGCTCTGCCTTCGTTCAGCTCCCGCCACTCATCTTCATCCATTATTGCAAACCGCGGGAACAGCGGAAGAGCCTTGGGCATCAGATCGACTGCCGGATTGCCCTCCTGGCGTTCCTCGTTTGACACAAGTATTTCCGTATGCTCTGGATGGATTTGGTACTCGTTGGGTCCCTCGGCGAGCTCATCGAAATCGACTATGATTTTCCGGCTGGATTGTTGAGCTAATTTCCAGAAGGAAATGGCCTCACGCAACAGACAGTCAAGGCTATTGTGAAATTCTTCCATCTTTTTGTCGTCGAAAAGGGGGCCGAAAATGTCTTCCACTCTGTAAAGGATTACTTGCACAATGGCGTTTTCGACCTCTTTTCTGTCCATGGCCACGCAGGACAGTGAGCGCCACCGCGCTTCGTTGCGGGGGTTTTCATTCAAAAGGTTATGAGAAACGTCCTCAAGATATTGCGTCACTTGCTGACCGGATGTCGGATCCAGTAGACCCACTCGGAATATAAACGTGACCATTTCGTTTGCTATTGTGTTCTCGGCAAGAGCCATCAGGAGACATTTGGACCAAGGGGTATTATTGAGCAATATAGGGAAATTGCGCTCCACTTCCGACCTGGACATGAACCCGGATCTGACGAGCTGACTCTTGAGACTTTCATTGAGAGTCTGCTATGGTTAGCAAAATGTTTAAATGGGAGTCTTGTTATAAAAAGGGGTACGAACCTCCGTCGGATTCTGCGCGATATCAGGCTTGTAAAAGAACTGTTTACACAGATTGTGGAATTTCATTTCCAGTTCATCCGCCTGCCGCGTACTTTGGAGTAGTCAGTGTGATGGGCCTAGATATATGGTAGGGTAAATAACTGACAATTCATCCTCCACTACCTCCTTCAAACCCATTTCCTCCTGCATTGTGGCCAGCTGTCTCTTCATCGCTCGCTCCTCCAATTTCGCAGCATTCATCAACATAGTAGTCTCCTGTAACTCAGTCCTCATCCTTGAAATGAGGGACCTTGATTCCTCGAGGTCTTTCGCTGCCTCTTCCTTCTCTTTCGTCAATCTCGCAATCTGCCTTTTTAAATCATTCTGTTTTTTCGTTCCCTCCTCTTCCAGATGCTTTTTTTGGGCTGTAAACTCGCTTTGGTGTTTAGTCATCTGTTTCGAAATCTCCCGGTCCTTCTCTTGCAACTTTCGCAACATCTCTTGGTCTTTCTCCTTAAGCTTTGCCGTGGAGTCGTGAATAGCCGAAAAATCCTCCCAGACCGAATCCAACAGGCCCTTCCTGGCCTCATTTAACGCTGCATCTTTGTCCCTCATCTCCTTCTCTTTTGTTTTTAATTGACCCTTCAAGTCGTCGTTTTCTCTCATTGTCTGGCCTAACTTTTCAAGCACCGGCATTAACGGAGTGGCATTACTGAAAATGTCGATACATTTTTGAAGTAACAACAGAGCGTTTTCAGGAGTAGCCGCAGAGTCATTTGTAGCCGCAGGGTCATTTACACCTGCACCACTTGCTTTGTCTTTGTCCTTCGCCGAAGAGCCGGAGTTTAGATTCTTATTCCTGCTCGACATGTTGCAACTCTCGCAGTCCGTTATGATCTGTAATTTCAAACGGAATGAAGGTTCCATGTTAGCTACCACCCGTCAGACCTAGATAACCCTTCCTAAAATATCAGAAAGGGGAGAGAGGGCTGGATAATCACCGGCGATTCAATTGTAGTAGTGGTAGAAGTGTCTTCGTGGTCTTTGCGCCGGGTTGTCAAAAGTCGTTTCAAACCGGAGAATGCCGAGGTCTTCTTTGATTTATCGGAGCTCATGGGATGAAAGGTGGAACAAGGCGACTCCAAGTGCGGTATTTATCACGCCAACGAAGGAGCAAACAATCAACACCTATGTACGAGATGTTTGAGTCCACCACCCCTTTTCTTAGATACCCCGCACCACATGGTTGTTTCGGTGACCGGCGAACCACAATCATGCATTGGCACCCCGAAAGGGAAAGAAAAACATGGAATAAATCGTGCATATTGAAATCTTGATAATATTACCACTCAGACAACCCTACCGCCACGTCAGAAGGACAAAGCCCCGCGGCGAGGAGGCGTCTGTCGGCTCCCGCGCTGCCTTGCAGATCATGGAAATTTCCATTTTCGCCACGGGGGTTTGGAGTAACCACACAATGCATTTTTGAAGTATCGCTTTAACACCGCATTATCATCCTAAGATACTTGGTTATCTCGTCGATTCCTGGTCAGAATCTCAGTAGTCAGTACAAGCTTCTTATCCGTTGCAAAAAGATTGCTGCCTAAGGTAATTCAAGAATGCAGGATGTTTACAACGATAAGAATTGCTCTTCGTCATAGGATATCACTCAGCCACACCTAACCACTGCTAGAAGGATCATCCTTAAGGCACTATACGTCAGCTCCATGGGTACAAGTTATTCGCACACAAAATGGTGTTTCCAATATAAATAACTCCAAACTCGCACTTAGTATACTGCACACCAGTCCCCACCAGACAAAATGGCAGACCAGAAAACAGACCGGACCCAAAGACCCAAAGACCCACAAGCAAAAATAGATCGTACCCAATATGAAAACAACAGCAAGCGTGTAGAAATCCCTTTTAAAATGCAAAATTTTTGAACCTATCCGTAACCCTTTTTCTTCAACGACCCCTTCCAGCTCCAGTACCGTTAGAATTGTTGAACAACCCGACACCACCACTCCCCGGGGCTCCAGACATGGGCATCTGTCGTGTTGTGTGGGATGGTGGGGCGCGTGGGCTATTCGGAACGATGTTCGCACCAGCCGATGCTGGCCACATAGGAACAATCCCCTGTGTGGGTGAAAATGGTGTATCCGTTGTCGACGGCCACGAAAAGGCAGTTGTCTGCGTTGCGGAAAACGGAACAATCGCGCTTGGCTCGTCAACTGCATCGGAATCTCGTCTCTCCCTCACCCTATTGAACAGGGTATTTTGGATTTCCCAGTGCTCAGCACGGCTGCGGACGGCAGAAGGGGCTGAGGGTGGCAGTGATTTACCCCTTAAGAGTATTGTGCTGTTGGCTCCATCCAGGATCCCAAACCCGGGGAATAGCGGAAGAGCACGTCCTACACGACTGCGATTTTGGCGGATTTCTTGCGGTGAGACCTCGATGTCGTGTTCGTCGGTATGATATTCGCCGTCCATTGGGTCTGACGACAGAACCGCAATGACTTTCCGCTCTGAGTGCAGTGCACAAGTCCAGAAATCGATACACTGACAGAAGAACTTATCTAGGCGGCCCAAAAATTCGTCCAGCATCGTTGGATTGTCTTTAAAGAGCGGTTTAAATATGAAACGTAGTTTGGCGCACATAAAAGGGAGAATCTTCCAGTCGAGTTTCTGTGTCGCATCACATGTTAATGAGCGCCACCACGCCTCCTTGTCTGGACTCTCAATGGCCAACTGATTCGAGATTGCGTCGAACAAATCGTGAAGTGGTGAATCTGGCGGGAGCCATGTAGTTCGGAATATGTTTGTAGTAACTTGCTCTGCAATTATGCTCTCCGCCCAAGCCATGAGCATACACCTCGACGATAGGGTATCCGATAGTAAGAGCGGAAAATCACCACTCGCCTCTCGACTAGAGACAAATCCTGAATTCTCCAACTCTTGCTTTAATTCCGCATTGTAATCCTAAAATGTATAAGCGAAGATTCAAGACTACTCGGAAGGTATGGCAGACCTCAGAAGAGGTAAAGGAAAAGTTGTAAAAGAACTCGTTGCAAATCGTGTGAGACATATTTTGCAACTCAGCTGCCTGTTCCCTGCTTGACGATGTTAATTATGAGTCAAACTTGAAGTATGGGAAGCTTACAATGTCTGGTCTAATTCCTCTAAGCCTAGGCTAGAGAGTTTTTCTTCAGTCTGCTCGAGATTCGACTTCACAAGTTCCAAACGGGTCTTTTCGATTTGGAGACTCTCTGTTAATCTCTCACTCTCCCGCCTGTACCTCTGAGCCTTCCTTAACGCTTCCTCCTTCTCCTTCTTCAGTTGGTCCATGTCCTCTTTGCCTTTACTACGCTGCCGTAAATTAGCGTCACTGAGGTTGGTTTCAAGTGCGGAAAGCTCTTCTTGGTGTTTCGTCCGTAGTTGCTCCATCTGCATATGCATCTTCTTTAACTCGGCACCTAAGGTATCTTCATTGGATTTGCTCAGTTTGATAGACTCGATCCGGTCACCAATATGCTTATCCGCTAACATCTTGTTGCGGTCGATCTCCATCTGCATACCCTTCTTCATCTTTTCCATCTCCTGTTGCTTTTCCTCTAGCTGTCTTCGGAGCTCACCAACGTCAACCTGCGTTTTCTCCAATGCATCGAATTCGTGTATCAGTGGTTCGACCTTAGTAAACAATCCACGGAGTTCCCGAATAAAACCTAACGCACCCCCAGTAGTGGTGGGCGGGTCGCCGTTTGTTACGTCCGCCTTATTCCTTCCCCTTCGCCCTCCGCCGGAGACTGCAGGCCTGTCGGACGCCATTCTGCAGTCACAGCTGGTTATAATCTGTAATTCCAACCGGAACGATGGCTCCGGATCCATATTAGCTAAACTAGTCAGACCAGCAAACACTCTTCCGGAAGAGGGCAATCAGACAAGGTCCGGGAGGATCGATAATCACCGGTGATTCAGAAGCAGAGTCTCGTTCTTTTCGCCGATTCAATAGAGCCGTTTAAAGCTAGGGAATATCGAGGAAGTCTGTGACTTGTTGGGGCTCATGGGACGAGATCGAGAGGGTTCAAAAATACCAAACCGACTTTGGGCAAATTATTTATCACCAATGGAAGAGTAAACAAGTTAGCCCCATATAGGAAGGGTTGCAGTCCTTCGCTACCCCGCTCACCCAATCGGACCAGCGAACCAAATATACACCACTGGTATTGGCAAGGAAAGTATATCAATTCAATCGTGCATATCGGAATCTTGAAGTCAGACGAAAAGGCTTCCGATGAGGGGGAACGTCTGTCGGCTCCCGCGCTGTTTTTGTTTTGCGCATCGTCGAAACGGTCGTACAAACTTGTTATCCCTTTGAAGAGCGATTGGATGAGCGACGCTTCCTGCAGCTATGCAGGCTGGAATGCGGGAAGCCTAGTGTAAATAAACACTGGAAGTCCTGCCTGCAGTTTGATACCCTGCATCTCTGCCCATGACGTGGTTCAGTCGGAAATAAGCGAATCACACGGAGAACCGGAAAGCGGGGCTGCTGATACTGGCACGATGTCGTGTTCCTCGTGGTCCTTTGGGGTATAATTTAACTGAAATATGCCGATCGATATATTGCAGATGGTGTCCGGATTGTAGGGTGTTTGCGTCCATATACTTTACAGTCAGTTATTAATTTTCCGAATTCGAAATATAGTGATAGGCCCAGTCACTAGCTTCACAGCTTCGAGATTTGCGCTAATGAGCCTAAAATCAATGCATCTCAACGTCGCGACTGTTGGTGGTTCCCATCCCGATTAAAGGTAGATGGCCTCAAAAACTATCCATCGAATTGTATAGGTGCGTTGATTCCATGTATGAAGTCGTCCGATAAAACCAAGCCAGTTGTGATGAGAGCGGGGTTTAAACATGCAACGATCATGCTTCCGCATGTAGCACGACATCGGATGCTGGCGAATTGATACTCAACCCGCGGCTATTGGCCGAAATCAACATCCGCGCATGACTCTCAGTGACTCATAAACCCTTGAATATTTTATATCTCATGCGGGGGGGGCCCGTTTGAGCATACTTGAATACTGTCGACGTGTTTAGATGTTCCGGCGATACCTTGCAAGGACACAACCGGTCACAGACAGGGCTAGGTCGGCAACAACCCCTCAAAACACGCCAAACCTTTCGCGATTCGACGAGGATTAATATGTACCCACTGGATTATGAGACCACACTGCCTCACAAGGCTGTACCGACAGTTTTTACTGATCAAGCGAAATGTGAAGTAGTTGTAGCTCATGAGAAGTTTTTGTGCTGTCGATTGTCTTCCCGATAATTCCAGTACCGCCAAATTTGTAACTGTAGGCAGCCTGTGGCGTCAAACGCTGTTTCCAATTCATGCAGCCCATAATCTGGCCGCAAATGTAGCTCGCTCCTGAATGGACTCGTAACCCACAACTCTTCTAAGGGGCTTAAACTAGACTGCAGTCGCTCATGGGGTGATGGCGCACATGATCCGACGGCGCACTCACTATCCACCTCCTCCCCTGCGAGTTTCACCGTCAGAACAGTAGTTTCTAGTGGAAGTGCGCCGTCAGACTATGCGCGACATCACCCCATGAGTGACTGTAATCTCCGATATGGCTTTGATGCACATGTACGCATATCGTATCGCTCCATGGACCTGTTACGTATAGACCGGCAGCAACATGGCGGCACAGCTGCAAGAATATCAGCGTGATGACGAAACGTAACACCTTGATTCGTGGAAACAGGTGTGGCTAACAGTATCTGTTCTGTGTTTCTGTTCGGATATGTCGGGGCCGAAACAAGTCGGAATATTGGCACGAATGTAGATGGATCACATTTTCCATGATCACTGTCGTCATATTCATGCAGTAGATCGATCTGTAGGTTTCTGTGTTGATCTTTGGAGACACTGAATAAAGCGTCGCCATATAACCCATTGTTAACACCCAGAGACCGCGAACGACGAGTGATGAATTGTGACCAGCCTTACGAGTGAAATATTCGCCGAAGCCTCGAAACACGCAGAATCATAGTTTCAGTAAATGATTTCGGTAGAAAGACGAAAACGGTAGAATTGACCAAGGTGGAATGATGGAACAGACCTGGACAAGCGAATGTCGGCGGACGATCGAGCTACGTCGGTTCTCGAGATTGTGGTTTGGCCCGTACCAAAAGTGCGAAGACGACGCCTTTGGGAGGTGATAGTTGAAATGAGAAATATGGTAAGTGAACTGTGAACCGATGCAGGATTGCTCGAGAAGCAAATGTCTGCAAACAGCATCATACCCTAACCCTCCGAGTTACACAAACAAAAGCCTCCTTACGCTCATCCTTCAGTTCTTCCGTCAACCCCGAAGCACCTACATACCATACAGCCGTCTCCAAAATATCTGCCAATCCTTCGGTATCCACGTTTTCGGCTCGCCGCCTCTACTCCTTCGGTTTCGCATCGATGGACGTGAAGCGGCGATTGCCGTCGCTGTTTGCTTCTCTGCAATCATTGCCGCCAGTCTTGATTGGGATATCGGCTGTGGCATTGACAGCGTTGGGAGTAGTCGGGTGGAAGATACGGACAGGCCCTTGGAAGCATGCGATAGGCCACGGTCAAACGATTCCGCCATCCGGCAATACGACTTTATGGCAAGATTTCCAAATGTAGAGTACAGACACGATCCGAAGGAGCCTCCTCGAGCTCGTCCTTATCACTTTGTGGTGTTCCGAACACATGTTAACTACTTATTTCCATACAGCGCTGGTAGTGAAGAATATACTACTTTTTACGGACCACAACCCCCTCCTCGTCGTCCGCCGAGAGGCTACCCGTTTCCTCCGCTACCAACAGTCGACCTACCACCTTCGCACCCTGCTATCGAGCAACTACACGGCTGGCACGAAACCGCCCTCCACCTCGACGCCCTCGCGAACCCGAGAAGAAGACGGCGACGTACAGCCAGAAAAGGCATAGGAGCTGAAAGGAGGTATAGAACCAGCGATGCGCTGATGCTGTCGGAATTTCGATTGCGGATGGTGGTTGCGTTGCGGAAAGCGGGGGAGGAGGTTCGGGAGCAGGCTAGAGGGGTGCTGTCAATGTCGGGGGTGATTGGTAGGAAGAGAAAGCGGGGAAGCCATGAGTGCAGCAGAAGGTGTAAAATACACTGCTGTTGATTTATAGATGGTGGTCGGCTGTGGATTAGGCCGCGAAGCTTTGTCTCGCTTGGATTCCGTCGGGCCGTGCTTTATTTAGCCGCAAACCCTGCACATATATCCCAGCAAACGTGTACGCGTATGAATCAACCACGCTCCCTTGAACTGTCACTTCTCTAACACCACACTACCCACTATGTCGACTCCACCGCCACAATCTTTCCCAGTCTTCGACCGCCTCTCCCCTTCCGTACTCCTCTACTCCCCAACCACCAGAGCATCCGAATCTCTCAAGGTACCCGCAACAGTCCTCATCTTTACTTGGCTTGACGCGCCAGCACGTGCAACCGCGAAGTACACACTCCAGTACACTCAGCTCTACCCCGAAAGCAGAGTCCTCCTCATTACTTGCATCGGCGCAGACTTAAGCTATCGCCCCACTTCCACGCAACTACGCAATCTCGCCCCGGCACTCTCGGTTCTTCTCGACAACCCCGAAGAGCAGTTCTTAGTGCACGTATTCTCAAATGGCGGAGCCCACCATGTCCTCAACCTCGCGGAGCTCTACCGCGATAAAACCGGCAAGACACTACCGATCCGCAGCATGATCCTCGACTCCTGTCCCGGGTCGGGAGAATACCTCCGCTCCATCCGCGGTCTTGTGACGAGCTTCAGATCCATGCCGTGGTGGAGGAAGTGGATCGCTACGGTTACAGTTTATGTCACATACAGTGTGGCTGGCATATTGTGGAGACTTATGGGCTGGAAGAATATGATTGAGAGGATCAGGGATGGTTTGAATGATACGCAGTTGATTCGCAAGGACGCGAGGAGGACATATGTTTATGGGAAGGGCGATGAAGTCGTGTTGTGGGACGACATTGAAGCGCATGCGAAGGAGGCAGCAGCGACTGGGTATCAAGTCAGGGCTGAGGAGTTTGAAGGGACAGCCCATGTGGCACACGTGAGAGGAGATCAGGAGAGATATTGGAGGGTTGTGAGCAAGTGCTGGACTGGGGAAGAGTAGATGAAATGCCACAATGAATAGTAATGTAGTAGAAGTAGGATACACAAGGTGCAAATACCAATTCCACACCTACTACAATACTGCTATGATGCTTTCTATTAATAGAGCCATAAGGTTTGTGACTGCTCTTTTAGACTACACTTTACTCTTCCCTTCCCTTCCCTACGCATCTTGGACCTTTAGACCTATACCTTGACAGTCATCGTACCATAGCCAATACACACAGTTCTCCCCTTCATAGTCGCAACACTATCTCCATGACTTGCAAGTTGTATGCTCCCCTGGTTCGAACTTTGGTACCCTCGAATGCGTATTCGTCGAAGTCATATATTTGGTATAAGCTAAGTAAGGCCTGTAAGTTTATTCGTTTCTATGCTTGCCTAACTTAATCTAAGAGGCGATGGCATTTAATTATGTGATAAGTACTTAGTATGTACTTAGTAGTGACGGGCTGTGCTCCTGTCAGTAGTAACGGTTGTAGCCAACTCGTAATGGATGGAACTCAGTCGCTGTTTGCTAGGCTGTCCACGGACGCATCTCGGGACAAATTGAGGCGGTTAGGATCGTCCATTATAGAGCTCGATCGACTCTTAACCCAGAAACCCCCAGAACCAGTCCCCAAGAGTAGAATATCGAATGGTGATATAGAAATCTTTGAATTACCCAGTGGAAAGGATTAAAAAGCCCCACGTTGGACTTATTATGACATGTACGAGTGAGTGGATATGTGGGGGATTGATAGGGCTTGTTTAGTTGCACATAATGCATAGTTCTTTCTTTATGCAGCGTTGCGTCATGGGCTGCTTTGTTTGACCTCGTTCTCTCCACGCATCTCTCGTATCACTCACCCCACCTGATTCCAGCTCTGTTGCATGTGTACTTGGATCATGAGTCTCAGCACCGTTTGATATCTTGTATGAAGATGGTGGCTGTATCAGGATATGCATCAGGATATGCATCAGGATCAGGGTGATGCGTCTCATGTCAGATAGAGCATACGCGTACGCATATGGGAGTTTGTATATATACGGGCTTCTTATCCTCGAGATAGATCAATCAACAAGTCAAAGAAGCATCCAAAGTAACAAGCTCTCTCCAACCACTCCCGTCCACCATCATGGGTCAACGACACTAGATCTTCATCGTCACTCAGATATCTCTCTTAGATCTACTTCGCAGGGAGCGGTGAACTCTAGCTCTACCGATAAACAATTAACTCCGGGAGTGATAAGCAGCTCCCGACGTGTCGCAACTGTTGGTCGAAAGCTTTTCAGAAACATCGGTTGCACCTTAATCAGAGTACCGCTGTGCCTTTGCAGCTCACCACCACTGCCTTTACAACGTGAATACTCTCCGGACATGCTTCAAGATTATAAGTTCTGTCAATGACGAAGCGTCAGCGATAGCAGCAGAATATCGAGCCCCAATCTCGTTACGTTGGAGGGTTGGGGAACAGATACTTGGAGGGATGGGAATGGTGATGACTTCCCCTGTCCCTTGGTATTATCGACTGCATCGTGGAACCCCAGCACTGGCGATTATTCGTAATATACTTCGTGGCATCCGCCGTGGATTACAGCCGGGTATGCTTTATCTATTTGAACAGTTGAAAGTAGTTTCTAACAAGCTAGGAAATAAGAGATAAGCAACAATGTCGTTCACCACCTTTCGCCATCGAGTACTTGACACTAATGAATGCTAAATTACGGTTATAGATATTACCAATCCCAAGCAGCCTGCTTATGCATTCCTCTGGATTCGTTGTCGTACACACGAGCTTCTCTCCTCCAGGCTATTTGTCCAAATACACAATCTTCTCAGCAGTCGGGAGATATCGATTCTGTGATTTCATCTTTTACCACGATTCTGATGATTACTGGGAAAGCTATTCGAGAAATCTGACCTTCGCGACTCACAGTTCTCGTCGCCAATGAAACAGTCCAGCCTTACATATCTGCTACGGATGAAACGAATAGTGCTCAAGTACAGAATGATAACGCTATGGGAGGCCTGCGAACTTTGAGAGGGCTCAGTATCGAGAAACTTATCACAGCCAGCCTCGAAGATGAGGATGCCCCTTGGTTTGACTCCTCCAAGCTAGATATGTTTCCTGACCTTCCCAAGGCTCTAATTTCGTATCTCTTTATACTCGTGGAACAAGGGGTCAACGTGGCTGCTAGGGATCTCCTGTCACGCCTCTTCATTGACTCTCTTTCTCTTAAAGTGTCAATGTTCTCGACGCCCTCTACATATATTTCGCTAGGGACCAGGCTCCCGAGATATTGAAAAAGGCATCTACAATCTCAGATGAGTTTACTAAAGGGCGTTTTATCAAGAGCTGAAGCTTAGCAACAACGCCCGACTCACAAACAAATGCATCCAAAGATCCTCGCCACAATTCCGAGTTCCGTTGTAATCGGAAAATTCATCATCTTCAACACACCGCTCTTTCATCCCGCCGGCCTCCACCCCTCTCCACGAATGATGACTCTCCCAATGTCTTAATAGTAGAAAATTCATCGCTTTCAATACCCACTTTTCAAAATGACCTCCCCGAGTATGCTTTATTATTCTCATACAACGTTAACTACCCATATCACTCTGCACCCGACTTGTACTCCTTCTCCTAGAGCAGTCTCTATAGTCCTGTTCTTCTCTAGATTCGATTCCGACACCGTGCTAATACATATTCCCTTCGCATTTTCACACCCTCAGTCGGCTGTGATAGCTCTGATCAGCTCCTCCACATGTCTCTGCAACAATGTCTTCCTTTTGGACACTTACCCCAGTGCTACAGTCTAGGTATTTCATAATTGCAATCTCATCAATATTCATGGGCAGGGATACAGCACGCCGAACAGGTACGAGTATTGCGCGTACACATACAACCGGGGCGTAGTTGCGGTGACGTTTGAGAAGATGAAAAAAGGATTTATCAAGTCTCTTTGGTGATAGAGAGCGGATTCTATTTGTCACTGCTGTGCCTGACGAGACCATACCCAGGTGGAGCAGAGAACGATTAAGTACGAGTGTACGAGAAGACGGGGAGAAACGTAAGCCATACTCGCTAAGTTTTATTTCCCGCTTACCAACCTATTATTCATATAAGCACACGGAATGTGTCTTTTTCGATTCTTATTGGTCAGAATTCTGTGGCTGAGTGGCTGAGTGGCTGATAGTGGCAAGTATAAACCACAAGAACTCAAATTAAAAACAACCTACTAATTTAAGT